>Ga0123356_10001709_pt1 | contig 24012 bp, 24 predicted proteins | sample TergutEmb28metaG_2_FD_92546 | JGI IMG/M metagenome (GOLD analysis project Ga0123356, IMG submission 92546) | Embiratermes neotenicus P3 segment gut microbial communities from Petit-Saut dam, French Guiana - Emb289 P3 | ecosystem: Host-associated > Arthropoda: Insects > Digestive system > Gut ...
CAGGCGCTGCGCGCGGTCGGGATCGTGATCCTGCTCGCCACGGTCTACGTGCCGGTGCTGGTCGTGCCGCTGCTGGCGCTGGCGCCCGCGCTGTCGGACCGCTGGGCCGGCCGTCTCCAGCAGCGCTCCGACGACGCCCTCGCCGAGGACCGCCGCCTGCTCGGCGACCTGTTCTCGCTGGCGACAAGCCCGGATTCCGCACGCGAGCTTCGCACCTACGGCATCACCGACGCGATCGCCCGGCGTCACGACGAGCTGACCGAGCGGATCAGACGCCGCAGCGTCCGCACGGCGCAGCTGAGCGCGCTGCTCGAGGCCGCCGGCTGGCTCGTGTTCGCAGCGGGCCTGATCGGCGCGATCGTGGTGCTGGTGCTCCGCGCCGCCGACGGCCACGTCAGCCCCGGCGGCGTCGTCATGTCGGTCAGCCTTCTGCGCCGGGCCCAGACGCAGATCTCGCGGTCGACCGACACCGCCGGCAGCTTCAACACCGCGGTCGCAACAGCCCGCCGGCTCCTGTGGCTGGAGGACCGAGCCGAGGCCGCCGCCGGTCACCGCGGAGCTCGTCCCGCGGTGCCCCAGCGGCTGCGCACCGGGATCCGCCTCGAGCGCGTGTCCTTCGCCTACCCCAGCGCCGATGCCGCCGCGCTCGGCCCCGTGAATCTGGAGCTCCCGGCGGGCCGGACGGTCGCGCTCGTCGGCGAGAACGGCGCCGGCAAGAGCACCCTGGTCAAGCTCCTGTGCGGTATGTACGCGCCCGCCGAAGGGCGGATCGCCGTCGACGACATCGACCTCGCCGAGCTCGAACTCGACGCCTGGCGACAGCGGATCGGCGCCGCCTTCCAGGACTTCCAGCGGCTCCAGTTCATCCTCGCCGAGAGCGTCGGGCTGGGCGATCTCCCGCACGTGCAGGACCACGTCGCCGTCCGCGGCGCGCTCGCGGGGGCCGATTCGGCGGCGCTCGAGACCGAGCTTCCCGATGGCCTGCTGACCCGCGTCGGCAATCGCTTCACCGGCGGCCGTGAGCTGTCAGGCGGGCAGTGGCAGCGGCTGGCGCTAGCCCGCGGGCTGATGCGCCCGGACCCGTTGCTGGTCGTGCTCGACGAGCCGACCGCGAGCCTCGACGCGCCGACCGAGAGCGCCCTGTTCGCCCGCTACTCCGCGGCGGCCCGCGAGCTGGCGGCCCGGGTCGGCACGATCACGCTGATCGTCTCGCACCGGTTCTCGACCGTCCGCTCGGCCGACCTGATCGTCGTGCTCGACCACGGAGCCGTGCTCGAGGCGGACTCGCACGACGCCCTGATGCGGGCCGGTGGCACCTACGCCGAGCTGTTCGAGCTGCAGGCCCGGGCCTACGCCTAGTAGTGGGAATCCCGGCGAGCCCTCCGGACGGGAGTCACAGTCCGGAGGGTCGCCAGGAAACCAAGGCGCGGCGAGGAGCATTTGCCCTCCCGCTGGCGACGAGGCGCACTTCGTCGCAGCCGATGGGCGTCCGGGTGTCGTCCGGCGACAGAGCGCGGGGATGTTCCGTCGCCATCCGCGTCACCTCTGGTTGCGTGACGCCCGATCGGCATGGGCACAGACTAGGCTCGGGACCGTCAGATCAGCGTAAAAGGGCCGCTCTTCGGCACCGGTGGCCTAGCGGGGCCACCGGTGCCGCTACACCGCTACGTCAGGCCCCGGAGGTCGTCGACGTCCCTGTCGCGCCACCGGGCCGTGTGCCCCTGAACCCCGATGTGAGGATGCTCTCGCAGCTCTTCGCCGCCACCTGGAACTGCTTGTCGGCCTCGATCGAGCGCGGGAACACCGGCCCGCTGCCAGAGGTGTTCGGCTTCGGCAGCGTGTACCCGTGCTGCTTGACGCACGCGACGAACTTGTTGAGCGTCGTGGTTTGGAAGTGCGCGCGTCCGAAGCCTCGGCGGCCGGCGCCGGGCCCGAAGCGGCCGCGGAAGCCGGCGGGCAGGTCCTTGGAGCAAGCCTGGAACGCCTTCGCGAACTTGGGGTTGCGTCCTCCTCCTCGGAAGAAGCCCCCGCCGTTCGGCGGCCCCTGCCCCGGCGGCAGCGCCGTGCCGGTTCCCTGCGGGGTGGTGCCGGTGCCGGTGCCCGGGGCGCCGCCGCCTCCTCCGAAGAATCCGCCGTGGCCGCCCCGGAAGCCGCCGCGGCGTGCCGGCAGAGTGACGCCGTGCTGCTTCAGGCAGGTCGTGAAGGCGGCATTCCTGGCCGGAGTGGTGCCGGTCGCCGTCGTGCTCGTGCTCGTGCTGGCGGCTCGGGTCGCTGTCGGTGCGCTCGAACTCGAGCCGCACGCGGCCACGCACAGGGCGAGCGCCAGCGCCGTCAGCGCCACGGCCGCGACGCCGCGCGGTGCGCGTTTGATCCTCATCTGTCTGTCAGGTCCTTTCTCTGTTTCACTTACTGGGCTCAGCCGCCGCCGAACAGGGAGCTGATCGCCGACGAGCCGCCGCCTCCGCCCGAGGTCGAGCCGGAGCGCGAGCCGGAGTCGGTCAGCGTCGTCGCTGTCAGGGTTCCGCCGGAGCCCTTGACGCCGGACACCACGACCGTGTCCCCCGGAAAGACCTTCGCCTTTGGGACGTTCTCGGTCTTGCGGATCGTGGTGGCGCTCGACAGCTTCACCTTGATCGTGTTGCCGGAGGTGTCGGTCACGTAGATCGTGTTGCCGTCGACGCTCGAGACGGTTCCGACCGAGGCACCGCCACCGGCCGGCCCGCCGGCACCACCGAAGCGGCCGCCGCCGAACCGCGACGCGAAGCTGGCGGCGCCGGTACCGCTGCGGCCGGCGGCGGCGCTCACGGCAACGCCGGCGCCGGCGCTGCCCGAGACCTGGTTCTTCTCGACCCGGACGCCCGCGTAGAAGCCGACGCCACCGAGAATCAGCGCCATCAGCGCGGCGCTCCACCAGCTCAGGAACCGCCGTCGCGGGCGCGCCGGAAGCTCGTCTTCGAACCCGTCGTCCTCCCACTCCTGGTCGGTGTCCTCGTAGCGGATCGTGTTCATATCGGCTCTCTCTGGGTCTCGTTTGGAAGGGTGGACTACTCGAATCGCAGGGCGTCGATCGGGCGCATCGCCGCGGCGCGACCGGCCGGATAGGTGCCGAAGAACAGGCCGACCAGGACCGCGGCGCCGAACGCCAGACCAATCGAGTACGGCGCGATCACCGGCTGCACGCCGGCGATCTTGAACTGGCTGCCGATCAGGCCCGCGGCGACACCGGTGAGCCCGCCGAACAGCGACACGAGGACCGCCTCGACCAGGAACTGGATCAGGATGTCGCTGCGTCGCGCCCCAACCGCCTTGCGGATCCCGATCTCGCGGGTGCGCTCGGTCACCGACACCAGCATGATGTTCATGACGCCGATCCCGCCGACCAGCAGCGAGATCGCGGCGACCTCGCCGAGCAGCGTCGTCAACACCTTGCTGCTGGAGGTCGATGCCTGCAGGACCGAGCCCTGGTTGATGACCTCGAAGTTGCTGGAGCCACCCGAGCTCGCGCTCGGCGGGTCGAGCTGGTTGAGGATGTTGGTCACCTCGGTCTGCGCCGCCGGCAGCGCGTCTCGGGACCTGGCCTGAACGAGGACCTGGCTGATGTTTCCGTACCCGGTCAGCGTGTCCTGGACCGCGGTCAGCGGGGCGACGCCGAAGTCGTCCTCGTTGGTGGTGCCGTTTGAGCCCTTCGAGTTCGTCACCCCGATCACCTCGAAGTTGGTCCCGTTGACCTGCACGGTGTCGCCCACCGGGTCGGCGCCGCCGAACAGTTCGCTGACGACCGTCGGCCCGACCATCAGTACCCGGCTGTGGTCGCGCTCGTCGGCCTTCGTGAACCAGGCGCCGGCCGCCATCGTGTAGTCGCGCCCCTGCCGGTAGCTCGGCGTCGTCCCGACGAAGGTCGAGGGCGAGTATGTCGACGCTCCGTAGGTCAACGTCACGCTCGAGGCGTCGACCACCGGTGAAGCGCTCAGCACGTCGGGTGCCTCGAACCGGTTCTGCAGCGCCGAGGCGTCGGCGACCGTCAGGCCGGTGCCGGCACCGCCGCCGAACAGCCCGCCGAGCGTCGGCGCCGCCGACACCGTCAGCACGTTGGAGCCGAGTGCGTCGATCTGCGCCTGTACCGCCGACGACGAACCCGTCCCGACCGCGATCAGCACGATCACCGAGCCGACGCCGATCATCAGGCCGAGGATCGTCAGGCCCGAACGCAGCTTGTTCGCCGCCAGCCGGGCCAGCGCGATCGAGACCGTCTCGCTCATCGGGCAGCCTCTGTCGCGCGGCCGCGATCGGACGGCTCGTCGGCGACGATCCGGCCGTCCCTGAGCCTGATCACCCGTCCGGCATGGGCCGCGACCTCGGACTCGTGCGTGATCAGCACGATCGTCCGTCCCTGGGCGCTCAGCCGCTCGAAGATCGCCAGCACCTCGGCCGTTGAATGGCTGTCGAGGTTTCCGGTCGGCTCGTCGGCGAGGATCATCGCCGGGTTGGTGACCAGCGCCCGGGCCAGCGCGACTCGCTGCTGCTGGCCGCCCGACAGCTCGGAGGGCTGGTGATCGGTCCGGTCGGTCAGCCCGACCGAGGCGAGCGCCGTCATCGCCCGGCGCCGGCGCTCCGCCCGCGACAGGCCCGCGTATGTCAGCGGCAACTCGACATTGGCGACGGCGCGGGTGCGGGGGATCAGGTTGAAGCTCTGGAACACGAACCCGATATGGCGATTGCGCAGATCCGACAGGTCGTCCTCGTCGACCCCGCGCACGTCGCGCCCGTTCAGCAGGTAGGTCCCCTCGGTCGGCACGTCGAGGCAGCCGAGGATGTGCATCAGCGTGCTCTTGCCACTGCCCGACGCACCCATGATCGCCACGAACTCGCCCCGCTGCACCTCGAAGCTGACCCCGCGCAGCGCCCGCACCGCGATCTCGCCCAACTCGTAGGTCTTGCGGACGTCACGCGCGTCGATCACCGGGCGATCCGCGGACTGCATCAACCCCCGCCTCGGCCCAGCAGGGCTCGCAGGCCACCGCCACCGCCACCGCCGCCGCCGCCGCGTCCGAAGAATCCGCCGCCGCCGCCGAAAAGGCCGGTGCCGCCGCCGAGCGTCCCACTCCCGGTGCTGGTCGAGGTCGACGTGCCAAGCGATGGCAGCGTGATCGTCACCACCAGCTGCTCGCCGGCGGTGACGCCGCTGATGATCTGGGTGCGAGAGGCGCCCCGCAGCCCGACGACCACCGGCTGGGTCGTGTCCCTGCCGTTCTTCAGCACGGTCACGGTTCCGGTCGCTGCGCCCCCGGAGATCGCCTGGTTGGGGACCGTCACGCCCTGGGCCTGGTCGACGATCACCGTCGCCGTCGCGCTCATCCCCGAGCGCACCTGGGGGTTGCCCTGATCCAGCGTCAGCGTCGCGTTGTAAGAGACGACGCCGTTGCTGCTCGTGCCGACCGGTGAGATCGAGGTCACGTGGGCGCCGAGCTCGACGCCCGTCAGCGCGCTGATCGCCACCGTCGCCGGCTGACCCACCTTCACCTTGGTGATGTCGGACTCGCTGAAAGCGACCGTCATCGTCATCGTGCTGCTGTTGATGATCTCCGCGAAGGCGCTCGACGAAGAGGAGGACGGGGACGACGATGAGGAGCCGAGGCTGCCGGCGACCGCCGCCGCCAGCCCGCTTCCCGAGGAGCCCGAACCCGCGGAGCTCGACGATGAGCTCGGCGAGCTTGCGCCCGCGGCCGACACGGTCTGGCCCGGGGTTGCGCCCGACAGCGATGCGATGGTGCCGCTGACCGGCGCGTAGAGCTTGGTGTCGTTGACCGCGGCCTCGGCGGACTTGACGGTCGACTCGGCGCTGTCGACCTGCGCCTGCGCCGCCGCGATGCTGGCCTTCAAGGCGCCCGGGTTGGTCGGAGTGGTGGCGGTCGTGGTCGTCGCCGGCGCCGAACTGCCGGCGTTCCTGGTCGCTGACCGCGTGGGGGTCGCGACGGGAACCGTCACGGTCACCGTCCGGACGCGCGTGATCGGCGGCGTGATCGATTGCGTTCTCGCCGCCCCCCTGGGCGCCGTCGTCGCCGGTGTCGTCTGTGTCGCCTGTGTCTGCGTCGTCTGCGGCTGTGCCGGCGGGGTCCGCGTCGGCGGGGTCCGCGTCGGCGGGGTCCGCGTCGGCGGGGTCCGCGTCGGCGTCGGTCGGGTCGGCGTCGTTCTCGACGCCGTGGTTGTCGGTGTCGTCGGCCTCGTCGTGGTCGGCGTCGTGGTCGGCGTCGTCGTCGTCGGCGTCGGCCCGGTGGTGGTGGTCTCGGTCGTGGTTGGGGTAGTTGACGTGCTGGTCGGAGTCGTCGTCACATCTGAGACGAACTCGGTCGACGCCACCGCGCCCGTGTACGACGTCCGGGTGGCGCCGGTCGAGGATGACTGCCCCGCCTTGGCGGCCTGCAGGCTGTACTGGGCTGCGTGCAGGTTCGCCTCCGCCTCGCTCAGCGTCAGCTTCGCCGCGGACGGGTCCAGCGTCGCGATCAGCTGGCCCTTCTTGACGTACTGGCCGACGCTGACCTTGACGCTCTGCAACGTTCCGCTGGTCGCGAAGTTCACGTCCTGCTGGACGCCGTCTTCGACGTTGCCGCTGGCCGACACCGTTTCCTGGACGACGCCGGCCTGCGCCTGAACCACCTCGCGCGAGGTGCGAGCCGAGCTGGCGGGGGCGCCGATCTCGGTCACCGCGACAACGATCACCGCGATCGCGATCACAGTCAGCAGGACCAGAAACCAGGGCGACGACTGGCTGCGGCGCCGGGTCATGACGTGACGATGAGAGCGAGATGCATGCGACGTTCCTCAGCGAGGAGTGTCCGCAGACGCTCTATGACAGATGTAAGAAGACTCTCCGAGTTTTCTCGGGTCAGCTCTTCGTGAGCGAGCGCTGCCGTCTCGGCACCACGACACTTGCGGGCTCCGCCGGCAGCGTCACCGTCACCACCAGGCCGCCCTCAGCCGGGGCGGTGAGCTCGACCGAACCGCCGTGTGCCTCGGCAACCGAGCGGACGATCGAGAGGCCGAGGCCGAACCCGCCGCCGCTGCGGCTGAGGCGCCGGAACGGCTCAGTCAGTGCCTGTGCCTGCTCGGGGTCGATCACGGCACCGCTGTTGGCGACGGTCAGTCGCGTGCTGTCGCCCGCGGTCGCGGTCGCGAGGCTCAGGTGGCCGCCAGGCTCGTTGTACCGGACCCCGTTGTCGATCAGGTTGACGATCATCCGCTCCAGCAGCCGCGGCTCGCCGCGGGCGATCGCCGGGCGCAGGTCCGTTTGAATCTCGATCTCGGCATTCTCGGCGTGCGCATGCAGGTCGGTCACACAGTCGCCGGCCATCGCCGCCAGATCGACCGGCTCGGCACGGCCGGCCACCGACTCGCTGCGCGCCAGCAGCAGCAGCGCTGCAATCAGCGTCTCGCTGCGGTCGATCGTCTCGCGGACGGCGTCGCCCATCGCTCGCAGGTCGTCGACGCTCGCGTCGGGGTCGGCGAGCGACACGTCGATCTCGGTGCGCATGATCGCCAGCGGCGTTCGCAGCTCGTGAGACGCGTTCGCGACGAAGTGACGCTGGCTGGCGAACGCGTTGTCGAGCCTGGCGAGCATGCCGTCGAACGTGTCCGCGAGCGCCTTGAGCTCGTCCTGTGGTCCCTCGAGGGCGATCCGCTCCCCGAGGTTCTCGCCGGACACCCGCCGAGCCGTCGCGGTGATCTTCCGCAGCGGCGCCAGCGCCCGCCCGGCCAGCAGCCAGCCGGCGACGACCGAGATCCCCGTCATCGCGACCAGCGCCGCGATGTACTCGAGCAGGAGCCGGTTCAGCGTGTCGTCGATCAGCTTCTGTCGATATTCATCGAAGTAGCGATTGAGGCTGTCGCTGAGCTGATCCTGACTACTCCGGAACGGTGGCAGCCCGAGCGCGCGCCGCAGTCCGAGGCGCTGATTGAGGTTGTGGCGGACGAGGAAGTACCCGATCGTCAGCAGCACCGTCCCGGTTATCAGGAACACCACCCCGTAGGTGACGGTCAGGCGCAGCCTGATCGTGCGGGCGTTCGACGGTTTCCTCATCACGCCATCCGGTATCCGACGCCGATCACGGTCTCCACCACCTGCGGTTCCCCGAGCTTGCGGCGCAGCGTCATGATCGTCATCCGAACGACGTTCGTGAAGGGGTCGGCGTGTTCGTCCCAGACACGCTCGAGCAGCTCCTCGGCCGAGACCGTCGCCCCGTCGGCTGACATCAGGGTCTCCAGCACTGCCAGCTCCTTGCGGGCCAGTTCGATCGGCTCGCCGGCGCGGGTGACGCTCCGCCGCGCGGGGTCGAGCTCGAGGTCGCGGTGCGACAGGACGGGCGGCCGGCTCGGCGTCGCACGCCGCCCCAGCGCGCGGATGCGGGCAACCAGCTCGGCGAACCGAAACGGCTTGGCCATGTAGTCGTCGGCTCCCAGCGACAGACCCTCGACCAGGTCCTCCAGGTCGCCGGCAGCCGTCAGCATGATGATCCGCGTCTCCGGGCGCTCGCCGCGCACCGTCTGGCACACGGCGTCTCCATGAGTGCCTGGGAGATCCCGATCCAGCACGAGCACGTCATAACGAATCAGGCGGGCCTTCAGGAGCGCCTCGTCGCCGTCGGGCGCGACGTCGACCGCCATCCCCTCCCGGCGCAGACCGCGGGCGATCGCGTCGGCGAGGCGTCGCTCGTCTTCGGCCACCAGCACGCGCATGTCTGACCCAGCATGACCGTCGGGGGATAAGAATTGCGTAAGAGCGGGCGTTTACGCTGCGCGCCTCATCCCCAGGATTGAACGCAGATCGTCGAGCGCCCCCTGCGGGTCGGCTGCTAACCGGCGGTCGGTGACGCGCATCGGCCTGACGCCCGCCGCGAGCAGCTTCGCGTCCTTGAGCCGGTCCGATTCCATGTTCGCCAAGGCGTCGTGATAGGCGCGGCCATCCAGCTCCAGCGCGACGCCGTGAGCCGGCCAGTAGCAGTCGAGCTCCCACTTGTCGAAGGCGACATTTCGCTCCGGCTGGGGAATATCGGGGTTGCGGACGAGCAGCCGGTCGAACGCCCGCTCCAGTTCGGACTTGCGGTCCGGTCTCGGCCTGTAGGCGGCCGATACGCGAACCAGCTTCCCGATCCCTGGCCTCCTGCGGTGTCTTTCGAGGGCGGCCTGCAGCCGATCGATCTGCAGCAGGTTGCTGCGGTTGGCCGCGACCAGCAGCCGCTCCAACTCCTGCTCCGTCTCCCGCGAGGCCAGCTCCACCAGCAGTCTGGCCACCGAGCTGACCCGCAGTCCGGCCTTCGTCCTGACCTCGTGGCGGTGCGGGACCGCCCTGGTTCGGTGGACGGTGATCCCCGGCCGGCGCTTCGCCTTCGGTCCCGGGATGGTCATCTCAAGCTGCCGCAGCGCCAGCGGTCGCAGGCCCCAGACCGCGGCCGCCGTTCGGTGGCTGAGGAAGGAAGTCGGGCCGCAGGCGAGGAGCGCGGCCAGCAGGTGCGCGTCGGGCACCAGTTTGGTGTGGCCGACCGCGTAGACGCCGCGGTGCAGTGGGTGGAGTCGCCGGTTCACGACCAACGTGTGAATCTGCTGGGGACTCAACCCCAGGCGGAGCAACTGTCCGCGTGAAACCACGCCCTGCTGCCGGGTCGCGAGCCGGGCCAGCGCCCCACTCGGAGTACCTTTGTTAGCTATATCGTCATCAAGGTACTCCAAGTCGTCCATGGGACACCAACATTAACCTATGAACTGCCACAGGTCCGCAACACCCTGAACCAGAAGGGTGTCAGTTAGATGACAACAAACTGAATTCCGGCTCGGACCAGGCGTTCGATCAGGGACTCTCCCAACGCCACCGCTGGTGTCACCTGCCCACCACCTACGGTGATGCCATCGAACGCCAGACAGAGGGCCGATTCGGCCAGCATCTTGGCGGTCTCGGTGTACCCGGGATCCCCCCCGCTGACCTCGGTGATGACGCGCTCACCGCGACCCTCGCCGACAAACCTGACACGGAAGAACGACCGGGCCCGCTTCTCGGCGCTGGGCCCCTCCCCCGGTGTCCGGAGCCTGCGCAGCAGGTTTCGCCCCTCCCTCACCTGCGCGACGGCAGCGATCCCGCCGACGGTGGCCACCAGGGCCACTGTGGCCGGAAGGCTGCCGGTCACCAGATAGTGCGAATAGGTGAACTCGGGTCCGTAGCGTTCCAGCGCTCGAGCGGACCGGAGCACGTTCTGCGGGTCAATGGTCGGAGCTGGTACGACCCACCCGTTGGCAAGGTCCTCATAGTGGGGCCGCCCGGCGATCCCGTGTACCACCCTCTCGCCCCGCGGCTCCACGGCCCGGCGCTCGCGGGCGGCCCGCCGACCGCTTCGCAGCCGACCCAGGATCTCCACGGTCGAATGCCAGGTCCCACCCGACATCGCGCCGCCGACCCGGGCGTAGCAGCTGACCGACAGCGGCACTCCCTCGGGCAACTGACCAACCGTGAACAGCACGCCGAGGTCATACGGGAGCGAATCGAACCCGCAGGAGTGGATCAGCCGCGAGCCGGTCGCCACCGCCTGCTCGTGATGGCGCAGAAACATCGTGTCGACGAACTCCGGCTCGCCCGTCAGGTCGATGTAGTCGGTGCCCGCGGCGGCACACGCCGCCACCAGTGGCTCCCCGTAGCGAACGTAGGGGCCCACCGTTGAAACCACCACGCGCGCAGCCTCCGCCAGCTCCTTCAGGGAGGCGCCATCCGAAACGTCGGCGGCGATCAGCGGCAGCTCGGCGCAGGTCGGATGAACCCCCACCAATCGGTCCCGCACCCCGGCGAGCTTCGCCGGGCTGCGCCCCGCAAGCGCCCACCTCAATCCCTCCGGGCCATGGGCCGCCAGATACTCGGCCGTCAGACCCCCGGCGAAGCCGGTGGCGCCGAACAGGACGATGTCGTAGCCCCGCTCCACGGGCACCGGAGTCTACGGCGACCGACCCCTACCGCAGCACCCCGGCCAGCGCCGCCCGGGCCGAGTGATAGCCGCACATGCCGTGGACGCCGCCGCCCGGCGGCGTCGAGGACGAGCACAGGAACAGCCTCGGGTTCGGGGTCGTGTACGGCGACAGCCGCCAGACCGGCCGGGCGAGCGTCTGCCGCAGAGTGGCGGCACCGCCGTTGATGTCGCCGCCGACGAAGTTGGGGTCCAGCGCCTCGAACTCGGCCGGCCCGCGGGTTGCCCGCGCCAGCACGAGTTCCGAGAATCCGGGCGCGAAGCGCTCGATCTGCGCCTCGATCGCGGCCGTCATGTCGACGGTCGAGCCGCCCGGGACGTGGCAGTAGGCCCACAGCGCGTGCCGGCCCTCCGGGGCCCGAGACGGGTCGATCACGGTCGGCTGGCAGACCAGGACGTAGGGACGATCGGGATGGCGGCCGCGGCCGACGGCCTCCTCGGAGGCCGCGATCTCCTCCAGGGTTCCGCCCAGGTGCAGCGTCGCCGCGGACACGCACTCGGGGGCGGCCCACGGGACCAGACCCGACAGCGCATAGTCGACCTTGAAAACGCCGGGGCCGTACCGGAACCGCCCGAGCGCGCGGCGGTAGTGCTCGGGGAGGTCGCCCGGACCGCAGATCGCCAGCAGCTGCCGAGGGGTGAGGTCGAACAGGATCGCGCGGGCGCTGCGCAGCTCGGGCAGGTCGTCGAGCGATTCCACCTCGATCCCGGTCTGGACGGTGGCCCCGAGCGACTCGAGCTCGGCCCGCATCGCCAGCGCGATCGCCTCCGAGCCCCCGCGCGCGACGGGCCAGCCGCACGCATGGGCCAGGGTCAGCAGCACCAGCCCGAAGGCGCCGGTTCCAGCGCCGCTCAGGGGCTGCATCGAGTGCGCCGCCACCCCCGCCAGAATCGCCCGGGCCCGCTCGCCGTCGAACCGGATCCGAGCCAGCGCCCTCGCCGACAACACGCCCAACGCCCCAAACCGCGCCGCGAGCAGGGGCGCCCGAGGCCAGGTCGGCAGCGGCCCCAGCAGCAGATCGGCGAGCCCGTCCCAGCCGTCGGCAAATGGCCCGATCAGTGATTCGTAGGCCTGCGCGTCGACGCCCAGGCCGGCGGCGGTCTCTCGGACCGACCGCGACACCGCCACCGCCTGGCCGCCGTCCAGCGGATGTGCCGCCTGCACCTTCGGATACACGAACTCGAGGCCGTGGCGTTCGAGGCCCCACCGCGACAGCGCCGGCGAGCCCGCCGCCAGTGGATGCACGGCCGAGCAGACGTCGTGGCGGAAGCCGGGGAGCGTCAGCTCGGCCGTGTGGGCGCCGCCACCGACCTGGTCGCGGCGCTCGACCACGTGCACCGAGCGTCCGGCCCGCGCGAGCTCGATCGCGGCCGCGAGCCCGTTCGGGCCGGCTCCGATGACAACGGCGTCAACGTCGGTCACGTGGGCCGGAACGTTACGGCCACCGCCAACACGTAAATTGCCGTGGCATGCTGATCCGCCACGCCGATCCCGACCGCGACGCCGCCGCCTGCCTGGCGATCTACGCGCCGTTCGTGACCGACTCGCCCGCCACCTTCGAATCTGTGCCGCCCCCCGTGTCGGATTTCGCCGCCCGGATCGAGCACTATTCGCACACCCACGCGTTCCTCGTCGCCGAGGAGGACGGGACGGTCGTCGGATACGCCTATGCCTGCCCCCACCGCGAGCGCGCCGCGTACCGATGGACCGCCGAGACGAGCGTGTACATCGACGCGGACCACCACGGACGCGGGATCGGCACGGCGCTGTACGAGCAGTTGCTGGCCCTGCTGCGGGCTCAGGGTATGCGGACGGCGCTGGGCGGAGTGACCCTGCCGAACGACGCCAGCGTCGCCCTGCACCGCCGCTGCGGATTCGTCCAGATCGGTGTGTTCCCGAACGTCGGCTGGAAGGGCAGCGCCTGGCGCGACGTCGCCTGGCTCGCGTGCGATCTCAACCCGGCGGCCGACCACCAGCCCGGGCCGCCGCCGGAACCCGGCCCGGCCCCGCGGCTTTAGCTCTCGTCGAGCAGCAGCGCCAGCGTCGGGCAGGCGTCGGCGGCGCGGCGCGCCAGCGGCAATAGCCGGGCGGGCACCTCGGCGCGGTCGATGATCGGATAGCCCCAGTCATCGAGCCGGATCAGCTCGGGCAGCAGCTCGGCGCAGAGGCCGCGTCCGTCGCACATGATCGGGTTGACGCGGAGCGTCGCCTCCGGGTGCCGCGGATCAGCCATCGAACACCGTCAGCGCACTCTGCACGAACCTGGCGGCGCCGGTCGGATGGTGGCAGGCGCCGCGACCGCTGAGGTCCTGACACCACCGCATCACCCGGTCGCGGCGGCGGTGATCGCCGCCGGCGATCGCGTGCATCTCGTCGGCGATCGCCGCGAGCCCGTGGACACAGGGTCCGCACTGACCGGCGGACTGACCCGCAAGGTAGGCCGCGATCCTGGCGCTCTCCACCAGACCGGAGGCGGTGTCCGGGAGCGCGACGATCACGCCGGCGCCGAGCGAGCAGCCCGCCGCCCGAAGCTCGTCGCGGGAAATGTGTAGCGACAGTGCTTCGGGTGCGCGGACCCAGCTCCCGAAGTAGCCGCCGATCAGCAGCGCCTGGATCGGCTCGACGGGCCCGCCGGCCGCAGCCAGGACATCGCCGATGCTGGTCCCGAAGGCCACCTCCTGGACGCCGGGAAGCGCGACGGCCCCAGAGACGGTGAGCAGCAGCGAGCCGGGGTCCGCGGCGGTCCCGAGCTCCCGGAACCAGCCGTCGCCGTGGCGCGCCAGCAACGCCAACTGGGCGAGCGTCTCGACGTTCTGGACAAGCGTCGGCCGGCCGCGATAGCCGCGCTCCCACGGCGCCGGGGGCACGAACGTCGGCCGCGCGTCCTCGCGTCCGATCCAGTTGATCACCGCCGTCTCCTCGCCGGTGACGTAGCCGGCCGGCCCGACCGCCACCGAAGCTCTGAGCCCCCGCCCAGACCGAAGCGACGTCGCCGCCTCGACGATCGCGATCGTCCCGGGGTCGGCGTCATCCGACAGCTTGACGATCACCTCGCGGGCGCCGACCGCCTCCGCCGCGAGGACCGCGCCGTCGAGCACCAGGTGCGGAGCTCGGCTCAGCAGGGTCGCGTCCTTGCGGCTCAGCGGCTCCGTCTCGGAGCCGTTGACGATCACCGCGCCGGGGCGTCGGCGCCCCTGCGCGACCGTCCGCAGCTTGACCGCCATCGGGAAGTCGGCGCCGCCGCGGCCGCGGAGGCCGCCGGCGTGCACCAGCGACAGCAGCTGCTGAGTGGTCAACGACGGCAGCTCGCCGTGGATCGCCTCGTGCTCGGCCAGCGACAGCGGGTCGCCGCCGGGGTCGATCCCGGCCAGCAGTCGCGGCAGGCCGCGCGTCGCCACCGCGGTCATCCCGCGCTCGCCGTCTTCGCGATCAGGGCGCTGGGCGTACCCGCCCGTGTCGCCCAGTGCGGCGACAGCGGGCCGACGAGCGCGAACAGGTAGAACGCCAGCGCCAGCCCGATCGTCGCGACATACCCGGCGGTCCGCCACCCGTCGGTGATCGAGTCGGCCCGGACCAGGCGGGCGATCATCGCGATGGCGACGAGCAACACGCACGCGAAGGTCAATATCAGCGCCCAGCCCTGGCTGGTGTCCGAGCCGGTGCCGAGCCCGTGCAGCACGGCGACCGGCCAGCTCGCGTACGCCAGCCAGTGGACGAGCCGCCAGGACCGGTAGCCGAGCCGGCGGCGCACGACGCTCGTCAGCACCAGCGCCAGGATCAGGTCGAAGGCCAGCGCGCCGAGACCGAGCCACAGCGGCCGGTAGCTGGCGATGAACGGGACGACGGCATCGATCAGGGTGATCGAGGCGAACCCGTCGAGCACGCTGACGAGCACGTGGATCGCGATCACGGCGACCGCGAGCAGCGACAGGTCGCGATGCAGCGAATTTGTCGCGAACCGGGGCCACCGCGTGGTCGAGATCCGCAGCGGGCCGAGGATCCCGAGCACCAGGACCGCGGTCAGCAGGACGAGCGCGACCAGTCCGGTCGCGCGGGCGAAGTACCAGTACCAGCTGGGGCCGAGGGTGGCCGCGACGGTCGTCATGCCGCCTCGCTGCCACCGCCGGCGAGCGGGAGGTCCTCTCCGTCCGCGGGCCAGCCGCCGAGATGCAGGACACGACCGTCGGAGAGGACCAGCCGGACCGGCAATCCGATCGACTCGAGCCACGCGGTCGCCTGGCCGCCGCGGACGATCGCCGCGGTGCTGACGGTGTTGGCCTCGAGACACGTCGAGGCGACGACGCTGGCGGTCCTGACCACCTCGGCAGCCGGGGCGCCGGTCGCCGGGTCGATCAGATGGTGGGATCCATCCGGCCGCCGGCGCACGGTCGTGCTCGAGGTCGCCAGGCAGCCCCCGGTCAGCGACACCGTCTGGCCCGGCGCGGTCACGTCGGCGCGGTGGTCGTCGGTGACGCGGACCGTCCAGCCGGCGGCGGGCGGCTGCCCGGCGGTCGCGATGTCGCCGCCGAGCGAGACGAGCACGCCGCAGCCGGCGGCGGCCGCGGCGGCCGCACTGGCGCGGTCGGCGGCGAGCGCCTTGGCCGTGGCACCGAGGTCGAGCGTGACGCCGGCCGGAATCAGGATCGAGTGAGCCTGCTCGTCGAGGCGCACCGCCAGGTGGCCGCGCACGAACGCGAGCCCCCGCCGGGCGGGCGGGCCCGAATCCTCGGCGGCACCCGGCGAGAAGCCATGGGCGATCAGCGCCTGTCCGACGGTCGGGTCGACGGCGCCGTCGGTGACCCGAGCGGCGTGCAGCGCCACGGTGACCGCCTCGAACAGGAGGTCGCCGACCTCGACCGCCCGGCCGGCGCCGGCGTTGACCGCGGCGAGCTCGGAGTCGTCGCGAAAGCTCGAGCAGGCGCGGTCGAACTCGGAGATCGTCTGCTGGACCGCGGCGCGGGCGCGCGCGAGCGTCCCGGGATCGTCGGCGTCCGCCACGCACACGACCGCGGATCCGCCCCAGACGGGAAACTCCGTGCGCCCGGCGTCGATCCCGGGCCTGTCCCCCACGCCGCTCAAGACCCGCCCGAGATGACGGGCGCCACCGGCTGCGTCGACGGCGCGATGTAGCCCGACGAGGCCCCCGTGTTGCCCGAGTTCCCCGACGTGCCGGACGCGGGCGACGTCGACCCGCCGCTGCTCGGCGCCGTCGCGGCGCTCGCCGCAGCGACCGAATGCCCCGGCGCCAGCGACTGCACCAGCGCCGCCAGCGCGCAGGTCAGCGCCACCGCGCCGCCGATGATCCAGCGCCGGGCGGAGTCCACCCGGACCAGCGCGGCATTGCGGCGCCGGGCCGCGAGCACACGTTGCTTTGACCGTTCCTCTGCGGACATCGTTGGAGAGAGTGAACGACCTTTCTCAAAGCTCTCGAAGAAACGGGATGAGAGCCCTCTCACCCCGCAACGCCGCGGCTTCTAGCCGCCGGCGACGTCGCGGCGCAGGAACACCAGGAACGCCGCCACCAGCGCCGGCACGCCGTACAGGGCGCAGACCCAGAGGGCGCGGATGATCGGGTCCCAGTCGGTCGGCGTCCGCAGGAAACCCTGCCAGGCGTTGAACTGGGTGCTGAGCAGGTAGGGCTGGATCCCGGTCAGGCCCGGCAACACACCGAGCAACTGGATCAGCAGCGAGATCATCAGGGTGCCGACGACCGCCGCAGCGCTGTTGCGGGTCAGGGTCGACAGCAGCAGCCCGATGCAGACGATCGCCGCGATCGGGACGAGGTAGACGACGAAGCTGACGTAGACGAGCTCGAGCGCCTTGGGCGCCGAGACGATCGTCCCCGACAGGCTCTGCAGGCTGTTGAAGCCCGACTGCAGGCAGCCGGCGATCACCCCCACGGTCACGTTGAGAAGGATCGCGACGACCGCGTAGGTCGCCGCCACCAGCGCCTTGCCGGCGAAGATCTGCTGGCGTTCGAGCGAGCGCGTCAGGACCGTCTTCAGGGTTCCGTTGTGGTCCTCGGAGGCGAAGATGTCGCCCGCCACCAGCGCGACGATCAGCGGGAACATCCAGACCGCGCCGAACAGCAGGATCACCAGCGGCACCGCCAGGCCGCTGCGCGTCAGGTAGTCGGAGAAGGCGAAATCGCCGCCGCGGTGGTGCATGTGGCGGAAGTGGATCGCGATCACGAACAGCAGCGGCACCAGCACCGACGCCCCCAGGCCCAGGTACGTCCGCTTCTGGTACCGGAGCTTGACGAGCTCCCAGCGATAGACGGTCAGGACCCCCGGTCGCCGCGACACGCGCGGGACCGACACGACGGCGCCGCCCGGCGCCTGCGCGACGGCGCTCACAGCGCCGCCTCGACCGGCTCCGGCGGGGCACTGGCCGCCGGCGCGGTGCCGTCACCCTCGGTAAGCGAGAAGAACAGGTCCTCCAGCGTGACCGTCTGCGGCGCCAGTTCGTGGATCAGCACGCCGGCCTCGATCAGCGCCCGCGAGAGCTCGGCGACCGCAGCCTCGTTTGCCGAGAAGGTGATCCGTCCGTGCTCGACGCTGGTCTCGCCGATCCCCGGCTGGGCGGCGCAGATCGCCCGCGCGCGGTCGTCGTCGGTGGTGGCGAGCCGGTAGGCGGTGCCCGCTCCGCGGGCCAGCGCGGCGATCGTCCCCTCGTAGACGATCCTCCCGGAGCGCAGGATCGCGACCCGGTCGCAGAGTTCCTCGACCTCCGCCAGCAGGTGGCTCGACAAGAGAACCGTCATCCCGTCGTCGGCGAGCCGGCGGATCAGCACCCGCATGTCGCGCATGCCCGCCGGGTCGAGCCCGGTCGCCGGCTCGTCGAGCAGCAGCAGCTTCGGCGCCCGCAGCAGCGCCGCCGCGATTCCGAGCCGCTGGCGCATCCCGTGGGAATAGCCGCCGACGCGGTCACGGGCGCGGCCGCTCAGCTCGACCGTGTCCAGCGCCGAGTCGATCCGGCTGGTCGCGTCGTCGCCGTCGAACGCCGCCAGCAGTTCGAGGTTGCGCCTCGCGCTCATGTACGGGTAGAAGGTCGGCGCCTCGACGAAGCCGGCGACGCCGTCGAGCGCCGCCGCGGTCGCGTTCGGGTCGCGGCCGAACAGCCGCACCGTCCCGGCCGTCGGCCGGATCAGCCCGAGCATCATCCGCAGCGAGGTGGTCTTGCCCGCCCCGTTCGGGCCGAGATAGCCGTAGACGTCTCCGATCTGAACCGTCAGGTCGACCCCGTCGACCGCGGTCAGCTCTCCGTAGCGCTTGACGAGACCGCGGACCTCGATCGGCGGTGGCGCGTCCGTCACAGAGTCTTCGCGACCGACAGCAGCGTCGCCGGAGTCACCGAGCCGGCAAGTAGGTAGCCGACTCCGTCGCGCGTGAACTGCAGCACCGTGCCGAGCGAGGTCGGGAGCTCGCGGCCCGTCACCCCGTCGACCGAGACGCTCTGCAACGGCAGCGGTCCCGCTAGACCGCTGCCGGTACCAGCGCCGCCCGCGGCCGGGTGCTTGGCGACGATCACGCTGCCGAGGCCTTTGCCGACGACGCTGACGTCGCCCCTGTCCTTGGGGGTCGTCGCGCCGGCGGTCGAGTGCTGCGGCATCGAGACGTGGACGACCTGGCTGCCGGCCGGCGGCGAGATCTGGAAGTCGGACAGCGGAACCGCGCCGTAGCTGACGCTCGAGGCGCGCAGCTCGAGCGCCGGGGTGCTGTCGCCGCGCGGGAAGATCGCGAAGTCGAGCGGGATGCCCTGGTTGGCGTCGAACGACAGGTGCACGGCGCCGAGCAGGCCGGCGCTGGTCGCCGGGGTCAGCGCGACGCTGTAGGCGGGCTGACCGCCGACGTCGGTCGGGGTCGCGCCGGAGACCCCGGCGTGCTTGGCGAGCCTGTCGAGCGACTGCTGGATCTGTGCGACGGTCGGGAGCGCCTGGTCGCCGCCGCCGGTCGAGCCCTGCGAACTCGAGGACTTCTGCTGCAGCGTGCCCTCGTAGACCGTCTGCGAGGTCGGGTCGTAGATCCAGTAGGAATTGTTGTTGACCACGAGCTGCGCGTCACCGTTGTCCGACTGCAGCTCGAGCCGGAGGTGGCCGTCGGTCGCCCACAGCCGTCCACTCGCTCCGGTCACCAGCGGGTCGGCCGATTCGATCGAGCTACCGGCGAACAGATTGTTGGTGAAGGTGACGTTGGCGCTGATGCCGGCGATCGACTTGCCCTGCATCGCGGCGTGGATCGCGCTGGCCAGCGACGCGGGCTGCGGGACCGGGCCGCTTCCGACGGCGGCGATCGCGATCGCGGTGCCGGCGACGCCGGCGATGACGACGCCGAGCACCCCGGCCAGCAGGCGGCGCGTTGAGATTGTTCGCAGAAGCTTCATGCGGCTGTTCCTCCGGTGACAACGATACTCCGGGCTTAAAAGAGTAGCTCTGCCATGATCGGCGTCGGTGAGCACCCAATTGCCGCCGGGCCCGCGTCTGCCGAAGCTCGTCCAGACCCTCGGGTTCGTCCTCGCGCCGCGGCAGTTCCTAGGCGCCTGCCAGCGTCGCTACGGCGGGGCGGTCACGCTCAGCACCGCGTTCGACGGGACGTTCGTGATGGTGTTCGACCCGGAGCTCGTCAGGCAGGTCTTCCAGGGGTCGGGCGACGGGCTTCACGCGGGCGAGGCGAACGTGCTGCTGGAGCCGTTCGTCGGCAAACGCTCGGTGCTGCTGCTCGACGGCGATGAGCACCTGCGCCAGCGCCGCCTGCTGCTGCCGGCCTTCCACGGCAGGCAGCTCAGTCGCTACGAGGAGGTGATCCGCCGGGCCGCCGACGCGGAGATCGACGGCTGGCCGCTGGAGCAGCCGTTCGCGCTGCTGCCGAGCATGAGGGCGCTGACGCTGCACGTGATCCTGCAGGCGGTGTTCGGGTTCGAGCCTGGCCCCGCCGAGCTCGAGCTGGCCGAGCGGCTGCGGGAGCTGCTGGAGCCGATCGGGCAGCCACGGTCGGTGCTGCTGCTGTACCGGCTCGCGCGCGCCAGGGTGAGACGCGACAGCCCGGAGCTGCGGCGGTTCCTGGCCGGCCGCGAGGCGGTCGACCGGCTGTTGCGCGCCGAGATCGGCCGCCGGCGCGAGCTCTCCGACGATGAGCTGGAGGCGCGCGACGACGTCCTGTCGGCGCTGCTGCTGGCGCGCGACGAGGACGGTGGCGCGCTGACCGACGACGAGATCCGCGACGAGCTGATGACGCTGCTGCTGGCCGGCCACGAGACGACCGCCAACGGGCTCGCGTGGGCGTTCGACCTGCTGCTGCACGACCCCGAGGTCCTGGCGCGGGCGCGCGCCGGCGACGACGCCTACCTGGATGCAGTCGCGAAGGAGGCGCTGAGGGTGCGGCCGGTGATCCCGGCGATCGGGCGGGTCGTCCGCGAGCGGCCATTTCAGCTGGGCAGCTGGTCGATCCCGGTGGGAATCGAGATCAACCCGTCGATCCGGGTGATCCACGGCCGCGCCGACCTGTATCCGCAGCCGGCCAGCTTCCGGCCGGAGCGGTTTCTCGGAGACGATGCACCGGATACCTACACCTGGCTTCCGTTCGGAGGGGGGACGCGCCGCTGCCTGGGCGCGAGCTTCGCCGCGCTGGAGATGCGCATGGTGCTACGCAGGGTGCTCGAGCGGGCCGAACTGCGTCCGGCGTCGCGGAAGCTCGAGCGGGTGCAGCTGCGGATGATCGCGCTGGCGCCGCGGGACGGCACCCGGGTGATCGCGGACCGGGTTCGGGCCGCCGACGAGGTCGTCAGCCGATGATGGCGTGCGCGATCGACGCCATCACGGCGACGGCCAGCATCGCCCAGAAGGCGATCACCCAGATGCCAACGCGGACCTGCAACCGAACCTCCTCCACCTGCGACTTCTCCCAATGAAGCACGGCCTAATTTAGCAGTGCTTTAAGAAGCGCCCGCGTGGCTCCGATTAACGGGAGGTTGTCGTCGACGTGGTCCGGTTCCGGGGCTCGGGTGCGTTAAATGTCGGCAATGCTGCTCTACAACAACGCCGTCTCGGGCAACTGCTACAAGGTCCGGTTGCTCGCCGCCCAGCTCGGGATCCCGCTTGAGCTGCACGAGCTCGACGTGGTCGACCGCTCCAACCGTCCGTCGGTGATCGGCCACCTGAATCCGGCGCTGCGGGTCCCGACCCTGGTCCTCGACGACGGCCGCCCGCTGGCCGAGTCGAACGCGATCATCGACTACCTCGCGGAGGGGACCGAGTACCTCCCCGCAGACCGTTACGAGCGCGCGCAGGTGCTCGGGTGGCAGTTCTTCGAGCAGTACGAGATCGAGCCGAACCTGGCGGTCGCGCGGTTCCTGAAGCTGTTCGGCGTCGAGGCGCCGGAGGCGTTCTGGCGGCAGCGGTTCGACGCCGGACGCAAGGGCCTGGAGGCACTCGAGCGGGGCCTGACCGGCAGGACCTGGCTCGTCGGTGAGCGCTACTCGGTTGCCGACATCAGCCTGTACGGCTACACCCACGTCGCCCACGAGGGCGACTTCGACCTCGAGCCCTACCCGCAGATTCGCGGCTGGCTGGAGCGGGTCGCCGCCCAGCCGGGCCACATCACGATCGACGCTTGACCGTAGCGTTCACGTCGGAATCAGTGGTGGAGTTTGACGAGTGGCTGGGCGTGGCTGGGGTCGCCGGCCTCGCAAGGCAGGTACTCGTGGTACCTGCCGCGAGGACGGTGGCGCCAGACGCGTCCAGACGCCGTCAAAACCGTCAATGATTCCGCCGTGGGCGCTTACCCGGCAGCGGCAGCGGCGACATCGTGCGGACCGCGGTCTCGGCGAACGCCCGCGGCTCCATCTTGGCGATCAGCGCCGCCAGCTCTGCGCGGTCACTCTCGGACAGGTGGCTGAAGCGACCGTGAGACGCGCGGACCAGCACGACGACACGGTGCCGCTCCCACGGGGTCAGGCGCTCGAGATGATTTCGGGCCAGCATCAGCACCTGGCCGGCGATCAGGATCTGCAGCATCGGCAGCCGGCGCAGCCCCGGCACCCGGCTGACGAGCCGGCCCGAGGCGAGCGCGACAAGCGCTGCGTGCGGGATCTTCACCTGCGGCTGCATCCTCGATCGATTCTAGGTTGCGCCGGAGCGGCTCATGGTCCAGTCTGCGACACACGCGTGCGGAACGATGAACCCTGATCCCGCCGCCGATTCTCTGTCGCTGCTCGATTGGAGGCGGCGCGTCGCGGACCTATACGCCGAGATCCGCGCCACTCCGGACAAGCGTGCAGCCTGGCAACGGTGGCAGGAGACCCGGGCGCGGCTCTTCCGGGAGCACGCGCAGTCTCCGGTTCCCGCGGCCGAGCGCGAGGCCTACACGGGCCCGTACCTGTACGACTACGATCCGGCCTGGTCACTGACGGCATCGCTGGAACCGATCGAGGCGAGGCATCTGGAGATCGCCACGAGTGGCGTCGAGGCGATGGCCTTCGACCGCTTCGCCGTGGCCCATTTCGAGCAATCCGGAGTCGCCCTGAGCCTCGAGCTCTACTGGCTCGTCGGCTACGGGGGCGGTTTGTTCGTCCCGTTTGCGGACGCGACCAGCGGACGCGAAACATACGGCGCCGGGCGCTATCTGTTCGACACCGTCAAGGGAGCTGACCTCGGGCAGCGGGACGGCCTGCTGGTGATGGACTTCAACTTCGCCTACCAGCCCTCCTGCGCGTACGACCCCCGCTGGACCTGTCCACTCACGCCGCCGTCCAATCGACTCTCGGTGCCGGTGCGCGCCGGCGAGCGCGTCTCTGGCCAAAGCTAGATTCCACCCCGATGCGCGACGCCGTCATCTGCGAGCCGCTGCGAACCCCGGTCGGGGGGTTCGGCGGAGTCTTCCGAGACCTGCCGGTGACGGCGCTCGCGGCGACCGTGATCAGGGCGCTGATCTCGCGCACCGGGCTGCCTCCGGAGCAGGTCGACGACGTGATTCTCGGCCAGGGCTATGCGAGCGGCGAGGCGCCCGCGCTCGGCCGGGTCGCCGCGCTCGACGCCGGCCTCCCGGTGTCGGTGCCGGGCGTGCAGGTCGACCGCCGCTGCGGCTCGGGCCTGCAGGCGGTGATCGACGCTTGCCTGCACGTGCAGACCGGAGCCGCCGACGTGGTCCTGGCCGGCGGCGCCGAAAGCATGAGCCAGGTGGAGCTGTACTCGACGGAACTGCGCTGGGGCGTCAGGACCGGCGGCGCGATGCTGAAGGACCGCCTCCAGGCAGCGCGAGTCGGTGCCGGCGGTGCCTTCCATCCGGTCCCCGGCGGGATGATCGAGACCGCCGAGAACCTGCGCAGGCAGTACTCGATCCCACGTCAGGCGCAGGACGAGCTGGCGCTGCGCTCGCACCGGCTCGCGGTCGCCGCGCACGAGCGTGGGGCGTTCGCCGACGAGCTCGTCCCGGTCGAGGTGCCGGGCAGGCGCGGCGCGGCGCCGACAATCGTCGACCGCGACGAGCATCCCCGCGCCGACACCTCACTCGAGAAGCTGGCCTCGCTGCGCCCGATCATGCTCGCCGACGACCCCGAGGCGACGGTCACCGCGGGCAACGCCAGCGGCCAGAACGACGGCGCCGCGATCTGCGTCGTCACGTACCCGGAACGGGCGGCGGAGCTGGGGTTGAAGCCGTACGCCCGCCTGGTCAGCTGGGCGGTCGCCGGAGTCGCGCCGGAGACGATGGGGATCGGGCCGGTGCCGGCCGTCGCCAAGGCTTTCGACCGGGTTGGCCTGCGCTTTGCCGACGTGTCCCTGATCGAGCTCAACGAGGCGTTCGCCGCCCAGGTGCTCGCGGTGCTCCAGCAGTGGCAGCTGCCCGACGGGCTCGACCGCGTCAACGTCAACGGTTCCGGGATCGCGCTCGGACACCCGATCGGCGCGACCGGCGCGCGGATCCTCGCGACGATGCTGCACGAGCTTCGCCGGCGGGGCGGCCGCTACGCGCTGGAGACGATGTGCATCGGCGGCGGCCAGGGGCTGGCGGCGGTGTTCGA
>Ga0123356_10001710_pt1 | contig 23971 bp, 23 predicted proteins | sample TergutEmb28metaG_2_FD_92546 | JGI IMG/M metagenome (GOLD analysis project Ga0123356, IMG submission 92546) | Embiratermes neotenicus P3 segment gut microbial communities from Petit-Saut dam, French Guiana - Emb289 P3 | ecosystem: Host-associated > Arthropoda: Insects > Digestive system > Gut ...
ATTATTAGCGGTCATATTGTCTCCTTGATTAATATTTTTTGGTTAAAACATTATATCATTCGGAGGCGTATGACCTCTACTTTATTTTTGGGGTAACTGTCAGGTTATTACCAACATATTACATATAATAATATAATTGGTTTAATACTATATTTAATATACATTGTATTTTCTTTAATTATTAGATTCATTATTAAAAATAATATGAATAATATAATTAGAATATCATTTTTTGGAATAAGACCTCCAGCAGATGTAATATTTAAAAATAAATTATTAACAATTATTTTATCACCATTTTCTAATATTATATTTTTAATAGTATTATTAATAATCTTACTAATAATGATAATAGTACTATAAAAATTATATAATACATCCCAATATTGTTTAACAAGATTGTTAGTATACGACGCTGGAACGGCTGGGGGGTATGGTAGGCTAAGTCATTCCACATCGAACCTATAGTTAGCGATCGTTCCTATCCCAGCTCCTAATATGTACCTGCGATTTAATGATACATATTATGGCTATAAAATAATAGTATACAACCGGATTAATAAATGTAATTTTAATATTTATATGTAGTTGACAAAATAGAAATATTTGAGTATAATTATTAGAAAAATAGGAGGCAATAATAATGAGAAAAATAGTGTTTATAGTGATATTTTCTGTTTGTATAATAGGATGTAATAAAAATACACAAAATATTACATTTAGTCAAAATGAAATAATATTTTGGAAATATAATGAATCATTGACATTTGATATGTTAAATAAAAACTTGGAAGATGTCCTAAAATATTTTGAATCATATGTTATTATTCCATTAGATGTATTTGAATATTATTTTTGGGATGAAAATATTCTAAGTATGAAATACGAAATATATGAAAATTATAGAGAAAATATTAGAGAATTATATATGGATAGTGATAAAGGATCAATATTTTTTTCAATAATAGTTAATAACAAAATTGTATTTAATGGATTAAATCGAATAATGCCGATACCAGCGCAAATGCAGGCATATGATGGTTTAGGAATTCCATTTATTAATAGTCATATTTCTAATAATAAAAAAAATGTATACTTTAGTATTACTTATTTTGATTTCTTTCATCGTTCAATTTATGATTATTTTAATGAAAGCAATAGAATTAATAGACTTGGAGTTCATATGGATTTAGATGCATTATTTGTTAAAGAAATATATGATTATTTCTATAATAATGACAAAATAATTAATGGCAAATTTAATATAAGTAATTTAGTTTATTATGATATATTAGAATATAAGTTTTAAATATATTATTTAATTTTGGAGGTCAATAATGATAGATGGAATCAACCATATCACAATTTCTGTAAGAAATATAGAGGCAGCTTTTTTATTTTATAAAAATATATTGGGTTTAAAACCTGTAATGAAGTCAAGCAGAAGCGCTTATTTTCTTGCAGGAAAAACATGGATTGCGCTGGACCAAAAAGACCAATTTATATCATCTGAGAATTATTCTCATATTTGTTTTAATGTAAAAAAAAGAAAATATAAAACTTTTATAGAAAGTATAAAGAAAAATAAAATAAATGAATGGCAAAAAAATGAAACAGAAGGAGATTCATTGTATATATTAGATGACAGCGGAAATAAATTAGAAATACATTTTTCTGCATTAAAAGATAGGGTAAAATACGGCAAAAAACATTTTGGAAGCGATGTACAATGGTACATATAGGATAATTAAATATATTATATGTTTACAATGCTTGACATAATTCAATTTTTTATGTATTATTATTAAATTAGTATAAAAAAAGGAGAATTTGTATGAAAAAACTGAGGCAATGTTTATATATTGCTGTTTTAATAATATTTGCAATTTTAATTGCAGCTTGTATGCCAAAAACAGCATCGCAGGAACAATCAGGCGCTTTTAATGGTTTAATAATTGCTCAGGTACACAACGGCGAATCTCTAAATAATATAATAAGAGAATTACATGTGACAATAGAAATGAATATTATTTTTTCTGTTACAGGTACTTATAGCAATGGAGGCTTTACTTTCCAGCTTCCGGAAGCGGTCGATTCCGCACTGCTAAGTAAAATGTCAAATTTTCCGGAGCATTATAATATAAGCGATAGGAATGCAAATTTCCTTACGTTTAGCGAAATATTTGGTACCGACAATAACGGCTCTCGTATAGCAAAATTCAGGCTAAGATTGAATGATACTGAGTATGAATCAGTTTATGTTTCTTTTTATTATGTAGATAGAGATGTAACAATAGACGGAATGATCTTAAAAAAGGGCTGGAATAAAGTTCAAACAACTGAATATTGGGAATCAGGAAGTATTGAACAGTCAAACGCTCCTATTGATGATAATTTAAAATGGGTATTTGATCCAATGGAAAGCAGTTCTATCGATGAAACTGCTTACAACCAGGCAATGCAGGGAAGTATTCGTGTTATGACAGTAACAAATGATACTATCAGCAAGTTACAATCTTACATGGAATATACCGATGATAACAGGGGTATTTGGCTTATGTTTACCGCAGATAGATATTATGAAGATTTCTGGTTTATAGAAATAAGTTATTTTGACGATCCATCTTCTTTATATGTACCGCGCATATTATACAAATGTCAAATAATGCCTGATCTTCCGTTTTTAGTAATGTTATCGGCATTGGGCGGGATTCCTCAGCGGGGAGTATCTTATATTGACGAAAGCGGTATACGGCGTTATTTTTATATAAGTGAAGACGGTGTCGATGGCGGGTATAATCTTATAGAATTTACCCCGCAGTCGTTTGGGTAGCGGAGCAAATTTAATCCTCCAAAGCCTTGATTTTTCGTAAAAACCCCCTTACAATACAGGCATAATTGTTATGTGAGTTTTTTGGGGGAGGGGGAAATGAGAAAAGCTCTAACGGTTGTTTTGATATTTCTAAACGGCGCTTTGTTTGCGAACGACTATAGGTGGGATTTGGTCAGCGCGTTTTCCAGAAATAATTATACCGCGGCAGAACAAATTATTAATCAAAATATTAACTCTGCATCTGATCAAGATAAAAGGCTCATTGTTAATTATGCAATTTCATATTCGTACGGCGAGACTACTTTAAGAACGCTTCAGTTGCTGCAAAGGCATAATGTAAGTCCAAGCGCTTTTGATTTATATACAGCAATTAACAGGAATCAGCCTGACGCTGTTATACAATTTATTTTAAGTCAGGGTGTGCAGGCAAACGGCGAAATATTATTGCTGGCAATGGAAAAACAAAGATTTAATTTTGCAAGGCATTTTATTAACGCGGGAGCGGATGTTAATTATCATTATCCGCTTGCAAGGCAGGACTCTGACGGTATGACGTCTCTTTTGTACGCTTCGCTTCATAATAATTTTGAACTTGTACAAATGCTTGTTGATCGCGGCGCGAATATTAATATAAGAAACAAAGAAGGCAGTTCTGCATTGACAATTGCGCAGATGAACGGAAACAATCAAATTAGTAATTATTTACTTGAACAGGGAGCATTACAGCATAATTCCGGACCAAGACCTAATCAACCTAACCAGCAAAATCAAGCTAATCAATCAGATCAACAGGGCGGGGGAGTAGGCGCTATGATGGACGGCAGCGGCGCCGCGGCGATTGAGTTTAGACCGGGAAATTACAGGCTTACGGGCAGTAACAGAGATTTAAGATTTTCTGGAAATTTAAATTTTGGAAGCGTAAGATATGTTTTAAACAACAGAGTCAGTAACGGAAGTTATCAGATAAGCGGAGGAAACCTTACGATGATTGTGGATGGGCGAACATTTGTGTACAAACTTGATTCTAATATGTCTTTTTCCGGTTATGGAGAAGTTTGGCAAAGAACGGGGGACTAGGACAACCTACGGTTGCTTAACCTTCGGTTATTTTACCTGCGGTTGTTTTACCTTCGGTTGTTTGTCCCCGGCTCTTTTTACCTTATTAGCTTTTAGCCCTTTAAATCGATCAATGACGCTGTATTAGAATTAACAAAAGCGCTCTTTCCGCCTGCCGCATAAGGATTGTTCCGCAGTGTTTTAATTTCTTGCCTGAGCTCCAGCATGCGCTTGGATAAAAGTTCCTTGTTCTTTGTAGAACGGATAACAGCTTCGCTTTTTAATTTTTCCAGAGATGCTTTAAGGCTTGGTACTTCTTCGTTACTCGATACCGGTGAATCAGTATGTTTGACCGAATAATACATTTCTTCCAGCGGATCAATAACTTTCTGAATCGAGAAAATATCTGCGACTATTTTTTCTTCTATTTCTACATAAGTCAAAAGATCTTCTGCGCTGCCCGATTCGATAACGCCCTGCTGTTTGTCAAGCAATTCGAGATATGATTTAAAACGATCCCTTTGCTGTGATAAAAGTGTTTTAAAACGTTTTAAAACCGCTACTCTTTGGGCGAGTTCTGCCGAATCAATTTCGCTTGTTACTGTACCAACCTCATCTGTCATAACTGCCATATTTCCTCCCTTCATTTTCCGGTTATCCGGCTATGTTTAAACCTACTGCCTCGCGATTTGGCTTTTCGCTTGGACTTTGATTCGCAATGGCGCTCCATGTGTTTCTTAAATCAGAAAGCATGTCCTTTACCGTCAGCATTCTGCTTATATCATGATTTATATTGGCTTCTACAAGTTCTCTGTTAAACCATGTATACAGAGAAAAAAGGCTTCCTGCAATGTCGCCGCCCTGTTCAAAATCTAACGAAACAATAAGCTCTGTTATGATTTCTTCGGCTTTCATTACTGCTTTGTTAATATGTTCAATTCTGCCGGGGTCTTTTTTTTCGGTATTATTTAATTCGAGCAGTTCTGCAGCTCTTGTCAGTTGTTTTATCGCTTCGTCATAGAGCATGACAATTAACTGCCCTTGTCCGGCAGTTTTTATTCTGGTTTCTTTGTATGTGGAAGAAGCGTTTTTGTACGACATTAGTCCCCTCAACAGATTATCGGCAGATTAATAATTAACTTTAATATTATTCTGTTTTAATCGCAAGTATATTTCTTTCTTCGTCTAAAAAGGGTACGGCATAAGGAATAGCCTCCCATTCTGTTTTAGATTGAAAAACAGCCATTTCGGCTTCTATTTTTTGGTATTTTCCCTTATATGCAGCAATAATTCCGCCTTTTTTGCATACTTTAAACAGCGTTTTAAGCAATTTTGGCTCCATTGGCTTAAAAGCTCTAAAAGTGATCAGATCAAAAGGAGCGCATTGTACATTTTCCAGTTCACTTTCTTCTATAGTTATATTAGAAAGAGGCAATACAGCCTTTGTATTGAATAAAAAACCGGTTCTGCGTTTCATGCGTTCGATAAGTGTAAAATCGCATTGATTTAAAGCAATAGCCAAAGGGATACCGGGGAGTCCGGCGCCTGAGCCTGCATCTGCGATTCGAATTTTATCTGGAAGCGGTTCGCACTGAGATACAGAGGCACAGAGGTTAAGAAAACGGGAGATTATCCCTAAAGGAGCAAGCGAATCGAGGATATGCTTGATGATTAATTCCTCGATGTTGTCTGTTCCCACAAGTCCGTAGGCGGGATTAAATGTTTCGATTTCTTTTATGTACCGATTAAGAGCAGAGATAATCTCTTCTCTTCGCGGAGATATTAGGTTATCAATATTAATATTTTCTTTACAGAGAATATTAATTCCCTGTATTAAGAGTTCTTCAGAGTTCATCTAAAGTATTTCCTCTGCGTGAGGTCTTCTTTCATAAAGCTTTAAATAAAGTGCACGAGATTTTTCTCTTCGATAAATCCGTTGGTTCGCGCCAGCACATATGTGCCAAAGGCATTAAGCATAACATCGATAAATGTTCCGATTGCTATTAGATAAAAAGCAATGGGTTTCATTATTAAGTACGCCGCTTTGTGTTCGCCGCCGCCGTAAATTAAGCAAAGAGCCGCAAGCGCCATAAACGCGCCTTCGCCGGGATGACGCGCGAGAACAAACGAAATTAAAAAGGCGTAAAAGCCGATAGTAAATAAATCGAGCGTACCTATTCTTAAATACGAATACGATTTTATAATTACAATGAATGCAGCCGCCGCAACCATTGCGCTGCCGCACCTGCAGAATGTCGCAAAAAGAGAAAGCGAAAGCGCGCTGGAGCGCCGCCTTATGCCGAAGTTTTCTTTTGAATATCGCTGAAGAACCGGAATTGAAAAATTAATGTCTCCCGAAAAAAATGCTGCAATAGCGGAACCTAAAAAACCGTAAAGAATCCGCCAAGGATTTACTTTTGGCTTTAACAGGTATAAAAACAGCGGTAAAATACCGAAGCACAGAATAATACTGAATACACCCAATAAGATTATTAAGTCTCTAAAAACTTTTGCCTGTAATAGTTCGCCGAACTGAACTGCCCAAAACGCTGCAAGAACTATCAGCATAAATCCGAGGATTTCGGAAAAGAAAGAAGCAATATGATAAAAAATACGGGAAAGCGAATCGACAAGCGAAATAACAGGTTTGGAATAGTTTCTGTCATAATTTAAACCCATACCAAGGAAGAACGCAAATACGCAAACCGGAAACAAGTAAATTCCGCTTCCTGTAAGAACGCTTAGCATATTAGAAGGGAACAGTTCCAGTACATTGTTTCCCGGATTAAGCCCTATCGCTTCCATTTGTTCGAAAGTTTCTATTGGGATTCTTTCCGGCGAAAAAATAGAAGTTACAATTATACCTGTAAAAATTACGAAGAACGAAGCTGCGACAATTAAAACAAAGTTTTTTAGAACCATCGGCCAGAACTGATCGTCCATGCGGAGTTCATAAACCGCAACTGTAAGAGAAAAAACCAAAACAGGGATAACCGCGTACCGTCCAATGCCAAGAGCCAGTTTCTGCAGCCATTCGAGAGCACCAAAAACAGTTTCGGTATTGGGCAAAAAAAAGCCAATCCCCATTCCTAATACGCAGCCAACTAATAATTTAACCCATACTTTCATAATGTTAATATTAGCGTATTTGCGCGGAAATACCTAGAGCCTTATAATGCGGGCATTTGTAAGCATTTCCGGCGGTTGAGGAGTTGCAGACCCTGCAGACCCGTCTATAATCAGGAAGTCATTTTCCAGACGGCAGCCGCCAAGCAGCGGGTGGTAAAGACCCGGTTCTATTGTAAAGGTCATCCCAGGAGAGAAAACCCATTCGTTTTCGCTTGAATTTCCCAAGGATGGGTATTCGTGAGCCTCAAGCCCAATGCCGTGCCCGAGGCGGTGGGGCATTTTCTTTTTGGATCTGGAAAAAAGCGTATCAACTGCCGCCGCAATGTCTTTTGCCCGTACTTCGTTATGTGCCATGGAAACTGCAAGTTTTGACGCTTTTTCTACAAGGTTTACAAGTTTTTCCTGCTTGGGATCCAAATTGCGGGCAAAAGTGAGAGTCACATCTGTGCAGTACCCTCCCAGCTTTACCCCAAAGTCAAGAATAGAAAGCCCGTCTGTGCCGAAGGGCGCGTTTGTCCATGCAGGAAAAGCGTGAATCGCATAGCTGCGCTCAGGTCCTGCCGCAAGGGTTTCAAAGCTGGTTCCTTCGCAGCCGGATTTGCGCGATTCAAGTTCGATAAATAAAGCGGCGTCTGCTTCTGTTTTTATTTTTCCCGAGATTACGTTTTTTTCTATAGAATCGATTAGTTCATTGGTAATGTTCGCAGCTTTGCGGATCATTGCAATTTCTTCTTCGTCTTTTACGGCGCGCATTTTTCTTATTTCTGCCGCAATGCCGTTCTCTCTGCATAAAATATCGTAGTCTGTAAGTTCGCCGACATAATCCAAAAAGACAGGGTAGGGTGTTACAGGAGGGATTTCTATTTTTGAACCTGCAGGGATACCCAGCTTTTGCGCAATAGCGGCTATCGCTTTGGCAGGCTTGCGGTCAAAGTCATTGTAGGAAGCAATCATCACGCCAGAATGCAAAGCGTATAGTTTTGCGAGATTAACGTCCCATGCGGCAAGGATAGCCTTGCCCTGCGATAGAAAAAGTAAAGCGTCGCCCGGATGGCCTGTAATCCAGCGGATATTTTGATCCCGTCTTGCTTCGCAGTCTTCCAGCATTACAAGGGCAATATTCTCGTCAGCCATCCATTTGTAAATTTTTTCCAGCCGGGCAGTGTAATTGCTTTCCATTTAAGCCTAGCGTTTTTCCTTTACTTTTTCTTTTTCCTTTGTAATTTTGGCTTCGAGCTTATCGATCATTTTATCGATAGCTTTGGTAAGTTCAAAGTCTTCTTCCGAAACATGAACAGAAACGCCCCAGCGGAAATTAACGGTTGCGTCAGCGTTAAAATCTTTTTCTTTCTTTATAGAAATTATAAGATCTACGATCATGTTTTCTGCATTTCTAAGTCTTTCTATTTTTTTATTAAGGTAATCTTTAGCGTCGTCGTGCAGTGAAAAATGTACTGCTTTGATATCCAAGTTCATTTTGTACCTCCCGGTATTTTACGGTTATAAGAGGAACCCATATCAAGTTCCTTTCTATATTTTGCCACGGTTCGGCGTGCTAACGCAATTCCTTTTTTGCCTAAAATGTCAGAAATTTCCTGATCCGAAAGAAGGCGGTTTTCTTGGGTAATTATTTCTTTTATTATCTCTTTTACGCTTTCCTTTGAGAATTTAGAGCCGCTTGACCCCGCTCCGCTTATAGAATTGGTAAAAAAATACCTTATTTCGAAGATTCCCCACTCAGTTTGAATATATTTGCCGTTTGCGGTTCGGGAAACTGTCGTTTCGTGCACGTTTAATTCTTTTGCGATATCTCCAAGCGTTAAAGGAGCGAGGTATTTTGGACCGTTCATAAAAAAGGACCTCTGAAACTCAAGTATTGCATTGGCAACCCGGATTAGAGTCTGGCTTCGCTGGCTCAGATGGTTTATAAACAGGCGCGCTTCCCTGATATTTTCGCGGGCAAATTCTCTGGCAGATGCATTGTCACTTTCGCCGAATTTTTCAAAATTTGGATTAATGCCGAGAACAGGAAAAGCTTCGTCATTAAGATTGATTGTTAATTCGTTATTATCCCTTACAACTTTTATATCCGGAACAACATACCTAACCTCTGACATAGAAGCAAATGCCCGTCCCGGAAAAGGAGAAAGAGTTTTTATAAATTCGCATAGCTGACGGGTGTCGTTCTCGTTAAGACCGATCTTCTTTGCAAGAACACTGTATTTTTCCCGTTCAACAAGTTCTAAGTTTTCTAACACCTTACTAATCTCGTAATTTTCTGCCGGAGCGTCAAGTGAATTTTCGATCTGAACCATAAGCGACTCACGGTAATCGCTGGTGCATGTTCCCTGCGGCTCAAGCCCCCGAACCAGCTCTATCGCTTCGTTAAGACGCGGCTGCTCTAAAGGAAAAAGAGTCTGCGGCTTTTCTTTATGAAAGCCGTCTTCATTAAGATTTTGAATAAGGGTTTCTGCAATTGCTTTTATTTCTTCATCGATGATGGCAGGTTCAAGCTGCAATTGGCGCAAAAGATGTTCCTGTAGTGTTTCGGGTCTTGTTAATACGCCTTCTAAAAACCGCTGATGGTCTTCTGATGCTTTAGCGCCCCTTCTTCCCGGATCAGAGGTGGTTTCGAAAAGCTCGTATTTTTGGTTGTGCCGTTCGTTTATTTCTTCCAGAGGAACAGTGCTTTTATCTTCGATTAATTCGAGCGCAGGGTTTTTTTCGAGTTCTTGTTCGATTTTTCCGCGCAGTTCTGCAATTGGCATTTCCATCAATTTAATGGATTGAAGCATTTGAGGATTCATTTTTTGGTGCTGCTGCTGTGACGCAGACGTACGCATTACCTGCATAAGAAGATTATAGTAGAAATGTTAATAATCCGCTACAATGTTTAATATGAGCTGCAAACAAAGACTTAATACAATCGGAATCGAAGTTCCGTCGGTAATACTGCCAAAAACCGCTTCGGGCGCGTGGCCTGTTATTGCGTGCGATCAGTTTACACAGGATCGGGATTACTGGGAAAAGGCAAAAACTGCCGCAGAAGGCGCGCCTTCGACCTTGAACATGATAATCCCCGAAGTATTTCTATCTGACGAAAATATCTCGCAAAGAATATCTGATATTCATTTAACAATGAAAAAATATCTTAGCGACGGTACATTAGAAAAGCCAAGGCTGGGTTTTATTTATACCGAAAGAGATACGCCTTACCAAAAAAAACGCCGCGGGCTTATTGCCGCTGTCGATCTTGAACAGTATGACTGGCAGCCAAATGCGCGTCCTTTGATTCGCAGTACAGAAGGCACTGTGGCAGAACGTCTGCCTCCGAGAATGGATATCCGCAGAGGCGCTCCGCTTGAGCTCCCCCATGTCTTGCTGTTGATTGATGACGATAGCGCTGAAGGCAACGACAGTGACTGCTTGCTTCCGCGCCTTGGAGAATTTGCACAGAAAAAATCTCCTGTTTACGATACGCAGTTAATGATGGATTCCGGCAGTGTAAAAGGCTGGTTTATAGATTCTGAAAATGAAATATCTTTTATTACAGAAAAGCTCGAAGAACTTTTTCGCCGTTCGGTTACCCGCTATAACTGCGAAAAGCCGTTTTTGTTTGCGGTTGGCGACGGTAATCATTCGCTTGCTGCAGCCAAAGGAATTTGGGAAGAAATAAAAGCCGCTTATAAGGGCGAAGGGCTGCCGGAGCACCCATGCCGTTATGCGCTTGCCGAGATAGAAAACATTTATGATCCGGCAATTCAATTTGAACCTATTCACCGCCTTGTTTTTGATATTGATTATGACGGGATAGTTTCGCTGTTATCTGCGCTGCCCGGTTTTTCCTGTCAATCGTTTAAGAGCGCAGAAGAGCTTGCAGAAGCAGTCCGACAGCCTTTTGACGGCAATCTTTTTGGGGTGATTTGCGGCGGCAGATATGCGCTTGTAAGCACAAATTTGGGAGGAATCGCCACTGCGTCTCTCCAGCCGCTTCTTGACGAGTATGCAAAGAACGATCCGCTTTTAATCGAGTATATTCATGATGAGGCAGAGGTGCTTCGCCTCGCCGTAGGCAAAAATGCCGGAATTCTGCTTCCGCCGGTTCAAAAATCGGGTCTTTTTGATACTGTTGCCCGTTTGGGACCTCTGCCGCGAAAAAGCTTTTCTATGGGGCATTCTGCCGAAAAACGGTTCTACTTTGAATGCAGGCAGTTAATATAAATTGCTTTTTTGACAGAATTGCCTTATAATGTTCTTTGTTAATAAGAGGATATAATTAATGAAACGAAAAGCGCTGTTTTTTATATTTTTTGCCGTTTCCATGAGTTTTATTTATGCTCAGAGGATTCCGGTTGTCGGGGTAGCCGCTGTTGAGACTGCCGGCGGCGGAGTTACTGCTGCGGATGCAACGAATCTTACAAACAGAATTGTTGCCGAGTTTAACACTTGGGGTACGATTACTGTTGTACAGGGCGATTCCGGGGCAGAGTTTGTTGTCAGGGCTTCGATTTCCAGACAAGGAAACAATTTTGTTTTATCGGCAAGGACATTTGACGCAAACAACCGCGTTCTTAATGAATACAATGAACAAGCGCGCACTTTAAACGAAATTTCTATTTCTAATTTCTGCGCAAAGGCGGCAGAAAGAGTGCCGCTTCCAAATTATCTTTTGGGAACATGGCAGTCTACCTTGAATATGCCGGATGGTCCTGTTGTCTGTATTATCGAGTTTAGAGCAGATCGAAGCGTCAGGGTAGAAAGATATGATACGTGGGAGCATAAACAGCAGAATGCTCTGCGTTATGAAGGATACGGAACAGGCACTTATACATACATGGGTTTTGCGAACAGGGTTTTAAGTATCGGAGGACAGCAGGTGCGCGTTGACGCGACAGTCGGCGTCAGCTTAACTCTAGAAGAAACACTGCCGGCGCAGACTTCGGTTCAGCAGACGGGCTTGCATTTGGTTTTTAACGCAAACCGCACATCATTTGATATTATAAACGGTATACTGCCCTGCGGAAGAAATTTTGACGGACCGTCTGTTTACCGTTCCGAAATATTGGGATTTTCTCAGTTTGTGAAAATCAGATAGGATGTAAGGAAGATATTTATGATTATGAAAAATAAATTATTTATATGTTTATCGTTTGCCGCGCTTTTTGTTTTAATGTCTGCAGGTTTAACTGCACAGCAGAGAGTTGATGTTGCAGGAACAGATGTCGGAGCCGCTCCCATGTGGGAAGCGCCTATCGGCGATACGGTAAGAGGTATACCGCACCTGCAGGCAGGTTCTGTTGTGCTTGTCGGAGAAGCGGGAAGGGTAAGATCATTCTTTATGAGCAGTACACCCTTGTGGAATTTTGACGCAAGAGGAACAGCTGTTCCGCATATCGCAAGATCGTACGAAGCCGCTACATATATCTGCAACACCGAAGGTGTTTTTATGGCGATTAACCGCGTAGGCCGTGAGTTGTGGCGGTTAAATCTCGGTAAGCCGATTACTTATCCTCCTGTTGTCGGATGGGACGGCAGAGTTTTTATTTCTCTCGATTCTACAATGACTTGCCGTACAGCTTCCGGCAATTCGCTTTGGACAATAGATTTAGAAAGCCCGATCGCGTTTGCTCCTGTTTTGGACAGAACCGGAAGCGCCGCTACAGTTTTACAGAACATGGATTTTGTTAAGGTTCATCAGTTTAGCAGTGTAGAACGAATCAGGCTCGACAGGCTTCCTGTAATGATTGTTTCTTTAGACGAAGGCGCAAGGCAGAGTTATATTTTATTTTACCAAGCCGGCGAAATGGAAAAAATTTATTTTAACGACAGCGCAAGAAGGGGAAGCAAACTTTCAAGGCAGAGCCTAAGAGCATTACCCGGACCTCCTGTCGCGTCAGAAAGCAACGGCGCTCAGTTTGTTGTAACGCTTAGAGACGGCAGAGTTCTTTGTTTAAATGCGCAGGGCGAAACGCTTTGGACAAGGAATACTCACGAAGCTGCAGAAGAAAGAGGACCTGCTAACCTGACAATTGGCCAGGCGCACATGATATATGACGAACGCGGTATTTATTCGGTAACGATTAGAGGAATAAGTTCGTTTACGCCGGAAGGAAGACGAAGATTTGTTCATAGGCTTCAGACTGTCAGCTCTGGAGTTCCTGCGTTATGTGACGAGGGGCTTCTTTGGGCATGCGGAACGGATAATATTATCCGCGTTTATAAGGTAGATATTAGACGGCGGACAATTCCCCGTAACAGATATTACGGTTTTGAGCCGGAAGGCGATTACGGAATGGGCAGTCCGCCTCCTTCGCCATGGACAGGGCAGAACAGCCGTTATCATGATATTGAACAAGACAGGGTGTATAACGAAATTTTTGCAGCTATCAGAAGCGGACAGCTTGGAACAAATGAACCCGCATATGTCGCGTATATAATGGAAATGGTTGGGTTCTTCCTTAACAATCCGCATTATTCGCCTGTCCGTCCGGCAGTAAAACCGACTCAGCGTGTAAGGCTTATAAACCTGCTTGGTTATGTCGGCTCGCGCGAAACGATTCCTTTCCTTTGGAATATTTTTGACAGGGATCCGGAACCGTCTGTAAGAAGCGCGTGCGCCGAAGCAATAGGAAGAATCGGCGTTGATCCTACAGGAAGGTCTTTTCATTCATATAACTTTTTGCTTTCTCCAAATAATCCAAATGTAGATCCTCAGCTTGTATTGGCAGCTTCGTCATCCATCGCAAGTCTTTGCCGCTTTTCGGGACCGCCGCTTGCGCCGGAAGGAATACGCGTTCTTAGATATTTTTCTAATCTGCCTTCTATTCCTAACCGCGTAAAAGAACAGATACGTAATGAGCTTGACGGTTTGTACAGAGAAGGTTTGGATCAGGTTATTCAATAAAAATGCTGACTTAACGGCTTTGTAAACGCTGTGCTGCCGCAAAATCCGCGGCAGCTCTTTCTGTGTCGCCTTTGCTCTGATACGCATTGCCTCTGTTACGGTAGGCGGTCGCATAACCAGGGTTAATTCTTATCGCTTCGGAAAAATCTCTTATTGCTCTGTCATCGTCATCTTTTCTGTACCAAGCGCTGCCGCGTCTATTCCATATTACAGCGTTTAAAGGTTCCAGCCTTATTATGTTATCGCAGTCTTCTATGACTCTGTCAAAATTTCCTGTTTGATAAAATGCATGAGAGCGGTTAATTAATGCGTCTATGTAATTACGGTTTATCGAAAGCGCGCGCGTAAAATCTTCTATTGCTGTGTTAAACTCGCCGGTATTTCTTGATAAAGCAAGCTCTATTCTCGCAAAACCGCGGTAATTGTAATATTCTGCCTTGGTGCCGTCAAGTCTTATCGCGCGCGAAAAATCCTCTATCGCGCGGTTGTAGTCTCTTTTTCTCATATATGCGTTTCCGCGCGATACAAAACTTGCGGGAAAATCACTGTTGCGGTTAATCGAAGCTGTGTATTCGGTTATTGCCCTGTCGTAATCGGCGTTTTTGTAAAATTGTTCGCCGGAAAAAAAAGAAATTAAATACGGGTCTGCGCCCATCTGTTTTAAAATTTCTATGTCAGGGTTTTCAAAATTTACCGGGTTTATTTCGGAAGTATTAACCCTGCCTCGGATATGTCTTAAGCCGGATGATGATACAGCTGACGTTTGATGTGAAACGCGCGGCTGTGTATTTGCGCTTCCGTAAATAATCTGTTGTTCTTCTTTTTCTTCGTCATCGTTTTCGGTTTCGGGCTCCAGCTCGGGTTCAATAACTATTTGTGTTTCTGTTTTGCTTCTAGCTCCAGCTTTACCGCTTCCTGCGCAAGTAAAAATTATAAAGCACAATGTTAATAATATGCTTACGCAAAGAATTATTAATAAAGTAAAAAATGTCTGTTTAGTCAACAGAACCCTCGGCGTCTTCTGTTACCCGAGGCGCTGCCGGCTCTTCATAACGGTAGATCAACCTGACATTCTCTATTGTAGAACGGTGTCTAAGCCTTAAAATTAATATTTGTTCTTCCGGATAATATATCCAGCCTGACGAATCGTAAATTTCAAACTGAGGATCAGATCTCCACGCCATGCCATGGATTTGTATGCCAAGGAAAGGTCTTACTCCGCGAATAATAATGTGATGTGTCATATTAACAGGGAAAGTGACAGCAAGGTTAATACTGCTTCCTGCGTCAACTGCCCTTATGTTAGGTGAAACTGTCCATGCCCAATGCCCGGAGTTAGTAAGCCACGCTGCTCTTGGGTAATAGTCCGAAGGTTTTAATATATTATGAAGCCTGCCTGCGCTGCCTGTAGAAACAGCGGACAAAATAAGCGAACGTCCTATCGCTGTCCACTCTGCGTTCTGCGTTGTTTCTGCCCAGTAAACTAAAGCTTTACCGAGACGCGCGCTGTAATCAGAAATATTTCCTTCTGAGCTGGAAGCGTAAACAGCATCTTGTTCCGGGTCTCTGCTTAAGTTTTCTGAAATATTTATAAGTAACTGATCTGTTAAATGTTCGATTGGATTATTTGCTTCCGGGCGCCAGCGCCTTAAATCATAAAAGATTTCAAGTAGACCAGGGCTGTAATCAGAAATCAGCATATCCGGTCTTGCGTTAATTATAAGTTCGATTACTTCGTTGGCAAGAACCATATTGCTTCTTGTAAACAAATAATCAAGTAAGTGTTCTTCTTTTAGAATATCAAGCGACCTTGCTCTTATCAGTCTTGTAATTTGGTTCATTTTTTCGTTCTCTGTCGCCGCAAACGAACGGTAAGCGTTTGACATTCCTCCGACATAACCGGAAGACCTGTGGCTGTGACGCTGGCTGTTTCTAAAATCACGCGGCACATTTAATGACGCAGCCGAAAAGTTTCCTCTCTGTAAAGCCTGAGCAAGGTATGCGATAATATCGTCTTCGGTCTGAAGTAAAGAAGGCTGTTGATTCCATTGCGTAAAGTTTGAATCCTGCCAGCTTCTCATAACATTCGCGTAATTTTGTTCCTGCGCGATTACATAGTCCGAAGGATCAAACGCTCTTTGCCTGCCTCTTGATCTATACGAAATAAATGAATTGTCTCTGGATAAAATGATAGTGCCGTTTTCCAGCTCCTGCCCCAAACTGCTAAATACATAACGTGAGCCGCTGTACATAATTCCAAGCTGTCCGGAATCCTGAATTAAAGATGAACGCCTTGGTATTATAGGAATTATTACTTCTGATATATTTCCGGCAAATTCCGCGCTGATCTGAAGCTCGGTTCCTCTTACTGTATCCAGCGAATTGAATGTAATGATTGTTCCGCCGGGCAAGGTGAACCGCGCTAAATTATCTGTAAAGTTTATAAACTCGGGGTTTACTGCCGTATTAACGCCGTTATTGGAAAGCATTAGTCCTTTGCCGCGTTCTTCTTTTAAGGTAAATTCAAGCCCGCCGTAAAAAACCTTTATTCCGCCTGTGATTGAGCGGGTTTCTTCGGCAGAACTATCGTCTGCGAATCTGCCCCTTATAGTCATCCCTCCGGATGGAAGCGAAAATGTTCCCTGATTGGAAAATTGCAGTACTACCAAAATGCAGAAAACTATGCAATAAAGGACAGCAAGACCGAATATTTTTGACGCTAAAGGTTTTTTCATTTGCGTTCTAACCCCTTGTAAAACTAAACCCGGCGGCCTCTTTTTTTGTAACTTGCCGGTTTATTAATTATTGTATAGTATATAATAGCATGAAAAATATGTTCATTGGAAGCCGTTTAAGACGGCTGATTTTATTTTTAGTTTTTTCTCTTGGTTTTTCCATTGCGGCGGCAGGTCAGCAAAGTGACCCGGAGGCAATTTTAACCGAAGTTGCCGGGCATTTGGGGCGCAGAGAATTTACAGCCGCTTTGGCGCTGTTTAACAATCTTCCGCAGGATTATCAGCAAAGAACCGAAATTCGCATTATGCGGGCTTCTATTTATAATGCCGCAGGAAGGCCTGCAGAAGCCAAACAGATAGCAAACGCTATTATCTCTTCTGACAGGAATAACACCGATGCTCTTATGGTTCTGGCGGATTCTGCGGCGATAGAAAACAGAGAACGCGAAAGAAGACAGTTTTTGGAAAGGGTTATCGTTATTAACGCTAACCATACAAGAGCTTTAAATGATTTAGCAAATATTAGTCTCGGGAACCAAAACCTGAGGGTTGCCGCAGGTTATTTTGACAGAGCATTAGCCGCAGAACCTGACAATGCAGAAGCTCTTGTCGGCCGCGCTTCTGTTTTTAGGTATTCAAGAGATCCGCGAAGCGCCGAAAGGCTCTTAAACAGGGCAATTACTTTATACCCCGAATGGGCGAGTCCATTGCAGGAAAGGGCAAGGCTTTACAGGGGTTCCGGTTTTCATAACGATGCTCTTTCTGATTTTAGCGCGGCTCTCGCTTTAGAACCAAATAACTACTGGATTATTGTTGATTATGCGCAGACCCTAATGGAAGTGAACCGCAAGCCGGAAGCTCTTGAACATTTTAACCGCGCTATAAGAGTATCTCCCGATAATTTTATGGCATATGTTTATTCTGCCGCTTTAAAAGATGAAATAGGCGATTATGCCGGCGCAGAACAAGACTATTTAATTTTGGCGAGGCTTAAGCCGGATTATTATTTTGCGTTCGAAGCTCTTGGTGTAATAAGAATGAGAAATAAACAATGGGCGCTTGCAAGAGATTCTTTTTTAGAAGCTTACAGACAAGCTCCGAGAGAATACAGTTATGCAATATTGGCAGCTCTTAATTGGATGAGAGCAGGCAGACAGGCTGACCCGCGTCAGTTTCTTGCGCAGGTTCTGCGGACAGCTCCCAGAGATTCGCTGGACCATGCAATGCTGAGACTGCTTCACGATTTAGCCGGTGATTCTAATATTACTGTATTAATAGATAACGAAAGAAACCTGTATACAAAATCTAGAATGCTTTACTATCTTGCTTCCTATTATGATATCAGGGGAAACAGAAATTTAGCGGATAGGTATTTTTTGTCGGCGCAGGAAATAGCGATTCCGGGAACTATGGAAGCAAGCCTAATTAATATGATGATAGAAGAACGGGGTCTTGCCATCAGGGAATCCAGATGAGCGGCAGTACAACTACATTAACTCTCAACAACAGGGAATTTAAATTAATCGGTACAGCTCATGTTTCGCAAAAAAGCATAGAAGAAGTAAAAAATATTATTCAAGAAGAAAAGCCGGATATTGTCTGTGTAGAACTTGATCAGGTCCGGTACAATTCTATGACCCAGCAGGATAGCTGGGAAAAACTTAATCTTTCTAAAGTTTTTAAAGAAGGAAAAGGTTTTTTATTAATCGCAAATTTAGTTCTCGCGAGTTTTCAGCGCCGGCTCGGCAACGAACTGGGTGTTAAACCAGGCGAAGAAATGAAAACCGCTATAGAAACCGCAAAGGAATTGGGTTTGCCGTATAGTCTTTGCGACAGGGAAGTGCATACAACGCTTCGCAGAGCATGGGCAAGGTGCGGTTTGTGGAGCAAGTGTAAACTCCTCGCGTCGCTTCTTGCTTCTGCTTTTACAAACGAAAAACTCAATGAACAGGAAATAGAAAATCTAAAAGATAAAAATGAACTTGACGGCATGATGAACGAACTTGCAGATTATCTGCCTGGCGTAAAAGCTGTTTTAATTGACGAAAGAGACAGGTATCTTGCTTCTAAAATTTGGACTTCTATAATGCCGCCGTCTGCAAATGCAGAGAACGGAAAGCCGCAGAAAATTGCCGCAGTAGTCGGAGCCGGACATATGAACGGTATGATTGCTTATTTAAAAAAGCTTGCTGCCGGCGAAGAAACAGCGGATGTAAGCGAATTGGATATAATTCCTCTGCCGGGATTCTTTTCTAAAGCGGTAAAATTTATTATTCCTGCGGTTATAATCGCGCTTTTTGCAGTTGGTTTTATTACCAAGGGCTCCGAAATCGGACTTGAGATGATATCGCAATGGATATTATGGAACGGCTCGCTTGCCGCAATCGGCGCAATTATAGCGCTTGGACATCCGCTTGCGATTTTAGTTTCGTTCCTTGGAGCGCCTATTACGACTCTAACGCCTTTTATCGGCGTCGGTATTTTATCAGGTCTTGTTCAGATAACGATCAGTAAACCTCGTGTTTCTGATGTTCAGGATATAACAGGAGATACAGCCAGTTTAAAAGGCTGGTACCGCAACAGAATCACAAAAGCGCTTTTGGTCTTTTTTCTTTCCAGTCTTGGAAGCTCGATAGCTACATTTATTTTAATTCCGTTAATGGGAAGAATGCTCGCCGGATAGGCTGTGTCCCTCTGCATCTTTGACAACTCCCCGTTAGATTGCACTGGGTACAGGGAATTCTTTCTCTAATTCCTCTTTCGTTATCCTTCCACATATATCTAGTGCCGTTACAAGTGCCGCAATTCCCTGTACCTTTGCAGGAATAACATGAATATAAACTCCAGCATGATACAAGAGCGCAAACGAGACATAAAAGTATTATTCCAATAACAATTAATTTTAGTTTTTCTTTGTTCATAGGAGTATTCTAAAACATGATTTGCGGTTTTACAAGCTGTATTTTACAGAATTCTTATACAAGATCCAGTTTGAATCTCCCGGTATTTACATTATAGGTAAGGTTTTTATATTTTATATAAAAATCATTTTCTTCTTTTGTCAGAGTCATTTTTTTAGGCAGATTAACGAGTTTTGACAATTCTTCTGCGTTATTAATATTTTTTACTTCTATGAGATGATTAATTGAATCTGCGGTATTATAAATTAATTGTTCATTCGCTTTTCTTTTTTCTGTATTAATAACACTGAGAATTATTTTTGTAATAAGAAAAACAAAACACCCGGCTAAAAGCAGAACAAAAAGAACTACCAATACCGCAAATGAACTAAAGAAATCCAGCATACTTTATAGTATTATATACTTGCTGTTTTGTACAGATTGAATTTGCAAGTTTTAGTAATAATAGCATATATTTTAAATGAGGTTGTTTTATGGAAAGTTTCTATAAAGAGCGTTTTAATTCTGCCAGCGTGTCCATAGCAAGTTTAAAATCAAAATCTTCTATCTGGCGGATTAATTCTTCGCTTCCTGGTATCTGCAGTAATCCTGCGGTGAAAGAAAGGCTTTCAAAGTTATTTCCCTTTAAATTGGACTCTAGATCTTCGAGCATTTTTAACGCTGCCGCTTTATCGATCGCAAGATTCGCCTGCAAATCCGCAGGGCGCTGCGCTTCCTTGACTAACGGAGTTAATTCGGTTATTGCTGTATTTAGTTCCTTTTCCAGTGCTTCCAACTGCTTTAAAGTAATAGCATTCTCACCGTTCTTAAGTGATTTTTCTATTTCGCTTGTAATCTGGTGCAAAAGAGTTCTGCCAAGCTGTCCGGCATTACTTTTTAAAGTATGTACAAGCCTGTGCGCCAGTTTTATATCATCAGAATCTATTGCATTTTTTATTTGTGTATATTTGTCATGGTTATTTCTTACAAATATATTTATTAGTTTTTGTGTGAGTTCATTATCAGCCTGCGCCCGATAAAGTATGTCATCTTTTTTCCAGTTTAGGGGTGTAAAAAACCGCATTAAGCACCGCCATAGTTCCTGTGAAGTAAACGGCTTGCCAACATAATCTAACATACCGCTTGTTTTGTATATCTCACGGTCATCAGACATTATATTAGCTGTTAATGCTACAATTGGAATATTCTCATCAAGTTCAAGGATTTTTGCCGCAGCTTCAAGCCCATCCATAACAGGCATATGTATATCCATAAAAATTATGTCAAATTGTTTCTCGCTGCTTTGTTTGTTTTGCAATTTTTCCATGCGGCTGCGTACTAAATCCACGCCGATTTTTCCGTTTTCTGCAACAACAGTCTTTAACCCTACTCTTGCAAGATGTTCGCAGATGACCTGCTGATTCATAACATTATCTTCGCATAACAGAACTTCGCCTTTAAAAATTGGTTTTTCAAGTTGATCAAACATTACTTTTTCTGCGAATTCAGCGTCTTTAACATTTACTGTATCAAACGTAAGTTCAAAATCAAATTTACTGCCGACTCCCGGCGTGCTTTCTACAGTTATTTTACCGCCCATAGCTTCTACTATTTTTTTTGTTATAGAAAGCCCAAGTCCTGTGCCGCCGAACTTACGGGTAGTACTGGCTTCTGCCTGCGTGAACGGATCAAATATGCGGGAGATTTGTTCGCTTGTCATGCCGATACCGCTGTCTTTGATCTCAAAACCCATTGTAATAGTTTTTTCGGTTTTGCCGGTTATTTGAACGATAAGTTTTACAGTACCTACATTTGTAAACTTTACAGCATTAGATAAGAGGTTTACCAGAACCTGCCGCAGACGCACGGGATCGCCAAGTGGCCGGACATTAATGCTAGGTTCGGCATAAAAATAGAGCAAAAGATTTTTTTCGATAGCTTTTGGCATTATTAAACTGCGGCAGCTTGCCAATAAATCCTGCATATCAAAAGGAATGTTATCCATTTCCATTTTACCGGATTCGATTTTAGAAATATCCAAAATGTCATTAATTATCAGTAAAAGCCCTTTTGCGTTTTCATTAATTTTATCTAAATAATTTTTTGTGACAGGCGATATATTATTGTCAATTGCGAGTTCCGAAAACCCAATAATGCTGTTCATCGGTGTGCGGATTTCGTGGCTCATGTTTGCAAGGAATGTGCTTTTTTGCCGGCTTGCTTGATATGCTTTTTTCCATGTAATAGTAATAATAATTATTATAGTGCAAAGAACTATCCCCAAAACGATGCTTATAGATATCGAAAACATTGTCATTGTATTCATGTCAGCATAAAATTCATTTATACCTGATATTATACCTACATACCAGCCGTTTTCCAGTATTTGGCAGAATACAATTGATTTTTCTTTTCTGTAATTAAGCAGTCGGCGCGCTGAAATATCAATGCCGTTTTTAAATTCATTCATAAGGCCGCCAAGCTCACTGTTTATTTCTGATAAATATTGGAACACAAAATCCTGATTAGGGTGAGCAAGCACTCTAAGATTTTCATCTAAAATAAATCCATAACCGCCTTTGGGAAGATTTTTATCAAGAAGATAATCTGTTATAACATGAGTTGCAACTTCCATTGCAATCACGGCAATTAAATTATTATTACGGTCGTAAATGCCCCGCGCATACGCAAATGTGTGCAGCCCTCCCGGAGCCGCATCAACATAAAGCACAAACTTGATATTGCCGCCGCCTTCTGCGCCTGCTCTGAACCATGGTCTCCCTGACGGATCGTAACCTTCCGGCGCGGTAAAATCTCCGCCGTCATGAAACACTCCAATCTGCGGAAAATAACCAAAAACAGAACTAAAATCAATGACAGAAAGTTTCGGCCTGTTTTCGGGGTCGGAGCATTCGTCTAAATAATTAAAAATTTCGTTTATACTATCGCCGCGCAAAACCATTTCTTGTATATTGTCGGATATAAACTTCAGCGTAACTTCCAGCCCTTTAAGCGGCATTAATACTCTGGACTGCGCTTCGTTCATTTTTTCGTTCATCAGTTTGTGCAGGTTATCTTGATAAATTCCTCTCATATATGTGAAATTAACAATATTAAGCACAATAAAAATAATCACAAAAAACATTACCAGCAGATAAACAGTGCGCGGATTATGTATTATTTTCGAAATTAGCATACAATGATTATACAATAATCAAAAAAAAATACAAGCAAGGAATTAGGCAGGGAAATATTTATTTTTTCCTTTCCCGTATCGTAACTTTTACAGTATCTCCCGGCTGTTTACCGATTTTTGCACGAATATCTTTACGAATACCGATAATATAGCAAATTGAACCGTCAGGGTTTTTCACACCCATATTTACAATGCTGCCTTGGTAATCCTCGTTGTCAAAAGTGGCGTGAACCGCAAGCCGTCCTTTGCCAAATTCTTTTTTTATGTCGATTGGAACTGCCACGTATGCAGCGTCTTGAGCTGGGTCTTTTTGGATAACGGCTTTGAAGGTGTGGGTTTTGGACATGTTATTTTTATTCATGCCAAAGCTAGATTAGCATTCCGCTCTATACCCTCAATCAGCGAATCAATATCTTCTGTAATTGCAAGTCCACCCATTGTGTGCAGAGCGCCGTAACATGAAACAATGTAGCTAATAATATCGTATTTTTTAAACAGAGTGATGGCTTCCTTTCCTGTCAATTTTTTTGCGGATTTGTATTCTTCTATGCAATAGGCTATGAAGGGTATCAATACCTCTGGTATTGAACCCTTCGATGACTGCGCTCGTTCGGTCATGCCCGAGCAAGCTCGGTCGCGACACTCACTTCGCTTGTCATTAGAATCAGCATTATCGCTCATTTAACTATGCTCCTGGAAATTCAATTTTTCCTATTTCAAGTTCCTCGTTCAGCAGGTTTGCCAGAGTTAACTGGCTTAAATGCCACAACTTTGTGTCTTCTATTTCTAGTTTACTGTATAAAAAAGAGGAATACAATAACTCAAAAGCTTCTTGCTCGGTTACATTACGGCTTTTCATTATTTCTCTTACAACAAGGGGGATTAGCATTTCCAATGTTGCTTTGAATTGGGTGTCAGTCATTGTCGACCTCCAAAAAACCTGTGTATTTTAAGAAAGAAATAGATCGTTCTGTTGCAAAAGTCATTTGGTCGAACAATTCCCGAACTTTTAATCTAGCGATTGTTTCCTGTTTTGATAATTCCCCTGTCTCAAAGGCGATTAATGTACGGTAAATTGTATCGTTCGCCACAGGGCCGTAGATAATATCGTATTTCTTTCCTTGCCAGATACTTCGGCGATTGGCTATAACAAAGTCAAACCATTCTTCACTGGCGGTTTCAAAACGCAGTATATCAAGTTCTTTTTGCATAACTTCA
>Ga0123356_10001711_pt1 | contig 23970 bp, 16 predicted proteins | sample TergutEmb28metaG_2_FD_92546 | JGI IMG/M metagenome (GOLD analysis project Ga0123356, IMG submission 92546) | Embiratermes neotenicus P3 segment gut microbial communities from Petit-Saut dam, French Guiana - Emb289 P3 | ecosystem: Host-associated > Arthropoda: Insects > Digestive system > Gut ...
CCGCATATTGCACAAATAAGAGATATGCTTAAAAGTAAAAACGTAACCCTGCTTTACGCCGCGAAAGACCATGAAATAAACCATGCGGTTGTACTCAAAAATTTTATAAATTTATAAGCAGGCGTATTACCGGGTCTACTTTTTTGACGATAAAATAGAACTCAAAATTTTTGACGTATCAAAAGCGTCGCGGGCGTAGTATACGCCGGAAGCGTAAGTTGAGCCATCGTCAAACAGAGAGATCTTTGAAGCGAACTCTTTATTTACCGCTGCTCCGCCAATGATTATGGGAACATTCATTCCAAGGCGGTTAAACTCTTTGACACACTCGCCCATCTGACGGCTTGTGGTGACAAGAAGCGCGCTAAGTCCTACCGCGTCAGGTTTTTCACGCTTTACAGCTTCTACAATTGTGTCAATTGCTACCTGTTTGCCAAGATCAATAACCTCAAAGCCCTGATTGCGCAAAATTGACGCAACAAGGTTTTTGCCTATGTCGTGAACATCGCCGTAAACTGTTGCGATAATCATTTTACCCTTGGCTACATCACCGCCCTCTTTTTTGAGGTGAGGTTCAAGGATTGATACCGCTTCTTTCATTACTTCTGCGGCTTGCAGGACAAATGGGAGAATCATTTCGCCGGTTGCCATTTTTTCACCTACTTGTGACATTGCGGGCAAAAGGATTGTGTTGAGGATGTCTGTTGCTGATTTGTCTTTTAATAATGCGTCTATTGTTTCTTGGAGATTACGCTTATCCCTGTTGATCACCGCGTTATGTAATTGTTCCTGCGGGGAGAGCGGGCGACCGCGAGGGTCGCCCCTACGGGATTCGATTGATTGTACGGGCGCCCCTTGCGGGCGCCCTTTGTCTGGCGATACAAATTCATTTTCAAAAAAATCAACCAATCTATGAAGACTATCCTCACGCCTGTTAAACAGTAAATCCTCACCAAGTTCGCGTATTTTAGTATCGTATTTATTGACGTCATCTACGTGCATTGGATTAAAAATAGCGCCGTCAAGCCCTGCTGATACGGAGTGATGTAACATGAGATTATTGAGAACTCTTCTTGCGGCCGGTTTGAGACCAAACGAAACATTGCTCACACCCATAGCTGTACGGACATTCGGAAACTCTTTTTTGATACGGCGAAGCGCCTCTAAACTCTCAAGCGCGACATTAGCTGTGTTCACGTCACCAGTCGCAAGTGTAAATACGAGAGGGTCAATATATACAAAATGTTCCGGCAAACCATATTCATCACAGGCAAGTTTTATGAGAGCCCGTGCAACTTCTAATTTACGGCCGGCAGTCGCCGCCATCCCTTTATCATCAATAGTCAGCGCAATCACCGGACATCCAAAATCCGCGGCTAACCGTAAAATTTTCCGCGCTTTTTCACCGCCATGCTCCAAGTTTATGGAGTTGATAAGTACCGATCCCGGCGAGTGCCTGAGCGCGGCTTCCAAAACCGGCGGTTCTGTGGTATCAATACAAAACGGAACATTAACCCTGTCCCTCAAAAACTTAACTACGTCAACCATCATCTCAGCTTCACCAACATTCAACTCATTAGCGGCAACGCAAATATCAATGAGACTGCTGTTTTTGTCAATCTGTTCTTTAGCGATCTGATAGAGTTCATCAAAATTGCGGTTTAGCACATGCTCTTTTGTCTTTTTTGACCCTTGTGTATTAAGGCGCTCACCGATGATTATTGGCCTTGGCAATTTTTCCAAATCAAGACCGCTGACCGTTGTAGACAAAAAGCAGCAGCGTTTCTGTTTCTGCGCAACCTTGACACCTTTCAAAGAATCTGCAAGAGCGCGGATATGATCAGGAGAGGTGCCGCAGCATCCGCCTACAACCGATACTCCTTTTTGTTCAACAAAAGCACATACCTTTTTTGCAAATTCATCAGGAGTCATTTTATAAACGGCTTTACCGTCAACATTGACGGGCAGCCCAGCATTTGGCATCATGACAACAGGAAGCGTTGACAAATTAAGCAGTTTATCAATCCACGGAGTCATCTCATCCGGCCCAGTGCTGCAATTAAGTCCTATAATATCAGCGCCCATTGCCTGTACTGCACCCAAAAATGCGTTGATATCACTCCCCAAAAGCATGTGCCCGCTTGCATCCATAGTGACTTGAACTTGCAGGGGTATATGGCGCTTTATTGATTTAGATAGTTGACGTATGGCTAAAATTGCCGCGCGAACTTCCAGTAAATCCTGCGATGTTTCTATCAACAATATATCCGCGCCGCCGTCAATAAGCCCCCCGGCCTGTTCACGAAAAATATCAACCAATTTATCGAAACTTATTGATGATAACTCTTTATCACTTGACGATGGAAGAAAACCTGTCGGGCCGATTGATCCGCAGACAAACCGCTGCTGAGTTCCGCCAGCTTTCTCTATGGCGCGGCGCGCAATCGCGGCGGCTGCTTTGTTGATTTCTAAAACACGCTCCTCTAATCCGAATTCTTTAAGTTTAGGATGGCTTCCGCCGAACGTATTAGTCTCTATGACATGCGCTCCGGCTTCCAAATATTTTATGTGTATCGCTTCAATAATATCAGGACGGGAGATATTAAGATATTCATTACAACCGGCATAAGCGCCAAAATCTTCGGGTTTTGGTTCACGTTTTTGAATCTCGGTACCTGTCGCGCCGTCAAAAATTACCGGTTCACGGTTGTCAATCATTTCAAGATAGGGATGTTTCATTTTTGTAACTTTCAAATTTTAAATATAAAGGATAGATCAAATAATTGCTTTTGTCTATCATCCAAAAATTCCCTTTACAGGGCGGGGTTGTCAATTTGTTATAAAGCAGTTATCTTTTTCTGAACAAAAAAGCTTCCGCGCAAAGCGCAAGACCTAAAATCACCCAAAGCCAGTTAGACCATAGATTGTTTGAAAAATTTTTAATCTGTTCAAGAAACTCATCAGATTTAAAATAATAAATGCCCTCACTATTTGTAAGAATCGGGCGGGTAAAACTCATTTCACTTTCAGACGGATGGGTTGAAACCGCGATTACTGATGTTTCTCCTGTTGATGACGTAAGAGAATAAACACCGGGTTTGTCCGCTTTTACAAATGGCTGTGTTGACCATGCCGCGATAAGACGAGTGTCTTTATCGTAAAGCGTTCCTGTGCGGCCTGTGCCAAAAAATGGATTACGCTGTAAATGTCCAGCGTACCACTCGTCTTGAGTTTGGGCGCTTCCTTTGAGCGCGTAACGGCTCAGGCGGTCGATAAACGGTACAAAGAAACCAGTTTCACAAAGATTATTTGAGGACGTCACACCTATTGGAGTCGCAAGTAATACAAACTCCGTTTTGGAATTTTTTACTGATGATACTAACGGTAAATTTCCGGCTCTCACAAGCGCTGTTCCGGGTATGGGACTCAGATAACGGTAAATTCTTGCGTTAGCGCTTGAGACCGTTGGAAATCCCTGCCAAAGTTCACTGTTTCTGTCAGATAATACAGGATGAATCCCTTTTTCAACAGTTTTCACAGCTGGTATTGCGTTTGTAAAGCCGTTGCTGCGTAAAAACTCATTCCCGAAATCACGCTCCAAATCAGGATCAAGGCTGATGATAACGCCTTTGTCACTGCCAGAACCTGATAAAAATGATGATAAAATCCTTGAACTGCCGTTAAAGCTGTTTACAATTACTAAATCCGCCGTGTTAAGATCATCATAAGAAAGCTCGCTCCCCTCTTTGAGAATAACCGATTTCCAAAATTTTGGAGCCGCGGCCTTAAGCGCGGCGGCTATCACAATGTTTCGTTTAGTGTTTCCTGCAATAAGAGCTGTTTTTCCGTGTACTGCTTCTAATGCGAAATAATCACTGTTGTCAAAAGGTAAAGGGTCTGCTGTGTGAAGTTCAATTTTTCCTGATGAGCCGCTGCTCACAATCACCTGCGGCATTTCAAATGTTACAACTATAGAATCTCCATCCGTGCAAGCTATTTTTTGCTGGCCTATCCTTAAATCACCAACAGTAAGCTCAACAATTGAAGAATCCAGGTCAGCGCCCTGTGCATGTATAATTGCGGAAACTCCGCTTCCAAGAGATGAACTTCCAAGAACTTTTACAGAGTAGTTCCACGGTTTGGAAGGGACAACAGAGACACAAATGACGCTTTTGTTCGCAGTTGTGAGTTTTTCTGTTAGTGAATCAAAAAGCGATGCAGTACCTCTCTTGAAATCACTAAAAATTACAAACACGGCAGCAGGCGTATGAGTTGACGCACCAATAAAAGCGTTGACAGCGTCTTCAAGCGTTGAGGGGCCAAACCGGCTGTAAAAGCTCTGTGCGCCTCTCTCCTTTGCCAATAAAAAGCTATTACTCTCATGGTCGTAATAATGATGTTCAACAGACGGCGCAAGCGCGTTAATCAGCGAATCAAGCGCATGCTGCGCACGCTCTCCCGATGTTTTTCCCATCTCTCTATACTCCATGCTCATTGCTGGGTCAATCCAACTGTAAAGGACGCAATGAGGGTCACGCAAAACGGTAAGCGTTCTGTTTTTATCGTGAATCCCTGCAAAAATAAGAGCAATAACTATAACGAGAAGCAATCGTGAAATCAGTAAAAGCAGTTGACGCAATTTTTTAGCTTTGGATTGACTTAACGCAGTCGTTGAAAAAAAACGCAGTGTAGAGATATCCATCCGTTTTGTACTCTTGCGCTTGAAGAGATGCAAAAACAAAACAAGCCCGGTAAAGGCAAGCGCCCAAAGAAACGCGGATTGAAAAAAGGATAAACTTGACAGGCTTGTTAAAAGAGTTGACATAGTTAAAAAAGCCGCCTTCTTTTTTCAATGAGGCGCATTAATGAAGTATGGAACGCTTCCGCGGTTGTCACCACTTCAAAATCAATTTCAAGCTCACGGCAGATAGTTTTAAGTTCCGCGTGATGCGCTGCGAAACCATCGTTAAAAAACTGCGCCGCGGTCTGTGAATCAATTGATACAGTCTCTCCAGTCTCAAGATCCTTCAACTTTAAATCTGATTTTTCGCTGAAATTAAGTTCCATCGGGTCAGCAACCGCAACAGCGAGAATATCCTGCCGTTTAAACCTGAGATGCCGTAAACCTTTGGCGAGAGTTTGCAGGTCATCAAAAAAATCAGATATTACAATACAGAGTCCGCGTTTTTTAAGCATTCCGGCGATATCATTAATTGCGCCGCCGCATTTGGTTTTATTTTGAGCGATTGACGTTTCCAAATGAGAGATGATATTCTTCAACTGTAAATTGGTTGATTTTGGTGATAAATAACAGTTTATCTCTTCGTCAAACGCGGCTAACCCAACGGCGTCTTTCTGCCGGACAAGTATCCACGCGAACGCGGCGGCAAGAGTACGGGCGTAATCAAACTTTGTCATCCCTGTACTGCCAAATCCCATCGAAGCGCTCTTATCTATGAGTATATGGGCGCTCATGTTGGTTTCATCCTCATAAAGCCGTACGACGCTTTTATCAGATTTCGCGTATTTGCGCCAGTCAATTTTACGCGCGGGTTCGCCTGTTTGGTAAGAGCGGTACTCTAAAAACTCGGAGGAAAAACCGTGAAACGGGCTTTTGTGAAGCCCGGCAATCGTTCCCTCTACAATCATTTTCGCGCGAAGCGACAGGTTGCGGACAGGGAGAAGATGTTCTGGGCGCAAAGCGGAAAATGAATTCATACTTCTTTTATTTCTTTTACTATTGATATTGGCTCTTTTTGAAAATATACATGATGTGTGCAGATATGCAGCTTTAAAAAATTTTTAATATTGCAGTTTTAACCTGCAAAATCGTATTTTTGATGCTTATCAATAATATTGGTAATTTTAATTTTTCAGCAATAACAGCAATTTCACAGAGAAAAGATAAACGAGAGTGACTCCTTCAAATCTTATACGTAATTTTTGTATTATCGCGCACATCGACCACGGTAAGTCTACATTAGCCGACCGTTTTTTGGAATTTACAGGCACAGTGGCAAAAGAGAAACTGCAGGCGCAGACTCTTGACGACATGGACCTTGAGCGCGAACGCGGGATTACCATTAAATCTCACCCCGTGCGCATGAACTACAAGGCAAAAGACGGTAAGACATACCAGTTTAACCTTATTGATACTCCAGGACACGTTGACTTCTCCTATGAGGTCTCACGTTCGCTTGCCGCCTGTGAAGGAGCCATACTTGTAGTTGACGCATCGCAAGGCATAGAAGCGCAGACTCTCACAAATATCTACCTTGCAATGGAAGGGAACCTTACCATTATTCCGGTGATGAACAAGGTCGATTTACCATCCGCCCGTCCTGATGAGATACGCCGTCAAATAAGCGACCTTCTGGGGATTGACGGCGAGGAGATTCTATCCGTCAGCGCGAAAACCGGCGTTGGAGTTCCTGAGTTGATTGAGAAAGTGATAGAGACTATCCCGCCGCCTGTTGACAAAAAAGATAAACCGTTGAAAGCGTTAATATTTGACTCAAAGTTTGATTCGTTTAGAGGCGCTGTCGCTTATGTACGGGTATTTGAGGGGACGCTTTCAAAAGGGCAGGAGATACAATTTTTCCAATCAGGCAGAAATTATGAAGTTGACGAAGTCGGTTTTTTCAGGATGGGACGCGTACCGTGTCAGGAACTTAAGGACGGTGAAGTAGGTTATATAGTAGCAAGTATCAAAACCATATCAGATATTAACATCGGCGATACCATTACTACGCGGATAAACGGCGCGACAGAGGCTGTGCCAGGATACCGTAAAGTAAAGCCTATGGTATTCAGCGGCATATATCCTGTTGACAAGGCGGATTATGAGGATTTAAGAAGCGCGCTTGAAAAGCTGCAGCTCAATGATTCATCCATATCATACCAGCCCGAAACTTCCACAGCGCTTGGCTTTGGCTTCCGCGCAGGATTTTTAGGGCTGCTGCACATGGAGATTATTCAGGAACGCCTTCTAAGAGAATTCAACGTAAACATAATCACCACCGTCCCCAACGTAGAGTACGAAATTCACCTTAAAAACGGCGAGGTTATTTACATAGACAGTCCGGCAGACCTCCCCACCTTACAGGAGATAGAATACATAAGCGAACCGATATCACGCATTCAGCTTATCACCCCCACAGATTATGTAGGTGCGATAATGAAGCTGTGTGAAGAGAAGCGCGGCAGGCTTATTAACATGGAGTACTTAGAGACTACCCGCGTCTGCATAAACTACCATCTGCCGCTTGCTGAGCTTATTATTGACTTTTTTGACAGGCTGAAAAGCTGCTCAAAGGGCTACGCTTCTATGGACTATGACTTCTCATCTTACGAGCGCGACGATCTTATCAAACTTGACATACTTATAAACGGCGACCCTGTGGACGCTTTTACTACAATAATTCACCGTGAAAAATCTTACACATTCGGACAAATGATAACCTCAAAATTAAAAGAGCTTATCCCGCGCCAGCAGTACGAAGTTGCAATACAGGCGGCTATCGGCAACAAGGTTATCGCGAGAACAACTGTAAAAGCGTTCCGTAAAGACGTTACCGCGAAATGCTACGGCGGCGACATCAGCCGTAAAAGAAAGCTTCTTGAAAAGCAAAAAGAGGGTAAGAAGCGCATGAAACAGATAGGAAACGTAGAGGTGCCGCAGGAAGCGTTTCTCGCGGTGCTCAGCAGGGATTGATGCGGAATGCAGAAATAATAATGCAGAATGCAGAAATTTTAGGATTTTATCTTTTATTTCTGCATTCTGCATTCTGCATTATTATTTTGAAAAGGATCACAGTTAAAAATGTCTAAAACAAGTAAAAAAGGTTACTACGGAAAATTCGGCGGGATGTTTGCGCCTGAAACGCTCATGCCTGCGCTGGGAGAGGTCGAAGAGGCTTATAAACGATTTTGTAAAGATGCGCACTGGCAGAGTGAATACCAGAGGCTTCTTGAGAGTTATAACGGACGGGCAACCCCGCTTTACGAAGCCGTTAATCTATCCTCAAAAATTACAAACGGGAAAACGCGCATATTTTTGAAGCGTGAAGACCTAAATCACACCGGAGCGCACAAAATCACCAACGCCCTTGGACAGGCGCTTTTAGCACGGTTTATGGGTAAGGAGAGACTTATCGCTGAGACCGGAGCGGGTCAGCACGGCGTGGCTACAGCCACTGTCGCCGCGCTTCTCGGCATGAGCTGTGATATTTACATGGGAACAATCGACATGGAGCGGCAAAAGCCGAATGTCTTTCGCATGAATCTGCTTGGAGCGCGGGTTATAGCAGTTGACAGCGGGGGAAAAACTTTGAAAGATGCAGTCAACGAAGCGATGAGAGACTGGACAAAAAGCGTTGGGAACACTCACTACGCTTTTGGCAGCGCGCTTGGGCCGCACCCCTTCCCCGCTATTGTGAGAGATTTTCAATCAATCATCGGAAAAGAGTGCAGGAAGCAAATTTTAAAAGCTGTCAATAAGTTACCGGATGAAGTTATAGCGTGTGTTGGCGGCGGTTCGAATGCTATAGGTATTTTCAGCGCGTTTTTAAAAGATAAAAGTGTAAAGCTGACAGGCGTTGAGGCGGGCGGCAAGGGACTGCACGGTGTAAATCACGCTATAAGACTTACTCCATCCCCATATACAAAACCTGGCGTGCTCCACGGAGCTTACTCATTTGTGCTTCAAGACCGTGACGGGCAGATTGCGGATACTCACTCTGTTTCGGCGGGACTTGACTACAGCGGCGTTGGGCCTCAGCACGCGCATCTTTTTGATACGGGGAGAGCAGACTATACGTATGCAACGGATAAGGAAGCGGTAGACGCTTTTAGATTGCTTTGTGAGACGGAAGGTATTATTCCTGCGCTTGAGTCATCGCATGCTATAGCTTACGCTGTGAAACGCGCGCCGCAGCTTCCTGAGGGGTCGGTTATTGTTGTAAATCTGTCAGGCCGCGGGGATAAGGATATTTACTCTGTGGCTAAATTTTTGGGGACGGATATTTAATCATGGAAACCCCACGTTAAAAAATAACAACTACCTCGCTGTCAAAGCGGTAGCGTCTTGCTTTTGTTTTTGCGGGTAACAGGATTGCTCCATCATCATCCACCTTACTAAAGACCGCACCGTATGTATTTCTGAATTGGAACGCGTTGTTTTTGGCAAAACCCAGAGTTAAGCCCCCTCTGATTTGCGCATCATAATCTTTGCTTTCATCAAGATCTTTCCAGTAAAAAGCCGCTTCCGCAACCGGAATAACCTGACGCAGGGTTTTGAGACCTGTGTTTATATAAACCTGTTCTTTTTTTCTCACGCCAAAAATAAACACATTACCGTCATCATTAGCAGTTCCTCTCATTTTTTTAATTTCTTCTCTCATACTGCTGCCAAAAGTCAACTCGATCTCACTGTCCCACACAGACATTGAGTGTTTACATGAGAGAGAACTTACAAAAGCGTACGTATGCCACTCCTCAGGAACGTAATTAAAATGCTGAATCACAGCGGCTCCAATTACATCAACATTACCCTTGCGGTAGTGAGCGCTGTAGTTTTGGAAGTAACGCAAAGTATCCGTTCCTTTTCTCGTTCTATTCCTCTCCGACTCCGACATCGAAAATCCGCCGATGAAACGCCAGCTTTCGCCCACATTGCGGCGGTACTGGAGAGTAAGATCGTGATTCAAAAAACCCTCATCCTTAATCCCTGACCGTATTATTGAACGGCTGCGAAAGTAGCGCTCATCCAACCCTGCCCGCTCTTCAAGTCCAAACGCCTTCTTCATAATACCGGCGCGCACCAAGCTGTTTTTTGAGATGCTGTACTGGCCGTAAAATTTATCTATTGTGATATACTCAGCATCGCTTCTGTCGTACTCGATCCCAATCTCAGCTCTGACATTTTTTACAGGGCGGGCAGAAATTCCAATCTCTCCGCGCGCTATAGACCTTACCTCAGAAGCGTCTTCGTAGTTCGCCCTGTTTACCCTGCTGATTACGTCAACACCGGTTTCCACAATACCGCTTAACTTCACCGTCGTTTCATCTTTTTTACTGTTTTTTGCGCTTGCCGCCGGTTTTTCAGTTTTTTTAGTTTTCACCTTAACGTCAGGCGAATCAAAATCATCATCCCTATCGGCAAAAGCGATATTGACAATAGCTAATATACAGATAAAAACAGCGGTTTTCTTCATTTTACAAACTCTCATTGATTACTTGCGTCTATAAATCAATTTTACTTTCGCACTGTCAGTAAGATAGTTCATCTCCACTATAACTACTTTAACAACATCATACCCAAAGCGATTTTTTATATCTTCGTGCAGCTCCTGTTTTTTACCCTTTGCGAGAAGCTGCGTATTATCATAAACAAGAAGTATCTGGTCTGACGTTCCAATAAAAGTCTTATCGCAGAGATAAACTAACATGCAGATAATCACGTTGGCCCATAGAACCGCGAAAATAGTTAACTCGGCTGTCGCAAGCGAGTTTATAACGCCAAGGATGATAGACGCAAACAGGAACGTCATTTCGCGGATTTGAATCTGTTCGGTACGGTAGCGTAAAATTGAGAGAATGGCAAATAAGCCGAACGCAAAACCTGTTCTCACTCTAACAGACGCGAGAAGCGAAGTGACCATAAAAATGAGAATGTTTGACACAAAGAAGCTGAATGAAAACTCTCTTATGCGATGCTCTTTAGCGTATATCAAACTAATAAGGATAAAGGCGAAAAATATGTTTATCACAAAACGCAGTGTCATCAAGCCTATAAAATTCCAGTCATTTTCGCCAAAATAGATAGACATGGTCTGTATGTCAAGAAAGCGGTTCCCTTTTGGGGGAGAGCTTTCGGCCGCAGTCTGTGCAGACGCATCAGCTTTAGCTTTATTGGATTTAGGCGCTTTAACTTTTTTAGGCTCACCGTCGTCATCATCGCTGTCACCATCCCCGTCAGCTGCAGCAGCGGCGGCCTGGTCTTCGTAAATAGCTTCCATTGGAACCGGGAAAGCATTGGCGGAAAAATGCAGCGCGGAAAATCCGCAGATAACTATTGCAAAGATAAAAAATTTAAACATACCGTTTCTGAGACTCATGCGACACACCTTTCAATTTCTATATTTGTTTCAGCTTCATGTTTCTTTTCATATTCCAACTTCCGCAGCCTTCTCAGGAAGCGGTTTTTTTTAGACTCTGGATGAGTAAGCGAAATCCCGATAGTGTACTTCGAAAATCCGGTCGGCTCCTTATGTATTGAACGGAAAAAACGCTGCGAAACTGTTCTTTCAGGCCCCTTCTCCCTTTTCAGTTCAACTATCGCGGTATTAAAAAGTATCAGCTTCATACCATTATACCCGTAATTTAATCCAACGTCAAGAGTCATTCTCTCAGGGAAGTGTTTGTTGAGAAATGTTATACGGCTGAAATTAACATTCAGCGACGGCACAAGCCCCAAGACGTGACCGTATCCGTTATTATTTAGAAGCGCCGCGAAATGTTCATCAAAATCGGATAGATTTTCAAGAGCGGGCAGCACCGCGGTATTTGGGTTATTAACAGGCATCATATCTTCAAGCCCGTCTCTGCGCTGGCGGAATTTTATCGTCTTGCCGCTGTTTTTCTTCTGCTTTATCTCATTGAAAATCTTACCATTGCTCAAATATTTACGCGTGCGGAATTTGAACCTGTTCGCCCGCCTGTTATGGTGCATGTTAAAACAGAGCAGATCCGGCGTGTCAAAATAAACCGTGTTATAGCTCTGAACTATCGTATCATCACCTATTTGAAGGACAGAGTAGTCGTTCATTATGCTCTCTAAAAAAAGAGGCACGGTCTCCTTTTTCAACACAAATTTGGTATCAAACCGGTTGAGAAACGCCATTGTTTTCGCGTCTTCCAAAGAAGAGCGTGAAAAAGCTGACAAATTATCTAAAGTTGAATCTCTCATCGCCAATTACACCAATCACAATAATTATCCATATCTATATTAACACCCGCGCCTCTGGTGTAGGTGCCATTAATGTTAATCGCCTTTTTATCGAATGATTCTATGAGGCCTGTACCGCTAAGACCCTGGATGTTAAGATTCCCGTCTGACTTAATACAATTACCAATTGATTGGATATTGAAAACTCCACCGGTTATTAAGACATTTCCGTTAACATTTATCCCTCTTGCGTTCTCGCCCCTGCTCCTTATTTTAAGGTCTCCGCCAGACATTTTAAACTCTTCATGCGCTCTGACGCCGGCTGCGGTGCTTGTGCCGTCTTCATCTTCCGCCGTTCCTGGAGTTATGTCTATATTTCCGCGTGTATCAATATCAACAATACCGCCTTTAATCTCCACATCTCTTCTTGACCTTATCCCCTTTGAACCATCCCCGTCAACCCTTATATTAACTTTGGCATTGCCTTCTATTGTCACATGATTTGAATCGCAGGCAATTCCGTGAGATTTTATGCCCGACGTGCGCAGCGTTAAATCAGCATTTCCGCCAATCAGTATAGGATAGTTATGCTCATTTTGAATCGCGTCTCCAGCGCTTGTAATCTGAAGTTTTCCGCCGGTTATAGTGATTCTTCTGTTGGTATGAATCCCGTCATTAGTAGACCCGTGTATAACGACATTTCCCTCTCTCATTGTGAAATGATGATCTACAACTATCGCGTGCCTTCCTCTCTCCCCGCCTGCCGCAGGCCGGGTGCTTTTGGAGGTCACCTGCAATCCGCCGGAACCGAAAAATATAACTGCCGATTCGCTAAAAAATGTACCCTTGGCGGATTCCTCTGCCGGAAGTGAGGAGAGGTCGTAATCTCTCTCAGCATCCGACAAAATATTCACCTTTAACATTCTAACAGATACACTGTCAATATTTTTACCTCTTGGGAAACTTATAGCAGGACCTTTAGGATTAGTGATATCCACTCCGTTAAGATGAAGCCTTATCTCCATCCCATTTCCTTCACTTAAGTCACTGGCGTAAGCCTTAAATGATCCGTCCGAAGTGGTACCGCTCAAAACAACGTCTATACCGCCCGCAACACGCGCAGTGCTTTTTATTACAATATGACCGCCGCTAACATCCACAGTCACGCTCTCTTCAATCGGATTACTGACGTCAACCTCGCTTCCAAACGTTACTACAATAGCTTTCGGGATTCCCAGATTATCTACAACCTTACATCCTTCACCCACACAAGTCTCAAACGCTACCGTCACCGCAGCTGCGGCAGTGAGCCCGTCAATCATAAAAGTCGGCGTTTTGTTACCGTCAACAGCCGTACCGTCAAGCGTCCACTCTTTCACAATGTAACCGCTGTTCGCAGAGGCTGTGAACACAACGGTATTACCATGCGCCACCTCCGCGCCGGATGTAATCGCCGCGCCATCCACCAAAGCCGCTATTGTGCCGTTAGGGCCTGCGCTGAACGTTACCGGATATGTATTGCACTCTTCACCGGTACAAGTCTCAAACGCTACCGTCACCGCAGCGTCAGCGGTGAGTTCACCAATCGTAAATGAAACCGTATTGCCGCCGGCAGCATTACCGTTAAGCGTCCACTCTTTCACAGTGTAACCGCTGTTCGCGGAAGCTGTGAACACAACAGTCTTGCCATGCGCCACCTCTGCGCCGGATTCAATCGCCGCGCCATCCACAGAAGCCGTTATTGTACCGTTTTCGCCTGCGCTGAACGTTACCTCATATTTATTATCATCGCACTCCCCGCCCTCGCACCCCGGCTTTACAGGATTGGTCTTGCAAAAAAACAGCATGCCGCAGCAAATAAGCGCAATCGTAAAAACAAACTGCTTCAACAGTGAAGTACGATTTTTTTTCATTTGTCTACTCTCCCAAAGTAATAAGCAAAATTTATAGAACTTGGCGGACAGACGTAAACAGCCGCCAATCAAAATTTATATCAATCGTTATAGATAAATCTAATATTATCCACTTGCAAAAAACCATCATCGTTCTCACCGCCGGCGCCAAAAAAGGCGCCGTCAATCGCAAATATAAGCGTCTGGACAGATTGAAGCACCAAATTTCTAATACCCGGATCCTGACCCACAGGACTTGCCCAGGCAGGCCAGCGAAGATTCAGTATACTCAAAGTTCTTTCCGCAGGTTCTGCGGTTACAGACACTCCCTCCCAGCCGTATTCGCCATATTCAAATCCCGGTATATTGGCACTGTACACCGGCCAGTTGCCAAAAGCGATCCTTATTGTTCTTGCCCTGTCGGCACGCATGGTGAGACGGATCTCTTTGAGATTGGAAAGAGGTGCGGGTACTTGAAATTCCGGCTGAAAGTTGCACCATTTGCCCTCTTCGCTCAAAGAGAAATTAAAACGCAAATCAGCATTGCCGGCAATCGGAGATGAGGTATTACGAACAGCAGAACCAGTGCTGCCTTCGGAAAAGTAACTATCCACCCAGCTTAAATTACCGCCGGACGTAGCCTCAAAGTCATTCAAATGCGCATGGCTTAAACGCGCAGGATTTGGATTAGGAGTACTATTTTGGCTGCCGCCGCCGCTGCCGGTTCCCGATTTCAAATGATTCGAAAACTTTGCCGCGAGGTTTGACATGTGATTATCCATACCGGTACTGACATTACTTCCCCAATCAGTCGTACTGATCGAATTATCAGCGGTTACAGAGGCAGAAATCAATTGGCGGTATTTTTCTACTTTAGCGGCTAACCGTGAACTTTTAAACTGGTCTTCCAAAAACTGCTCTCCAAACAGCTTGTACCGCTCCCAGAAAACTGCCGCCATCATTCTTGTAAGCTTATCGCAGTTAGGGGGCCTTATATGCTGAGTAGGATCACCCCAAATCATGTGTCCTACGCAGCCGCGCGGCGGAGCCACGTTCCAGTTCGGCACTCCAGCGGTCTCAAAATAAGGGCAGACCTCATAAAACGTATTGTCCATATCCCAGGGGACAAGCCAGATTTTCCCGTCAGGATTCTCTTCTTCGTAAATATAGAAATTATGATTGCCGGCCCACGGCCACGGATCGTTCGGCCCGCTGCTGTACCATCCTCTTATACCATCCCAATTGTTAATCGCTACGTCTACAGTCATGTAACGCAGAAAATGGTCAAAATCCATGAACGATGAGAGATTACGCACAAAATTTGATTCGTTTGAAGCCTCAATTGCATTATAATAATCGACCATTCTGCGCGCCTGCGGATTGTTTTCGGGCTTGTCATTAGTCTTCAAAGCTTCTATATAATCGTTTTCATTGTGTTTATCCGGCCATATCTCCTTATATAGATTGCCGTCTCCAAAATTCGGCCATCTTGATTTAGTAAACCTGCCGTCAATATCTTCAACAACTACAAAAAGTCCTATAAGTTCATTGTTAACATATACATTGGCATAAGAAGTACGGGGCGCATGTATTCCAACCTCTCTGAAAAGCTCATAAGCAAGCATATCACGCATCTTTGTAGGGTCTGCATTCATAGCGTGCAGATTGATTCTTTTCATGGCGTGGAACCGCTTATCTTTGTCGTATTCGTGAAATTTCACCTTAAAGGAGATTTTGGGACATGACTTTGGACCCTGAGCTTTTACTCCGTCAAAATTAAAGCATCTTGGCAAAGAGTAGTCTGATCCTTTATAGCGAAGACCGACGGTCCCCCCGATAGCGGCGCCGTTGTATGACATCGTGGCGGGTCTGTATTCCTTTTGCCACCCATAATTTTCCATATAAGCCCAATCGGCGCTGCTTACAGTAAAACGGTACTCATGAACCTTTGTCTGATCAAAAACAACGTGTCTTGGATCATCCCTGAGTGAAACGGACATATCTGTTCGAGAGCCTGTCACATTCATATCAACAGGCAAATAATTGTCATGACGGAAAATCAGCTGCTGCCTGATATCCGAAGAGGCCTGCGCAGACTCTGAGACAAAAGGTAAACTGCCGCCGGAGGCAGAGCCCATTGAACGAAACGTAAAAGAGGAGTTTTTATTTGACAAAACTACACGTCCGGTTGACCGCAATCCACCCTCACCCTTAAGCTCAAGCATATAAACGCCCATAGGCAGAGCAGGCAAAGAGATAATCCTTGAGGGCGGGACTTTACTGTTAACAATCCTCTTGCCATTAAGAGAATAAATAGCCGCAGATGTTACCCCTGGAGCTCCGCTCAAATCAAGCGTACGGCGGCGAAAGTTCCACCGCGCGTTAATCGATTGACCTTTTGACTGCTGCGGACGCATTGACGGTCCGGCAGAGAGTATCGCATTTTCAATAGAAAATCTGCCGTTTGCGTCTGTACGGGTGTAAAACTCAGAGTGCCCAACTGAGACAAAAACCCCAGGAACGGGAGCTTTGGTTACATTGTCAACTACGGTGCCGCTGTAGTTTTGCGCAAAGGCAAAACCTGCGCATATCAAAACAAAACTTATGATAAACGGTACTGCCTTAAATGGTCTTCCGCTCATACTACAACCTCAACCTGCTGTCAAGCGTTCTGTTATTGACCTTGAGCCTGTAAATGTAAACGCCTGAAGCCATATTTCCAGCTTTCCAATTCAATTGATGACTGCCCGCACCAAACTTATTGTTCGCCACTCTGGCCACTTCCTTTCCTGCCAAGTTATAAACGCGAAGCTGTACATTAGCGGCCTCAGGAAGTGTAAAATTGAACGTAACGTTCGAGCGTGAATGAACGCGGTGGCCTATAGAGAGGTTAGCCGCTTTGCGGGATACCCTGTCGGCTGCGCTTACAATAAAGTACTCCGGGTCATATTCAAAAAACGCCTGAATATTACACTGCTGGCTGCAGGTGGGACCGGAACCGGGAGCGGATGATGATAAGCGTACTGTCATTACGGAATCCGTAGATTCACTTTGCACATCCTGCCCGTCTCTATTTTCCCTGACAACCCACTTTTCAAATCGGTAATCCGTTTTTCCGATGGGGATTACCGTAACCGGGACGTTTGCGAAGTAGACGCCGTTCCATGAAAAATTGTGGCCGCTCCAGGAGAACTGCGAACTTTGCCCCGGCATCTTTGGATCAACGAGCATTGAGTTAATTTTTACGAAGCCATTAGTTGTGTCGCTTCTTACTGTGACGGTGCGGTCGTCGCCCAAGGATGACAGAGAACCTCTCAAGGTGCCGGAGTCTCTCATTCTATTGCGATATTCGTTGATTCTGCTTGCATAGCGGCTCTTGAGAGTCGTAACCTGTTCTAACCAGTAAGTAGAGTCACTATCGTACCAGCTGCTGGGGTAACCCCATCGTCTAATCTGCTCACCCATAACAGGGACCATTGTCCCCGCAATGCTGTCAATGACTCTTTCCGCTCTTCCGGGGTGAAACGCCGTATTCAGCAGATTTGCAAAGCTGTTAATAAAATGATACCTTACCGACTCATTATCCATCAGGTTAACAAACAAATCATTTCCCGGACGTCCGCGTTCAAAAATTGCACTGAATTCATGAGGTTGGTTAGGCCAGTCCGAAGGAGTAAAGATATGATCAAGGTCGTAAACAAACCAGCGGAACCGCCCATCCCGGCCCACAGGAGCGCTTTTGTTATAAGGCCTGCGCTCTCTCCACATACTATGGTTGTTATAGATGCCGTCCCAGTTGCCCAAAAGCATCTGTATCGCATAATGATCCACATAACTGTCGATATCCATCAGATTAAAAATGGAATCTAAAGCCGCGCGGTTGGCAAGATTCTCTCTCTTTGCAAAATCAACCATCCTGTTATAAGCGTCCGCGTCTCCCTCACTCGCTTCGATTCTCACAACGGAGCGGTTTTGGTTATTAAAATCAAGAATATCCAGGTTCTCAGGATTAACGCCGTAAAATCTGTTCAAATAATGTTTGTCAAGACGTTCTCTCATGTGGTGCACTCCCCAAAACTCACCATTGAGAAACACTATAACAGAACGAAACGCCTGCATGTCGATAGTTTTAGCATGAGATACCATATACTGCGCCCAGGCGTCGCGCATGAACCCGCGTTCGAAATCATTGCCGGCCCCTCGCAGCAACATCCGCCTGTAACTCATGTCGTCACGGTTATGAAACACTTTGTGTTTGAAATCAAGATGGTCACTGCTTTCGTACCTCCCTTTGCGCGCGTAGACCCTAAGCGTCTTCTGCGGAAAACGCCTCGTCCACGCTCCATGTATCCGATATCCGACAGTTTGAGATATTATCGGCCCATCGTTCTTTACCCCTAAATCAAAGTATTCAATGTGACCCGGCCGTTCCCACTCATCGCCCCTCTGGTAATAATTGCCGGTCGTAGGACTGCCTGTGAATTTATTACCCGGTACATAGATACCCGCCTCACGGCCAAAGAAATCCAAGCTGTCAACGATTACAGAAACAATAGGTAGGCTGCGGTATCGGCTGTTTTCCGAAAACCCAAAAAATGAGCCGATTATTGTTTCAGATTTTTCCCCCCCCTTAAAAGCGGCGGCGCGAATAACCGTTCCCTTGGAAACTTTACCAGAAGGCGTCTGCCATGAGAGGACGCAGTAATCTTCCTCTCCTGGACAAGAAGTAGCGGGCAGATTAGAATTACTGGGGCAAGACGCGCTGCCCGGATTGCAGGGCGTGGTCCTTATTTCTGAGAAATAATTCGGATCATCCGCACGGTTAAAGATTGGAATTGGTTCGGCAGCGCTGAATCGTCGCGACCCCCCGGAGTTATTAGACCTGGGTTCCGATCCGTTCGTTGTATACCATATCTCAACACTGTTATCCGTATGTGTTATTGACACATTAACCGTATTCTCCACATAAATCCCAGGATTGCGGGAAAATCTCGGCGGCTCAAGACCAAAAGACGCTGCAGCGGCGGTCAAAATAAAAATCAATACCAAAAGGTTTCGCGAAGTCATGTGACTGCTCCTTTTTTTAAGCGTTATAGGCATAATAGCGAAAACTATTTCAAATCTCAAAAAAATATTGTATTTTATCATTGTGATTATTCAGGCCACAATGATATTTAAGGATATTTATTTTAATATAATTCAGTGCAAGAACCGTTATTCATTATATTTTATTATATTTTTACAAAAATTTTACAGCAGGCGCAATTTAGAAATTTTCATCAAATTATAAAGGTTATTTAGATTATGAACCGGTATGAATCAGCTTTCAGCAGAGCAGAAAAACGCGGGGAAAAAGCTTTTATTCCTTTCGCGGTAGCAGGAGACCCAAATCAGGAGATGTTTCTTGACGTTATCGGCGCTTACATAAAAGGGGGGGCTGATGTGCTTGAAATCGGCTTTCCTTTCTCCGACCCTGTAGCGGACGGGCCTGTGAATCAGCGTGCGTCCGGGCGCGCTATTGCAAACGGCCTGAATCATTCAGCATTTTTTTCAATCATCAAAAAGATACGGTTAATAAGTGATGAGATACCAATCGGAGTTCTGCTTTACGCAAATACGGTCACGCATCTTGGGACAGATGAATTCTGTAAACGCGCTGCCAAAGCGGGAATTGACAGTATACTTGTAGCAGATATGCCCCCTGAGGAGTCGCATGAGCTTGGAGTTTCCATGCGCAAACACGGTATCGGACGGGTATTTATTGTAAGTGAATTTACGCCGGATGAAAGAATGCGGTATATATGCAAGCACGTTGATTCTTTTGTATACGTAGTAAGCCGTCCCGGAATTACGGGGGTTGACACGCAGCTAAGTACATCTGTCAAAACAACTTTGGGCAGATTAAAAAAGGTGACGGATAAACCGCTTGCCGTAGGATTTGGAATTTCAACTCCAGAGCACGTGCGGGAAGTAAGCAAAGCGGGAGCGCACGGAGTAATAGTCGGCAGCGCGCTTGTAACTGAGATTGAAAAAGCTGCTTTAAAGGGTGTTAACCCATCTCCTATATTGAGGAAAAAGGTGAAACTGCTCAAAGAAGCGACATCTTTTAGATAAAATATGATAAAATTAGACCTTAACAATATCGCATCACGCCTCGAAGGTCTTGAAGAAACCATCATCTTTAAGCTTATTGACCGCGGCCAGTGGTGTGAAAACGCGGAAGCGTATATAAACGGCAAAAGCGGTTTTGCTGACGAAAAAACGCGTTCTCTATTCGCGCTGCGTCTTTATTTTCATGAAGAGATGGACGCGAAATTCGGACGCTTCTGCGTTCCTGAAGAGAGACCTTTTAATAGCGGACTGCCGCAGCCGAAGCGAACAGTCAATCTGCCGGAATCGGGACTTTATATAGATGATTATAATCTTGTCAATTTGTCACAGGATATTTTAGACAGTTATAAAAAGTTATTGACAAAAATTTGTCTTCAGGGAGATGACGGCCAATACGGTTCAAGCGTGGAGCATGACGTATACGCGGTACAGGCGATTGCGCGCCGTATTCATTACGGAGCGTTTTATGTAGCGGAGAGTAAATTTCAATCTGACCCCAAAGGCTATAGTAAGCTTATTGCGGATAATGATACAAATGGGATGATGGAAAAGCTGACCCGTAAAGATGTGGAAGATAGAATTATTGAGCGGGTAAAAAATAAAGTGGAAAGCGCACAGGCGAAAACAAATCAACTTGTTAGAAACGTGATTGATTCGCAAGTTTTTATGGAGTATTACAGGGATTTTTTGATTCCTCTTACAAAGCGGGGGGAGATACTGTATCTTTTGAACAGGAATAATCCCCAAACTGTGCGATAAATCTTTTTCGTAATTACAAAATCCACCTCACTCCACAACCTCAAGATGAACAATCTCATTAAGCTCAACATTTGCGTTTTGTGAATGGGTCACCTGAAAAGTTGCTTTTGACTTCAATAATTTCTTCTGTTTTACATCCAAAACAGCATTCCCCCGCCCTGAACCTGAAAGCGGGTATTTGCGGGCAGACGAAGCGCCGTCGCCGGCAAGAGCTACACGGTAATTAAACGCCCAGCTCAAAGCAGCTTCCTGAACGCCTCGGTTATTGTATACGCTGTCAAGCGTGAAAAATTGATAAAGTAAAACGTCTCCATGTCCGTTTGGAGTATTCAGAGGGAAACGCTGCTCCCTCTCCCAGGATGATTTAACAGCCATGTGAGCGTTTGGCAGCGCAGGCATCACCCTTGCGACACTGCGCATTATATCCCAGCCGCCGGAAAGAACTCCCGGCATACCGACAGTGTCGCTTAGTGAAATGCCGTTATTTTCGCTGACAAAAATGCGCATCACGCTCAAACGGTTATAAATATCCTCGCGCTCTTCTTCTGGAAGAAACGGCGCCATAAAGGTGACATCCTTCAAACCGAAACTGACTTCATTAGTTGATGAACCGGTTCCATCCTCTGGACTTAAACCATGCAGATACGTCCTGAGCGAACCGGAAAACGTCTGCACGGAATCACTGCCGTATTCTGTGGCGGTTCCATAGATATCAGCCCCCAAAAGATACTGCCACTCTGCGGAACCTGAGTAGTCAATTGCCAAAAACACCTTCTCATTGGAACCGCATCCGTAAATAAAAAACATCAGCATTGCCGAAAGAAAACCTGATTTTAAAAATTTACCGCAAAACATTCACTTCTCCTTATAAGTATATAAAAGAGCGGATTTCGCCTGTCGTTGATGAGTACAGGTATATATGTAATATAAATAATTTGGCAGAAGATAATTGTTAAATTATATTTATAATATAATGAAGATAACTTTCTTTCTCTTTTTCGCGCTTCTGTTTGCTCTATCCTCAAAAACGTACAGCCAAACCACGGTCAGCGGAATTATTGAACGTGAAACACGCTGGAGCGCCGAAGAGGGGCCTTATATCATCGTTGGCGACATATTAGTCACACGCCGCGCGAGTCTTGTTATCGCCCCCGGTACGCAGATAATTATTAAGGATACGACAAAAAGCGAATACCTGACAGTCCCGTTTGACAAAGCTGATTCAACTCTTATCTCCATACGCGTGCAGGGCGCTCTCACTGTTGTCGGCAGGAAAAATAACCCTATCACTTTCACGCCGCAAACGGCCGGAGCCGCAAACTTTGGCTGGAGAGGGATTATTATTGACGAAGCGGACAGCAGATACGTTGAAATCGCGTTCGCGGAAATTTCCGGCGCATCAACAGGCATCACAATAAAAAAATCAAACGCGATAATAAGAAATAACGTAATTGAAAACTGCAACATCGGTATACACGCAACGTTTGGCGGCTCCCCGCGCATTCAAAACAATCTGATAACAAGCTCTTTTGCCGCGGCGATAAAAGTTGAGAGAAGCAATCCGCAAATTTCAAATAATATTATCGCTTTCAATAAAAATATCGGAGTGTGGTGCGATAATTCATCAAGAGTCCGCTTCCGTTATAACTGCCTGTTCGGCAACCGGGACGGTAACTTTTTAGACTGCGACCCTGAGCTTGGCAGACTGTCAAAAGTTAATAAAAACAAAGACTCCACTGACGCGGCTGATAACATAATACTAGACCCAATATTTGTAGGCTCCCCCGCGGAAGCGCGCGCGATAGCGCTTGATGTGAATGTGCCTACAGATCCGTCAAAAGTGAGAGATACCGCGATTTTTAGAATTGTTAATTCATCATCAAATAAAGACGCAAAGGACACCAATGGCTCCGATGGTGATAGTGAAGAGGCAAGAGTGAGGCTGAGCGGTAAAAATCGTTTTATTTTGTCAAAATACTCGCCATGCTTTAATGCGGGCGACCCCTCAAGAAGATTTAACAACTCAGACGGCAAACGCAATACTATAGGGCCTGAGGGCGGGCCTGAGTTTTTGAACGATTAAAACATACGCAGAAACTCCGCGAGTTTCTTTCCATTTTTCTCTGATTGCTTTTTACTGGGATTGCGGCACAATAATTTCTTTAGCCAAGACGTTATTTGTAAGCATTGTTAATTTAAAATAATAATGCAGAATGCAGAATGCAAAATGCAGAAATAATTTACGTATCTTATATTTTATTTCTGCATTAGATAAATTTATTTCAAGTAAAACGAATATACTATATTTATAACATGATAAACGCCCTGATTCCATTTATCTCACTGCTCAATGAGATGTCGCCGTATTTACTTATGGGATTTCTCTTTGCCGGCCTTATGAAGGCGTACGTTCCTAAAGAAAAATATATTAAGCACATCGCTAAATCTGATTTTCGTTCGGTATTATACGCTACGCTGGCCGGAATTCCCCTGCCCTTATGCTCCTGCGGGGTGATTCCTACTGGGATTTCACTGCATAAACAAGGCGCAAGTAAAGGGGCGACTGTTGCCTTTCTTACCTCTACCCCGCAAGAAAATATCTATAGCATTATGGCAACATACTCGCTCATGGGACTGCCTTTTGCGGTAATGTGCGCTTTCGCTACCTTTATATCGGGCTTGACAGGCGGTATAACGGCGGCGAGATTTGACAAAACTAAATCAGAAACCAATACGGCGGTAAACAGCTGTGAGGAAACAGGCGCAAAACCCAAAAACAGAATAGTGTCGGCACTGCATTACGGCCTTGTTGAAATGCTTGGAGATACAGGAAAGTGGCTTGTTACGGGGATTGTTATAGCGGGAGTTCTCGCTATTTTTCTGCCCGAAGAGTTGTTTTCGATTTATCTCAGCAACCCTCTGCTTAACATGCTGATCGTTTTATTAATAGCCCTGCCTACCTATACCTGCGCGGTGGGTTCGATTCCTATGGCCGCGGTTCTCATGATGAAGGGATTATCCCCCGGCGCGGCGTTTGTGTTTCTTATGGCAGGCCCGGTAACAAGCATCGCGACGATGACCGTAATAGGCAAAGCGCTTGGCAGACGTACTCTGCTTATTTATCTGTGTAATATTGTAGTATGCGCCCTGATATTCGGCTTGACGATTGATTACCTGCTTCCGGCGGCGCTGTTTGACATGAGCGCAGTAAGCGGAACAATGTGTCATGAAGACGGCGTTACAGGTATTTTCTCATTTAAG
>Ga0123356_10001712_pt1 | contig 23965 bp, 21 predicted proteins | sample TergutEmb28metaG_2_FD_92546 | JGI IMG/M metagenome (GOLD analysis project Ga0123356, IMG submission 92546) | Embiratermes neotenicus P3 segment gut microbial communities from Petit-Saut dam, French Guiana - Emb289 P3 | ecosystem: Host-associated > Arthropoda: Insects > Digestive system > Gut ...
ATCCGCTCACCATGGAGTACTGGAACCCCAGGTTTGTGGATGCGCTGGCCAGGCACTACCGGGTCGTCATCTTCGACAACGCAGGGATAGGGGATACCCAGCGGCTGCCTGGGCCCCTCACCATCGACGCCATGGCCAGGCAGACTGGCGCCCTCATCGACGCCTTGCACCTGTCCAGGCCAGCCGTGCTCGGCTGGTCGATGGGAGGAATGATCGCCCAGGCGCTGGCGGTCCTTGACCCATCCCAGGTGAGCCGCCTTGTGCTCGGTGCCACCTTCCCGGGGAACGCGCGCCACAGTGCCGAAGGCCACAATCGCAGCCCTCACCAGGCTTGATCCGCAGCACGTGGAGGCCGTTCTATTCCCGGCGAACCAGGGCAAGGCATACAACGCGTTCGCTGCGGCGATCTCCGGCTACCCGCCGCGGCAGGGCTATCGGCAGCAGTAATGGCGGCTCAAAGGCGGGCGGTAACCCTATGGTGGAACGGGAAGGATCCAGCGGGTCAAAGGACCACGGCAATCGCCGCGCCGACGCTGATTGCCGACGGCGGAGCCGACTGGGTCGACCCGGTCGCCAACGGCAGTGCTCTCGCTGTGGTCATTCCCGCCGCAAGAACGGTCCTATACCCGGACGCTGCGCACGCATTCCTATTCCAGGACGGAGTGCAGTTCGCAACTGCGGTCGAATCCTTCATCAAGACCCCCACCGCGGCTTGAGCGCCGCTAACACCGCCAGCAAGCACGCAGGAGAGCTGGCAGGGTCATCGCGCGATTCGCTACCCGAACCGCCAGTGCATTTCCTAGTGGCTCGCACGCCCGGTTGAGACCGGCACACTGGAGTGTCAGCTGCACGGAACGCGTAAGACCTCGCCACGGCTAGTGCAGGACTTGCGGCAGTCCGCACGAGTTTACGCGGAAAGAAATAGTGGCCCAGAGCGGCAGCTGTCGGCGGCAATTGGGCGCCAGAGTGCCGCCTCAGTTTGCCCTGGGCGGCGCTAGCGGCTGTCCTTCTTTGCCTGCTTGCGGGCCTGAATCCCACGGGTCGTCGCCCGTCGCTTCGCCAGACCGGGCGTGCGCGCTGCGCGATCATTGGCGAGTTTCGGCCCAGTGGCGATTCCCTCGGAGCTTGGTCCAGCCGACACTTTTGCGCTCGCCGGCGCTCGCCCGGTCTTGGCAGCCCGGGCCGCTTCGAGGCGCTCCCGGCGCAGGCGTGCTGCTGACTGGCGGGCGAGGACAGCGAGGCGACGGCTCACTCTCGCCAACGCCTCCTCAAATGCCTCAGCCTTCATGGCTGCTCGCTTGTTTTCCGGCCTTGCCATTCCGCGGCCGCCGTGCTCGGCCACCTTTGCGCTGGCAGCTCGGCGATACTGACCGACGTACTTATTGCGCGCCCGCCGGATCCTGGTGTGCAGGTCTGCGGCCGCATCCTCGTCCAGCGGAGCGAGTTGGGTTTTCTCCGTCTCCGTGACGAGCAGGCGCTCAGGCTCGGTTAGGACCGCCTGCAGCGACGCATTCATCGTGAGTCCCCTCGATTCCCAGATGGGACGGCATAGCCGGGCCAGCGCCGCCCGGTCACATTCGTGCCTTCACGCAGGTCATACCCGTGGACTGCCGCTAGACGATCGGGCGCACTCGAATTTCTTGCAGGTGAAAGATGCATGCTGCCGACATCGTGCGGGAACGGGGCGAGCCGACGGGTGCCCGCCTGGATTTCTGCGGCTACCAGTGCCAGCCTGAGGCTATAGCGGCAGGCCCCGGCTCCGGGTGGCGGCCTAGGGCGGCGGTCGTGCCCTCACCAGCTTCACTGGTCAAAGGGGGGACCATGCTGGCACAGGACATCGACTTCCACGAGATTTTCAGGATCAGCCCGACCGGCATGGCCGTGCTGACGGCGGACCTGCGATTCGCCGACGTCAACGACCAGTTTCTGGCCGAGGCTGGGCGGCAGATGGAGGAACTGATCGGCCACAACATCTTCGAGGTGTTCCCGAAGATGCCGGCAGATCTGGGCGACACCGAGCGGACTGTCCTCGAGGAGGCTTTCGACACCGGGCGCCGGGCTTATCTTGCTCTGGCCCGGTACGACCTGGAAGACCCTGCCCACCCGGGAGCGTTCGTCGAGACCTACTGGTCCGCAGTGGCCCAGCCCATACGAGACCTTGACGGCCATGTCGAGATGTACGAACTCAGTTTGCGGAATATGACGCCCGTTATTGCGGAGTTCAGGGCCATGCAGACACGTCACGAGCCACCAGTGTAGGGATAGTTTCTCCTGGTTGACGCTGCTATGTTGTGGCCAGCAGACTCCTGCGCGCCTGCCAGGGGAGCATCGGATGACGCAACCGGACGGCAGTGCCGAACCTGCCGGATACTGCACCACGTGCGGCTCGGCCTTCAGTTCCGGGCAGCTTTTCTGCGGGCAATGCGGGCAGCAGCTCGCCGGGTACCGCGACCCATTCGCCAATGAGGCCGATGCTCCCGTGAGTGAGACGGCTGCCCACCGCGAGTCCTCGCAGCAGCCCCTCGCAACTCCAGATGACGACGTGCCGTACGGCGCCGGGGCCACCCTTGGCGCAATCCTGGTGAGCGTGTTCATGCCGGTCATCGCATCCTCGTCGCGGTCCTGCTGCGCTCGCAGGAACGTCGAACCCGGCGAAGGCAGTTCCTGAAGAACTGGGCGATCGGGTCAGCGGTGTGGCTGTGCACTGGCTGGCTCATACCGATCATCGCGTTAACCGCCGCGAGTTCAAGTCTGTCGGGCTGTCAGGGAGGCATCAACCAGCTGATCCCGCCCAGCTACGAGAGCAGCGATGGCGTGCACTGGGAAGCTACCTATTCCTGCATGAACGGCGGGTCGGAGACGAAGCCGGTACCGAGTAGTCAGGTACCTGGCGGCGGCCAGGTCGTGGGTTCTCACTGAGCGCGAGCGGGCCAGTCCGGGCGAGAGCGGTTGTACGCTCCCGACGTGACCGACGAGGCGGGGCTGCGGAGCGGGCGCGGGCCAATGCTGTGCGTGCGGCGGGCCCAGAGCAGCTGGGGCGGGCCCGGTGGCGGTGAGCGTATTCGCATGAGCCTGTGGATCTGGCCGACGCCCCCACTCGGACCGTTCGCGCTGACGCGCTCCTGGCCAAGCCGAGGGCTCGACGCGGCGGAGATCACTGACGCAACGCGATCTAGCGGCAGCCAGGGCACCGCGCGGATGAGTCAGCGGGACCCGGCCAGGTGCGCGTAGACAACGATGTTGTCCTGGTATTCGCCAGTAGCCGAGTTGAACGGCCCGCCGCAGGTGACCAGGCGCAGGCTCGGGTAGGCGGTATTGCCGTAGACGGCGCTGGAGGGGAACGCGACCTTGGCTACCTTCTGCACGCCGTCGACCGCGAAGATCGCAGTGCTCCCGTCGGCGCGGACGATGGTCACCAGGTCGCCCGGATTCAGGTTCTTGATCGCGAAGAAGACCGACGCGCCCTCGTAGCTGTCCACATGACCGAGGATCACCGACGACCCGTCCTGGCCAGGCGTCACGCTGCCGGTGTACCAGCCCGCCAGGTCGTGGTCGTTCAGCGGCGGTACCTGGACGGTCCCGTCCTGGTTGAGGCCGAGCTGCATGACCGGCGCGTCGACGTCCAGCTTCGCTATCTCGATCCGGACGGGGACCGCCGCAGCCATGGGCGGTGCCGTGATCATCGCGACCGGCGCGGGTGCCGTAGTGCTGACGTCGCGCGGGATTTCCTGCGCCGCCGGCGGCGGGAACCTGCCCGCCGTGTCCGGGCCGCCGGCCAGGCCCCACACCAGCAGGAAGCCGCCAGCGGTCAGCAGCACGACCGCGAGCACCACGGCCAGCACTGTGACGCTGGCCCGCAGCTTGGTCAGGAAGACCGCCTCCGCCACGACCGCCACGACCCGCCGGCCGGCAGCTCTGCAGCCCGCCGGCGCCTGGCCCAGAGCAGCAGGACGCCGCCGACCGCGATGAGGGCCACGCCCGCCCCCGCCGCGGCTGCCGTGTCATCGGACGCTGGCCCTAGGCCGCCGCCCGTCGCGGGGGAGCCGGCCGGCGTGCCGCTGCCCTCCGTGGTCCCGGAACCCCCGCCGCCCGAGGCGTTGGCGACCGACATGGTTAGGGCCGTGGGAGCCGGCGAGGTCTGAAGCGCGCAGCTGATCGTGGATGAGGCGCCTTGCGCGGAGACGGTGATGGTGAACGTCTGCGGTATCAGCAGGCGGATTGTCCCAGCCTTGGACAGGTGCAGCGTCCCTGTCGCCACGAGCGGACCTGAGCTCTGGTCTGTCTGCGTCCCGGTGAGGCTGACGCTGCCGGATTGCGCGCCCTGCACCTCCAGACTCCCTGAGAAGGTCGCGGTCACTCCCGCGGTCAGGCCCGTCACCGCTAGGCCAGTCGAAGTGAGCTTGACAGAGTCAGTGGCGCCAACGGTCCGGTTCCCCGACGCGGTCACGGCCATGTCGAACGGACTGCTTTCCGTCTGGGTTGCCCCGCTGACGCTGAACGTGCACATGTAGAACGACCCAGTCGCCGCGCCAACCGTAATCTTCACGTTCTGGGCGGCGACGTTCGTCGTGCACGTGATGGCGTTCTGCTGGGTCGCGTGACCGGACGCGTCGACCACAAACGGGGTGATGGCAAAGCTGGCGGGCGGCAGCGTGACCGTGCCGGTTCCCTTGGCCGCGAAGGTCACCTGGCCTTCGCCGCCGATCAGGGGGACAGATGTCGGCGAGGTTGTATCCGTGCTGTCCCCGACAATGGTTGCCGACGTCGTGGTGGCGTTCTGGGCCTGCACGGTAGCGGTGACTTCGAAGATGGTGTCACCAGTGAGCTGACTGGTCACCTGGGACGGCAGCGACAGCGAGCCGTCTCCCGGGGCCGGGATGGTGAGCAGAATGTCGTCGGGGTTGTTCACGGGCCACGAATCGTTGACTGAGTATTGCGCTGTCACGGTGGCCGGGGTGATGCCGTTGCCGTAGCCAGAGAAGTCGCAGGAGTACTGGTCAGCGGGCAGCGTATCCAGAGACCTCTGCGACGCAGCGTTTGTCATGTGCATCCGAACGCCAGCGAGCGGACCAGCGTCCGCGCGCGCTGGGCTGGCCGCGGCCAGCGGGAGCGCCAGCGCCAGCAACGCCGTGGCGACCGCGCCCAGCCACCGCGCCGCCGGGCCCAGCCGTCGGCCTGCCCGGCCGCCTCGCGGTGTTCGCTTACGTGATCGCACCATGGCCCCGCTTTCAGGCAGCACTCAGCTTGGTTTGCGCAGGAGCAGACCAATTATTCAGCCTTTCGTAGCTGCCCGGCAGCTAACGGATGAGGCTGGTCTGGATTACGATCCGGTGAACATTCTCCTACGCATGTGCAGATGTTGCCCGATCACGCGGGGCCGGCCCGGGTCGGTCTGAGTCGTGCGCTGGAACTAGCCGCTGGCGGCGCGGGCTGCGGCCCGGGAGAATGGGCCAGGCGATGGCGGAGCGGACAACATGCTGCGTGGTGGGCGGCGGGCCGGCCGGAATGGTTCTTGCCCTGCTGCTCGCCCGTTCAGGTGTCGAGGTCACTGTCCTGGAAAAGCACGGCGACTTTCTGCGCGACTTCCGCGGTGACACCGTGCACCCCAGCACGCTGTCGCTCCTTGATCAGCTGGGACTCGGGCGGCGGTTCGCGGAACTCCCGCAGCGGCATGTCAGCACGGTTCAGCTGCCGACCGGGCCCGGCGGGCCGATGCTCACCGTTGGTGACCTCCGGGTGCTGAGGCCGCCCTACAACTACATCGCCATGGTCCCGCAGTGGGACCTGCTGAACCTGCTGGCGGACGAGGCCGGGCGCGAGCCGGCTTTCCGCCTGCGACTGAACACGGAGGCGACCGGGTTCTTGCTGGAGGCCGGCCGGGTGATGGGAGTGCGTTACCGCGAGGCCGACGGAACGACCGGTGAGCTGCGGGCAACCCTGACGGTGGCCTGCGATGGTCGCAGCTCGCTGGCCCGCGGACTGCCCGAATTGCGACTACGGAACTTCGCCTGCCCGATGGACGCCTGGTGGTTCCGGCTGCCGCGTCGCGAGAGCGACCCCCAGGGCCTGGTGGCGAACACCGGTGACCGGTTCGTCACGATCATGATCGACCGCGGCACCTACTGGCAGTGCGCCACGCTCATTCCCAAGGGGACGGACACTCAGCGCCGCGCAGCAGGACTGGACCGCTTTGTGGCTGAGCTCGCCGCTGCGGCCCCATGGCTTGGCGAGCGTACCGGGGCGTTGCGCTCCTGGGACGAGGTGAAGCTGCTGGATGTGCGGCTCGACCGGCTGCGCCGATGGCACCGTCCCGGCCTGCTGTGCATCGGAGACGCAGCCCACGCCATGTCTCCCGTCTTCGGGGTTGGCATCAACCTCGCGGTGGAGGACGCTGTCGCTGCCGCCCGCCACCTCGTCGAGCCGCTGCGTGCGGGAACCGTCGGGCTGCAGGAGGTACGCGGCATCCAGCGCCGTCGGTGGGCTATTGCCGCGGCGACGCAAGGGCTGCAGCGGCTGGTCCATGCTCGCGTGATCGAGCCCGTCCTGGCGGGCCGCAGTGTCTTCGGCGCTGCGGCCGATCCGGCACGACCGCCAGGGCCAGTTCGACTGCTCACTGCAGTTCCGTTGGTGAGGCGCGTGCCCGCGTACTTGCTCGCTTACGGGGCGCTGCGTGAGCGTCCGCCGCCCTCGTCGGCGCGGTAGGTTCTCGGTCCTAGTCCGTGCATGCCGCCGGCGCCCCGGCCGGCGCAGCGCCCAGGAACTGGCGCCAGCCAGCGACATCGGAGAGGCGGAACTCACCATGGCAGGTCAGGTTCGCGGCGACCGGAGGCCATCCGAGCCGGAGACCGTCCAGTTGCAGTCAGTTCCGGGGTTCATCGTGTTCGATCTGCCGGGGGCGCCGCATTCGGCCGGGGGAACTCGGCTGGCCCCGGATGTCACGGCAGGCGAAGTCGCACTGCTGGCGCGGGCCATGACGTACAAGTACGGGGCACTCGGTGCACGGATGGGCGGGGCGAAGGCCGGGGTGATCGGTGACCCCGCTGACCGCCGTGACAGGGCAGCCCGGATGGCCCGCTATTGCGCGGAGATCGCCCCGCTGTCTGACTCGGGCCGGTTTCTGACCGGGCCCGACATGGGCACGTTCGAGGAGGACTTCGCGCCGCTGCGCGCGCACCGGGCTGTACCCGGCGCGATGAGCGCCGTCGTGGACGGCGTGCCTTTCGAGGATCTGCTGACCGGATACGGAGTAACGGTGGCGGCGGAGACTGCTCTGCGCGCCACGACCGGCGGGGACTGGGAGGGGCACGCGGCGGCCATCGAAGGTTTCGGCAAGGTCGGCGGCGGCGTAGCACGCGAGGTTATCCGGCGCGGGGGACGCGTCGTTGCGATCTCCACCGTGGCGGGCACCATCGCGGATCCGTCTGGGCTTGACGTCGAGCGCCTGCTGGAACTGCGCAGCGGTCACGGCGACGACTGCGTCGCGCAATACGGCCGGCCCGTTGCCCCGGCGGCAGAGCTGTTCACTGCCGAGGCCGACGTCATCGTTCCGGGCGCTCGGCCGGGCGTGATCACCGGCACAGCAGCGCAGTCGCTCGCGCCAGGTGTCCGCGTGGTGGCGCCGGCTGCCAACGTTCCGTACACGAGGGCAGGAGCAGAAGTCCTGCGCGGTCGCGGGATCGCAGCGCTCCCCGACTTCGTCTGCAACGCCGGGGCAGTACTCGGCTACCGATCAGCACCGGAGGACACGCCAGGCCAGGTCCTCGCGGCAGTGGCAGACAGGATTTCCGAGATCATCTCGCTTGTACTGAACCACCCGAGCGGACCGCTCGCGGGCGGTTGCGAGCACGCGGCCGCGTTCCTGCGGAGCTGGTGGGGAGAGCCGCCGGCGCCACCATTCGCGGCCTGACAGTAGTTCTGACTTGCAGCCTTTCTCTATACTCAGTATGCTCAATTAAATACTGAGTATACTACTCAGCATGATACGAAGTGAGGCTCGCTCATGAGCGTCCGCCATGCCCTCCTCGCCCTCCTCAGCGAGGGACCCAAGTACGGCCTGCAGCTACGGGAAGAGTTCGAGGCGCGCACCGGAGAGGTGTGGCCCCTGAACGTCGGTCAGGTCTACACGACCTTGCAGCGCCTGGAGCGAGACGGGCTGGTCGAGTCGGAAGGCGGCGACGAGGGGCCGCAGAAGGCGTTCCAGATCACCGAGAGCGGCGCGGCCGAGCTCGCGAGCTGGCTGCGCACACCACCGGACCTGAGCTCGCCGCCGCGCGACGAGCTCGTGATGAAGGTCCTGGTAGCGATCCGGCTGCCGGGGACGGACGTGCGTGAGGTGATCCAGGACCACCGGCGTTACCTCGTGCAGCTCATGCAGCAGTGGACGCGGATCAAGGAAGGCGGTGCCGAGGGTGACCTTAGCCTCGCCCTCGCGGTAGACGCCGAGCTATTCCGGCTTGACTCGGTAGTCCGCTGGCTCGACTCCGTCGACACAAGGCTCAAGCGGGCGGCGGCCGTGGGAAATGAGCAGTCAGCCAAAGGGCCGCTACCGAAGCACCGGCGATTCATAGGAGTACGGGGATGAGCATGCTGGAGCTCCGCCGGGTGTCCAAGGTCTACGGCCAGGGCCCTGCCCAGGTCCGCGCCCTTGATCAGGTCAGCCTGTCGGTGGACGAGGGCGCGATGGTCGCGGTGATGGGGCCGAGCGGATCGGGGAAGAGCACGCTGCTGACGATCGCGGGGAGCCTCGAGGAGCCTACCGACGGCGAGGTGCGCGTCCACGGTGCCGAGCTGGCCCGCATGTCCCGTAACGACAAGGCCCGGCTGCGGCGCCGCACGATCGGCTACGTGTTTCAGGATTACAACCTGCTGCCTGGCCTGACCGCTGCAGAGAACGTGAGCCTGCCGCTCGAGCTCGACGGAAGGTCAGCCAGGCGGGCCAGGGCCGCCGGGCTGACAGCGCTGCAGGAGCTCGGTCTCGCTGAGCGGGCCGAGAGCTACCCAGACGAGCTATCAGGCGGGGAACGGCAGCGGGTGGCGATCGCCCGCGCTGTGGTCGGCGAACGCCGGCTGCTGCTGGCCGATGAGCCCTCCGGCGCACTCGACTCGGGCAACGCCGAGGCGGTCATGCGCCTCGTGCACGACGCGTGCAAGAACCGGCGGATGGCCGCGGTGGTGGTCACGCACGACGCGCAGCTCGCCTCGTGGGCCGACCGGGTGGTATTCCTGCGTGACGGCCGGATCACCGACCAGACCGCCTCGTCACCTGGTCCAGAGTCCCTGCTGACACAGGGACGGCCGCAATGAACATGACGACGCACGAGGGGCCCGGCCACGCCGTGGCCGGCTACGGGGGCGTCCCCGCGCGGCGCGCGGTCATTCGCTGGGCCTGGCGGCTGCTGCTTCGCGAGTGGCGCCAGCAGCTCCTGATCCTGGCGCTGATCACCGCAGCGGTTGCGGCGACGTTCGTCGGCTCGGCGGTGGCGGTCAACACGCCGCCCCCCGCGGACGCCGGCTTGGGCACCGCGAGCGACATTGCCACGCTCGGGCCAAGCCCGCACCTGCTGGCCGAGATCGCAGCGATCGCGCACCGATTCGGCCGCGTCGACGTGATCGAGAACGAGACATTGTCGGTACCCGGCTCGGTCACTACCTACAGCCTGCGTGCGCAGAACCCGGACGGCGCGTTCGGCCAGCCGATGCTCTCGCTGGTGAGCGGGCAGTACCCGCGGGGGAGCGGCCAGGTAGCCCTGACCAGCGGGGTCGCAGCGGAACTGCACCTCGCTGTGGGTGACACGTGGCGCGCCGGCAGCTCTGCGCGGCGGGTGGTCGGCATCGTGGCAAACCCGCAAAACCTGCTCGACGAGTTCGCGCTCGTCCCGGCCGGCCAGGTCAGCGCGCCCACCATGGTCACCGTGTTGTTTGACGCGCCGGGCGCGAGTCCCCGCTCGGTGGGCCCGAGCGTAACGTCGCGGCAGTCGGCGGCGTCAGCCAACGCGATTCTTAACCCGCTGACCATCTCGCTCGCCGCGGCCACGCTCGGCATGCTGCTCATTGCGCTGGTGAGCGTGGGCGGGTTCACGGTGCTGGCGCACCGCCGGCTGCGCTCGATCGGCATGCTGGGCGCGCAGGGTGCAACTGACGCCAACGTCGGGCTGGTGGTCAGCGCCAACGGTTTTGCGACCGGGCTTGTCGGCGCGGTCGCCGGGTTCGCGTTCGGCCTGGTGGCCTGGCTCGCATATCGCCCGTACGCGGAAGCCAGCGCCCACCACGTCATCGGAGCGTTTCAGCTGCCGTGGCTCGTGAGCGTCGTATCGATGGTGCTCGCGGTGCTGGCGGCCTACCTCGCGGCGGTTCGGCCCGCCCGGGCGATCGCCCGGGTGCCCGTCGTCGCGGCGCTCGCAGGCCGGCCGCCTGTTCCGCGCCCGGCTCGCCGCTGGTCCGGCCCGGCCGGCGCCGGACTGCTGGTGATCGCCTTCTTCCTGATCGGGCTGGCCAGCGAGCAGGCGACGTCGGCCGCCGCCGAGGCTGGAAACAAGACGACGCTCGTCCTCGCCCTGATCGTGGGCCTGGTCGTGCTGTGCGCCGGCGTAGTGCTCGTCGCCCCGACATGCCTGGCCCTGCTGGCCGTGGCAACCCGGCGGGCACCGGTAGTGGCACGGCTGGCCCTGCGCGACCTGGCCCGGTACCGGACAAGGTCCGGGGCGGCTCTCGGGGCGATCAGCCTCAGCGTGCTCATCGCGGTCATCATCTGCGTGGTCGCCGCCGGCCGGTTTGGCAACGCCCTCGACTACGTCGGACCTAACCTGGCCCCGAATCAGATCGTCGTCTACCCGGTAGCCCCTAGCGGTGCGCTCGGCGGGAACGGACCGCCGGCTGGCCCGGCGCACAATCACGCGGCTCAGGCCGCGGGCGCGAGTGTCTACGCCCGTAACGGGAGCCGAGCGGGGCCGATCCCCGTGACCGGCGCGCAGCGTGCAGCGATGGGGGCCGAGGTCAGGGGCATCGGGGCATTGCTCGGGTCACGCAACGTCATCCAGCTCGAGGTGACTGACTCCGCACTGCAGCGCGCAGCGTCCGGACGGAACTGGTACGGAACGGTCTACGTCGCGACGCCGCAGTTGCTGCGCGCCTATGGCATCACAACCGCGCAGGTCAATCCCGATGCCGACATCCTCACCATGCGGCCGGGCCTGTCGGGAGTGACGCAGATGCAGCTCCGCTACGGCGGATACAAATTCGGCCCCCCGGGCAGCTGCCAGGCGGGATCCTGTGTCGCGAATCCCCCTGTCCAGGAGATCGGCGCGCTGCCGTCCGGTACATCGGCGCCCAACACCGTGATCACCGAGCACGCGGTGCGCGAGCTGCACCTGACAACCACGACCGCCGGATGGCTCATCCAGACCCCGGAGTCGCTCTCCTCGGGCCAGGTCAGCGCTGCCCAGCGCGCCGCCGCGTCGGCCGGGCTGGCCGTGGAGGCGCACGACAGCATCCCGACCATCGGCGGGATCCTCGACGTGGCCACAGTTTTCGGTTTCCTGCTGGCCCTCGGCATCCTCGCGATGTGCGTCGGGCTACTGCGCAGCGAGACCGCCCCTAGCCTGCGCACGCTGGCGGCGACCGGCGCGAGCGGCGCAGCCCGGCGGGCCATCTCCGCCGCCACCGCAGGCGCCCTCGCGCTGATCGGGGCGGTCGTCGGCACGGCCGGGGGGTACATCGCGGCGATCGGTTTCTTCCGGACCAGTCAGCTCGACACGCTCTCGTCGCTGAGCAGCGTCCCGGTGGCCAATCTGCTGCTCATCGTCGTCGGCATCCCCCTCGTCGCGGTGATCGGCGGCTGGCTGCTCGCCGGGCGCGAGCCGACGACGATCGGGCGCCGGCCCCTCGAGTAGCCGGCGTTGGCTCGGCTACCGGGCCGCGGCGCGCCAGCGACGCCGCCCGAGACGGGCAGGGTCAGGCCGGCCGGCGCGCCAGGTCGTAGGTGAAGTCCGTCTCCTGGCGGAACCGGCCGTCCGGCTGGACGGCCCTGAGCTCACGGCGCAGGTCGGCCTCGAACTCCGCCGCGTGATCGCCCAGCGCGTCCGGCGAGAGGACCGAGGTCGAGGCGAGATAGCCGGCAATCTCGGCCTCCGTCCAGTCGCGCGAGATGGCGAACGAGTAGCGGCCGGCTATCTCGAAACCTGCCGCCGTCAGGATCGCCGCGTCGGGTCTTGTGTCACGGGCCTCCGCGTATCCGGCCGGGATTCGCTGGTCAGCGCCGGGCCGGTGCTGCCACCGCTCCATCGCGGCGGTCAGCGCACGCTGCCAGGACTCGTCGCCAAACCACGGCGAGCCGCCCCAGAGCAGCGCGAGGAACCCTCCTGGGCGCAGCCAGTCGAGGACGCGCTGCGCCACGGTGGCACGCGGCAGCCGGTGGAAGGAATTTCCGGCGGTCACGAGGTCGAAGTGCCCGTCAGGCGCCGCGAGCTCCTCGGCTGTGGTGGCCAGGAACCGGAACTTCGCGTCGTCACCCGAGGCCGCCGCCTTGTCGCGTGCCACGTCGATCATGCCCGGCTCCTGGTCGACGGCCCAGATCTCCGCGAACGCTGCCGACAGCGCGAACGCAACCTGACCGGTGCCGCAGGCCAGGTCCAGCAGCCGACCGCTACCGTCCGCCCCCGTTCTGATGGAAATATCAGTAATCATCCGGTCGGGATACGGCGGGCGGAACTGCTCGTACGCGCTGGCCGTTCCCCGGTACAGGTCGGCTCGGAAGGCGGGATCGGTCATGCGGACATCCTCGCGAGTGCCTCGCCACGTTCGCCAGTGCGCGCCAGGGCTGGCGCCTGCTTACGATGGAGCGATGCCCCCCGAGCCTGCCGTCGCGCCGCCCGAGCGGGTCGAGGCCGGGCGGGTCATCCTGCGCCGGGTGCAGGCCTCGGACGCTGGCGCCATCGCGGCTGCCGTCAGTGCCAGCCTGGATCACCTCCAGCCGTGGATGCCGTGGGCTACCCGGGAGGCCGCCGAGCGCGGCAACCAGCTTGTCCGGGTCGAGGAGGCAGACCACAACTGGGAGTCCGGCCTTGGCTACATCTACTCGGTGCTGACAGCCGAGCACGGCACGCTCGTCGGGGAGATAGCCATGCACCGGCGCGAGGGCGACCGGAGCGTCGAGCTGGGCTACTGGATCGCAGCCGGGCAGGCTCGCCGCGGCTATGCGACGCTGGCCGCCGGGGCGATGACATCAGTCGCACTGGCGCTGCCGGGCATCGTCAGGGTCGAGATCCACTGCGACGCCGCGAACGCCGCGAGCGCTGCCGTCGCACGCAAGCTCGGCTACCGGCTCGACCGGATCGAGGAGCGGCACCCGGAGGCGTCGGGCGAGAGCGGCCGCCTCATGGTCTGGACCACGGACCGCCAGCCAGCTGGCTGCGAGAGCGAGCGCTAGGCCCACAGGGCCGGCTAAGACCGGCTAGTTCACGCAGGGGATCCCGTTCTTAGCGTGCACGGCTCCGCCCTGCGGCCCGGTCGTGGGCACCACCGGCGGCGGCGTGCTCTGCGTGCTCAGCGCGGTGCTAGCCGGAACGGTCGCCCCGGCGCCGAGCAGGACCTGGACATGACCGGCCGGCACCGAGGCGCTGGCCTCCGCTGTCACGTGGAAGAGCGCCGCGATCCGGCTCGCGCTCGCCTGCACCCCGCTGCCGAACAGCACCGCTGTCGTAGCCCGCGGGCTGGTGTCAGCGATCTGGCCGGCCTTGTAGCCGGCGGACACGAGGGCGGCCGACACGCTGTGCGCGAGGCCGTTCGTCTGCCCGCCATTGAAGACGTCGACGGTGGTGGCGTGCGTATCCGCGGCGCCGGTCCCGGCGGAGTGGCTTGCCTGGCTGGGCCGTGACGCCGGTTTCGGATAGAACGTGGCATGGACGATCTGCTGGATATAGGCGGGGTTGACGGCGTTGGCGTCCTGGCCGTCGATGGTCTCGTAGCCGGTGATGGGCAGCGTGTGGAAGACGAGGTTTGAATTGGTCAGGTTTCGCGCTTCAGCGGCGAAATCGAGCAGATTCCAGCCAGAGTCGGTGATGACGTACTGTCTGGCGACATTGAGGAGCGCCTGAACCTTGGTGAGGTCACCCAGCACGCCCTCACTGCGAAGCTGGTGGATGACCGAGTCCAGGAACGCCTGCTGGCGATGGGTTCGGTCCAGGTCACCGTTGGGCAGGCCATCGCGCTGGCGCACGAAGGCCAGCGCCTGCGCCGCGTCCAGGTGCTGGTAGCCGGCCGGGAAGTTCGCGCCGGAGTTGACGTCGTGCACGGGGTGGTTCAGGCAGACCTCGACCCCGTCGAGCACCTGGGCGAGTTCATAGAAACCGTAGAGGTTGACCGCCGCGAAGTGGTCGATATGGACGCCAGTCAGCTTCTCGACGGTGGCGACGGCCGCGGCCTGGCCGGCCTCGTTGCCCAGCTTCGCGAGGGTGTCCTGGTTGATGCCGGAGTTCTGCTGGGTGAGCTGCTGCTCCTTGTAGAACATGCTCACCCCGTACGCCTGGTCGATCTTGCCGCTCTGCTGCGGCCCGATCGTGCCGGCGAACTGAACCCAGTCGTCACGCGGGATCGAGAAACCTGTCGCCTGCTTCCCGTTCGCGGACAGGTGGATGAGGATCAGGGTGTTCGTGTCGTTGCCGCCGACTCCGGCGGCAACCGCCGCCGCGTTGCCGGCGTGCAGCTTGGCGAGGATGTTGGGCGGCAGGATGGCCCCGTTCCAGTACCGGCGGCTTTCGATGCCCATCAGCAGGATGTTCTGCGGGCCTGTCGAGGGGCCGCTCGGGATGGCGTTTGAGCTGCCGATGCTGGCCACGTCGCGGACTGTCACGTAGGCGAAACCGCTCGCCACCATGATCAGCGCGGCGAGGATGCAGGTCGCGATGTAGGACCGTCCTGGCCGGCGGCCTGGCCGTGCGGTGGCCTGGCCGCGCGGAGGCCGCGGCCCGCCGGGGGCCTGGGCCGGTCGCTGGGCGATACCGGCCCGCCCGGTGGCCGGCCTGGCTGCGCTGGATGGGCTGGATGTGCTGGCCCGGCCTTGTGTCGGACGGCCTGAAGCCATCCAGCCTGGGGGCTGCGGTCCGCTGAGCTGCACGGCGTGGCCAGACTGCCCTGTCCACGCCGGCCCGCTGGAATCCTCGCGGCTACCGGCCACTCAGGCCCGCCTCCCCGCCCGCGCATCGCCACGCCCCGGTCACCTACGCTCAAACAGCAGAGTATCTGCCCGACGCGCCGCCGCCCGGTAACGGGAGCGTTGTGTCAGCATGAGCAGGAAGCAGGCCCGGACCAGCAGAGGCGGGGACCTCTGGGCCTGGCCGGCCCGGCCACTGAGGGGACCACACGGAGCCACGCGGGCCGCAAGGCCAGATACCGCGCACGCGCCCCGGAACCGGGGCGTCCAGCGTGCCGTCGCCGTCCAGGCCGCGGCCGGGCGGGCGGGCGGCACCGCCTCGGCCGCCGGCGGTGACCCAGTTGTGGGGGACACGTCCGGGCAGACTGGGCATTCTCGCCGTCCTGGCGGCCACGCTCCTCGGCCTGGTGATCACGGTGCTGTCCGGCAGCGACCCGGGCGTGATCCTGGGCGTCTTTCTCATCGCCGGCACGGTCGTCGCGGCGCTTGCCGTGCGGCCTCGCGCTGCGTACCTCATCTTCCCGGTGCCCGCGCCGGCGTATGCCGTTGCCGCGGTGATCGCCGGGCTCATCCACGACCGGGCCGCGGATGCGTCTCGCACCGCGCTGGCGCTGAACTTCGGGCAGTGGATCGCCGCGGGGTTCATCCCCATGACGGTGGCGACGGCGCTGGCGGTGCTGATCGCCGGCTACCGCTGGCTGCGGAACGGCTAGCCGGCCTTCCTGCCGCAGTTCCGCGCGAGCACCGCCACCGTGGACTCGGCCCCGTCGATGTCGGCGTAGCAGCCTTGCAGGTGCCGCTGTCCGGCAGCCGAGAAGCCCGTGCGCGAGTGCAGGATCCGGGTGTTGTCGAATACCACGCAGTCACCCGGCGCCAGCGTGAAGCGCAGCGTGCCCGAGGGGCGCAGCAGGATCGCGGCAAAGGCGCGATAGGCCACGTAAAACTTGTGCATCTCCTCGGCCGCCTCGGCTGGCAGCGCGCCCAGCGGAGGCCGCATGGGCTCCATGGACCTGCTGTTGTACCGCACCGCACGGATCAGGCCGGCCTGGTTCAGGCTGATCATCGGCCACGTCGCCCGGAGCTGCGCGGTTCCGTCCGAGTAGCCGAACGTGACCGGCGTGCGGGCGAGGCGGTCAAAAGCCGGCGGGTCTTCGGCCCGCAGCTGCGCGGCGGCCCGGAACCCGTCCAGCAGGCCGGACTCGCCGCCGTCCGCGGAGCTCACGAGGCAGTGCAGCGCCTGCAGCGTGGGAACCGGGTCGCGGTAGGGGTTGTCGGTATGCGGCCCGATCGGCAGGCTCGTGTAGGCCAGGTTGGCCGGAGTCGCCTCGACGCGGACGTCGAAGGTCCTGCCGTAGTTCGTCTCCCTGATGTATCCGAAGCTCGCGACGACATCGGCCACCGCACCCGGCACGGCTGGCACCTCGCGCAGCAGCATGAACCCGGTGCTGAGCAGCTCGCGCAGGCAGCGAAGGCGGACCTCATCGCTGCCGGCGTAGGCAGGCCAGGAGGTAACGGGCGGGCCGCCCGGAAAGTCGCGAGCCGACCACAGCCGCTTGGCGTCCTCGCTGCGCCGGTCGACCTCGGCCGTCGCGTGGCCGGCGAGCCAGGTCCGGCTGAAGACTGTCTCGTGGCCGTCGGGGCCGAAGGTCACATGCAGGCCGTCGGCCTCCTGCACCGCCTGGATGACCGTCACGTCGGGGGCCAGGTCGGTGACGCTGATGAGCCGCTGTCCGCTGGACGGGTCGCGGCACGAGGGGCACTGGCAGTTGTCCCGGAGCCAGGCCGCATCAAGGCTGCGCGGAACTGCGGCGTGGATGACGAGCCCCCGTTTCACCGGCGTACTGGCTGCCCCCGGACCGTAGGCGAGGCCGGATTAGAGCCGATTTGCTTCAGGGTCAGCCGGCGTCAGCGTGCAGCGCAAGGAGCCGCGCCGACTGTTCGGTTAGCTGCCCTCTGCCGGGCGGACGCCGTTAACCGACCCACAGGCGCGCCCGCTGCGGCGCGCGCCTGTGGGTTTCATGGGGCGCCTGCCAGCGCGGGCGCTGGCGGGCGACGGCTCGGCTCGGCTCGGCCCGGCCGCGCAGGCTAGCTGCCGGGGGCTGGAGCAGTCCGCTAGCGTCTGAGGCGTGTGCCTGCTTATCACGCTGTTCCGGGTCGTTCCCGGCGTGCCGCTGATGGTCGCGGCTAACCGGGATGAGCGACTCGACCGGCCGGCTGTTGCTGTCACCGTGCTGCGCGAGCGTGAGCCGCGCATTCTCGGCGGTCGCGACCTGCTGGCAGGCGGAACCTGGCTGGCAGTCAGCGACCAGGGCGTCGTGGCGGGCCTGACCAACCAGCCGGCGGCTGGGGGCCGCGACCCGGCCAAGCGCTCCCGCGGCGAGCTGCCGCTGCTCTGCGCCAGCCAGCCGACCGCGCAGCAGGCCATGGACGCGCTCACCGCGAGCGTGGACCCGGCGAGCTATAACCCGTGCTGGATGCTGGTCGGCGACCGGGACGCGCTGTTTGCCGTCGGTGTCGGGGCGGGCAGCCGGGCGCCGGAGGTCGAGCAGCTCGGACCTGGTCTGCACATCCTGGAGAACGCACCGCTGCGTGCGGTGTCACCGAAAGCCGCATTCGTCCGGGGGCTGGTTGAGCAGCGGCTGGCGGAGCAGCCAGGCGCCGGCGCCGCGGCGGTCGCGGAGATCCTGCGGTCCGTGCTCCGCGACCACCAGCCTGCGGTGCCCGAGCCTCGTACCGACGCCACCGGCCGGGTGTGGCCTGCGTCACTGACGGCCGCGTGCGTGCACGCGGAAGGCTATGGCACCCGGTCGTCGGCGATCATCACCGTCCCGGCCACCGGGCTGCCAGCCATGCTGGTTGCCGACGGCAGGCCCTGCGAGACACCGATGCGCGATGTCAGCGGGCTCTGGGCTGCTGATCCGGTCAGTGAGCCAGCCGGATAGCCGCCTGATCGACGGCTACACCGGCTGGCTGCGGCCACGTTCCCCTCGAGGACGCCAGGGCGGTGCCAGGCGGTCACCGTGGCGCTTACGCGAGCGAGCGCGCGACCTCCTCCAGGTCATCCATCGACTCCTGCATGCCAGTCTCCATGCCCGAGTTGAGGTGCATGTCCCGGTTCTCCTGGCTGGTGTGCTGGACCAGGATCGACAGGGTCGTGAGACCGTCGTGCTCGGCGAACGTGGTCGTGCTCACCGCGGCCGCGTCGGGCGCGCCCTCGAAGACCTCGGTCGTGACGATGCGCTCGCCGTCGATGACCTCCAGGTACTCGCCGTGGAAGGCGACCTCGAAGCCGGCGTTCGCGGTCATCACGTACCGCCAGCCGCCGCCGGGCCGCAGGTCGACGTCGGCAGACGTCACCTGGCCGCGGTCCCCGGCCCACCATCGCCTGATCAGCTCCGGCGTGGTGTAGGCGCGATACACCAGGTGACGCGGCGCGTCGAACTCCCTGGTGATGAGGATCTGCGTGTCGCTCGGAAGGGTGACCACCGCCGAGTTGCTAGTCGTCATCATTGCCATCTCCATCTCCGTCTCCGTCCTCTGGTTCCGCGGCGCCGCGGGGACTGTGGCCAGCCTCGGCCGCCGTGAGCTCCGCTAGCACGACGTCCATCCGGGCGAACCGCTCCGACCACAGCTGCTCGAAGTCCCGCACCCAGTCGTAGATCGGCTTGAGCGCGGGGCCGTTGAGCCGGTACAGCCGCTGGCGGCCGTCGTCTCGCGCGACGACCAGCCCGGTCTCCCTGAGTACCCGCAGGTGCTTGGACACCAGCGGCTGGGGGAGGCCCAGCCGGCCGACAAGATCGGTCACGGTCAGCTCGCCACCCGCGATCATGTTCAGGATCTGACGCCGGCGTGGCTCAGCCACCGCGTTGAACGCGTCGCTGGTTGTTGCTGCCCTGGCCACAGCGCAATCGTATGCCTATATGGGAATGTGTCAAGGGCGGGTCGGGTGCCGAGTCGGCGATGACTGACCGGTTCCCGGGTGTCTGCGTCACGGCAGCTGGCGCAGCGAAAGGGGATGAAAGGGCAGTTCGCCCCCCATCTAAGGGGAGCGAACTGCCCTTTCATCCCGTTCGGGACCGAAGCAGCGGCGCCGGCAAGCCGGGGTAAACCCTTCCGGGGCTGGCTCAGGGTGATCGGCGTGCCGTAGTCAGCGGACCCGTCATGCGGATCGGGGCCCGGGCACGTGCCTGGCTGCACGGCTGGCTGCCCGCCAGCGCGGGCAGCGCCGTCGACGACTTCGGCGGCAGCCGCGACCGCCGCGGCAGCCGCCGCGGCGGCCCGCCTGGCCTCGTAGCTCTGCTCGCCGTCAGCCCCGTTGCCCTGCCGGTAAACCTGCCCGGGGGCCAGCCCGGAAACCTGCCCGGGGGCCAGCCCGGAATCCTGCCCGGAATCCTGCCCGGAGGCCTGCCCGGGGACCAGCCTGGAATCCTGCCCGCTGGCCTGGCCGGTGCGGCCGCTGCCACCGTCAGCGCGGCGCCCGGCAGCGCCAGTAGCGCCAGGGGCACCCGCGCTGGCCACGGCCTCCGGCCACGGCTCCGCGTCGACCGCGGCGAGCGCGTCCCGGGCGAGCCCGAGCTTCTCGTACAGGAACAGCACCGGCCCGCCGCCCGCGAGCCGCAGCGCCGCGCGCAGCGCATCGGCCGGGTTCTCTGCGTGCTGGACGGTGATGCCGGGCCGCGCCGCCCGCAGGACAGGGTCGATCAGCGCCAGCATCTCGCCAGTAGCGCGCCCGCGCTTGTCGCTGTCCTCGTACAGCACGACGGGGCCGAACCACGCCGCGACAGCCTGCGCGGTCCGCACGATGAGCTCATCCTGCCGGTCGCCCGGCAGCGTCACCGCCGCGACCGGCGCCGTGCCGAACACCTCGCGCAGGAACCGTCCCGTCGCCTCCACCGCTGCCGCGTTGTGCCCGTAGTCGACGACCACCGGGCTCCCGCCGGACCGGAAAAAGGTGGCCCGGCCAGGGTTGTCGGCAGGCGGACTGAACGCGGCGAGCCCGCCCGCGATGTCTGCGATGCTCATGCCCAGCGCCCGGCACGCCGCGACGGCCGCGAGCGCGTTCGCCACGACGTGCGCGGCCAGGCCGCCGAACGCGCCCGGCAGCGAGGCGACCGCCAGCACGGCGCGCCGCTCGCCGCCCACGGTCTCCGTGAGCTGGCCGTCGACGACCTCGTAGCACGCCCCGCCGGCCGCGCGGTGGCGCTCCAGCAGCGGACTGCCCCGTGCCGTGCTGAAGTAGCGGATCACCGGGTTCCGGGCGCGCACGGCCGGGCGCTCGGCCAGCGCTGCCACCGCGGCATCGTCGGCGTTCAGCACGACGCAGCCGCCCGCCCGGATTTCCTCCGCCACCAGCGCCTTGACGCCGACCAGCTCGCTGAAATCCGCGATGCCGTCGTCACCGAGGTGGTCGGCGCTGATGTTCGTCACGACGGCGACGTCCGCGCTCTCGTAACCGAGGCCGCGGCGGACGATCCCGCCGCGCGCGGTTTCCAGCACGGCCGCGTCGACGGCCGGGTTGCTGAGCACCATCTCCGCCGATCGCGGCCCGGAGGCGTCCGCGTCGTAGGCAAGCGAGCCGCCGATGTAGACGCCGTCGGTGCACGACATCCCCGCCCGCACCCCTGCCTGGCCGAGGACCTGGCTTATCATCCGGACAGTGCTGGTCTTGCCGTTCGTGCCGGTGACCGAGACAACAGGAATCCGGGCTGGCGCACCCGGCGGGTACAGGCTGTCGACGATCGCCGCCGCGACGTCACGCGGCCTGCCCTCAGTCGGCGACAGGTGCATGCGCAGGCCCGGGCACGCGTTCAGCTCGAGCAGGGCGCACGGCTGCGCGGGGCCGTGGCCCGCGGGATCGTGGAGCGGCGCGCTGATGTCAGTCAGCCGCAGGTCGATGCCGCAGATGTCGAGGCCTGCCGCCGCGGCCGCGCGACGGCACAGTTCCGCGACCTCCGGGTGCACCAGATCGGTCACGTCCCTGCTGGTGCCGCCTGTGGACAGGTTGGCGTTGCGGCGCAGGCTCACCACCTGACCCTCGGCGGGCACCGAGTGGTCGTCGAGGCCGAGCGAGTCGAGATGGCTGAGGGCATCAGTGTCCAGCGAGATCAGGGTGAGCTCTCGCGAGTGCCCGGGGCCGCGCCGCGGATCGGCGTTCGCCGCGTCGACGAGCTGGCTGATCGTGTGGACGCCGTTGCCTGTCACGGACGCGGGCCGCAGCGCCGCCGCAGCGGCGATCTGGCCGTCGACGATGAGCACGCGATAGTCGGTCCCCGGCACCATCGCCTCGACCAGCACGGCCTCGCTGACCTCAGCGGCCTTGCGATAGGCGGCCTCGGCCTCGGCCGCCGTGCGGACGCCGATCGTCATGCTGGTGCCCTGACGGCCGGACAGCGGCTTGACCACGGCGGGCCCGCCAACGTCGGCCAGCGCGGCCTGCGCCTCCTGCTCGGACCACACCACCACGCCGGGAGCGACCGGCACGCCGGCGGCCGCGAGTATCTGCTTGGCGAGCTGCTTGTCGGCGGCGATGTCGACACCGACGGCAGACGTCTGGCTGGTCAGCGCTGCGCAGGCGAGCCGGCGGTGGCGGCCGTAGCCGAGCTGCAGCAGGCTGCGCGAGGCGACCCGGCGGACTGGTATGCCGCGCCGCCGCGCTGCTGCCGCGATGGCCGCAGTGCTCACGCCTAGCCGCTCGCGCTCGCACGTCGCGGTGATCCGGCCGAGCTCTGGCCCGAACTCCGGCGTGGCCGAGCCGAGCACGTCGTGCACGATCTGCATGGCGAGCAGCAGCAGCGCCTCCGGCACCTCCGAGTCAGCCGGCTCGTCCGGCGGGCACTCGGTCATCACGTCGTACCGGCCGTCGGCTCCGGCCCACATGGTCCGGCCAAGGTGGACGGACCGCCCGGCGATCCCGGACAGCTCGAGCGCCACGTGCTCGGTGACATGGCCGAAGTACGTGCCGCGGGCCATCGCCTCGATGAATCCGCCCGGCCGCCCGGCGGCGCAGTGATGGCCGGCGAGGCCGGGCAGCAGGGCGAGCAGCCGCTCAGCGAAGCCGCCGAATTCCGTCGTCTCCCGGTTGGTGAGCTCGTCAAGCTCGAGCCGTGCGATGGTCACCGGGTTCGACGTGTAGATGTTCGGCCCTCTCAGGTGACGCAGCTCAATAAATCGCACGTCAGCTCCTCATGGCTGTCTGGCTGGCACATCGGGACCGGCCCGCGCGACCCCGTTCCCCCCGGAAGAGATGCGAACGCCGACCGTCAGCGCCGCGCGGTCAGTACCTGTCGTGCGCCGGCCCGATCGTCGGCGCGCGGGTGGCGAAGTCGAACCGGCAGCCGTGCGGCAGCAGGTGGAGCCGCACGCCGAACAGGGTGATCGGGTCGTACTCGCCCGCCGGGTGCACCACGGTCGCGTCCTCAGCGTCCACGACCGTCGCCACGCCGGTGCCGAGTACCTCGAAGCCTCCGTCCTCGACCAGCACGCCGGTGTTCTCGTCCAGGCCGATGCCCAGGTGTTCCGGCGCCATGGCGACGCCCGACAGCAGCCGCGGCAGCCGGCCGCGCTCGCCGAAGTGCATGTCGATGAGCGTCTGCGGCACGAAGCCCAGGCCAGGGCCGGTGCGGACGGCGGCGGCGGCCACCTCTGGCCCGTAGCCGCCCAGGATCATGGTCCGGCCCATCGCGGTGGCCCCGGCGCTTGTCCCGGCGACCACCAGGCCGTCGGCCAGTCGGTCGGAGATGATGTCGTTGACCCGCGAGCCGACGATGGTGCGCAGCTTGGACTGGTCGCCGCCGGTGATGAACACGCCGGTGGCGCTCTCGAGCAGGTCGGCGAAGTCGTCGCTGTCGGCGTCACCGCGGCCGTGCAGGCGCAGCTCGCTCAGGTGTTCGACGCCGAGCTTTCTGAAGACTCGCTCGTACTCGGCGAGTACCTCGTCCGGCGAATCCGACGCGGTCGTGATGAGCACGATCCGGGCCGCGTCGCCCCCGCACAGCTCGACAAACCGCTGGAGCAGCCCGGCCCCGCCGAGGCGGTCCTCGGCCCCGCCGATGATGAGCAGCCGACCAGGAGTTTTCTTGTCTTCGGGCACGTCCTCGCCCTCGTCCCGGACCGCTCGGTCCACGACGCTGTGGTACCCGGCGCTCCTTAACGCCAACCCCAAGGTCAAATTCAGAGGGGAACGTGGCCGCCAGTGGCTGGCCGCCGCCCGGAAGGGGGCTCCGGCCGCCCGGAAGGGGGCTGCGGCCGCCCGGAAGCGGGCTCAGGCCGCCGCACAGTGATCGCGAAGACTTTGCGTGCTATGCGCAAACCAAGTCTTCCTCGCACGCAAAGTCTTCGCGATCACGAACGCGCAGCTACGGTCGCCGCAAGTCGCGGGCTGGGCCGCCAGGGGCCACGCTGGTGCTGGCTGCCGCTAGGCGCCGGAGGGCTGGCGCATGCCGCGCCGGGCGCCCGACCGCGGCCGGGACAGCTCGTCGGGGAGCTGCAGCAGCGGGTTGCTGGCGCTCGCCACGACGTCGCCGGCGATGTCAATCACCTTGCGGCCCCGGCTGCGGGCCGCGTCCCTGAGCTGCTCGAACGCCTCGCGCGGCTTGATCCGGTGCCGCTCCGCCAGCACGCCGATGGCCTGCTCAACCCTGATCCGGGTGGCGAGCGCGTGCTCGAGCTGGGAGATCGTGGCGCGCAGCTTGCCGGCCTCGCTCGCGGGGGCACCCTGGTCGCCGGGCTTGGGCGGAGGCGCGGCGACAGTCCCGTTCTCGGCCGCCAGCAGATCGGCCAGAATCATCGCGCAGGTGAGATCAGGTAGCTCGTCACTGCCGA
>Ga0123356_10001713_pt1 | contig 23962 bp, 12 predicted proteins | sample TergutEmb28metaG_2_FD_92546 | JGI IMG/M metagenome (GOLD analysis project Ga0123356, IMG submission 92546) | Embiratermes neotenicus P3 segment gut microbial communities from Petit-Saut dam, French Guiana - Emb289 P3 | ecosystem: Host-associated > Arthropoda: Insects > Digestive system > Gut ...
CACAAACTTCCCCCGCCAGTCATCAAGACAGGCGGGGGGGTGTTTTTATCTGTAAGTTTTATCAAGGAGAGGGCTGTCTAAGCCGATAATAAACCGCAGAACCGCGAGTGCATCAGCGACAATAGGAGAGTCGCGTGTACCTTTATCGCAAATAATCGCGGCGGCACGGGCGTCGGGCGTTTTGGAAACAGCGTTGTCTAACCCGATTATAAACCGCAAGATTTCAAGGGCATCGCAAATAGCGGGAATTTTACCGCTGTCGGTAACACGCCCGAAGCCGAAGCGTCCGCCTAAGAAGCCACAGTCGGGGCAGTTGTTGCAGGGGTCGGCCGCGTTGCCGCATTGGGGAACAGGAGGACACTCACAGGGGGCTTTCTTGCAGTCTTCGCAGACAACCGGGGGTTTAGGAGGGTCGGGGGTGTTGTCGGTGGGGTCGTCGTCGGTGGGTTTGTCGATTTCAGTGCAGTTCACGCAATTTTCGCAGAGGAACATTACGCGGCAATCAAGGCAAGCGTCGATTGAACAGCGCGGAATCGGTCGATTATAGCGGCAGGAGATTTTGTCATCGCAGAGGCAGCAGCCTTCGTCATCACAGATTTTACAGTCGGGGATTGGCGGACAGTCGCAGTCAAATTCGTCGCACACAGGGCAAGGTTCAGGGCACTCGCATTCTTCTTCGAGTTCGCCGCAACCATCGCAAACAGGAGGGCACTCGCACTCGAGTTCACGCTGTTCGCATTCCTCACAGATTGGGCATTCGCAGGGGGCTTTCTCGCAATCTTCGCAGGGTTCGCCGAGTGCGGGGAGAACTTCGCTCTCCACTTCGGTGCAACCGACAGCGCGGCAGTTGCGTTCGCGAACGCCGTCATCGGTATAAGTCGCGGGAGTAGTACGCCAATCAGTCCAGTTGTGTGCGGGCTTTTCGATAGCCTCTTTAAGCACGGTTGTGCAATTAGCGGTGCGGCAAGACCTCTCGCGGACGCCTTCAGTGAAGCAGTTTGCGGTGGTGGTAATGCGCCAGTCATTCCAGAGGTGTTCGAGTGCTTCGAAAGTGCGATACTCCAGCTCGTCGCAGTGGGTGCAGATTCGCACATCGCGCCCTTGCACTTCACAAGCGGTAACTATTTCCGTAACCCAAACTGACCACGGGTTAGCTTCTATCCATTCAATCACGCCACAAGATTGGCAGAGAATTTTCGCAAAAATCACTTGTGAGTGAAGAAGAGGAAAGCCGTCATTAACCAATCGGTTTCCGAGAGCGGTGGGGAAAGCCCAGCGGGCGTAATCCGTGGCATTGATGGTGTTGTTATTGAAGTGCCAGTTCCCTTGCCGAAATTCAATCGACACGAAGGTGTCTTCATAAACGTCGAGGTCGTCAACATCTGCGACGCTGAAAATATCGCCCCTCTGTGAAATCAACGTCGGAACAGAACGCAGAGAAGCAGGGTCAGCAGCGGGGGCAGAGGGAGAGTTGAATAAGAAATCCCGCTGTGCGTTTCCGGTCGGCTCAACCAAAGTTACGCTTGCGGTAGGAGCTGTATTAGCAGGAGGAGGAGGAGCAGGAACGCCCGGAATATTCGGAAGTGCAGGAGGCACAAAAAGAGTCCAGTTAGAGTTGAAAATCAATACATTTTCGCCGCCGATTCCGCCGGCTTTGCTTTCCGTGCCTTGGGGAATAGCGGGAATAGCAGGAATAGCAGGAGTAGTCGGGGTTGCGGGAACAGCAGGGACAGCAGGAACAGCAGGAGTAACAGCTGTAATCCGCCCGGTGCTGTAGGTGTTGCGAGCGACTCCGAGGTGATACTCAATCGCATTATTCCCCGAACCAGCTCTGCGCTGTTCACCTGCGCCGATTATTCCGCCCGCATATCCGAAAAAGTTGTTGACATTCCCGCGGTTGTAGCTGTTAATAACCATAGTGAAACGCCCGTCGATTCCCCCGGAGCGACCATCGCGGGAGGTAATGTTCCCGAGGTTGACAGAGTTGCGAACATCGCCGTAACGCCCGATTAACCCGCCCGAGCTGTGGGTGTGCAGGCTGCTCGTGAGAGTGATATTAACTTTCGCGTAGCAGTTGACGATTTGCGGCCAAACCTGTAAACTGCGCGACGAAGACGGCGTTCTCACCCGCCCGAGACCGACAATCCCGCCCGCAGTTCCGCCGGCAGTTCCGTCATCGCGAGTATTCCCGAACATATCAATGACACCCTCAACGCCGAGGTTGCGAATGACAGAGCCGTTTCCCGCCGCGCCAATCAGACCTGCGTTGGTGTGTTCGCCTGTAATGCTCATGCCGCGAATGACAAATCCGCGACCGTCGAGTATTCCCGTAAACGGCGCGGCTTCTGTGCCGATTGGCACCCACGGAGTTCCGCTGAGGTCAATGTCAGCGGTGAGGTGGAACGTGCCGTTCAATCGAGTCGAGATGTTTTCAAGCTGCCCGCGGTTAGAAATCGCACGAGAACCCGACGGTGTTGTTGCAGGGGTAATCGCGGAGGCTGTTGTCATAAGTTCGGGCGAATCAGAAATGAGAGGGACAACAGTAAGTACCGTAAACAGCATTGCTGCAGCAAGTAATGTAGAAATAATGCGCTTTTTCATGATTTTTAACTCCTTTTCGTAAACACTTACAGATATTATAGCATAAAAATAATAAAACGTCAAGTCAACTATTGACTTTTTTGCAAAAAAGTGATAGAATATTATGGAATGAAAAATTACAGGAGATAAAAACCATGTTCAAACTATTATTACAAGACGGGCAGAGCAAGCTTTTGCCTTTCGACGACGCGCAGTGCTGTGAAGCGTTCAGGCATACCGCCGCACACGTTCTTGCACAGGCGGTGAAACGCTCGTTCCCGAATGCCAAGCTCGCAATGGGGCCTGCAATCGAAAACGGGTTCTATTATGATTTCGATGTTGACACGCCCTTTTCTGCCGATGACTTGGCGCAAATTGAAAAAACCATGAAAGCGATTATTAAAGAGGGGGCAACTCTCGAAACGTATACCCTCTCTGCAGATGAGGCGCGTACACGATTCGCGGAAGAGCCGTACAAGCTTGAGCTAATTAACGAGCTTGCGGACAAAGGTGAGGCACTTGTATTTTATTCGCAAGGAAGTCGGGCTTTGCCCGACGACGCGCAGGCGCAGTCGCGCAGCGACGTTGCGCCGGAGTTTGAAGACCTTTGTTGCGGCCCTCACTTAGCGCGAGTCAGCGATATTAAAGCTTTCAAGCTGTTATCGGCGACAGGGGCATACTGGCGCGGAAGCGAAAAGAACAAGATGCTCTGCCGAATCTACGGCACAGCGTTCCCGAAAGCCGCTGAGTTAGAGGCACATTTGGCTGCTCTCGATGAAGCGAAGAAGCGCGACCACAACAAACTCGGGCGGGAGTTGGAACTTTTCACGACCTCAGACGTAATCGGGCAGGGGCTGCCTGTTCTTATGCCCAAAGGCGCGAAAATCGTGCAAATTCTGCAACGCTGGATTGAGGACTTAGAAGAACAGCGAGGCTACGTCCTCACGAAAACGCCGTCTTTCGCCAAAGCCGACTTGTACAAGATTTCGGGACACTATGACCGTTACTGGGACGGTATGTTCAAGATTGGCAAGAACGAAGACTACGCACTTCGCCCTATGACTTGTCCATTCCAGTTCCAAGCATACCTGAACGGTTCGCGGACTAAGTCTTACCGCGACTTGCCAATTCGCTATAATGAAACTGCGACGCTGTTCCGCAACGAATCTTCAGGCGAAATGCACGGGCTTATTCGATTGCGCCAGTTCACACTCGCGGAGGGGCATATCGTATGCACCCCCGAGCAGGTGGAAGACGAGTTCTTCGCTGCCATTGACCTCATCAAACACGTCCTTGAAGTGTTAGGCTTGTCTGACGATGTTCACTACCGCTTCTCGAAATGGGACGAGAACAATCGCGATAAATATATCGGCGAACCGGAGCAATGGGAAAGTATGCAAGCAATGATGCGGACAATCTTAGACAAATCGGGGTTGGACTACGTTGAAGCAGATGGGGAAGCGGCGTTCTACGGCCCGAAACTCGATATGCAGATGCGCAACGTCTACGGCAAGGAAGATACGCTGTTCACCGTGCAGATTGACTTTCAACTCGCGGAAAAATTCGGCATGGTTTATACCGACAGTAAGGGCGACAAGCAGTTCCCGATTATCATTCACCGCTCGTCAATCGGTTGTTATGAGAGGACTTTGGCTCTGCTGATTGAAAAATACGCAGGGGCGTTCCCGCTGTGGCTCTCCCCGGAACAAGTGCGAATCCTTCCAATTGCGGACAGGCATAATGACTTCTGTGAACAAATCTGCGCGCAGCTCCGCAAAGACGGCATTCGCGTTGAGCTTGACACACGAAGCGAGAAAATCGGCTTCAAAATCCGTGAGGCGCAGCTTGCAAAAGTCCCGTATATGGCGGTAATCGGCGACGCGGAGGTTGAGGCGGGCATAGTCGCCGTTCGGAATCGCAAAGGCGACCCTGATGGCTTGTCCGGGCAGATGAGCATTGAGGGCTTCCGCAACGCTTTGTGTGAGGAAATTACGCAGCGGCGATTAGGGTAGTACAGCGATTATATTTTCCGATTGTGTTGTTTTTCATGAGTTTCTCCTTTCACATATTCTCAATCACAAATAGTGCCATTCGTCCGTTATGATACGGGCATTTCCACGGGCCTGCGAGAGGCATTTCCGGGTCGTGGGTGCATGACACCGCGCTTAGTTCGTTGTGCCATTCACCCGTATTTGTGTCGATTACGCGGCTGTCGATGAACTCCCACAACCCCTGCGCGCGTTCGAGATAGCGGGGGTTTCCGCCGCGCTTATAAGCGTCCAAGAAGCCTACGACTGCCTCCCCTTGAGTCCACCATGCGCGGGTTTGATTGACAATGCCGCCTTTTTCATCGTAATACATAGAGCCGTCGGGGGCGAATGCAACTGCGTCTGCAGTCGCAACTAAAGCTGCGTTCATTTCGCGTAATTTCAAAACCAAATCTTGGTTGAGTTTGTCTTCAATGCCATCTAACGTCGCGTTAATGAGCCACGCCGCCTCCACGAAATGCCCGTAAGAATACACTTCGCCGACAGAGGTGAAACCGTTCTCTCCGCTATTGTCAAAAACCTCATGAAGCCGCCGCGACTCACTGTCATAAACACGAGTGTGGAACAACTCAAAGAGAGCAGCCAAACTCTCTAAAACTTTCTGCGAACCTGAAAGCCTGTACAGCTCTGTATAGGCTTCGATTCTGTGCATGATTGCGCCTGTGGTTTTGCTTGAAGTCGTCGCGTTCCACTTGCGGTCGTAGGTTTCGGCGTAGTTCGCGGCTTCGTCTGCTTTGCTGAAAAGCTCAAAGGTTTGCAGAGCGACTTCCAAGGCACGAGAGTCGCCGCTTGCCTCCGAATAAGCGGACATTGCGTAAATCAAAAACGCATGAGTGTAGCTGTGCTTCATGTCATCAACGACTGTTCCCGCAGCGGACACAAGCCAATAATACCCGCCGTTTTTCGAGTCCCGCAGACGGCTCAAAACAAAGTTACAGCAATGCGTCGCGAGTTCTAAGCATTTCGGGTCTTTTAAGACAAGATAAGCCTTTGAGTAGAACCACAAAATCCGCAAATGTAAAACCGCAGACTTGGGGAAGGTCGCGTCAACGCGCCCCCCCGCGCTGACGTAACCATAGAACCCGCCTTTGTCATAATCTGCGAGTGCGTTCCAAAAAGGTATAATGCTGTTGAGCAAATGGCTCTTAATCTGTTCTTTCATATTTCTTTCCTCGTAAATCCGTCCCACGCCATAAGCCCGAAAATCACCATATGCACGGCGATTACCCCGATTGTGAACAGCAGTGTCTGCCCCGGATATGGGGCTACTGTTGCCATGTTGCCGCCGTGGAGTACGCTGACTAAATCAACATTCGCGAAGAGCAGGTATCTGCCCCAATCGACTCCCGCAGTCCAGCGCAGAATGTTGTCGATGATTCCTCCGCCGATTACCGCAGCAATACTAATGGCGATTGCAAGCCCGGAGTTGCGGGTCAACGACGATAACGCGAAAGCTAAAGTTGACATAACGAGGATGTTAATTCCCGAAAGCACCCAAAGCCCCATAAAATACACAAGAGCAGGGGTCCCTGTTACTGCGCCGTTGACGACATCAAGATACATTGCACTCATGTTGTTAAATCCGGTGAGTATTCCGCCAAAGAGCAGGAAAGAAATCAGCGTAACCACCATGAACACACCGCCCGTCGCTAAAAGCACTGCGTATTTCGATGTGATGATTTTCCAGCGTTTCACAGGGTTAATCAGCAGGAATTTGATTGTGCCTTTGCTGAACTCACTCGAAACTAATCCCCCTGCGATGATGATTACGAAAACGCTCATGAAGGGCATAAGCATGATGTATGCTTCAAGCAGCGACCAAACATCGTTGCTGTCGTCGGTGCTGCTCCAGTTGCTCATGGTATGGCCGTACGCCACAGTTCGCGAAACATTGTTGTCAAGGCGATACTGTGCGATTGCCGCACTGTCTTTGGCGTTTTGCAAATCTTTGTTGTGTTCATCTGCCCCGTCGCCGCGGACTGCCACGCTCTCCAAAAAACTAACCTCATAACGGCTCCAATCGAGAGAGTGAATTACACCGTGCTGCCATGTTTGCTCCATAGGCGAAATGTCGTTGTCAAGCATATATTGATACTGCCAGTTCGCCATTTCAATTATTTCGCTGTCATGACCCTTGTTCGCGAGTGCTTCTGCGTTGCTGCGAATGATAATCTCGTGCATTTCGCGCCAATTACGCTCGACAATGAGCTGTGCGAACCCCTCCCCGAAAGGCGGAACTTCAAGGTAATCACCGTATCTTGTGCCGTCAGGATAGCGCACCCAATTGCCGTAGAACGCCATCTGTGCGTAACCCAATCGCCAGTCCCCCCCATAAGAGGAGATGCGGTGTTCTATTTGGAAGCGCAGCATAGCGACTTCTTGTTCCCAGCCCTCATATTTGTGACGCTGTGCCTCAGTGATTCGCTCTTCTAACCACTCGAACTCGTCCCAGCCGCCCCACCGCCATGAATCGTTCATGTTTAAGCTTATGAAAAAGATTAAACAGACACCCATGCTCACGACAATCGCTAACGAAAGCACGATTTTACTGCTGACTTTTGTCAATAACTTAATGGCTTCATTTTTGACTAATGCAATGAACTTCATCATATTTTCACACCTTCCTTTCTGCAAAAGCAATTTGTAAAACATTTGCCTCTAAGCAAACAAGCTGTTTTATTCATATTATCTGCCCTCCTTCAATGTAATGCCCTGCTTTTTTGGTAAGCTCGATGAATGCGTCTTCAAGGCTCATTTCCTCTACGGGTGTTACAGAGAAAAGCACATATCCGCCCATGACTATGCGCTGAGTAATCGCTTTGATGAACTCCTCTGCCCGCTCTGCTTCGATTTTCAGCTCGATTATATCAGTACCCACGACTGTTTTGTTCCCCGGAGTCAAGTTAATGTCGTGCAGAGTTTCCATTGCCGCCTGCGCGTTGTCGGTTTTGATTCGATACGTCATGAAGGGGCTGCGAACAGAGGCGATTAAGTCCTCCACTGTTTTAACGTCGATTAACACGCCGTTAGATATAATCCCGACACGGTCGCACATCAGTTCCATCTCGCTCATGAGGTGAGAGCTTACCATAACCCCGACTTTCTCTTCATGAGCAAGCTTTTTGAGAATATCGCGCAGTTCGCGGATTCCCGCAGGGTCAAGCCCGTTAGTCGGCTCGTCAAGAATGAGCAGCTTCGGGCGGTTCAACAGAGCCATAGCAAGCCCTATTCTTTGACGCATTCCGAGTGAATAGCGTTTGAGCTTTTCTTTCACGCGGTTTTCCATGCCCACAAGCCGCACGACTTCGTCAATGCGTTCCTGCCCGACTCCGCGAATACGCGCATATTGTCGCAAGTTCTGCATACCCGTCATATGCCCGTAAAGCTCAGGATTTTCGACGATTCCGCCGACGCTTTCCAAAGCCCTCTCGAAGTTTTTGTTCAAATCAAACCCGTTGATGAGGACTTCCCCCTCATCATAAAACAAATGCCCCACCGCGATTTTGATTGTGGTGGTTTTCCCTGCTCCGTTCGGGCCCAAGAAGCCGAAAACTTCTCCTGCATAGGTCTCGAAAGATACGTTCTTGAGAACGTGGCGGTTGCCGAAGTGTTTGTTCAGCCCGCGTATTTGCAACACCGCTTGATTCATTACACGTTCCCCCTTTCTTCTTGTATAAGCGTTGAGCTTGGGTTCGATGCCCTGCCGCCGATTCCGTAGAAGTGCCACTGCCCTCCGCGTTTTTGCGCGTCGATTTGAAGGCTTGCCGCGCTTGAGAGGCGAAAAGAGAGATAATCGTCGTCTGCAAGCTTTTCAAACCATTCGGCACGCACTTGAACATTAAACCAACCAATGCCGCTCGCAATAGGCACATTAAAATGCCGGTCAATATCGTTCGGGTCAAAGCTATGACCGGGGTGCCGGTCCCACTCCATGCCCAAAGGACGCAACTCCCGCTCTGCCTCTGCGTCGGCGTATGCTTTGAGCTGTTTTTCATGTGCCTCTCTGAGAACCGAAACAGGAATACGCACATCAATGTTGAGATTGTATTCCGAATCTATCGCCGCGAGACCGGGCCCTTGTTTGCGTACTACGATGCTGCGGACGGTGTAGTCATAATTAGTGATGACGCCGTCGTTATTTTGCACAAAGTCATTCGCAAATGAAAGCAACTCATCTTTATCACGAGTCCAGCGATAACTGCCTATTCCGTAAGTATCGGTGAGTTCGCGGCTTGCGTTGGACACATACTCGTTAATTAGTGCGCTGTAACGTGCGGCGAATGCTGTCTGCCCCGCCTCGGTGAGGTTGTTTCCCTGTGCGTTAATGTCTGCGATAGGTGAAACTGCCATCTGTGCGAATGCCTCGTAATAGTCGGTAACACGCGCCTGAATCGCGGGGACGTTTGTGCGGAAGGTAACTTCATCAACGATGATGAATCCCGTCAGCCCGATTGCGGCGATAATCGCAAGGATTACTCCGCGGTTAAAACGCTTGAGTTTGTTTAACATATGCTTTGCTTCCTTTCAAGTTGTAAGTGATTTATGTTACTATTATAATCGACTAAAATGACATCTCGGTGACTTTATGGTGACAATTATGTCATAAAGTCGAAAATTTTTAGCGCATTGCTTGACAGAGCTGTGAAATTATGATACAATAGAGTTATGGAAAAGAAGAACAGCATACTTATTGTTGACGACGACACGTCAAACCTGCTCGAATTGAGCCATATCCTTAAACAAGAGTATAAGATTTACACAGCGAAAGACGGCAAAACCGCCCTTGAGCGTGCGGCAGAGTCTACCCCCGATCTTATACTGTTGGACGTTGTCATGCCCGACATCAGCGGATTTGAAGTGCTGCTTCAGTTGCGAAGCACAGAACTCTGCACGGACAACCCTGCCATCGGGCAGATTCCTGTTATGTTTATCACAGGGGCGAGCGATACGCAAAACGAAAGCGAAGGCTTGGCGCGCGGAGCGGTTGACTATGTTCGAAAACCTTTTGATGCGGCTGTCGTTAAGCGCAGAATCAGCAACCAAATTCAAATCATAAATCTGCGCCGCGAATTAGAACAAGCAGTCGCGATTGCGCAGTCTGCCGCTGCCACCGCACAGGAAGCCGCTGAAGAGGCACGCGCCGCTAACAAAACAAAGTCTGTTTTCCTCACGAACATGAGCCATGAAATCCGCACGCCCATGAACGCGATAATGGGAATTACCGACATTTTGCTCCATGAGGAAACACTCACAGAGGCTATGGAGGAAGGGCTTGAAAAAATCTATGCCTCAAGCGAAATGCTCCTCGGGATTATCAATGATATATTAGACTTCAGCAAAATCGAAGCAGGGAAGATGGACGTTACTCCCGCTTTGTACCAAACGGCAAGCCTTATTAACGATGCCGCCGCACTCAACGCTGTGCGAATTGGCAGCAAATCCTTGGAGTTTGAGCTTGCGGTTGACGAAAATCTCCCTGCTGTGCTAATCGGTGATGAGCTGCGCATTAAACAGATTTTGAGCAACATTCTCTCTAATGCGTTCAAATATACCGATGAGGGCAAAGTTACACTCATTATCGGGGCGCAGCAAAGAACGCAGGAAAATGACGAAGCGGTTCTCGAAATAACTGTTAAAGACACAGGTTACGGAATGAGTGAAGAGCAACTCGCCACGCTTTTTGAAGAATACTCTCGCTTCCACCGCGAAATCGTCGCAGTTGAGGGGACAGGTCTGGGTCTGTCCATTACTCATCATCTGCTGAATTTGATGGGCGGGGAAATCACGGTTACGAGTGTTTTGGGCGAAGGCACTTCTGTTACGGTTCGATTGCCGCAAAAACGCTGCCCCGATAATCGCGACGTTCTCGGAAGCGAAATGGCGGCGAATTTGCAAGCGTCCCGCAGTAATTATATGATGCAGGCATCTCGCAGAAAGCGCGACACTGTGACCGGCACGATGGCACACGGGCGGGTGTTAATCGTAGATGACATGGAAACAAATCTCTATGTGGCGTCGGGGCTTTTGAGGCGGTATAAGCTCAAGATTGACACTGCTCTCGGCGGCTCTGAGGCCCTCGGCAAAATCGAAAGCGGTAACGAGTATGACATAATTTTCATGGACCACATGATGCCTGTAATCGACGGGATTGAGGTTACGCGCAGGCTTCGCGAAAGCGGCTATACCGCGCCGATTGTCGCGCTGACTGCTAACGCAGTTGCGGGGCAGGCAGAAATGTTCCTGAGCAACGGGTTTGATGAGTTCATTTCGAAACCTATTGACATTCGGCAAATGCACAAGGTGCTAAGCAAGTTCATTCAAGCCGACCAATCACAGGGGCAGATTGAAGCCGCGCCTGAAGCAGAACAAATCGACGATACGGGCATAGACGAATTTCTGAGGGATTCTTTCTTGCGTGATGCGGCGAAAGCTGTCGTGGCCTTTGACAAGCTTGAGGCTTTGCGCGTGTCTGAAGAGGGCGGCGCGTGGAATGATGAGCGTTTGCAGGAATTGGTAACTACGGCTCACGGAATGAAATCGGCATTATGGAATATCGGTGAAAAAGCCCTCAGCGGTGAGGCGCGTGAATTGGAAGCCGCCGCGCGTAATGCTGACTGCGGCTCTTCCGCGATTTGTCGCGAAAGCTTAGCCTTGCTCGGAAAAAACGCGGCGGAGTTCGCGGTAAAACTGCGCGAATTACTCACGCGGTTAGAACAATCTGAGAAATCAGAGGCAATCTGTGATGGGACGCTCCTTCATGAAAAGCTCGGCGTTTTCGTGCAAATGTGCGATGACTTCAATCGCATAGGTGCCCTTGACGTTCTTTCGGGAGTTGCCGGTTATGATGACGAAACATCAGCTCTTTTAGCGCGTATAAAAGGGCTTGTTATGCACAGCGAATTCGATGAGGCACAAAAATTAGCTGTTGAATTTCGCGGAATGAACAAGGAGGCAGATTCATGAATAAGAACAAGCTTGCCGCGCGTTTCGGTGTAATGAATGTAATTTCGGTTCTGCTGATTTTAGCAGTCATGAGTGTGATTTGCGGGCTGATTATTCAGAACCTCATCTCTACGGTTTCGCAAGACTATGCCCGCCTGTTCACGATTGACTCTGTTGACAAGCTCAGTTCAGAGCTAAGCACAGAAATTGCTTCAGTTCGCGGAATTACGGAGAACGAACACATCGTCGCGTGGTTTGAAGACGAAAGCAATCTCGAGAAAAAAGCCCTTGCGTATCAAGTACTTATGGTTTATTCGAATATTCTGCAAATCGACAGCCTTTACTTTGTTATTTATGATTCCCTTAACGAATATGACGTTATGCCGGGAACCCCTTTAACTCAAGTTGAGCCCTTTAATGTAATCGACCGCTTGGAACCGTATGACAAGTGGTTTTTTAACACCGTTCAGTCGAATTTACCTTTTAATCTTAATATCGACGTTTGCAAGCGTACTAACATTACGCGGCTTTGGATTAACCACCAAGTCGTGTCGGAAAACGGGCTTGTGATTGGTGTGGTTTGCTCTGCCCTCGCCCTTGACGAATTGTTTGAGGAGCTTTACGGCAATCATGACTCTGCCAACGTGCGGAAATTCATCGCCGACAGCAGCGGAATTATTCAGTTAGACAGTGCCAACCCCGGCCTTAAACGCATCACCGTTGAAAACCCCATGCTGCAAGAAGAAACGTCGATTTTGTCAATCAGCTCAGATAATCGCGAACTGATTGACGCAATCAACCGCATTCAGCGAAATTCCGGGCTTTTTAACGGGCGGCGTATTGACCCGGAAGTTTTTTCTCTTTCAAGAGGCGATTACCATTATGCGGCAATCGCGCCTATTCCGGGAACTAACTGGATTACCGTAACCTTTTATAATTCTAACGCGCTGTTCAACCTTACTAACATTTTGCCGCTGATAATTGCGGTTATATTAGCGTTCGTCGCCTTTATTTCCGCGAACGCTGTTCTGATTCGCAGATTAGTCCTTAACCCGCTTAATGCGCTTACTCACAGCATCCGTGTCGGGGCGGACGGTGTTCATCACAGTGAGAGGATTTACGGAGTAGAAAGAGACGACGAAATCGGGGCTTTGGCACTTGAGCTTCGTCAGTCGTGGCGTGAAGTTGAGCAGCGGGACAACTTGCTTCGAACAGTTAATCAAGCTGCGGAAATTCTGCTCACCGTTCATGATGAAGACGCAGAGTTTGAGATTGACTTATACACTTCTATGCGGCAGATGGCGAAAACAGTCGATGCGGACAGGGCTTATATCTGGAAGAACAGCATTCACCGAAGCCGCATGGGGGACGACATTCGCGGAACGCAGCTTTATGAATGGTTGCGGGAAGGCGCGCCCCCTCAAGAAGATGAGTTTATTCAAAACATATCCTACAGAGATAATCTGCCCGACTGGCTCGAAATTCTGTCCCGTGGGGAATGTGTCAACGGCAAAACTCGGGATATGCGCCCGGAAACGCAGAAGTTTTTAGACGGAACAGGTGTTACAGCGGTGTTTGTGGTACCGGTGTTCCTTAAAAATGAGTTTTGGGGATTCGTGGGATTCGATAACTGCCGAAATGAGCGGACGATGAGTGAAAACGAAGCGTCGATTCTGCGTTCGGGGTGTCTGCTAATCGGGAATGCTTTTCTGCGGTTCGATACTTTCCGCAATCTGCAGGACACTACTTTCGAACTCGAGCTGCAAACTTCTATGATGAGGGCGTTGTTTGACTCAATCCCTGACCTTATCTTCGTAAAAGACATGAATCTGCGTTTCACACAAGTTAATGCGGCGTTTATGAAACACTTCGCTTGTGATGAAAGCATAATCGGCAAAACAGACGCTGAGGGGTTAGGTGTTCCTATTGAGTTGGCGGAACGCTTCAATGAAGTTGACCGCCGCGTCATAAATGAGGGTGTAATCAACATTGAAGAAGAGTATGTTGCGGCGGCGGACGGGCGTGTTCCTTATTTTGAGACTGCGAAAGTCCCTCTTACCATTGACGGTGTTCCCGTCGGTATTCTCGGGATTGCGCGGGACATCACGAAGCGCAAAGAGGCGCAGGAAATGATTATCGCCGCTTCTCGTTCTAAATCGGCGTTTCTTGCGAATATGAGCCACGAAATCCGCACGCCTCTTAACAGCATTGTCGGCTTTTCAGAGCTTGCGATAACGCCTGAACTCGACGCCCGCACTAAAGATTATCTTGAAAAAATCACACAAAACTCACAATGGTTGTTGCAGATTATCAACGATATTCTTGATATATCCAAAATCGAATCGGGCAAGCTTGAGCTTGAGGTCATTCCCTTTGATTTGCACGACATTTTCGCGGCTTGCAGAACACTGATTATGCCCAAAACAATCGAAAAAGGGTTGTCGCTGTATTTTTACGCCGAACCTTCAGTCGGCAAAGTTTTGTGCGGAGACCCTACGCGCCTCAAGCAAATTCTAATAAACCTGCTGTCTAACGCGGTGAAGTTCACTAACTCCGGTATGATTAAAATGCAGTCAAGCATTAGAAACATCGGTGAGGATTCTGTTGTTGTTCATTTCGAAATCAAAGACAGCGGAATTGGCATGAGCCGCGAACAAATCGACAAAATTTTCGAGCCTTTTACACAAGCCGAAAGCGGAACGACGCGCAAATATGGCGGAACGGGGCTTGGTCTCGCGATTACCAAAAACATTGTGGAAATGTTCGGGGCGAAACTCACGGTGGAAAGCACACCAGGCGTCGGAAGCAAGTTCAGCTTCACGATTGAGTTCGACGCCGTCAACGATGATGAGTCCGGCGGTGTTATTACGAGAGCCGTGCAAGACGTTGTCGAAAAGCCCTACTTCACTGATTGTGAAATCTTGCTGTGTGAGGACAATCTCATGAACCAGCAGGTGATTAGCGAGCATTTGTCGCGGGTCGGGCTTAGAACCACGATTGCCGAAAACGGCAGAATCGGTGTCGAGTTCGTTGAAAACCGCATAAAATCGGGGGAGAAGCCTTTCGATATTATCTTTATGGACATTCATATGCCCGAAATGGACGGAATCGAGGCGGCTGCAAAAATCTTAGAACTCAAGCGCGAACACGGTGTAAACACCCCCGTGATTGCGATGACTGCCAATATCATGTCTAACGACAAAGAACTTTATGACGATATAGGCATGAATGACTGTGTCGGTAAGCCTTTCACCTCTCAGGAATTGTGGCACTGTCTGCTCAAGTATCTCAAACCCACAACTCCTCCGAGTTCGCGTGCGGTTGCGGGGCTGTCTGACAATGAACTGCGGCAACAGCTTATCAGCCGTTTTGTGGAAACTAATACAGGCAAGTTTGCTGAAATCGAAGCTGCAATCAGGGGCAAAGATTTGAAACTTGCACATCGGTTGGCACATACGCTCAAAAGCAACGCCGCTCAGCTTAACAAGAAGCTTCTGCAGAAGGCGGCGCAAGTCGTGGAACACTCACTCGCGAAGGGTGAGAACAACACCACGCCCGAACAGATGACGACGCTCAAGGCGGAACTCAACGCGGCGTTGGCTGAATTTAACGCTTTTGTTATTAAGCCGAAACCCCAAGAGAAATCAAAAAAGTCTGACCTGTCTGCTTTGCGTGCTTTAGTGGAAACGCTTGAGCCGCTCCTTGAAGACGGCGACCCTGAGAGTTGCAACTATATCGAGCAGTTGCAGCAAATAACGGGGTGTGAAGAGATGGTTAAACTAATCGAAGAGTTTGAGTTTAAGGCGGCACTGGAGGAGCTGAGAAAACTTACCGTAAGTTCGCAGGCAGGGTTGTTCTAATTTGTCCGAAACAAGCATATCATTTACAAAATCATTAAACCATCAAGGAGAAATGTTATGTTTGTTTATACCGTAACCAAGAAACGCGCCATGAAAGTCTGTCTGCTTGTGATTGCAATTATTATCGGAATCATAATCGGAATTAGCGCAATCCTCAACTCTATTACTACAAGTGCGGACGAACGCCGTCTGCCGATTTACAGCGTGGAACGCGACGACAACAAAATCGCACTGACATTTAATGCCGCTTGGGGCAATTCCAACACCGATGAACTCTTAGACATTCTTGCGAAAGAGAATGTAATCGCTACCTTCTTTGTGACAGGTGAGTTCGCGGACAAATATCCCGAAGACGTTCTGCGGTTTTACAACGCAGGGCACGAAATCCAGAGCCACTCTGACGCACACCCCCACGTTGAAGGGGCAAACCTCAACGAGTTAATTCACGATACTCGAGAAGCGTCGCGCAAAATCTCGGCGATTACAGGCGTTTCGCCGACGCTCTACCGCGCCCCCTACGGCGAATATGACAACAACTCAATCATGACGATTACGGGAATGGGCTACAAATACATTCAGTGGTCTGTTGACAGTATTGATTGGCAGGGCCCGAATGCCCAAACAATCACGCGCAGAGTTGTCGGCGGTGCGAAATCAGGCTCAATCTTGCTGTTCCATAATGATTTGGCGAACACCACGGAGGCTCTTCCCGCAGTCATTTCGCAGCTCAAAGACAAGGGCTTCGAGTTTGTGAGTGTATCCGACCTCATTTACCATGAGAACTATCGCATTGACCGCAACGGAGCCCAAGTCATGAGCCTTGAGGCGCAGGTTCATGTTGCGGGAAGCCAAATCAACGCTGTGTTTGAAACGCTTTTGCAAAACCTCACCATTGATGAAATCCTCTCTCTCGAGAACGGAATCAGCCCTCATTTGGCTGTGCGGTTATCTTCTTTGCTGACTACGGAGCAAATCCGCATGGTATCTTCACTCAGCGAAGATGAACTTGCTTCTGCGTGGGTGATGCTCGCTCAGGCGAAAGCCGCAAGCGCGAATCCCCCTGAAGTTCCTCTCGATTCGAGCGGCACGGATTCTGTCGGAAACGTCGGCAAGGGTAAAGGCGGTGATGTTTCCGCTGCGACTCCTGCAACTACTCCTGCTACGACTCCTGCAACCTCACCCGCTACTACTCCCGAGACTGCTTCTGATACTGCTCTCACGACGGCTGCGAGCGACGCTCCGCAAAACGCGCCGGATTCTTCCGTCGCTACCTCGCCTCCTGCTAACGGGGGAACGGCCTCCGCTACGCCGCCTCTTGTCGGCAAACCCGCCGGCGCGACGACCGGTACTTCTGCATAAGAACAAAATCACTACCCCCGCTGCTGTCATTGTGAACAGGGCGGGGGTACATAAATTTTTCGCGAAAAATATTTTCGTAAAAGTCATTGACAAGCAAGTAAAAAAAGTGTATAATGAAAAGTGATTATACTACCATTCGATTTCGAAAGGAAACATTGAAATGAAGAACATGAGCGTCAGAGCCAAGCTGGTGCTTGGATTCGGGGTTGTTGTTGCACTGTGTGTTGCACTTTCCGCCTTTGCATTCATAACGATGACAACTATGTCGAACAATTATCGCAACAACATAAACTATTCTCAACAGCGTGTAAAAATCATTCAGTCGATTAACTATGACACAATGGATTTGCGCCGCATCACCACGGCAATCCGCGCAGATTCGGGGATTGAGGCGAATCAAATCGCCCACCGCGATGCTTCTCATGCTTTGGTACGCTCGATTAACGAAAAGTTGGACAATTACATTCAGCTTGTTCAGGACGACCCGAACTTAGAATTGCAGACAGCTCGCGGGCTTGTTGACTATGCCAACGAAAAGCGAACTGTAACACAGAGCTACTTAAATAACCTTGTTCTGCCGAATGTGGAACACGGGCTTCGGGGGGACACGCAGGCCGCCGCTGCAAACACGGCAACTCAGCGGGAGTCGGGGCTGATTGCGGCGTTTTCTTCAGCGGGGGACTATCTTTTGGAAGTCGATTATGCTTTGGCAGGAGAGCAATTGACTTCTACGAAAGCCCGGACAGACCTTTACAAAATCGCTTTCGTGGTTTTCACAATCTTTATTATGATTGTCTCGGTTGCCCTTTCGCTGATTATTTCCGGCAAAATCGGAGCATCTCTTGTTGCCATTACTGAAAGTGCAGACAAAATTTCTCGCGGCGATATTGAACTCAAAGACTTTAACGAGTCATATGACACAACGCGCAGTGAAGTTATTCTCCTTGAACGCGCATTTGGGCGTATGGTAGAGGGCTTCAAGAAGCAGGCGTATGTTTTGGCAAGGGTCGCGGAGGGGGATTATACTCACCGCCCTGAAGTCCGCTCGGATAAAGACGTAATTAACATCGCTATGGAGCTTATGATTAACGAAACGCTCGAAGTGCTGAACAAAGTTACCAGTGCGGGTGTTCAAGTTTCAGATGCTTCGAAACAAATCGCGGAAGGGGCTCATACCCTCGCTAACGGGGCGCAGGAGCAAGCCGCCTCCGTTGAAGAGCTGTCGTCGAGTATGTCTGTGATTGCAGACAAAACCAAGGATAACGCCGATATGGCGGGAAGGGCAGCAGGGTTGGCAGAGTCAATCAAGCGTTCGGCGGAAAAAGGCAGCACGCAGATGACTGAAATGATGGAGGCAGTCAAAGAAATCAACGCGGCGAGCCAGAGTATCAGCAAAGTAATCAAAGATATTGACGACATTGCGTTCCAGACCAACATTCTTGCGCTTAACGCCGCTGTCGAGGCGGCGCGGGCAGGGCAACACGGGAAAGGGTTCGCGGTTGTCGCGGAGGAAGTCCGCAACCTTGCGGCGAAATCCGCTGAGTCTGCCAAGGAAACAGAGGCACTTATTTCCAACTCGGCGCAGAAAGCGCAACTCGGTTCGCGCATAGCTGCCGAAACGTCGGCAAGCCTTGTGGAAATCGTGGCGGGAATTAACGAAAGCACGCAAATCATTCGCGACATTGCTGCATCGTCAGAGGCGCAGTATCACAGCATCAGCGAAATAAATCAAGGCGTTGACAGGGTGGCGCAAATCGTTCAGCAAAACTCCGCGACTGCTGAGGAAAGCGCGGCGGCAAGCGAAGAAATGAGCGGCCAGTCTGAGCTTCTCGAAGAACTGATTAAACAATTCAACCTCAGAGAAAAGTTCTGAGTAATTTCCGACAGGAGAACTAATAATGATAACTAAAGAACAACTCCTCAATGTTCGTGAGCTTAAACTTTCAGGGAAAATCGCCCTCACGAGCGATGACAAATTCAAGGCTTATTTAGCAACTGTCAACAGCTTTATCGACAGCTTCCAAGGAACTGCCGATAAAATGCAAGACGCCGCTGAAAAAGAGTCTTGGAACATACTTTCACAGCAAGTCAACACCACAATCAACCTGCTTAACAGGATTTACGCCGAAGGCATTTCAAAAGAATACAGCGCGAAGTTCGAGGCGCTTCTCGGGGCGGCGGCGAAAGACGCAACCGCAATCGAGGCTTTAACAGAGAACTTCATCATTGCCTGTTCGTCCCTTTCCCTTGACATTCAGATGGCGGCGAAACGTCAGGGAACACCTGCTCAGGCAAGCCCTGCAAGACCGGCGGCGGGTGCGAAGCCCGCTCCCTCAGCGTCCGGAAGCGCATCAGGGAGTGATTACTACGCGGCGCAAAAACCCGCGAACGCGCCTGTACGCAGACACCGCAACCTGATTCTCGCAGTTGACAATGCGGTGATTTTCCTCAACACACTCAAGCGGTTCTTGGAGAATGAGCCTTATGATGTTCACTGCGTTACCACAGGGCAAGAAGCGTTAGACTTTATCGCGACAAATCGCCCTGATATGTTCCTGCTTGACATTGAAATGCCGCTCATGGACGGATATGAGCTTGCACGGCGCATTAAAGGCGCAGGGCACAGTGCCCCGATTGTGTTTGTTACCGCGAACTCGTCGCGCAGTTGCGTTGACAGAGCCGCTGATGTCGGCGCGGTGGGAATGCTCATGAAGCCTCTGCGTTCTAATCAGCTTATGGCTAAGTTGCATGAGCATATGTAACACTCGAATAAATCACGAAGGGCGTACGTTGATACGCCCCTATTTCCTATGACAGAGAGGATATAATCGGCTATGATGGCAGACTTATTCGGTAAAAAGAACAAAGAACACTTAGAGCTGATGTTAGACAGCTTCCCAATGTGCGCCCAGGTTTGGCGCAGAGACCTCACGACAATTGACTGTAATGAAGCCGCCGTCAAACTGTATGGATTCAAAGACAAAGAGGAATATACCCGCCGTTTTATTGCGGAATGTTCTCCGGAGGTTCAGCCTTGCGGAGTACCCTCTGCTGTGAAGGCAGTGGGGTATGTTAATCATGCTTTTGAGGACGGTTATTGCTGTTTTGACTGGACGCACAGAATCCCCGATAAAGATGAGTGCTTCCCCGCTGAAGTAACATTAGTGCGGACGAAGTATAAGAACGAAGATGTCGTACTCGGTTATACACGTGACCTGCGTGAGCTGAAACGCACCAAAGACGAAGCAGCAATGACCATGAAAACGGTGTTCAACAGCGTTAATTCCATGGTTTATGTTACTGTTCCCGAAACGGGTGAGATTCTCTTCATCAATGAACATATGCGCGAGCATTACAATCTCCCCGACAAAGTTGTAGGAGAGTTCTGCTATAAAGTTCTTCAAGACAACCTTGACGAAATGTGCGTATTCTGCCCCTGCTTCAAGTTAGCCGAAAAGCCCGACTCTGTGATAACATGGACGGAAACTTCCACCTTTACAGGGCGTTCTTACCGCAACACCGACCGCCTCATAGATTGGGTTGACGGACGCAAGGTTCATATTCAGCATTCTGTCGATGTTACGGACATGATAGCAATACAAGATTCTCTCGAAAAGCGCGACGCTATGTTGCTCGTGGTTAATCAAACCGCGCTGAAGCTGCTGTCAACTAAGGAAGACGAAGACATAAAAGGAGCCCTCCATGAGTGCATGGAGCTTGTCGGTTACGCCCTCAGTGTTGACAGAATCTACATTTGGCAGTGCTGCAGCGAAGGCGAAGGCGCAGCTGATGACGAAAACACAAAAACGCAAGACTATCGCTACACCACTGTTTACGGGTGGGATTCGGAGTTCGGGGAGACGAAACCGAAAGTCCCTATGGGAATGAGCTTTGTTCCGCGAAAAGACGCAGGGTTAGATTGGGACGATATTGTTCTGAGCAATGAATGCGTGAACGGTTCTCTCCTAACTATGTCGGCGAATGAAAGGGCATTTATAACACGATTTGGAATCAAATCTGTTGCCATTGTTCCTATGTTTCTTGATAATCAGCTTTGGGGAGTGTTGACTGTAGGTGATTGTTTTAACGACCGCACTTTCACGGAAGAAGAGCTTACGATTATGCGTTCAATCAGCCTGATTATGGCGAATGCAATCAACCGCCACGCACTTATAGAAGCGCGGACACGGGAAATCGCGATGCAGAGCGTTGTTATGGAAACGCTGTTTGACTCAATTCCAAACATGATATACACAAAAGACACCGAGCATAACTTCACCCGCTGTAACAGGGCTATGTTAGAGCATTTGGGTAAGAAGCGCGACGACATTCTCGGCAAAACCGACACAGAGGCACTCGGGTTGTCTTTTGAGGTTGCCCGTAAGAACTATGAACGCGACTGCAATGTTTTCGCAACAGGGAAAGCGATTACTTATGAAGCGCGTATTCCTAAACCCGACGGAACTGCTCCTTATTTTGAGGTGCAGAAGCTCCCCCTTGTTCTCGGAAGCGAGACAATCGGCGTAATCGGGCTTGCCCGCGATATTAACGAACGCAAAGAGCGGGAAAAACAAGACGAGTTACATCGAACCTATGCCAAAAAGCTTGATGACGCGCTTTCAAAAATCACAAAGTCTCCGAATATTTCTAACGGCGACTTGAAAGCCGCCGCTAATGTTATTACTCTAAGTGCCTGTGAAACGATTGCGACAACTCGTGTTACTGTGTGGATGCTCGGCAGCGATATGACGACATTGTGCTGCGAATCGAGTTATAATCGTGTTATGGGTGAGTATAGCGCGTTGAACGATATACCCCTCAACGAATTTCCTGATTATGTCGCGCTTCTTAATACCGAGCGCATAATTCTCATGAATAATCCTGATGAGTGCAAGATGATTATTGCTGAGGGGACACAGTCAAAGCTTTGCGCCGCACTTGACGCGCCTATGCGCGTTGACGGACGGCTTTGCGGAGTAATCGGTGTTGAGCAGTATCGCAATGAAAAGTACAGCAACTCCCGTGAGTGGACTCTTGAAGAGCAAAACTTTGTGTCTTCTCTTGCAGATATGATGGCGATTGCTATTTCCGCTGCTGAGCGTAACGCCGCACGAGATGAAGCAAAGTTAGCGAGCCAAGCCAAGAGCGACTTTCTTGCAAATATATCACACGAAATCCGCACACCGATGAACGTAATTGTGGGGTTGACAGAGATTCTTCTTGATGACGAAACGCCTGTGGAGAACCCTAACGACTATTTGCAGAAAATCAACACGGCGGGTACTATATTGGTCGGGCTGATTAACGATATTCTTGACATAAGCAAAATCGAGGCACGAATGTTCACCCTTGCGCCGACGCAGTATGAACTCGCGAGCTTGCTTAACGACATTATCGTAGTCAACATGGTGCGTATAGGAGAGAAGCCGATTAAGTTCGAGCTTGAAATCGAAGAAAACCTCCCCGCTAAGCTTTTCGGCGACGATTTGCGGGTCAAGCAGATTCTCACGAACATACTGAGTAATGCCTTTAAGTATACGCGCTGGGGAACTGTTACTTTCTCTGTCAAATGCACCTCTAACGACCGCCGCGAAGTGTGTCTTTCTTTCGCAGTTAAAGACACGGGGATTGGAATGCGCCCTGAAGATGTCAAGAAGCTTTTCAGTGACTACAGCCAAGTGGATACTCAGGCTAACCGCATGATTGAGGGAACAGGGCTCGGGCTTTCAATCGCGAAAGGCTTAGTCGAACTCATGGGGGGGAGCATTCGGGTAGAGAGCGAGTATGGAGAGGGTTCTACCTTCTTTGTGAAAATATGGCAGAGCTATTGCAACTCAGACATTATTGACACGCAGACTGTTGCAGAACTCAAGAGCTTTAAGTACAGCGCGGCGCGTTCGGAGTCTTCTAAGATTACTTCACGGCCGGACCTTTCCCACGCGAGGGTTCTTGTGGTGGACGATTCGCCGACTAATCTTGACGTTGCCAAAGGGCTGCTCAAGAAATACAAAATGCAAGTTGACACCGTGCTTTGCGGGCAAGACGCACTCGACCGCGTCCGCAAAGAAGCTATTCATTACAACATTATTTTCATGGACCACATGATGCCCGGCATGGACGGAATCGAGGCTTTCAAGCTTATTCGCAAGCATGACTCTGACTACGCCCGAACTGTTCCTGTTGTCGCACTGACTGCTAACGCCGTCGCAGGGAATGAGCAGATGTTCCTTAACTTGGGCTTTGCGGGCTTTGTCGCAAAGCCGATTAAAGTCGAGCGGTTGCACGATGTTGTGCTGAAATTCTGTTCGTCGCCTGTTGCTTCTGAGGAAACTCCCCCCGCCGAGAGCCTCCCCCCGCCGACTGCGGCGACACCTCCTGTGAAGAGGGGGGCTGAATCTCCTGCGGGAATCAATCTGATTCTCGGGCTGTCACTGTATGAAGATGACATGGAAATGCTTGTGGAAATCATGCACTCTTTCGCGACTAATATCCCAAACGAAATCACCCGAATGCGCGAACTTACGCCGGAAACCCTCAGCGATTACGCAATCGACGTGCATACAATCAAAGGCGCGGCGGCGAGCATCGGCGCGAAGCAAATCTCTGTTCGTGCAAAGAATCTTGAGCGAATGGCGAAAGACGGCGATTATGACGGAGTTGCAGAGCTAAACACGGCTTTCTGCGATGACACCGCGTCCCTCATAGAAGAGCTGCGGGCGTGGCTCGACGGCAATTGACGATTAACCGCCTCACAAATCATAAACCCCCGCCGCTCATGACGAGCGGCGGGATTTTCGCCCGAAAACCGCTGTGAGTGGTTTTTTTGCACTCAAAAACCGCTCACAGCGGTTATTATACACTAACAGATAGTGCAAATGAAAATTTTACAAACATTTTACAAAAAAATGCTTGACATCTCGGAAACAGTGTGGTATGATTGGCATATACTATATCGTCAGCGATGTAGCGAAAGCTAAAGAAGAGATAAGCCCGTAGGGCGAATCTTGACAAAGCTAAAATTCAATTTCAGAAAGGGGCAAAAACAATGTACACAGCAAAAATCACAAGAGCCCGCCGTTTCGGGGGGGGGGTAAACCTTTCCGCAAAATCGCAGGGCTGATGCTCGCAGGGGCGATGGCAGTTTCAATGCTCGCCACAGCAGGCGCAGAGGTC
>Ga0123356_10001714_pt1 | contig 23953 bp, 15 predicted proteins | sample TergutEmb28metaG_2_FD_92546 | JGI IMG/M metagenome (GOLD analysis project Ga0123356, IMG submission 92546) | Embiratermes neotenicus P3 segment gut microbial communities from Petit-Saut dam, French Guiana - Emb289 P3 | ecosystem: Host-associated > Arthropoda: Insects > Digestive system > Gut ...
AAATTAAATATTTAAAATTAGAATTATATAATAAAATAATAAAAAGTTAAATTTATAAAATAAAAATAAAATTAAGTATTATTTTCAAAATTTATAATAGTTTATAATAGTTTATAATAATTTATAAGGTAATTTATAAAATAATTTATAAATTTATATAAAAAAACAATATTATTAATTTATTAATCTTTTAATTAAATTATAAGCTTTATCTATACCTAATGATCCATTAACAACAGATTTCTCAGTATAAATTCTAACATCATCAGGAAAATCTTCTTTTAAACTAGAATAAATAGCTAATGGAACAGGATCTCTAGTATGAGTCCTAACGTCAATAGGAGTGGCATGATCAGGAAGAACCACAATTTTATAGTCTTGGTATTCAGGTATTTCATCCATAATTTGACCTAAAACATACTTATCTATTCTTTCAATAGCTTTAATTTTTTCTTCAATATCTCCAGCATGGCCTGCTTCATCAGGAGCTTCAACATGAACAAATAAAATGTCATTATTTTTAAGGGCATTAGCACTATAGCTACCTTTAGCTTTATAATCAGTATCAAAGTATCCAGTAGCTCCAGGAACATCAATATTATTTAATCCAGCAAAAACACCAATGCCCTTTAGTAAATCCACACCAGTGATAACCGATCCATTAAGGCCATAAATATCTTTGAATGATGGGAGTGTTGGTCGCAACCCTTGCCCCCATAACCAAACCATATTAGCTACTTTTTGACCGTTTTCAATTCTTTTTTGATTAACAGGATGATTTTCTAATACTTCTTTTGATTTTAACATTATATTCTTAATTTTTAAAGAAGACTCATCACTCCAATCAGTATATTTATCAATACTTTCTCCAACAATATCATGAGGAGGACTTGTTTTTAATGAAGCTAATTCCACTCCTTTTTTAACAAAAAGATGTCTATAGCTAATCCCTGAATAGAATTTTCCCCCATCATCTTCAATGTTTCCAGACTTACTAATGTTTTCAGATGATTCTAGAAAAAATTCTTTATTTAGTGAATCAATGAGAATAGTTGCTTCTTCAGAGCTAATATGACCTGCAGTGAAATCGGCTAAAATTCCATTTTCTTCAGTTATAAGGTTGCAACGGAATATAACTTCATCATCATCAGTATTAATTCCCATACTTCCTGCTTCTAGAGGGCCTCTTCCAGTATAATATTTTTGAGGATTATAACCAAATATACTCATATTAGCTACATCTGACCCAGGTTCAAGATTTTCTGGAACAGTTTGAAGTTGACCAACTTTACCTTTTTCTGCAATTTCATCCATGTTTGGTTTATTAGCTACTTCAAGAGGAGTTTGATTGTTTAATTCTTTTATAGGGTAATCTGACATTCCATCCCCTATTAACACTACATATTTCATAATAATTCCCTGAAAATATTACATATTTTAGTTTATTTATTGATTTTTGTTAAATAATTATGTATATTTAGCTTATAGATAATTTATATAAAAAACTTATGGATATACATTATATAATTTTTAATTTTAATGTATTAAGTATATTACAATTTATTATTTAGATAGGTTAAATAACTTAATTTTAAATAGATATTTCTATTTTGTCATAATTTAATATAGGTATTTTACTGTTTTTATTCCCTTCTTTTATACTTAATAAACCTTGATTAGTCATCTTTTTAACTTTAGAATGAGTTGTGCTTATGTCTTTATTAATTAATTTTGCTAACTGGTTAATTGATTGAGGTTGTTTATGTTTTATTGTGTTTAATATTTCCATTTCTGTGTCACTTAGACTAATTTTATCAATAAATTTTGTCTCTCCTCTTTTTATTTTTTCATCAGGATGCTTAAGTAAATATTTCCAATTTTCAAGATCAATATACATTAGAGCATTATGGGTTCTTTTGTGCAGTTTTTCAAGTTCTTCTATTGACCCATAAGTTTTTTCCATTTCCTTTATGAATTTTCTCCCACTTTCTTCTTTAACCAACGTCATAATCATATTATATTCCCCCTAAACCTTTCAATTCTTTTATAAGTTTTTTTAAATTTAAATCATTATTTTTCTCAATATGCAAACAAACGATCTCAAATACTTCTAACATTGAATAGTGGAATAATTCTTCATAAATGTGATGTTTTTCATGGTTAGGGTGTATATGAACACAGCCTCGATGATAATTATCTATAATTATGTTATCTGGAAGTATAATAACTGCCCAACCTTTGTTTGTTTCAGCATAATATACTTTTTGATCATTTATTTCAACATTATTTTGTATTTTCCAAGACATATAATATTATATTATATAGATTAATATATAAAAGCTTTTGTAATTTTAATATACATTTATATAGTAATTTATATTTTATAATAATCTTTAAAAAAAATTAATAAAAAAAGAAATAAAAAATAATATAAAAAGAATAGAAATTAAGATAATAAATTAAAAATATAAATTATAGAATTTTAAATTTTACTTGTGCTATTTTATTGTGTGCTAAGTTTTTAATAGTTATACTTATCTTTTTAGTTTTTTTATTGTATTTAATATCAACATTAGTTGATTTAGTGATTTTACCTGTTAATTTGTATTTTTTAGGAACACTTATAGTAAAAGTTTTAGATCCTGTGATATGACCAGTATTTTTATAGATATATGTTTTTGTGTATATTTTTTTGCCTTTTTTCTTAGTAGGTTTACTTGTTTTCACATTATTTAATTTTAGTTTTGCAGGAGTTAAACTAGCTTTGCTATCAACACTAAGCATTACAGCAGGATGAGATATTGGTAATCCCTGAATTGAGGGTATATATCCATTAATCATTCCAGTAATTATATGTTGACCTGATTTAGAAGCAGTATAAACATAGGTAGCTACACCAAATTTGTCAGTTTGGTTACTGACAAGAAAAGTCTCATTAACGTAAAAATAAATAGTTGCCCCTACAATGACTTGACTAGTCTTTTCATAAAAAGCTTTAGCAGTTATGATAATTTTATTACCAGAAACAACAGTAGTTATTGTAAGATTAGTTTTTGCAAGATATGAATCAGGAATAATATTAATATCCACATTTTTAGTAGCAGTAGTTGCTGAGTAAATGATGTTATAAACTGATATCATGTCAGTAAATCCATCAATTTTTGCTTCAACTATATGTGTTCCTGATTTAAAAGTAGTATGAACAAAATTAGCTACACCATTATTATTAGTTGTTCCACTTCCCACTATTTTACCATCAACATAGAAATAAATAGTTTTACCAAAGATAGATTGTCCCACAACTTTGTCAATAGCTATTACACTTATTATTATTTTATCATTAGAAACATTTGTTGTGATGTTTAAACTAGTATTAATTAGAACATTATATTTGCAATTTATTCTAGTAACATCACCATAAATGATTGGACCATCATATGAAATATATTTGTACTCTGTAAAATTACAACCTGTTGCTCTAGCAGTACCATTGTTATATATTGCACTACCACTAAAACCCATAATACTATTATTGCTCGCTATATTTGCTGTAAACATACAATTAGTAGCATTTAATATAGCCCCAACATGATTATATATTGCACCACCAAATCGAGTAGTAGCTTTATTCTCTGTAAAATTGCAACCAGTTAGATTAACACTACCAGTATTATAAATTGCCCCACCATAATAATAAGTAGCTGTGTTCTTTGTAAATGTACAATTATTAGCAATTGAAATAGTTTCATCACCATGATTATATATTGCACCACCATCAGAACTAGCAGTATTTTCTGTAAAATTACAATAAATAAAAATTACTTCACCATTAATAATATAAATTGCACCACCCCTACTAGCAGTATTTTTTGTAAAATTACAACCAGTAAAAGTAAGATTCATTTCATTATAGATTGCCCCACCATACTCATTAGCTTTGTTCTCTGTGAAGCTACATTTAGTTAAATTTGCAACACCACTATTAAAAATCGCACCACCTTTACCTGCTGTGTTTTTTGTAAAGCTACAATCAGTTAAATTTGCAACACCAAAGTTAATGATTGCACCACCGAAATTAATAGCATTATTCTCTGTAAAAACACATTTAGTCAAAATAATTCTACCTTTATTATAGATTGTACCTCCATAATCATTAGCTTTGTTCTCTGTAAAAATACAATTATTAGCAATTAAAATAGCAGTATCATCATTATATATTGCACCACCATCCCAAGTAGCACTGTTTTTTGTAAAAGTACAAACATTTAAATTAACAGTACCCTTATTATAGATTATACTACCATCAAAATCAACTGTGTTCCCTGTAAAAGTACACTCAGTTAAAATAATAGTGCCCATATTATTATAAATTACTCCTCCATGGCCTCTAGCAGTATTTTCTGTAAAAGCACAGCCAGTTAAAGTAATAGTACCATAATTATTATAGATTGCACCACCATTAGTATTATAACTTGTGTTTCCATTTATTATTGTTGTGTTTATAAGAGTTAAGTTTCCCCCACTTGTTATGTTGAATGCTCTTCCAATTTTGTTTAAGTTTATTACTGCATTTTTCTCAGGATTAGAACTTTGTATCGTGATAGTTTTATTTATAATTATATTGACATTAGAAGAATTTAAACTAAATTCTGCAACATTAGAGTCTAATTTTATAATAGAATTTGAAGTTGCATTTTCTATTATTGTTTTGAAGTTATTTGATGAATTTATTGTTATATCTGCTGCAAAATTTGTTTGTAAGCTACAAGTAATAAGCAATACACTTAGTATAACCAAGATCGTGTAAATCAATTTTTTTTCGAAATTATTAATTAATATCATAGCTTCTCACACACTTTAAAATTGAATAAATTCATATATTTATTATTAAATTATATATGGCTATAATTATACTCATTAATTAACTTCTATATTGTCTATACAAAACTATACTATAATTATATAAAATAATATTAGTACTAATAATAAAATAAATGAAAATAAACTGAAAATAGTATAATATTATAAATATTGATTAATAATAATCATATTTAATATTTACTTTTAATTATATTGATAATATCAGTTAACATTGCTGAGGCAGTTTCTATAGAACCTGCACCTTTACCAACAACAGTAACTTCATCAGCTAGGTCTGTCTTAATTGTAGCCATGTTTAATGTACCTTCAACTGCATAAGGACTGTTCTTTTTAACTAGCCTTGGTGAAACTTTAAGATTATCATTGGATACTTCAGCTATAAGTTTAATCAAATAACCTTCTTTTTTAGCTAGTTCAATAGCTTCTGAGGTAATTTTTGAAATACCTTCTACTTCAACATCATCATATGTTGCATCAATTCCAAGGAGTGAATTAGCTAAAATAACAGTTTTACAAGCAGCATCAATACCTTCAACATCTTGAGTTGGATCGGTTTCAGCTATACCCAGCTGTTGAGATTCTTCAAGAGTATTTTTGTAAGTTGTTCCTTCAATTGTCATTCTTGATAAAATATAATTAGTAGTTCCATTTAAAATACCTACAATAGAAGATATATTTGAACTTGGAAGAGTTTCTTCTGCAAAATTTATTATAGGCATGGCTCCACCTACAGAAGCCTCGAATTTAAATTGGACATTATTAGCTTTAGCTTGATTATTCATTTGGGAGAAAAATAATGCAAGATGTCCTTTATTTGAAGTTACTACATCTTTTCCATCAGCAAATGCTTTTAATGTTAAGGATTTAGCAGGTTCGCCATTATCGATATTAGTTGGTGTTGCTTCAACAAGTAAATCATAATCAACACTGTCGAGAACATCTTCACCATTTGTATTTGAACCAAATTCAGGATAATTAGCTAATTTTCCTTGTGTTTGTTTAGTTTCTATTAATAGTTCTTCATCTAATCCTATTTGTGAAATAGCAGATGTTGATGAATCAGCTACAGCTACTAATTTGAGATTTACTCCATATTCCTTTTGAATTTTATCTTTTTTAATTGAGATTGATTTAGCTACACCTTTTCCAACTGCTCCAAATCCCATTAAAATAATATTTATATCTTTCATTGAAAGATTCTCCTGAATTTTTTAAATTTTTTGATTTATTCTTAATTTTAATATTTTTAAAATTTTAATATTCTGATTTTTTCAATATTCTAATAAATATAAAAATTCTTTAAAAACACTTTTAAACTTCATTGACAACTAAAAGATCTTTATCATTAGCTATTTCTTGAATTTTATTTAGAAATACTTCTTTTTTATCAGGATCAGATTCAACTACAAACATAGCTGAAGATTCAAGTTCTTCTTCTAATTTAACATCAAGACCAACAACAGAAACTCCTTTAATTGCATTTATTTTGTCCATTGTGTCTTTAATATCCGTATCTATAACATGTCCTATTAAGATAGTGCTGAGCTTTTCTTTTACTACTACTCCATCAATTTCAAGAATAGTAATATTTAATTCATTTAGCTTTCGAGTAACTTGTTTGAGGTTATCTCTTTCACCTTCTAATGTGATTTGTACAGGGATCATTCCTCTTTCATTTTTAAAATCCCTCTGGTGAATAACAGTTACTAAATTTGTACCAAAATCACTGATTGGTTCGAGTACAGAAACTAATTGTCCTGGAACATCTTGAAGTTCTAAAACTAAATTCATTTTCATTTTATCACTCTATGTTTACCATTTTTTTTATAATATTCTTTATAATATTCTTTACAATATTATTCTTATATATTATCAATTTCTATAAAAATAAGAAACTAATTAATCCATTCTGCTTTTTTAACCAATAAATTACCTTCTTTATCAGTTCTTGCATTTCTCATAATTTTTTCTGGATTTTTCTTCTTAGCAATGTCTTTACGTGTGAGATTTACATTGTCAACTATATAATGAGTTTCTTCAAGGTCTGGAATACTTTCAAGTGTTTTAGAAAAATCTTTGAGTATTTTTTCTGCATCTTTTTCAATTTTCATTATAAATCTCCTATAAATTTGTAATTAAATAAAAATTATATAAACATATTAAATTAAATTATCAAATAATACTATTAAATCATCTTAGTAAATTATAATAATATAAATATAAATTTTATTTGTATTAAAGTTTTATATTTTTGTTGAAAGAGACATTGAATCACCTTAAAATATGTACTAATAAATCATTAAATTCTAATTTATATTAACACATTTATTTCGATTAAAAATAGCTTTAACCATTATAAGTCTTCATGATATCAGTCAGGATTTTATTAATATCAGTATCTTTCAATACTTTTTTTTTGAGAATTTTATTTATTCCAGATCCATATTGAGCTGCTTTCTTAGGACGCATAGCTATTTCTTCATCTACTCCAATATCTATAGCTACATCCCTTAATATTTTTTTTCTTAAATTATCTTCATTGTAAATCTTAACATTATTAATATTATGATTATTATTAATATTATTATTAATCTCAATATTATAATTACTTTCATCAGCTAAATTAATTTTATATTTTATTGGAATATTTAAAGAAAAATTAATCAATTTTTCATCTAAATAAGGAAATCTAAGTTGAACTCCGTTAGCATTAGCTACCTTAACATCTCTTTCAAGATTAACATCATAATTATTTTTTATATCATTAACTAATTCATTTTGAAGTCCCTCTTCACCATCACTCTTTAATTTAGCTAAATATCGATTGTATCCAGCAAATAATTCATCAGCACCAAGACCTGTTAAAACAACCGGAACATCATCATCTGATGCCAGTTTAGTAGCTAAGTATAATGTCATACCTACACCAATTTTCATAAGATTAGTTTCTTCAATAGCTTTAATTACATGTGGCAAAGTATCCCTAACAATAGTTTCATCAATAATTTTTGTTTTTATTGGGAGATTCAATTGTTTTGCTACAATTTGGCTATATTTCAAGTCCTTAGAATTTTTATCCCCTACTGTATATAAAGTAACTTCAGTTTCACAGTTTTCTTTATATTTTTTAAGTAAAGTTGCTAGTATAGTACTATCAAGTCCTCCTGAAAATATTAATCCTAGCTGATCTAATCCTTTTATTCTATTATAAGTAGAATTTTCAATTAATTTTAATAGATTACTTTTTATTTGATCATAATCCATATCTTTCACATTTAAAAAATTACTACCAATATTTATTTCATCATAAATATCATTTCTTTTATAGATATTTTTATTACAAAAATCATGATCCCATGGATTAGCTTTTGGAGGAAATTCTTCCCAATTGTACAAAATATAACCAGGTTTTAAAGAATTAATTTCATTGTTATCTATTCCAATCCTCCAAAGAGCTTTTTTTTCACAAGCAAAAGAATTATAATCCTTGTTAATATTATAATCATGTTTAATATTATAATATAATGGTTTAATTCCAACATTATCTCTAGTAATAGCTAAATTATTACCATCAAAAACAGCAAATACATAGTCTCCATTAATAAGATCTCTGACTTTTTCAACAGATTTTTTTAAATCCATGGATTTCGAATAAAATTTATATAAAAGTTTTAGAATTAAAATTGGATTAAACTCATCAATATCATTAGAATTACCTAATATGGAATTAATTTCTTCATTATTATAAATAACACCCTCAAAGATTAAAATTAAATCTTTATATTTAATAGGTTGTAAATAGTTGTTATTTCTTATACCAATTGCACCGAATCCTATATTATAATAATCATCTTCATTTTCAAAAAGACTAAAATTAGAAAAATTGTTATTAAAAATAGTACTATCTTCAGATGAAAGAAAAATCCCTTTAAATTTTCTTTTTTTGTTTAACTCATTATTATATTCTAGAGATTTTAACGAAGAATTAAAAATATTTCCATTAAATTTTCCTTGTAATCCAATTATTTTAGTCATAATACCATTATTAATTAAAATATTCATTATAATATTATATATTAAGCCATATATTAATTTTATTCTTATAAATTCATATATGAAAATAATTAAAACAATTTATAATAATTAAAATAATTATAATAATAATTTAACTATAACTAATTAGTAATACAGTAAAATCCAGATATAGAAATTTTAGCTTAATTTATTTTTTTCTATAATAGATTTCTATAAAAATATTTTTTCTACAATATATTTTTTTTACAATGAGATATTGTAAGTATTATATTCTTAATCAGTTAATTAATTATAGTTCAACCAATCACTAATTAATAGTTAATTTGATCAATAAGTAAGATTTTTTAACATTAATCACTTAATAAATGACTGATTTGGTCTGTGGTTATAATACCTTTTAATTTATATTCATCATCAACAACAGGTAAAGATGAAATATCATATTTTCTCATTTTTCTAGCTATAGCTTCAATTGTTTCATCAGATTTACAAGTTTTAACATCTTTAGTCATGATGTCATTTAAACTATTACAGTTACGAGCTACAGATTTAGATAAATCCCAAGCTGTAACAATTCCAAGTAACTTATCATCATCAGTAACAACAGGAATGTGGGTTATATGTTTATCCATCATTAATATAGCTGCATCCTTAATTTCTGCACCTTTTTTGATAGTTGAAACATCACTAATCATAAGGTCTTGAACTACTGTATTTGTTAAGAAATTAGATACAACATAATTTAACTGACCTCCTTCTAAAAGGAAAGCATCATGCCCATAGTTAGATTTTAACTCATTATAGCTAACATCAACATCATTAGCATTTAAAGCCATTAAAAGGTCCTTAGATTGATCTGGAGGATATAACCAATCAGAGTCAATAGCTATTATTTGAACTTTAGATTTAACCCGATTTAATCCTTCTATTAATGATCCATTACTGGAAAGATCAAAGTAATCTATAGCTTTACTAATATAGAGGTATGAGTTAGAATCAAATCGTTTGACAAAGGCATCTCCTTGGTAGTGAAGATAGCTTTCTACTTGAAAATCCATTGAAAAATCATAGCTAACTTCTTTTTTGTCCTTGAGATCTCTTCCAAATTTTTCATACATTGATTCATCACTAAGATATGTGATGTGAGCTATCATTCTAGCTAAAGCAAGGCCATTCCTTGGACCAGTATCTTTATCATAGTAATCTCCATTATTCCAATTTGGATCTGTTATAATGGCTTGTCTTCCAACCTCATTAAAAGCAATTTGTTGTGGGGATGAGTGAGCTGTAGTAGCTATTGGCACGGCTTTTTTCACCATTTCTGGATATGAAACCATCCATTGTAAAACTTGCATTCCACCCATAGATCCTCCAACAACAGCCAAAAGTTCTTTGATATCAAAATTTTCAACTAGCTTTTTTTGAGCCTTAACCATGTCTTTAATAGTTACAATAGGAAAATCAAGATTATAAGATTTGCCTGTGGTTGGATTTATTGAAGAAGGCCCAGTAGATCCACTACAACCTCCAAGAATATTAGAAGAAATAATGAAGTATTTTTCCGTGTCAAGAGCTTTTCCTGGCCCTATGAATATTTCCCACCAACCTGGTTTTCTATCACCATCATGCCATCCAGCTGCATGAGCATCACCAGATAAAGCATGACAAACTAAAATAGAATTATTTTTCTCTTTATTTAATCTACCATAGGTTTCATATGCAATAGTAACATCTCTTAAAGTTTTACCAGATTCAAGCTTTAAGTCCCCGTTAATCTTGAAATATTTTGTTTCAACAATACCTACAGATTCTTTTTTCATGTTAACTCCTGCTATTATTATAAAATTCTTTATAATATTATATTAATTATTATTATAATTATGTATTATATAAAATATTTAGTACCATTTTTATTATATATTTTTTATATTATAATAATTTTTATAATTTAAAATTAAATAAAATTCATGTAATTAGTATATTTTGATACTATCTTAATAGAATTTTAAAAAAATAAAAAAATAAAGATAAAAAATAATATAATATAAAAAATAGAAAAAAGAGGATAAAAAATCAATATCCTTAAATGATTTAAATTTTATTTTTCCTAATAACAATTCCTACTATACTAATTAAAAGAACCACAAGAGCAATTAAAGGAACTGCAGTTTTTTTCATACCTGCAACTCCATCTGGAGCAGTACCATTAGTACCATTAGTACGATTATTGTCTTTAGGTTTTACATTAACAACAGATTCATCAAATATTGGATCAGAACCATCAAATCCTACTTCAACACGGTTAATAATCTTACCTGCTTTTAAAGCTTTTGCTACAATAGTAAGTGTTGCAGTTTCACCAGGAGCTAAATCTCCAACAGCCCATCTTCCAGTTTTAGGATTATATGAACCAATTGATGCACTAGCTCTAATGAATTGAAGGGAACTAGGTAGTTTATCCAATGCATAAACACCAATTGCAATCTTTCCTCCCACATTCTTAATGGTAATAGTATATTTAATATAATCACCAACAGATACTTCAGTTGCATTAGCTTTTTTAGAAACTTCTAACTTTGGAACTTTTGGAGAAACTGTTAATCTAGCATAGCTATGATCGTTGGAAATATCAGTATCTAGTGTACTTTGAGTTTTAGTCGCTTCATTGATAATGTTAGCATTTTCAACTATTACTTCAACCCAAATATCTAAAGTAACACTTTGACCTACAGCAAGATATCCAATAAACCAATGTCCAGAAGCAGCTACATAATACCCATAGCGAGTATCATACTTAACAAATTTAAGACCTTGAGGTATTTGATCTGTGACTAGAACATTTTCTGCATCACTGGCTCCATAGTTAGTTACAGTAATGGTAAACTTAATAATATCTCCATGACTTGGAGCACTATTATCAACAGTTTTTTTCACTCCAACATCTCCCTTAGGCAAAACATTAATAGAAACTGAATTATTATTGTTACCTAAAATAGGATCTGGAGTAGTTGCATTTACAGAAGCATGGTTGTCTAAAACACCAACCTTTGTAACTATTACTTCAATAACCAAAGTTACAGTTTCACGAACACTTAAGTTTCCAATAATCCATTGACCAGTTACAGGATTATAAGTCCCTCTAGAAGGATTAGATGAAACATATGTCATTCCAGCTGGTAATTTGTCTAAAGCAATAACATCAATAGCCATATTAGGCCCACGGTTTGTAACAGTTATTGTGAAGTTAACTTTTTCACCAACATAAGGATTTTGATTATCCACCGTTTTACGAATCGCTACATCTGCAGGAAGTTCACTAGGAAGTGGATCAACAGTTACCACAGCAGTACCGTTATTATTAGCATAGTTAGTCTCATTTTCATAACAAGACCCACTAGCAGTATTAACAATAACTGTATTACTTACAGATACATTAACTGTAATTGTTAAAGTGCGTGAATCTCCTGCATCTAAGTCACCTATTATCCAAATACCTGTACTTGGAGTATAATTTCCTCCAGAATTATCAGAAACCCATACCAATCCAGTATGTAGCTTATCTATAACTACAACATTAGTAGCATTATCAGGACCACTGTTAGTCACTGTTATAGTGAAAGTAATAGTATCTCCTTTTTGAACTTTTGATACATCAACCGTCTTTGTTACATTAATATCCACTGCTTTTGAAACATTGAATAATAATGTGTAGTTATTGTTTGAATAATCCAATTCAGGTGTAGTACTATTAACAGTTACAGTATTGTTAAACAAACCAAAACCATTTAAGGTAACAGTAATACTCATCATAACTGTCTGACCACTAGCCAAATCACCAATAGTCCAAATACCAGTACTTGGATCATAAGAACCTTGACTTGGAGTAGAATTAAGATATCCCATATTACCTGGTAAAGTATCATTTAACCAAGCACCAATAGCAGCATCAGGACCGTTATTAGTTACAATTATATAAAAAGTAACCGTATCACCATTCTTTGGATTATTACTACTTAAAAACTTATGAACAACCAAATCAGCTACATCAGTACCATGAATAGTAGCACTACCTTTATTGTTAGTTGGATCTGGATCATTTTCAGTAGCATTAACTGTAACATTATTTATTTGTATTCCTGGTGTATTAACTGTTGCAACAATGGTTAAAATTATAAAATCTCCATTGTTTAACCCACCAATATCCCAAGTTATAAGTCCAGTAGTTGAATTATAAGTTCCTCCATTACTAGCAGAAACAAATGTTAATCCACTTGGTAATTGATCTAAAACAAGAACATTAGTAGCATTATCAGGACCATTGTTTGTTACTGTTATAGTGAAAGTAATATCAGTTCCATCGGGAGGACTAGGGTTATCAACAGTTTTAACAACCATAAGATCAGCAGATTTTTGAGAATCAATAGTAACATTTGCAATATTGTTATCTAAATTTGGATCATATAAATCAGAACCTACTTGAACAATATTAGTAATATTACCAGATCTTGTAACATTAACAACAATTTGTAAAGTAATTGATGTTCCAACAGCTAAATACGGAATATCCCAAGTTATAAGTCCCGTAGTTGAATTATAAGTTCCTCCATTACTAGCAGAAACAAATGTTAATCCATTTGGTAAAGGATCACTTACAAAAACTCCAGTAGCATTATCTGGACCATTGTTAGAAACAATGATAGTAAATGTCACTGTAGCTCCATTGTTAGGTTTACTGTTATCAACAGTTTTTGTTACTGCTAAATCTGCAGCTGAATTTGAAGTTATAATTACAGTTGCAAGATTATTTGATGGATTTGAATCATATTCATTAGAATCTACTCTGACAGTATTGTTCATAGTTAAAGAAGAACGAATTACCTGAACAGTTATGTTTAAAGTTCTAATATCTCCAACATTAAGATTTCCAATAATCCAAATACCAGTAATATGATCATAATTTACACTATCACTGGAACTAATAAATATTACACCTATTGGTAAAGATTCAATAACATAAACTCCAGTGGCATTGTTAGGGCCATTATTAGTTACAGTTATTGTAAAGTTAATATAGTCATCTATAGTAACATTAGTAGCATTAGCTGTTTTATTGATTGCTAAATCTACAGTTGGGTTAATCATCACAGTTACACTATTGTTATTATTTGATGTTATTGGATCATAAGTATCACTACCTACATTAACATAGTTTGTTATTAATCCAGTTTGATTTGCTCTAACTGTTATAACTAAAGTAGCTTGAACAAATGGATTTAAAGTTCCAATAGTCCAAATACCTGTGGTTGGATCATAAGTAGTTCCACCAGGAACAATAGCTGATATAAATATCACACCTGCAGGAATTAAATCATTAGCAATTGTATTAACAGCTGCATTAGGTCCATTGTTAGTAACTGTTATGGTAAATGTTATAATATCTCCATTATTATAAGTAGTTTTATCAGCAGATTTTACAACAGACAAATCAGCTACAGGAACTCCATTTATAAAGACATTGTCATGATTATTTGAAAGATCAGGGTCATTTTCATTACCATAAACCATAGCAAGGTTCATTATACTAACAGTACTATTTACCATACAAACTATGTTTAAAGTAACAAAACCACCTGGAGCTATTGTACCTATTATCCAAATACCTGTTGCAGGATTATAAGACCCTCCAGAAGTATCTGAAACCCATATCAATCCAGTAGGTAAGTAATCAACTAAAGTAACCCCTGTTGCAGTATCAGGTCCTAAGTTATATACAACAATAGTGAAATTAACTAAACTTCCCACTGTAACATTAGTTGCATTAGTTGTTTTAACAACCTTTAAATCCGCACTTGGATTTACATTTATTGTTGCTATAGCTAAATTGTTAAAAGGATTGTTATCAGTAGTATCACTTTGAACAACGACTATATTAGAAATTGTACCTGTTTGGTTTATTCTAGCAGTAATAGTCAAGGTTACAGTATCAAGATTTGCCAAATCACCAATAGACCAAATACCAGTACTTGGATCATAAGAACCTTGGCTTGGGTTAGAACTTAAGTAAATTAAACCATTAGGGAATAAATCAGTTGCACTAGCATTAATTGCAGTATTAGGTCCATTATTTGTAACCGTGATAGTAAACGTAACAATATCTCCATTGTTATAAGTGGTTTTATCAGCAGTTTTTTTAACAGTCAAATCTGCATTTTGCGGACCATTGATAGTTGCTGTTGATAAATCATTACTAGGATTCATATCAGGTTCATTTCCTTGGACAGTAGCAACATTAGTTATAGTTCCACTAGCATTAACCCTAACAGTGATAGTTAAATAGACAGTATCACCAACAGCCAAATTTCCAATATTCCAAATACCTCTAGTAGGATCATATGAACCTGGCTGTCCTGCTGGATCATAAGGTATATTTGCATTAATAAATATAAGCCCTGTTCCGCGTAATAGATCAGTTACAGTTACACCAGTAGCATCATTAGGGCCATAGTTAGTAACTGCTATAGTGAAAGTTACATTTTGCCCCACTAATGGGGTTGGATTATCAACTGTTTTAACTACTCCTAAATCAACTGAAGGTTGAGCATTTATGGTTACACTATCATTATTGTTAGGTAAAATCGGATCAATAGTATCAGAGCTAACATTAGCTACATTTGTAATACTTCCAGTTCCATTAACCTTACAAGTTAATGTTAATGTCACACGTTGCCCATTAAGTAAATCTCCAATAGACCATAATCCTGTTGAAGGATTAAAAGTCCCTTGAGACGGGTTTGAACCAAGTAAGATTAAACCATTTGGCAATACATCAGTTAATCTAGAGTTAACAGCAGTATTAGGACCATTATTAATCACAACTATAGTAAAGACTATAGTTTGACCATTAACTGGTGCTGTATTATCCACACTTTTACTAACAGCTAAATCAGCAATAGGATCATTTGCAGATAATATCACTGATGCCCAATTATTAGCAAGGTTAGGATCTTCTTCATTTCCAGAAACATTAGCTACATTAATTATCTCTCCAGTAACTAAAATTCTAACTGTAATAGTTAAAGTAACTGTAGCATTAACATTTAAATTGCCTATTGTCCAAAGACCAGTAGTTGGATCATAAGCTCCACTACTTGCAGAAAGAAATTGCATCATTGTTGTATTTAGTATATCATTTACATTCACACCAGTAGCATTACTAGGACCATTATTTCTAACAGTAATAGTAAATGTAACAGTATCTCCTATAGTCGGATTTGTAGTATTTGCAGTTTTTGTTATAGCCAAATCAGCAACTGGAGTTGCATTGATTGTTATACTTGGAGAAGGAACTGAATTATAATGAGGAGAACCACCACCATAATCAAAAATCCAAGGTCTTAAATTAGCATCACCGGCTCCAATTACTTGAAAAACCCAAACAGTAACAAAGTTTGTTTGACCAGTACCATTTTGAGTTACATTTGTAGTATTCTGACCATTTCCAAAAGTTGTAGTAGTATTAATTAGTTGTAAAACTGCAGGATTAAATTCAATTGGTAAATTAACCCATTGAAAATTACCAGAAGCAGTAGAACTTACTACAGTAACAGTTATGAAATCTCCTACCTTAGGATTAGTATTACTCACAGTCATTGAATTAATCTGATTTCTGTTTTGAGAAACTCCAAGTGTAGCTACAATAGTACCATTTATAGTATCTATTGGAGATCCAGTATTATCTCCACTAACAGATATTGTATAATTTCTACTATCTCCAGATGCTACAGAACTACTAACAGCAATTAAGAAAAATATTTGTACAGTTTGTCCAGGAGCTATATTTCCGATAAATTTACTAAGACTCTCTCCAGACCCAATATCAATAGTAGTAGCACCACTACCCCAAGTAAGATTAGCCCAAACATTTGTAGCTGTTGTAGCAGCATTGTTAGTAATTCTTATTTGAATAAGGGTCGAATTAGGTCCTGCACTAACAGAACTACCATATGTTAAAATATCAGTAGAACCTTTAGTTAGTACCAAATTTCCAAACCGTAAATTAGCTACACCATACCTAGTATCACCAGTTTGACTAACACTAATAGTCTCACTAGGATATACATGCCCAGGATAAGTAGCTAATACAAAAAATTTCGAATCTAAACTATAAAAACTAGCACGATAATTTCCATTAGCATCGGAAATAGCTGTTGCTAGTGTTTCTCCACTAAGAGATTTTATATAAATTGTAGCTCCCTTGAATGGATCATCATTATGACAATTTAGTATCTTTCCTGAAATAATAGTATTTGATGAGTTTTTGTTGGAATTTTGGCTATTTAAGCCTGTTGAACTAGAATTATTCTTAGAATTAATATTAGAGTTTAGATTAGATTTAACATCCGAATCAGTGGAAATATCACTAACAGAATCAACACTCGTATTTTTTTCTCCACTAATATTTGATTCTGTAGCATTTGCCATAGATATTGAAGCAAAAAACATTAATAAGATTATTAATAATAATATCACATTTTTCTTTATTTTTTCACCTCCTTTCCATTATTTGTGATATCTCTAGTTTTGTTATAACTATTATAAAAATGTTATCTAATAATTTTATTAATTAATAATAATGAATATGAGGATTTGTAAATTCAGCTTATTTCCATATTATTCTATTCGATTAATAACGAATTAATAATGATTAAAACAATATAAATGTTAGAATGAATTATAGAATTAATCTCATTTTAAAAGAAGAATTATTTGGAAATTAATTGGAATTCAATTTAGTATTATTATATTATTATAATATTAGAATTAATTATATATTATTATAATTATAATACCTAACTCATATTATAATGCTTAGATATATTTTTTATAATAATATAGTTGATTTTTAAAAAAATCATCTGAAAATTTAAAATAGATAAAATCCAGAAAAAATAATATTATATATTTATGCCAAAATAATTTACCTATCTAACACTAGATAGGTATAAATAATCAGTTATTTATCTAATTTTTATACTAATTTTATTATTTTATATGAAATAATCAGTAATATTATATTATACAATGATTATATAATATTAATATAATTTAAAGTAATAAAATATAAAATAAATAATAATTAGTTCTCAAATCTAAAAATTAAAGAAAAACATTAGTTAACTGCTTTTTTTAATGCTTGATCTATATCATCAAGAATATCTTCAATATTTTCAAGACCAATTGAAAGTCTTATGAATTCTTGCCCAATTCCAAGTTCTTTTAATTCATCAGTTGTAAGTTGAGAATGTGTAGTTGAAGCTGGATGAGTAACCAACGAGCGAGCATCCCCAATATTAGCTACATGAGATAAAAGCTCTAGATTTTCAATGAATTTTTTCCCTTCTTCAAGACCACCTTTTATTCCAAAAGCTACTAACCCACCATATCCTCCTTTAAGATACTTACTAGCTATTGTGTGGGAAGAATCATTAAGAAGGCCAGGGTAGCTAACCCAATCTACACTTGGATTGTCCTCAAGGAATTTAGCTACTTCCAATGCATTTTCACTATGTTGTTTCATTCTAAGAGATAATGTTTCAATGCCTTGGATTAGCTGGAATGAATTAAATGGAGAGATAGTAGTTCCAATATCACGAATTAATTGAGCTCTAGCTTTAACAACATATGCAATTTCACCAAAAGCTTCACTATATACTAATCCATGATAGCTTGGATCCGGGTCTGTAAATTCTGGAAATTTTCCATTGGCCCAGTCAAATTTACCAGAATCAACAATAACTCCTCCAAGACTGTTACCATGTCCACCGATGTATTTGGTAGCAGAATGAACAATAATATCTGCACCATGTTCAATTGGTTTAACTAGACCAATACCAGTAGTATTATCAACAATAAGAGGAATACCATTCTCATGAGCAATTTCAGAAATAGCTTTAAAATCAGGAACATCTAATCGAGGATTTCCAATAGATTCAACATAAATAGCTTTTGTCTTCTCATCAATAGATTCATTATAACCAACTAGATCATCACATTTAACATATTTAACAGTCCTCCCCAGTTTTGGAAGAGTGTATGTGAAAAAATTTTGAGTTCCACCATATAGATTATCAGCTGAAACAATATTATCTCCTAACTGAGTTATGTTTAAAATTGATAAGGTTATTGCAGCTGCTCCAGATGATTGAGCTAGTCCTGCTACCCCACCTTCAATTGCAGCTACTCTCTCTTCAAATACTGCTGTGGTAGGATTATTTAGCCTAATATAAATATTATCAGGTTTTTCAAGTGCAAAACGTGACCGAGCATCATCAATATCATCGAAAACATAGGCAGTTGTTTGATAAATAGGAACTGCTCTTGATTTTGTATGTCCAAGATCAACATGTCCAGCATGAACTTCTAATGTCTTATCCCCATATTTTTTTTTGTTTAAATTATCCTTAGTCATTGAAATCATTTCCTAATAATCGATCATATTCTAATGCTTCATTTAATATAATAATAATTTAAATTCTATGAATTTATTCTATATTAATTATTATTAATAATTTAAATTCTAAGAACTTATTCTATAAATTCCAATAGTTTATTAATTTTATTAGTTTATAATTTTTTATATTAATACTATTAATATAACTAATTATTATCAATATAATTATTTTTTAATTTACTAATCTAATTTATTACTCTTTAGATAATATATTTATATAATAAGTACTTATTATATCTTATTTTTCATTTATAAATGTAAAATTTTAGCTAAATTATAAAAATTAAAATATTTATTAAAATAATAATAATCTAAAAATAATAAATAACAAATTTAATAATAAAAATAATAAAAAGAAAGTATACTATGAAAAATTAAATATAATAAAAGCAATAAACTAAATTCCTAACTCTTCAATAGCTTTTTGAGCAGCTATTTGTTCAGCATCTTTTTTGCTTCTACCAATTCCTCTACCAACTTCTTTTCCATCAATAAATATTCCCATAATAAATGTTTTATCATGAGGAGGGCCTTGTTCTTCAATTAAATTATATTCAACAAGAAGCTCATTAGCATCCCCATATTCTTTTATCTCTGATTTAAAATCATTGAAAAATATGATTTCATCATCAATAGCTGGAAAAACTATAAAGAGAAGAAAATCTCTTGTAGTTTCTATTCCTTGATCTAAATAGATTGCACCAAGTAATGATTCAAATACATCAGCACTTATAGAGAATACTTCATTAATACTAACTTTATTCTCATCAAGTTGTAATTTTACCATACGAGTTAATCCTAATTCATGAGAATAGTTAGCTAAAGCAGTTTCACAAACATAGTTTGATCGGAGCTTAGTTAAGTTTCCTTCACTTATATTTTCATATTTTCTATACAAATATTCAGAAACAAACATATTAAGAACTGCATCTCCTAAAAATTCTAATCTTTCATAATCATAGTTAATGTTATGTTTTGCACCATAAGATTTATGCATAAAGGCCATATCATATAACTTAGAATTATTTGGCACTATTCCTAATTTATCAAGTATTTTCATTATAAATCCCAAAGTTTTATTATTATTTTTATGATAATCTTTTATAATTGTTATATTATTCTTATTTCATTTTCTATTTTATTTTTTTAAAAACATTAATATAAATGTTATTATATTTATTGAAAAATACTTTCATGAAAACTTATTTTAAGATTTATTTCAATATTAATGGTTTTTCAACAGTATTTTATTTAAAGATATTACTTCTCATTAGCTCTCTTGGATTATTCATTTAAATACTATTTAACATATTATATTTTTCAATAAATTACGACCTTATTGAAAACAATAAAAAATTGGTAATTCATTATATATTTCATTAAAATAGCTATAAATTTGTAATTATGTATATTAGATGATTAAAACCATATTTTCACAAATTTTAGTATTTATCATTTAAATATATTAATATTATTTAAGTTATAGCTATTAAAATGGATAAACACAGAATAAATTATTAAATAATTAAAAATAGCTAATTAAAATTGAAAAATTATAAAGTAATTAACAAAATTGAATTTATTAAAAATTTAAAGGGATATTTATGATATTAAATTGGCAAAAAGAAATAACAACAATAGATCCTGATATGAAGTTTAGAAGTGAAGGTGGTTGGTTAAAAACTATTGAAAAACTTGATAAAAGTGTTTCAAATGGTTATTCACTTGTTGGAGATTTTGTAAAATCTGGAGATTTTGATGAAAATTATCCAGAAGGAATATATTTAGATTGTAATAAAGAACAAGGAAGAAAGAAAAAAGCACAAAGTGATTATCGTCTGTTTAGATTAACTAATGGAGAACTTAGACTTTTAGACATGATAATAGATGGAGATGGTAGCTGGGCATGTGAATTTTGGGACACAGTTGAAGAAGAATTAGGAGTTGAATTATATTAATACCTTTAAGGTTTGAATTATTCTAAATATATAATTCATTCATATATCTTGATCATATTTACTGTGTTCTCTGGACCGAAATCTCCGTCGCCCCATAAAACAACATCCTCAGCCGTATAATAATTATTTGGATCATATGATTCTATAACCCTAAAACCACTTTTTTCATATGCCTTGATGGCTCTTGCATTGTGCTTACCTGGCCGTATCATGAAAGTTTTAATATTATATTTTTCATTCAGATAATCAGTGAACTTTGTTATAATCTTTGTTCCAATGCCTTTTCCTGTATGTTTTAAAGAATCAAATGCTATATCGACTTCCATATTTTCAATCTTAGCATTATTGTATGTATGAGATATCCATCCGATGATTTCATGACCATATTTGATCAAATAATAAGAATTCCTACTTTCAGCACCAGGAAACCATTTACGGTCTCTTTGAAGAAACTCATCAAATGGAATATCTTCACTTTCACCATAAAAAAGTATTTCGCGTATCTCTTCATCTTGATGCATCATATCATACACAAGCTTCATATCTTCAAAATTAGCAAAGTAAATAAATACATTATCAATGGAAAAACACAAGTTTCTATTGTTCATAGCAAATTCCTACTATATTGATTATATGTTTCCTGTTTATTAATTTCCTAATATAATCTAATAATATTCAATTTATTTACTTATAATTTCCTATTTATTAATTTCCTAATATAATCTAATAATATTCCATTTAACATCAAAAATAATCCAATCACAAATAATATAATAGCTATTACAGTTGGACCAAAATTAATATTAGTTCCATTTAAATAATCATTTAAAAGCCATATTCCACTAATAATTCCTATTAAAAATATTATAAAACCAGGTAATGTAAAATAAATAAGAGGTCTTCTAAGTTCCATATCCTTAATTATTTTTAAAAGAACACCTACTCCATGAGTAATTGGATTTTTAGTTGATCCATCAAGATCATACCTAACAGTGATAGGAACTTCAACTATTTTTAATTCTGCTTCAGCTGCATCAGAGAGTATTTCGCTTTCAATTGCAAATCCTGAATTTTTTAGTTTAAAGTAAAGAATAGCTTTTTTAGAAAATGCTCTAAATCCACTTTGAGAATCTGTGATATTTAGCCCAGAAGAGAGATTAGTAGCTTTATCTAGAACTTTTTGACCAACCCGTCTGTAAGTTGGAGTATCATTTTCTGTGGAACCTTCAAGATAACGACTACCATTAACAAAATCCGCTTTTCCAGATTCAATTGGAGAAATCAAAGTTGGAATCTCATCAGGATTATTTTGCCCATCCCCATCTATTGTAACTATAACATCATAGGTTTCATCAGAATTATTGATACTTTCATTAATAGATAGAACAGCTTCAAAACCAGATTTCAAACCTTGGCCTTTTCCTAAATTAGTAGGATGGCTTATAAGTTCGCCTCCAGCTAAGGTAGCTACTTCTTTAGTTTTATCAGTACTACCATCATCAACTACAATAACTTTATCAACATATTGTAGAGTTCTAAGAATAACACTACCAAGAGCTATTTCTTCATTGAAAGCTGGAATGATAGCTACTGATTTTCCCATAAAATTACCTTTTTAAGTTCATTAAATAATAAAAATTATTCAATAATAAATATATTATTATGATTTATTTTATTGTAATTATTTTTAATATAATTATTTTTAATATAATTAATTTCTATTCAATTGTAATATAATATATAATTTATTTTATTGTAATTATTTCTAATATAATTATTATCTAATATAATTATTTTTAATATAATTATTTCTAATATGAATTAATTAAAATATATAAATATTATATAATAAAATAGCATTATAATTAGATAATAAAGTATTATATAATTATAGCTATTTTATATTTTATTTATTTTATAATATTTAGTATATAGCTATTTTGTGATTAAATATCATTTATTTGTTGTTTTTAATTATTAATTATAAAATATATTAATTTTTTATTTAATTTGGTGGGTTAAGATGCAAATAAAAAATATAATGTCTGAAGATTTAGTTACTATAGACAAAGACCAAATTGTTTCAGATGGTCTTAGATTAATGAAAAAACATAGAATTTCACGACTCCCTGTTATTAACACTAATGAAAAACATGAAAAAGAGATAGTTGGTATAGTTTCAGAAAAAGACATAGCTTTTAAATTAGGATCATCTAAATATGGAGATTTGCCTCCTTCTCATTTTCATATTTCTACTGTAATGACAAAAGATGTGATAACTGTAAGTAAAGATAGAGATATAGTTGAAACAGCTAATTTACTCATTAAAAACCATATTGGTGGAGTACCAGTTATGGATGATGGGGAAATGGTGGGAATTGTTTCTAAATCTGATTTTGTTAGTACATGCCAAGGCAAAGCATATGAAAAAATCTTAGTTGAAGAAATTATGAGCACTGATTTAGTGTCAGTGTCAAGTAATGATAGATTAATGCATGCTAGAAGGATTATGCTAGATTCTAAAGTCGGTAGGCTGTTAATTAGCGAAAATGATGAACTTGCAGGTATT
>Ga0123356_10001715_pt1 | contig 23938 bp, 21 predicted proteins | sample TergutEmb28metaG_2_FD_92546 | JGI IMG/M metagenome (GOLD analysis project Ga0123356, IMG submission 92546) | Embiratermes neotenicus P3 segment gut microbial communities from Petit-Saut dam, French Guiana - Emb289 P3 | ecosystem: Host-associated > Arthropoda: Insects > Digestive system > Gut ...
GATACAGACGCTGACACTGATACAGACGCTGACACTGATACAGACGCTGACACTGATACAGACGCTGACACTGATACAGACGCTGACACTGATACAGACGCTGACACTGATACAGACGCTGACGCTGACGCTGATACAGACGCTGACGCCGATACAGACGCCGATACAGACGCTGATACCGACGCAGACGCTGATACCGACGCTGACACAGATACAGACGCTGACGTTGATTCGGACGCTGATTCGGACTCGGACGCTGATTCGGACTCGGACGCTGACGCTGACGCTGATACAGACGCTGACGCCGATACAGACGCCGATACAGACGCTGATACCGACGCAGACACTGATACAGACGCTGACACCGATGCTGACACTGATACAGACGCAGACGCTGACGCTGATTCGGACTCGGACGCTGATTCGGACTCGGACGCTGACGCTGATTCGGACGCTGACGCTGATTCGGACGCTGACGCTGATACAGACGCTGACACCGATACAGACACCGATACAGACACCGATACAGACACCGATACAGACACTGATACAGACGCTGACACTGATACAGACGCAGACGCAGACACCGACTCTACGCCCACCCAAAGAGAGCGCAACACGGTAAGTGTCAGAAATACTTCTGACAGCGAGAACGGCGACCCCGATGACGACAGCGAAACGTCAGGCTCCGCAATTGACAACCCCGACGGCGAAAATGATTCTCCCTCTATACAAATCAACGATGCTCCCGTTCCGCGCGGCGTGATGGATTTCGCGGACGATGACGGCGGCGAAGATGATGAATCCTCTGTTCGCATTGACGACGCTCCCGTTCCCCGCGGCGTGATGGAATTCGACGACAGCAACCCGTATACAGGTGCAACGGCGGCAACAGGCGCATTAGGCTTAGCTGCGGCAGGCGCACTTCTCGCGGCGGCAGGAACACTCAAAAAGAAAAAGCCCGAAGAAGGCAACACAACAATTTAACATTAAAATAAAAGAAGCGGCATTAAATGCCGCTTCTTTTTATATTGCTAAAAATAATTTCTTCCACTTTTTTATGAACTGCTCTTCGCTGAAGCTCTGCGATTTGTTGTAAGCTTTTGTTGAAAACTCTTCATATTTCGCTTCATTTGTTAATAGCAGAAGCATTTTCTTTGCAAGCTCATCGGGGTTTTCAGCAGTAAGGAAGCCTGTTTTCCCGTCTTCAATCAGCTCGGAGACCCCATATTTTATATCGAACGATACAGCAGGCAGTCCGTGCGCCATAGCATTTAAGAGCTCAGTGGGAAAAACCTCGTACAGGCTCGTAAGCACATACAGCTTCGCAGAAGCATATTCGCTCTGCATATCGGGCACGAAGCCACGGAAACGAACATTGTCCTCCAAGCCGAGCGCAGACACTAACTCGCGTAATTCCCGCCCGACCTCGTTATCCTCGTCGCTGTATCCGATAAGATGAAGCTCCGCTTGCGGCAGTTTTTTTATAACCTCGCTGAAAGCCAAGAGCGAAAGCGAAAGCCGCTTGTGCTGGTCAAACTCTGCCACGGTTATGATTTTCGGCGCGTTCGCCGCTTTTGAGCTCGGTGCAGAAGTATGCAAGAGCTTCGGAACAGCTTCGGGAATCGCAAATATTTTGTCCGCGTTATTATATCTTCTTATAATTTCCTGCCGCTGTTTGTCCGTGAACGTCACTAATGCGCTGAATTCGCCGAGTGAATTGAAAAGCTCGCGATAACTGCTGATAATATTACCGGTGAGGACTTCGTTGTTCCCCGTGTGCCGATTGTGAATAACAGCGGCTTTTCTGACTTTTTTCTTCATGAGCTTTAGCGCGTCAATGTATAAAGCATTTTTATCGACGATTATTAAATCTTTTTTACTGTTTAACACGCTGTCTAAAAAGAGCGCAGTAAGCTCGTCCTCGTTTTGCAATACCCGCCACTTTTTACCTTCTTTGAATCGTATCGCCGAGAGCACGGGCTTGCCTTCCCCGTCTTTTATGTCGTGATAATGCTTTTCAAGAACCTTCTTGCCGTCGGGCGAGAAGAAAGTTTCAAGTATAACCTGCTCGTCCTTATCAAGATATTTTTCAACCGAGAGGAAGCCGCGGCTGTCGTAATAACTGCGCTTGGTTTTCCTGCCCACTGAATCGAAGCGGTTGATGTAAACAAGCGTTTCGCCGACATAATGCGCGTATGCGATTCTTTTTTTGCTGAGATAGATTTTATAATCTGAAACCTCGGGTTCGTCCTCGAACGTGAATTTTTTCCACTTATATATAGTGTGAGGGAAAAGGTCCTCGAGCGAGATATTAACCTGCTTAAAATGCCTTATATGCTGGAAATAATCATAAACATTCAGATATTCGTCTTCGCCTATACTGTACTTTTTCATGCACTCGCACGGATTCAAATTATGCTTCAATGTTACGAGCTTCGAGTTTATTCCTGCGGCTTTGAACATCGCGTGGCGGCTGAGAGCCCTCTGCTCTACGGCTGTGAGCTCGCCTCCGAAATCCTTGTTCAAATGAAACACGGCTTCAACGTCGTACACAGACACAGACGGAAGCGCCGTCGCCTTCACTTCTGCGAGCTCGCTGACAGCAGGCGTAGCGTCCAAGCTTTTAATAAATTCGTCGGTTAAATGATTGCGGATTTCACTGTAATAAAGGTTATAGAAGAAATAACCGCCGATAAAATGCTGTATATCGTCGATACGTATGCGGAAATTATGGTGCCTGACCATAAACGAGCCTACGACGTCTGACGGCGACTTCATGTACATTGCGTACTCGGGGTAGAAATAGCCGTTCAGCATATGGCGGGCGCGAAAGTAAATCGTCTTCGCAAAATTAGACGGGTCATAATTCATGATATAATCTGACTTTACGGCGTACTTAACAGCGCGCTGATAGGTGCGCCAGCTTGCCATGAGCATTTCGAGATATGTATGGAACGAGGTTGCGCGGTTGTAAATCGCAGACAAATTCACCTCTGCGTTACGCAGTGCGAATTCGTAATACCTTACATCGTCAACATACTTCGTCACTTCAAACAGCGAATATGCAACCCAGTGGTCGCGGTGCTTGGTGTAGTCCTTAGCGATGAAGTTTTCCACTGCCGCCTTCGCCGCGTCAAGATATTTTTGCTCCTTTGAGTAAGTGTAAGCGCGGGCAAGCGCGAAGGTCGCTTCCCCGTCGTAATAAACAGTGCGGTATTCGTCCTTGCGAATAAAGCCGGGGAAGCTGAGAATATGCCAGTATTCGCCGCTTGTCGGGTTCTGAAGCTCTAATATACCGTTCGCGAGCTTTCTTACAATATCGGTATATTTCTGGCTCATAAAAACGTCCATATATTCGGTGAACATAATAATCGCGACGCCGTTCGCGCCGAGTTTAATTTCACCGGACTTCTTCTCAACCAAGTAGGCTGTGTACGCGTCCTTGTGCTCAATGTAGGTCGCCATATAGTCAATCGCCGCGTCAAGCTTCGGGACTAAGCTTTTATCACCGCTCATGCGGTAAAGATTTATCAAGCTCCACAGCGAAGAAGCGTGACGAACTATGTTATAATCGGAAAGCTTTCTGTTGAAGGCGGGATAATAGCCGTAAATAAATCTGCCGCCGCTGTCAATTTGCTCCGCAAGAAAGCGGGACGCGCCGACGATAATGTTTTTTACAACGCTTGCGTCTACCTCGGGAATTCGGCGTCTGCCGTAATCCATGCTGTCGTTATAAAGCTCGTGAATAACTCCGTCTTCGTCATTATTGCAAAAGAATCCGCGGGCAGTGAAGATTGTGATTTTTTTCGGAATCTGTTTAACAGGCTCTGCGCCGTAATAAATCTTGAGGTAGCGATTCAGGTTTTCTAAGTTAATACGGCAGGAGTTATAATCGAATTTTTTAGCGTTGTATTCTTTTTCTGTATAGTAAGTCAATACTTTATTGCCGTTTAGCTCAGCTTCAAGAAACGAGCACGAAAAATCGGGCGTAAAGGAAATACCTGTACGCAAAAAGTTCGTCCAGCGTTCATTAACCATGAGGCTGTTTAACTGCGCAGTAGGAATCGTTTCAAAGCTTGTGACTACGTCAGCCTTGACCCAATCGCCCTTAAACAGCTTTTTATTTTTTATGTAAAACGATATGAGGTTTTTCTCGGCATTTTCAAAAGCGGCGTTTAAGGTGCTTCCCCTGCCGCGGAAAACACGCGCTCTTTCTTTTTTATCGCAGACCGACAGAAAAACTGCAAAGAAATCGCTTGCGCCCGTGTTATTCAGCAATTCCTCCTTCAGCCGCGCGGAAATGGCTTCCGACAGAATATGCTCTTTAAGTCTGTTAAAATTTTTGTGCTCAAGCATTGAACTTCCTCTCCATAAGCTCCGGCGTTTCTGCAAAAGCCAAGGCATTTTCGCGGCTGATTTTACCGGATTTGAAAAGCTTCATGATGTTATTATCCATGCCCATCATGCCGTCAGTAGCGGAAGAAGCGTTTATAATTGTATCAATTTGATGTACTTTACTCTCGCGAATCATGTTGCGGATTGCATTATTACAGTGCATGATTTCAAACGCGGGAATAAGTGCGCCGTCAACAGAGGGAATCAGCTTTTGTGAAATAACTGATTGCAAAAGCTGCGATAATTGAATCCGAATCTGCTGCTGCTGATTTGATGGGAAGACGTCAATAATGCGGTTAATTGTGTTCGCTGCGCCGACCGAGTGCAGTGTTGAGATTACAAGATGCCCTGTTTCGGCGGCGGTCATGGCGGTGCTGATGGTTTCATAGTCGCGCATTTCGCCAACTAAAATCACATCGGGCGACTGCCGCAAAGCCGCGCGCAGTGCAGGAACGTAGCCCTCGGTATCTGCGCGGACTTCCCGCTGGCTGATAATGCTTTTTGCGTTACGGTGAAGATATTCTATCGGCTCTTCGAGCGTGATTATATGCCCGCTTCGGGTGTTGTTGATTTTGTTAATAATGCAGGTGAGTGTCGTGGATTTCCCGCCACCCGCAGGACCTGTCACGAGCACTAACCCTTTGGTTTTCTCGGAAATAGCCATGATGTTTTCGGGAATATTAAGGTTTTTGTAGTCGGGGATTTCAAACGGCACGATTCTAATTACAGCCGCGAGCGAGCCGCGCTGTTTATAAGCGGAAATTCTGAACCGCGACAAGCCCTTCACCGATACCGAAAAGTCGTCGTCGCCAAGCTCGCTAAGGCGGTCGGAACTGCGCTCCGCCATGGCATATGCTTCTTTTATAATCCGCTCTGTATCTGCCGCTAAGAGAACATTACCCTCATCGGAAGCGATGATTCCGCCGCACTTAAACGACACGCCAAGCCCCGATATAATGAATATATCAGATGCTTTTTTCTTGAAACCCTCTTGTAAAAGCGATAAAAAATTTACCACAGATTTAATCCTCCTCAAAAGTCATAATTATTGATTCGTTGTTTTTATTAATATCGGGTGCAGGCTCGTCAACACTGCTCACGACTGCCCACTCGTCAATGAATCTCCCGTCTTCTGTGATTCTGAACGTTACGCGCAGGCTTCTGTTCTCGTCGATTTCTTCGGTGAAAGAACCGGAGGTTACTTGCTCGCTAAGTCGCGAAACTGCGCGGCTTTCGGCGTCGTAATAAGCTGAAACAGCCTCTGCCGCTCTCTCCGCGAGCCCTCGCTCCGACTGTGCAGACAGCCGCGCCAACACCGCGAAAACCGTAAGACAAAGAATAATCAGCACTGCGAAAAGCGAAGTTATACCAACGCTCAAGGGTTGTCTGCGCTTCATGACGCTCCCTCCTTTAAGACGGCTGCAGTAAGCTCATAAATAACCTCGGTGTCTTTCAAGATTTTAATGTTAAGCGTGAGTATATCGCCGTTTTCGTTTAGTATTAAATCCTGCCATAAATCATTTATACTTGTTCCGCTGAGCACGCCCGTTGCCTTGAAAATTTCTGCAGTGTTTTGCGCCATGATTACAGCATTGGTTAAATCACGGCTGTATTGCGCGTCTTCACGAGCCGCCGCGAACAGCGTTACACAGCCTGTCGCCGCGATTGCAAAGACGAGAATAACAATAATCAGCTCAGCTAAAAGCAGGTTCTTCCCTGCTATGCGCGTTCTTACTTTTTTCATTCGCTCACCTCCGACATAAGACTTACGTTAATGCTGTTATCATCTACAGTTGCTTTAATTAATGACTTTTCAACAACCTCAAAGCTGACGCTCTCCGCGGCGAAAAGCCGCGTCCCGAGCCGCAAATTAGGAACGCCGAAGGTGTAAAGCTCATTTAAGTAGCCGTCGTAATAATAAATGTAAATTTGAACCGAGTTGTCGGTCAGCACAAGAACAGAAACGCCGTCAATTTGCGTGATTTGCACAGCGTCAGCGCGGTCAGCCGAGCGGATTTTCTGTGCAATATAGAGCAACGGCGTGCGCTCGGAAAAGCGTTCCTCGGCAGAAGCGGCTATGCTTTCGAGCGACGATGCCCCCGCAAGCAGAACTAAAACTAAAAACAAAGCAAACACGGTAAACAACGTCATGCTAACCGCAAAGCCAAGCGAGCTGTGTTTATTTTCCATTTAATTCACCCGCCTTGTCACGCGAATATTCGGCATTAAATTATCGCCGATTTTATCATAAAAAACGAGATATTTGCTTCTGTTAATCACAAGCTTGTAATGCTCTTCAAGATATTCAACGCCGTCGGGATAAATACCCTCATAAGCATAACAGCTCACAACAGCGCGGATAATATTTTCCTCGACAGCGCGCAAAGCCTCCTCCTCGGAGGAAGCGGCGGCTCTGCTAAGCACCGCGAGCACAAACACGGCAATCGCCGCGAACAGCACGAGCGTTATTATTAGCGCGGGAAGTGAAGATTTGCGTTTTTTTGAAGTAATCATAAAAGCTCTTTTCTATAGTTTCAAATTAACCCATGATTGCAAGGAGCGGGAACATAACCGACAGCAAAACTAAGCCTATGAGCGCGGACATAATGAACGCCATCGCGGGTTCAATTTTACCTATGAGCGAGTCGATGCTTGCGGCGACCTCTTCCTCACTGCGCTCGGCAATCAGCTCCATGATTTCGTCGGTACTGCCTGTTTTAAAGCTTAACGCAAGCATACGGCAGTACAGCGGCGAAAGTATATTTGTTTTTAAAACTGCATCGTTGAAGGTTTGTCCTTCATTGACTGCCTTGCGGCAAAGAAAGATTTTTTCAGCGTCGTGAAGGCTCGGCGCAAACATAATTGCGAGCGTCAGCGATTGGTCTATATCAAGTCCGCTTTTCAACGTCATCGCCATCGAAGCGGAAAAGCGCGCCGTCAGCAGGCTTTTCATGAGGCGGGTGTTCTTGAAAAGGAACGAGAAAGCACGCTTAGCACACTTTCGCCATGACGGTATTTTATATGTAATAAAGGCTGAAATCACGATTAACGCGGCAGCCGACAGAATAATCAGCGAAAACCTTTCGAGCGTGCCGCCTATTCGCATGAGCGTGCCTGCTGTTGAGCTGAGCGAAACCCCGAACTGCCCGAACACGTCTTCAAAAACGGGAAGCACCTTCGTCAGCAGAATCCACATGACACCGAGCAGTAACGCCAACAGCACAAGCGGGAAAACCACTGCGCTTTTAATGCTTTCCTTGATTTTTGCGTCACGGTCATAATATACAGAAAGCGAACGCAGAACAGAATCAAGCCGCCCTGTCTTCTCGCCGATTAAGAACATATCTAAGGCGTATCCCGGGAAGCCGCCGATTTTCCTTGCCGCCACCGAAAAGCTTCCGCCGTCCTCCATTTCGCTGTAAAGAAGCTTGAAAAAACTGCTCGTCCTTTCGTCCTCCTCATCGTCAATCAACATGAGAAGTCCGTCGCTTATCGGGATTCCTGTTTCGATAATCATTGCCAGCTCTGTGAAAAACGCCGACAAAAACGCGCTTGATTTAGTTTTAATTTTCATTAAAATCCTGCTCCTTAATAGATAAATAGGGTCGTGTAATTACTTTTATTGTTTACAAAGTCTCTGAAGCTTTGCTTGCCTTCGTTATTGCTTCTTGCGGCAATCGTCGGTTCCATCAGCGTCCAACTGCTCCCGTTGAAGCTAATCCAGGTGTTCACCCAACCCACGTCTCGCGTATACGCGCTAATCCACGCGTGATATTCACTGCCTGCCCAGCCCTCCTCGAGCTTGGTCGGGATTCCCTGGCTTCGCAGCATTGCCGCCATTCCCGATGAATAATCGAAGCAGATGCCTTTTCTGTCCCGCATTAATTCCGCAAGATTCGGAACATATCCGCTTTGCACCGTCTCAGCGCGGTTCCAGTCGTACTCGATAGATTCCACGAACCAGTTATAAATCTCGCTGATTTTTTCAAGCTCGGTAAGATTCCCTGCGCTCAGCTCCTCGCCTTTTCTTATTATCGCACAGCCTGACGTGAAATTAACGTAGTAATTAGACATAAGGAAGGGCATATGCGCGTAGCTGAGCGCAACGTCGATTTCCTGCTTGTCAACAGGCGAATAGAGCGTTCCCTCGCCCTCATAGAACTCGATTGTATATCTTCCGTTGCCCTCGGACAAGGGGAACGCGAGGAAGCCCCGCTGTGCCTCCGCAACGGACGGGTGGAACTGGTATCTGTTGCCGGACGGCGAATAAATCCAAAGAAGAATTCGCGAGCGGTCGCCCGTATATTTAAGCATTATATAGCCGTCAGACGTGTTTGAATAGTCGATGACGGAGCTCTCGGTTTCAAAGGTTCTCGTTCCCGAAGCCACCGGCAGTCTGACTACGGCGGGGCTCGGCGCGGGAGGCGCAACGACTACAGGCGCGGGCGGAGTTGTTGTTACGGGAGCGGGAGTAGTGGTCGTGGTTGTATTTGTACTTGTTGGTGTTGTAATTATCGGTTCAGTGGAATCAGCAGGCTTAGGCTCTGTGGATTCCACGGGCTTAGGCTCGGCGGTTTCTGTCGGTTTCGGTTCGGTTTCTGCGGGAGTGATGGTTACGGGCGCGGGCGTAGTGGTTGTAATTATCGTTTCGGCAGTTCCGACCGGCTCGGTTGTTGTAATTTCAGGAGGGGTTTCGGGGGTTATTTCAGGCGGCTGATTACGCGAACAAGCGGAAAATATAAAAAGGAAAGCAAGTGAAAGCAATGCGGCTACAGATACGATACGCATTTTCATGTTTTTGCCCTCCTATTTTAATTTATTACAATCCCGCCCAAACACAGTGTTTGAGCGGGATTCGTAGTAGCTTCCTGTGGGAAGACACGTTACACCTTCAGGGATTCGAACCCGGGACCCACTGATTAAGAGTCAGTTGCTCTACCAACTGAGCTAAAGGTGCAAATTTATGCAACCACATAATTATATCATGGATTAAACGCTTTGTCAATAATTTTTCAAAATATTTTGATAAATTTGAAAGTATACTGTCGTAAACTCCTTGCTTTTATAAAAAATCTGTGTTATAATATCCTTTAAGACAAGCAAATTTTATTTGCGGAGGTGCAAATGTTCTCTAAAAAGGGTAAAAACATAGATGTCGAGGGCGTTTTGAAAAACATTTTAAATCAGCCCGATTTGAATGTTTTCGCAGTGCGCGGGAAAAAATGCGAGGTTATTTTCGCGAACCAGGCGGCACGAGCGCATATTGGTGCTAATAGCAACTCGGATAATTCCGAATCGGGCTTAGAGCTGAGTTGTGAACTGAGCTTCGCAAGGAATTTTCAGAACCTGTGCGATTATTGCCCGTTCGGGAGGAAAAGCGGCAAAAAAACAGGCGCGTACTTTGAGATTAAAGACGCGCAGAAGCGCGTTTACTTAGCTAATTGCAACCTTGTCGAATGGTTCGACGAGGAGCCTGCGGCTGTGTTTTTTACGCGCGATATAACTAAGGAAAAAGACGTAAATAAAAAGCTGTATTCATTGGCGTTTCTTGACCAGCTTACTGAAATCCCGAATCGGCGGAAGCTGCAAGAGGATTTTAACGCGCTTGAGGAGCTAATCGCAGGCGGTATGCTTTCGGGCGTGATTGCGCTGTTTGACCTTGACCACTTTAAAATTGTCAACGATACATACGGTCATAACGCGGGCGACATGATTTTGCGCAGATTAACAGAGCATTTATCGGCGAATCCCGCCTTCGCGGGGAAGCTGTATCGGCTCGGCGGAGATGAATTCGTCCTGCTGTTTTCCGACGCGCCCGATAAATTCGATTCCGAGCAGGAAATGCTAAAAGCTTACACAGAAATTATTTCAACCGCGCTCTGCTCATACACGCTACCGAATATTGAGGTGTCCTGCACGCTCAGCATCGGCGTTTCTGCGTTCCCGAAGCACGGCACGAACCTCTCTGAAATTCTGCGGAAAGCCGACATTGCCATGTATGCCGCGAAGACGCAAGGGCGTAATCGTATCAGTGTTTTCGAGGAAAAGCACGATGTCGCGCAGAAGTTCAAGGATTTATTCATTAATTTACAGCCTGTGCTCTATGCAACGCAGTCAACCTTCGGGTATGAGCTGATTGACCGCGGCGACGAAAAAAATAACGACGGCGAGGATAATACCATAAGTCTGAGCGGCGTTAACCGCGCGATTGACGCGCTTGGGCTCGAAGAAATCAGAAACGATATGCGGTACTTTATTTCCTTTTCGAGCCGCCTGCTGAACCCCGCCGTCTCAAAATCACTACCGCGTGATAAGTTTATCGTTCAGATTAACCTTCCCGAGATTATCACGAAAAGCGATGCGGAATTGTATCTTAACCTACGCAAAACCGGTTATAAACTCGCGCTCGTCGGACTTAAAGAATCAAATATGATTAAAGAAGTGCTGGCTCTTGCAGACTTTTGCAAGTTCGACAGCAAAAGAGTGAAGCTCGCCGAGCAGAAGAAAATAATAAAAGAGAACCTTAAAATAAAATTCATTGCGACGGGAATAGACACGCCCGAGCAGTACGTAATGGCGAAGAACGCAGGCTTCAGCCTGTATCAAGGCTATTTCTTCAGTCATACCGCGCCCGACGCGCACGAGCACAAAAGAAAAACCAAGGATATAAGCCCGCTGAAAGCGAATTATTTCCGACTTTTAAAGCTTTCGAGCACCTCCGGCTACATGGATTTCAACGAAATCAGCTCGATTATTTCGTCCGACGTCGCGCTTACATATAAGCTTCTGCGGATTTTAAACTCAGCAGCGGTAGGCTTACGCAACGTGTCGTCTGTTTCTATGGCGGTAGCGTATCTCGGCGAAGAAAATTTGAAGCAGTGGATAGCTGTTCTCGCGCTTCGCGGAATCGCCGAGGACCAGCCGATGGAGCTTGTGCGTATGTCGCTGATTCGGGCGCGCTTCGGGGAGCTTCTCTCACCGCATTTTCACGTAAAGCAAGACCCGAAGAAAATATTTATAACAGGCTTGCTTTCCCTGCTTCATATCGCGTTTGAAATGAGCAAAGCGGAGCTTTTAGAGGAGATTCCCGTTTCGGAGGAGATTCACGATTCGCTTTTAAAGAAAGACGGCGTATATTCTGATTTACTGCAGTTCTTTGAAGACTACGAATATGCAAACTGGGACAGCGTTTCCGTGTTTTTGAACGAAAATAAAATCAGCGCAACACTTGCGAACGATTCATACATCGCGGCGACAAAATGGTACGACGATTTAAGCGAAGCATAAAATTTTAAACAAAAAGGAGAGCACCATGAAAGTATTCATCACAGGCGGAACAGGCTGTATCGGGCAGTATGTAACCTTAGCGGTAGCGGAAAGAGGACACGAGGTAATCGTGCTTTCGCGCACCCCCGACAAGTACGCGCCTATGCTCGGCATGGGGAATATCAAGATTGTAAAGGGCTTGATGACCGATTATGAACTTATGAAGGAATACGTCAAGGGCTGTGACGCGGTTATTTCAATCGCGCTCGGCTGGGGCAATGAGCCTGTTTCTATGCTCACGAATGATACACTCGCAACCGTAAATCTGCTCGAAATTGCAGAAAAAGCTAATGTCGGCAAATTCATTTTCACCAGCTCAACAGCGGCAATGGGGCACAACCGCCCCGACATGGACGAGACCTTCTGCAATATGCCGCTGAATTTATACAGCAGTACAAAAGCCGCGATTGAGGCTTATGTTCTCGGCTTCAGCCAATATTTCCCCGAAGCAGGGCAGGAAGCCAAAAAAGTAACCATGAAGCGCAATGTAATCCGCCCCGGCTATACATATGCAACGCCTTGCTTTGACGGCGGAACTACGCAGTTAGACTCGCGCTTCCGCGATATAGCCAAGGCTGTAGTTAATAACGAGCCGATTAAAATCACCAAGCACGACGGTACGCAGTTCCTTTCGGCTGAGCAAATTGGAAAGGCATACGCCGCGCTCTTAGAAAGCGACTTGAACGAAGAGGTTTTCCTCGCGCTCGCCGCGAATTACGTTACTTGGGAGAGAGTCGCTGAGATGGCTCTTGAAGAAGCTCCCGAATCAACCTCGAAAATCGAACTCGAAGACAAAGGCTGGGACAGCACGCCGATGATGTACAGCGTTAGCAAGCTGAAGCGGGTGTTCGGGCTTGAATTTACGGGTGAGGACGAAATAAGAAAGCACGTTAAATGGAATTTGGAAATGGCGAAGATACAGAAATAATGCAAAAAAGGACGTTTTAAACGTCCTTTTTTGCTTCCTGCCGCTGAACGGACTTGAACCGTTACGCTGTTGCCAGCGAGGGATTTTAAGTCCCTTGTGTCTGCCGATTCCACCACAGCGGCGAATTACGACTAACACATTATAGCACAGGTTTTGCGGTTTGTCAACTACTTTATTGAATTATTTATGAGCGAGCTATTGACAATGCACACCTTTTTATGGTATTATCTGAATGGGAACTACCAAAGAAACAGGAAATATCCCATCTCTTTTACAGAGTGGTGGGATATTATAATATTAAAAATAATATAATATATAAATATTTTTTACGAAAAAGAGGGCGGCAAATGTATAACAACATTTTAGAAACAATCGGTAAAACGCCGTTAGTCAGAATTAATCGCATAAATCCAAACCCCGCTGTGCCATTGTATGCAAAGCTTGAGGGCTTTAACCCGACAGGAAGCGTCAAGGACAGAATCGCGCTCAAAATGATTGAGCAGGCGGAAGCGGACGGACTACTTACCAAGGATAAAATAATTTTAGAGCCGACTTCGGGCAATACCGGCATCGGACTTGCGATGATTGGGCGGGTAAAAGGCTACAAGGTTGAAATCGTGATGAGCTCGGCGGTTTCCGTTGAGCGCAGGAAGATGATAGCGGCGTTCGGCGCAAGTATTATTCTGACTGCTCCCGAGCTCGGGACAGACGGCGCAATCATGAAAGCGCAGGAAATGGTCGCGGCGAACCCCGATAAATACTTCTTCCCGAACCAGTTCTCGAATATTCACAACTGGGTGGCGCACCATAAAACTACAGCCGAGGAAATTTGGACAGACACGGGCGGTAAAATCACGCACTTTGTTTCCGCGCTCGGAACCTCGGGAACGCTGATGGGAACGGGAAAATTCCTCAAGGAAAAGAATCCCGATATAAAAATAGTAGAAGCGCACCCCGAATTCGGGCATTATATTCAGGGGCTTAAAAACATGGAGGAAGCTATTGTCCCCGAGATTTATGACTCGTCTGCGATTGACATCAGCATAATGATTGACACGCAGGAGGCCTATGCAAAAGCGCGCGAAATCGTTGCAAAAGAAGGCATTTTCGTGGGAATGAGCAGCGGCGCGGCGATGATTGCGGCAGCGAAAACGCTCGAAACGCTGACTTCGGGGCTTGTTGTGGTCGTATTCCCCGACAGAGGCGAGAAATATCTTAGTACGAGTCTTTTTGAGTAGGTTTTGGGGAGAGTATTTATATTAGGTGGTGTTAATGTGGTTCAAATTAGAATACAAATATTGAAAATCATAGACACGCATCAACCCGGCTTTGTAGAGTGTCAATTTACAGACGCATGGGGCGTTCTTCATTTAGTGCATGATAAAATCCCTATTGTAACCTGTGAAGATTTATGGACTGATAGCGAGTTTCCTACTGACGGAGCTATTAGGTGTAAAATCTTAAAAGAGTGGATTAATGATGACGGAAGAAAACTCATAACAGTTAGCACACAAACCCCAGATTATGTCGAAACAACAAACGGAAAAAATGAGTTTGATTTGTTGCCGCATCAGCTAATTAACACCACAATATAAGCATTATCTAAACACAACATAAAGTCAAACACGAAAGGAACGACAAAATGGGTTTTTCCGATTTATTTTTCGGCGATTATTCCAAAAAGGAATTAAAAAGAATGGAGCCGATGAAGCAGAAAACGCTTGACCTCGAAAAGATTTACGAGAAAATGAGCGATAAAGAGCTTCAAGGGCAAACTGCAATCCTGCGCAAGCGGCTCGCTGACGGCGAAACACTTAACGACATACTGCCCGACGCTTTCGCGGTCTGCCGCGAGGCGATGTGGCGGGTAATCGCGATTAAGCCCTACCCTGTTCAAATCCAGGGTGGAATCGTGCTTCATCAGGGTAGAATATCCGAAATGAAAACAGGCGAGGGAAAAACCTTCGTTGCGGCTCTGCCGTCATATCTTAACGGGCTTACGGGTGAGGGTGTGCATATCGTCACAGTCAACGACTATCTCGCCAAGCGCGACAGCGACTTAATCGGGCGGGTTCACCGCTTTTTGGGGCTTACTGTCGGGGTTATTGTACACGACAAAAACAGCGAGGAGCGCAGAGAGGCTTACGCCGCCGACATCACTTACGGCACTAACAACGAGCTGGGCTTCGATTACCTGCGCGATAATATGTGCGTGCGCAAGGAGGACAAGGTTCAGCGCGGGCATCATTATGCAGTTGTGGACGAGGTTGACTCGATTCTTATAGACGAAGCGAGAACTCCGCTGATTATTTCGGGGCAAGGCGACAAGTCCTCTGAAGTTTATCAGCAGGCGGATAAATTCGCGCGGAAGCTCAAAATGGTTAAGGTCGTAGAGCTCGACAGCAAGGAAGAGCATGACGATTATGAGGGCGATTACATCGTTGACGAGAAAGCGAGAACCGCAACGCTGCTCCCTGCCGGCGTGAAAAAGGCTGAGGAATTTTTCAATGTTGAAAACCTTATGGAGCCCGAAAACATGACGACTCTGCACCACGTAAATCAAGCAATCAAAGCACACGGAATCATGAAGAACGACGTGGATTATATCGTGGACGAGGGCGAAATTGTAATCATAGACGAGTTCACGGGGCGTAAAATGCTCGGACGGCGTTTCAGTGAGGGTTTTCATCAGGCGATTGAAGCGAAGGAGGGCGTAAAGGTCAAGCATGAAAGCAAGACACTCGCAACGATTACGTTCCAAAATTACTTTAGATTATACAGCAAGCTTTCGGGCATGACGGGTACTGCCATGACGGAGGAGCAGGAGTTCCGCGGGATTTATAACCTCGACGTGGTGGAAATTCCGACGAACAAGCCGATTATCAGAGACGACAGCAACGACCAGGTTTTCAAGAACGAAATGGGAAAGTTCAAGGCGGCGATTCGGCAGATTAAAGAGTGCCACGAAAAAGGACAGCCCGTGCTTGTCGGTACGATTTCGATTGAACGCTCGGAGCTGTTGTCAAAGCTGCTAAAAAAAGAAGGCATTAAGCACGAGGTTCTGAACGCGAAAAACCATGAGCGTGAAGCGGAAATAGTAGCGCAGGCGGGTAAGCATAACGCAGTCACAATCGCCACAAACATGGCGGGCCGCGGAACTGACATTATGCTCGGCGGCAACCCCGAATACCTCGCTAAAGCGCAAATGCGCAAGGAAGGCATTGAAGAAGAATTAATTTTAGAAGCTACGGGTTTCGCAGATACCGATAACGAAGAGGTTTTAAATGCACGCGAGAAATTTAAGACGCTTTTCGATAAATTTAAAGAGCAGATTATCCCCGAATTTGAGGCAGTGAAAGAAGCCGGCGGCTTGTTCATTCTCGGTACAGAGCGGCATGAATCGCGGCGTATTGACAATCAGCTTCGCGGACGTTCCGGGCGTCAGGGTGACCCCGGCGAGAGCAGATTTTTCATCTCGCTTGAAGATGATTTAATGAGAATCTTCGGCGGCGACCGCGTTCACGGCATGATGGAAACGCTCAAAATCGAGGACGACCAGCCGATTGAAAACAAGCTTCTCACCCGAGTAATTGAGTCCTCGCAAAAGAAAATTGAGGGACGCAACTTCTCGATTCGTAAGAACGTGCTCGACTTTGACGATGTTATGTCGCAGCAGAGGACGACGATTTACAGTCAGCGTTCAGCGGTGCTTGACGGCGGCGATGTAAGTGAAAAAATCCGCTCAATGATTATGGAAACGCTCGAAGAATCCGTTGATACCTTCTGTCAGGGCGATGCCGCCGACGACTGGAACTTAACGGGATTGCGTGAGAGCTGGGCGGGCGTACTGACGACTTCAAACGATTTGAAATATGACAGAGACGAGCTCAGCAACGTAACCCGCGAGGATATAAAAGAAGAATTGCAAAAGCGCGCAATCGGGCTTTATGAGAAGCGCGAAGAGGAATTCAAGCCCGAGGTTATGCGCGAGCTTGAGCGTGTTATTCTGCTTCAAAACGTAGATAAGAAGTGGATGGACCACATTGACGCAATGTCCGACTTGAAGCAAGGGATTTATCTGCGCTCGTTTGCACAAAAAGACCCTGTTGTTGAATACCGTCACGAGGGCTTCACGATGTACGACGAAATGATAGCGTCGATTCGCGAGGACACAGTGCGAATGGTGCTGACGGTGCAGGTTCGGCAGAATATCCCGCTACAGCGCGTGCAGGTCATGAAGCCCGACGCCGCGAACGCAGGCTCGAAGGTTCCTGTTAAGAAAACAGCGGGCGAAAAGGCAAGCGCGAACGACCCCTGCCCTTGCGGAAGCGGGAAGAAATTTAAAAAGTGTTGCAGGACTTAATCATGGAAATAATCAAGTACGACGGAAATATGCCTGTCGATGAAGCCATAAAAGTTGACGACCCTCTGCTCGCCGTGATTTCTTTCGGCGGCGAAAAGGCAATCGTGAGCCATATTGACGAGGCTGTCGAGCATCATATTCTGCTCAGAAAAGCAGGCTACAGAGGCACAGAAATCGACGAGTTCTTCCGCATTGCGGTTGACCGCGCGGAGGGCGCGAGCTGGACTTTTATCTGCCCTGCGAATTATAAAAACATCTCCGATAAAACAAGGCGTGTAGCGGCTTTTTATAAGGACGGCTTCTCTGTTATATCGAAGTTTCTTTCAGAAATAGGCTATTTTGTTGATATTTCGATTCCGAAAAGGTATCGACGGCATTTAGAGGAACTAAAATAGTCAATACTGCATAATATAATCAATGCGGTTCGGATAATTCCGCACTGCATTAACATAGAAACGCCGCCGATAGCAGTAGCTTTCGGCGGTGTTTTTGATGTTATTAATACTTGCCAAAATTTTAAAAGTGTGTTATAATAAATTAAAATAATAATGAGGAATGGTATAAACTATGTTAAATTTCAGCTTTTGTTCTCCAACCTACTTTGAATTCGGCAAAGGTACAGAAAGTACCGCAGGCGCGCTTGTTAAGCGGTTCGGCGGCACAAAGATTCTTCTGCATTACGGCGGCGGCTCGATTAAGAAATCGGGCTTGTACGACCGTGTAGTCGCAAGCTTGAAAGAAAGCGGCGTGGCTTTCGCCGAGCTCGGCGGCGCACAGCCGAATCCTGTGAGCTCGCTCGTCTATGAAGGAATCGAGCTTTGCAGAAAAGAAAACGTGGATTTTATTCTCGCAGTCGGCGGCGGCTCGGCGATTGACTCCGCGAAGGCTATCGCGGCGGGTGCGGTTTATGACGGGGATTTTTGGGACTTCTTCAGCGGTAAGGGCGTTGAAAAAGCTCTGCCGGTTGGCGTAATCCTCACGATTGCGGCAGCGGGAAGTGAGGGCTCACCGAACTCTGTGATTACCAACGAGAAAACCAACGAAAAGCGCGGTTGCGGCGGCGAATGTCTGCGCCCTGTGTTCTCGATTTTGAACCCCGAGCTGACACAAACTCTGCCAGCTTACCAAACAGCGGCGGGCTCTACGGACATAATTGTGCACGTTCTTGAGCGGTATTTTTCAAACACGAAGGAAGTCGAAATTACCGACAGAATCTGCGAGGCTGTGCTGAAAACTATTATTTACGAGACTCCGCGCGCGCTCGAAAACCCCGATAATTACGAAGCCCGCGCCAATATTCTTTGGGCGGGAATGATTGCACATAATAATCTTTGCGGTGTCGGGCGCGAGCAGGACTGGGCGAGCCACGGCATGGCGCACGGGCCGTCGGCGTTCTTCGACGCTACGCACGGCGCGGCTTTGGCGGTCGTCTGCCCTGCTTGGATGAAGCTTGTCAGCAAGGCGAATCCTTTCAAGTTCGAGCAGTTCGCTGAGCGCGTATGGGACACAAAAGGCGCAGACGCAGGGATTGCCGCGTTTGAAAAATTCCTCAAAGCCATCGGTATGCCGTCGTCGCTCAAGGAATTTGGTGCGGCTGAAGCTGATATTCCGAAGCTTGTAAAGCACGTCGGCGTGGGCGATGATAAAACCTTCGGCAGTTATGTGAAATTAAATGCAAGCGATGTTACGGAAATTTATAAATTAGCGATGTAATGCGTCCGAACCACCCCGCCGCTTCGCGGCACCCCTCCACAGAGGGGAATTGAAAGGAAACAAAATTTATGGTAATGCCTTATTTACACTTTAACGGCAACTGCGAGGAAGCGTTTAATTTTTACGCCGAGTGCTTCGGCGGGAAAATTACATTTATTTCGCGCCCGGACAACGACCCAAGCAAACCGATTATGCACGCTACGGTTATGCTGACCGAAACCGGCAGTATCAGCGGCTCTGACTCTGACCCGCACGAGCCGCTTCCCGAAAAATACGAAATTCTCGTGCTTTTTAAAACACGGGAAGAGGTTGAGAAAGTGCTGGCGAAGCTCGCAGTCGGCGGAACGATTATAATGCCGTTCGCACCGCACCCGCCACCCGACGACGCAGGCGGCGGCGCGTATTTGAAGGATAAATACGGTTATTTTTGGATGTTGTGTACTTGATGCTTTAAAAGCGGGGTGAAGAAATGTATCTGCATCACTATTTCAATAAAGCAAACGAACCTTTTCGCAGTATATCGGAGCTCCCCGCAGATGAAGCCCGTAAAATTTTTGACGGCATGGCAAGCTATTTAATAGAAAAAGAAGGCGGCGTTTATAATCCCGACCAGGTTACAGATAAATTTATAATCAACAGGCATAAGCTGCGTTGTGATTTAGAGTGCGAAATGCGGCAGCAATTTATAAACAAAAACGGTAATGCACAAAGAAAATATCCGTATTACTTAATATTAAGCGAGTATGCTACGCCGTGCAAGCCGTTATTAGAGTTTTATAAAAACGGGGATTACATAGCATTACCGGTAGAGGATTTTGACATGACTACCGTTTCATTCACATACGGAGATTCATTCGTGCAGTATTATCACACGGAGGATAGCCCATATGAACTGGTATATACTTATGATGAAATACTCGAAATTATAAAAAAGCATGGTTGGGTAGCTAAAAATGAAAATGGCTGGGGATTTGTTGAAGCGCAATTGTGGAGCGATTTGCAAATAAACAAATACAGGGGAAATTAATAAAATATCCAACCTAAAAGCGGAGGCATTTTGCCTCCGCTTTTTACATTCTATAATTCCATTTCATGCTTCATCGTTGTTTATAATCTGCTTTCCCAACGCCGCGAACATTTGTTTAAGGTTAGCCGCGCCTGTTATATTTATGCCGTAGTTTTCGCGCTTGTCAAGATTTTTGAGTGCGGCTTTCGGGACTATTACCCGCGTGAAGCCCATTCGTGCGCACTCGCGCACTCGCTCGCGTATGCTTGAAATATTGCGGATTTCCCCGCCGAGCCCTATTTCCCCGAAGACCGCTAAGTCCTCGGGGACAACTACGTCCGTGAGTCCCGAATACAAAGCCAGCGCGATTGCTAAATCTGCCGCGCGCTCCTCGATTTTCAAGCCGCCGATAATGTTTATGTAAACGTCGTAGGTCCCGAAAAGCAAGCCCGTGCGTTTCTCTAAAACGGCAAGAATTAAGCAGAGCCTGTTGTAGTCAAAGCCGTTCGCAACGCGGCGCGGCTGCCCGAAGCCTGTCTTGCTGACTAATGCCTGTACCTCTGCTAAAATCGGGCGCGTGCCTTCCATCGTGCAGAGAATCGAAATCCCCCCTACCCCGCCGGGTCGCCCCGAAAGCAGCATTGCAGAGGGATTTGGGACTTCGGCGAGACCAAGGTCGCGCATTTCAAACACGCCGATTTCGTTAGTTGAGCCGAAGCGGTTTTTTGCCGCGCGCAGAATCCTGTACGAAAGCTGCTTGTCACCTTCAAAATAAAGCACCGCGTCCACGATATGCTCGAGGACTTTAGGGCCTGCAACGCCGCCGTCCTTGTTGACGTGACCGACTACAAACACCGATATTTCGTCGCTTTTTGCCATTCGCATGAGCAAACTCGTGCACTCGCGCACCTGCGTAACACTGCCCGCAGTCGAGCTGATTCCGTTGATAGTCACGGTTTGAATCGAGTCGACAATCAGCACATCAATTTTATTTTTGCGCGCTGAGCTCACGACTGCCTCGCAGTCGGTGCTGGCGGCTAAAAATAAATTATCGGGCTTGATTCCGAGTCTGTCTGCGCGTAGTTTGATTTGCCGTTCGCTTTCCTCGCCAGAAACGTAAAGCACTTTTAAACCCTTGCTCAAATGTTCACAAATTTGCAATAAAAGCGTTGATTTTCCTATGCCGGGGTCGCCCGATAAAAGCACTAACGAGCCTTTAACCAAGCCGCCGCCCAAGACGCGGTCAAGCTCCGACATTCCTGTGTCGAAGCGTGTTTCGCCGCCGTTATTGCCTATGTCTGCAAGGGTGTGCAGGGTGAGCTCTGCGCCGCCGATTACCGACAAAGCTTCGTCGCGCTCCTTAAATTCAACGAGCGTGTTCCACTCGCCGCAGCCCGCGCACTTGCCGCTCCATTTGAGGTGCTCGTGCCCGCAGTCATTGCATAAATAGTATATTTTGGCTTGCTTGGCTTTGGTTTTCATCGCTTCTTTCCTCCATTTGTACGTCCTCTGAGCCCTCGCTCAAAAATTCAATAAGTCCTCTGTAAATTGTAAATGAAACTTTTTTCTGATACTCGCTGTCGCTGAGACGCGCCGTGTCCTCTGCGTTTGAGAGGAAGCCGCACTCGATTAACAGCGCGGGCTGAGGCGTGTTTCTGAATAAATATAATTCGCCGTCGATTAGTTTTGCTTCGCGGTCGTTTTCGGGGTGAAGCTCGCGAAACACGCCCTGCATAGTCTGCGCGAATCTGAAATTGTCCCTGTTTACCGTCGAATAAAACATCTGCGCTCCGAAATACTGCGGCTGAGTAAATTGATTCTGGTGAATCGAAACAAAAATGCTTTCGGGGTAATTCGCAACTATTTCGCGGCGGTTTTCCATGTCTGAAAGCTTTTGCTTGCGCAGTCCTTCAATGCCGTCGTCGTGAATTGAAACATCGGTGTCGCGCGTCATAATCACGGTAAAACCCGAGAATTCAAGCAGGTCGCGGAGGTTTAAGGCAATCGCGAGGTTGATGTCTTTTTCAAGCTCGCCGCCCGCGCCGATGCAGCCGGGGTCGGGCCCGCCATGTGGCAGGTTCAAATATCCCACAGACGAGGTTGCTACCCACGGCGGGCGGGCTTGACCCCGTACAGTTATTTAGTTAATAAACCCTTAAAATTTCCAATGTACTGTGACTTCCCGCTGATTAAGATTCACCTTCTCGCCAATGACAACCTTTTCAATAAATTCCTCTGCAATGGGACGAGTAAGCTCGTCTATACAGGTATATTTATCTATCAGCTTTTTCCTGTACTCGGTGTCAATGCTTGCTTGATGAAGTGATTCCGCTTGCAGTTCAAGGTTTCTCAGCTTGTCGTTTAGGCTTGCGATTTCTTTTTCGCACTTTCGACTGAAGGATAAAAATTCCTCTTTTGTAATAACATCTTCAAGCTTGTCTTCGTACAGCTTTTCTTTTTTGCTGAGGATTTTTGCTCTTGCCGCAAGAATCGCTTCCGTTTCAGTGTTAAACCGCTGAAGCTTAACATCGTAGTCGCTTTGAATCTCTATGTTGTCCTGTTCGCAGTAGTTTTTCAACCATACGTTGAGCTGCTCTATAATTACTCCCTCAAGCTGTAAGCCGCTAATCGCAGACATATTACTACAATTCATAGCACCGCTTTTATAAGCCTTACATTTTAGGTTGTAATACTGCTTTGTCTGCGTTCTGTTGTAATACACATTTCGCAGCATCGGATTCCCGCAAACAGCGCATTTGACTTTCCCTGCAAGTGCATGAATTTCCTGCGAAGAATTACATGACCTCGTTCTTTCGCCGAGCTTTTCTTGCATTTGCACCCATATTTGCAAGTCAATCACCGCTTCGTGACAGTCCGACACTCGCACCCATTCGTCTTTAGGAACTTTTTTTAATTTACGGTTTTTGTAGCTCACAAAATGAGAACGACCTTGCGCGAGATTCCCTATGTATGTTTCGTTCCGAATGAGCCAAAAAATCGTTGAGCTCGTCCATAGTCCCTGTGACTTGCTTTTCTCGGCACACGAGTTGACGTACTTGCTGTTCAAACGCTTCTTGTAGAATGTAGGGTTCGGGATTCCGAGTTCATTAAGGTGTATTACGATTTTACGATAACCCCAGCCCTGTAAGTACCATTTAAAAATATCACGAACAATCGGTGCGGCATATTCATCAATAATGAGGTGGTTTTTGTTTTCGGGGTTTACAAGATAGCCGAACGGCGCAAACGAGCCTGTGAATTCTCCGCGCTTTCTCTTGCTGTCTAAGGTTTTGCGAATATTCTCGGAAGTGTCTTCCAAATACCACTCGTTAATCAAGCCGTTGATTTGACGGGCTTTTTTATTTGCAACGTCCAAAGTGTCAGCCCTGTCTACAACCCCGATAAACCTCACGTTCCATTCAAGGAATTTATTGTGAATATATTTTTCTATCACCTCCATATCTCTTGAAAATCTTGATTGTGACTTGCATAGGACAATGTCTATGAAACCTCTTTCGCAGTCGGCGAGCATACGGTTGAAGTCGGGGCGTTTTCTGTCAATACCGCTATAATCCTCGTCGCAGTATATATCATAAACATTCCAGGCCCGCTCCTTGCAATAGTCAACAAGCATCGCTTTTTGATTCTGTATGCTTTCGCTTTCGTCGGTTCCGTGTAGCTTGTCCCTGTCCTCGTCGGACAATCTTGTATAAATTCCGGCATTAACCATATTTTCCTCCTTTGTTTTGAGGAGCAGTATGGCATAGTCGAATGAACATTTTTATTATACCATAAACTGCTATATTTTTCAAGTGTTCTACAAATTATTATAACGAAGTTTCAACGTTCCCTCAGCCGTCGACGGCTCTGCCGTCGTTTACGGCGTGGGGTTGTTATATTCCGCGCTAATTACACGCGATATTTTCTCGGTGATTAGCTTTTGTAAAACAGCCTTGTCTTTATTTTTTACAACATTAATAAGCTTAATCGGTTCTTGCGTTTTCATGCTCTTACCCCCGGCTTGTACTTTCTTAATGTGTATGTCAATACAGCCTTTGGTATCACAGAATTTTATATAAATCCACCTGCATATCCGCCAAATTCTCTTCATGGAATCACTCCTTTCATTTTTTATTTCTGCCTACATATTCGCGCTCACCGTCCACGCTCCGGTTCGTCGCTGCTCCGCAACTCCAAACCGAAA
>Ga0123356_10001716_pt1 | contig 23936 bp, 21 predicted proteins | sample TergutEmb28metaG_2_FD_92546 | JGI IMG/M metagenome (GOLD analysis project Ga0123356, IMG submission 92546) | Embiratermes neotenicus P3 segment gut microbial communities from Petit-Saut dam, French Guiana - Emb289 P3 | ecosystem: Host-associated > Arthropoda: Insects > Digestive system > Gut ...
ACTCATTTAGCGAAGAAAAATAGTGGTGTAAAAGTCTTATTACTTACACAAAATATTAGTCCGGGGCTTGCATTAGATGTACAAAAAGCTAACACACAATACGGAGATTTTGATGTAAAACAATTCGCAAAAAGCCATGACCGTTTTTTGATTATTGACGGTGGTAAAGACATATATCATATCGGAGCATCGCTTAAAGACTTAGGTAAAAAATGGTTTGCGTTTCAAAAGATGGATAAAAATTCTGTAGCAAGCATTATAACTGCGATTTCGGGATTGATTTGATGTTGGAGTAGCAATCTTGAAATATCTTATAAAAACCGATATACTCTAATAAAAAGAACGGTTGAGCATTACCCTTATAAAGCGATAGTGACTGCAAACCCGTATGGCAACACTTTAACGGGGTTCGTATTTGGGTACAAATGCTCCACCAAAAGGGTACAAAAGACAACCTTCAGGTCGGAAGACTAAAGGGTTGTTTTTTTACTGGCATAAGCCTGATAGATGGCTGGAAATTTACAAAGATTTTACAAGAATTTTACATACTTGAAATTTATTACAAATTTTGATAATATAAGTGTGCTTTTTATGCGAAAATTACACATCAACAACAAGAGGTCGTATGTTTAGAAGGAATTCGATTTTTGTAAAAATATTGATTCCGTTAATAATAATACTATTACTTCAGCCGATACTGATAGGGTCGGTCTTATTTGCATACGGAGTTTTTAACTCGCTTGATGAAAGTGCTATTGATTCTCTTCATAGTAATGCGATAAACAGAAATCTTGTTCTGACCGATAAAATGGTGTCGGCTTGGTCAAACCTTGATAGACTTGAATATAATGTAATCAACATCCTCGATGACTTTTTGTCCAGCGAAAGGCTATTACTGAATAATGTCATCGGAAATGACCATATAGAAACACAGATATTGGGGCTTTTATCCGAGCCGTTGATTAACGCGCTTCGTCAAACAACGGCTTCAGGAGCGTATGTTTATTTCGGTACCGATAGTATTAATGAAGCTGTTGCACTAAACGGGCTTTATTATCGAAAAAATGACCCGCTATTGTCTGCTCCTGATAATTCAGACCTGCTGCTGCTACGGGGACCCGAGGAAATTGCTAATGCAAACAATATATCCATAGATAATTATTGGCAAAAAATGTTTTCATTTTCACCTGAGTTTCCCGAGAATTGGAATACATTTTTTGAGCCGCAAGAGGCAGCACGAAACAACCGAAACCTGCCATCATCCGAGCTTGCATACTGGAGCAAGGCAATTTCGATTAACCCGGACAGAGCAAACGATTCTAACCTCTGTATAACATACACCCGTCCCGTTATTTTCGAGGGAAGGGTTGTTGCAATGATAGGCACTGAAGTACAGCTGAGCTACTTGGAGAGATATTTACCGACAGCCGATTCCGCTTTTGAACAGTATGGATATATGCTGATAAGGTATTTGGAAACCGAATATGTGCAAAATAATAACGATATTAAAGGGGATATCATAATTGTTGCAGGGAGCTATATTAAACAGCTCATTGGAACGATGGACACGGTCGATTTTACAATTACCGACAGGCAAAGTGTTTATAAAATTAACGATAATAGTATAGAACCTGTGCAGGCGGCGATTCAACCAATCAAGCTATTTAACGATAATGAGTTAAATGATGAGCAGTGGGCTGTTGTTGCTGTCGGTACTGATTATTCATTGTTTACCATGTCGAGAAATTTAAGAAACGGAATCCTGCTAAGCTCTACCGTGGCACTCACTGTTGGAACAGTACTCCTTTGGTTTGCTATTAAACGAACAACTAAGCCGTTAATTTCAATAGCGGAGCAAATACAATACAATGAACCGGCGGAGCATATTGTGGTCGATAAGGTTAATGTATATGAAATATCCCTGCTTTGCTCAACAATAAACTCAATGAAGGATGAGCGCACCGAAGCTGAAGCAGAGCTGCGAACAGAGAGGGAGCGATATCTTGTCGCTTTGGAAAGTGTTGCAGACACAGTGGTGGAGTACGATGTATCTGATGACAGCTTTACTTTATACTACTTTGTAACGGTAAACGATAAGTCCGAGCTTTGTTCCAATGTAATAAAGGGGCTAACGGAAAAAATTAAGACCGGAGAGTTCTGTCACCAAGATGATATCGAAAACATACTCTTGTTATTGGAATCAGAGGATACCGATAATGCAGTAGTAAGGATAAAAACAGAGGTGTTTCCTCATATCTCCGATGCAGTAAATGATGAAGGGTATTTTTGGTTCTTTATCAAATCATCATATCTTGTCGCTAATAGTGGTGAAGTAATCAAGATTATAGGTACTGCAAGAGATTTTACCGGGAAAAAACTAAAAGAATACGCAGATATTGAGACGTCACACCGTGATTCCACAACAAAACTATATAACCACAGCTATGGATTGAACTTAATTAAAGAAGCGGTAAATGATGCGCTGAATAAAGTCAGGTCATTCTCACTGAGTATTATTTCCATAAATAATTATGACCAACTGGAAGCTTATTATGGTCGAACCTTTGCGGCATCTATTCTTATGGAACTGTTTGCAGTCTTCCCGAGTACCGGCAAAAATATAAAAGCCCGTATATCAAACGATGAAGTACTTATGTTCATTCAAGAAGCCAACACGGGGGAAGTTATTGTTTATGCAAATAAGTTCTTAAAAAAGGTTTCACGACTGTATACGGGCGAGAACTATGACCTTCAGCTGAGTGTCAGTATCGGTACGGCGTTATCGGATGATGCTTCTGATTTTGATGTACTTATGTTATATGCGTCAAGAGCAGCTCAAAACGCAGCAAAACACGACGATAACCGCATGGTTTTCTATAGTGATGTGCCGTATAGTGTTTATGACAGTGGCTTTACAAGCCGAAACAGACCGATAAATGTCTTCCTGGATGTTGAAAAGGGTAACATTTCCAATTATACATTTGACTTGTTTGAGAGCACTGCCGACACACATAGTGCCATTAATATGCTGCTATTAACTATAGGCAGACTGTATTCGTTAAAGCAAATATTAATTTGCGCTTATAATACCGAGTTCGGAACAGGACGCATTACGCATAAATGGAACACTGACAGCATCGGCGTTGAAAACTCTGCTCTCGAAAAAATAACTCAAGATGACCACACAGTATTTGAGGCTATGCTTGATGTAAACGGAAGCATGACATACACAGGCAAGCACGCTGACAGCTTTAACACAACTTTCAAGCAGTTTTTATGCCTGAACCAATACGAAAATACCGGCGGTTATTGTTGCGTGATGTATGAAAACGGTGTCCCGTTCAGCAGGATTCTATTTCAAGCAGAGACAACTGTCAGAGACTGGACAGAGAATGAACTGCGCGACCTTCACGAAATATCAAAAATAATCGCAGTCAATCTCAGTAATGAGAAATCGTTGTCGGCAAGCCATGCCAAAAGTGAGTTTTTATCACGTATTTCACACGAGATAAGAACACCCATGAATGCGATTGTCGGCATGACAAATATCGCAAAAAGCTCCATGAATGATACAGAGCGGCTGAGCGATGCGCTTGATAAAATTGACTTTTCGGCAAAACACCTGCTGTCGCTGATTAATAATGTTCTTGAAATGTCACGTATCGAAAACGGAAAAATTGATATCGAAGATAATTATTTTACAATCGACAAGTTTATAACGGATGTAGAAAAGCTGATGCGTCCATCTGTAGAGGATAATGAGATATCCTTGGATTTAATTAAGGACTATAGCTACAAGGGGCAATTGCTCGGTGATGAGTTCAGACTACGACAAGTCATTATTAATCTGCTGAGTAATGCAAACAAGTTCACTCAGAAAAACGGCTCAATAAAATTGATGATAAAAGAGTTAAGCAGTGATGGGAAGTTTATTAATCTGATGTTCTCGGTCATGGATGATGGAGTCGGAATTGATGTTGAAGACCAGTCCAACATCTTTAAGACCTTTGAGCAAGCTCGTGCAAGTTCATCATCACAAAAGCAGCTCGGAAGCGGATTGGGTCTTGCAATCAGTTCGAATATTGTCTCAGCTATGGGAGGAACAATTATGCTGAGCAGTACACCAGGTAAAGGCAGTGAATTCTACTTTACTCTAAAGCTTAAACAGGTGCGCGAAGCTGCTCCCGAACCGGATGAAGCAGATTCTGACGCTCGCAACAACAACCTTTACACGGGGAAAAGTGCTCTGGTTGTTGATGATGTAGATGTTAACATTGAAGTTGCAAAACTATCCGATGGAGGAGAAATAAGTTAATGAAGATAAAAATAATTTTTATTTCTATAGCAGTTTTAGTATTGGCAGCGGCAGCCGCGATAGTAGTTCTTATCAGCAGATCTTCGACAGATGGGTCAGGCAAGATAATTGACCCTGATGCCACCGATATATCCGGAGGCGGTGCCGGTAATAGACCTATCTCGTTCGTTGATGAGCATGATATAGAGGGATTTGTACTACTTGCAGGCTTTACTCAGCCCGACTCTTTTATTCCGGCAGAATCTCCGCAGCTGCCTGAGCGTTCATATTTTCGCCCGGGTGGTGGAGTGTTCGGCAATGCTTCAAGTCTCACTGCATGGGATAACAATTATCAGGTGTTAATCGGAGCATCGGGTGATAAAACAGGTGTTCCTGTAATGCTTTGCAGCAGTTCGCTAACTTCCGGCGACTGGACTTCTGCGCAGGTCGCGGGTCTTTTTAATGCCGCAGGGTTCAGGCTGAATTTTAGTACATTAGGCTATGAAAATATAAGATTGACAGCGTATCAATCGGTATCAGACGATTTCGGAGATGCGTCTCTTTCGGAAATCCCTTATGAGCTTGCATTCAGCACAAGTGACGGTGTTCGGTGGACAGCCATTCACGAATCGGGAGTTAACGTATCAAAAAGCAACAGCAATACCGCTCTTACTTATAGTAATTTCGCTCTCCCCGGAGTTATTGATAACGAACACGAAGTGCTTATCAGCATTTACCTTAACTCGCAATCAAACATTACCGCTAACGGAAGTATGTCAATTAATCGCATTAGCATAACAGCTGATGAACTAGGCTCGAGTGCAAAGGATATTGTACTGTTTGAACTAAGTGAGGATTCTTCTGATGCTTCGGCATTGTTCTCTGCAACTCCCGAGGATGCGTTTTATAGTGCGACAGATGGTTTGCCCGATAGTGATTTCCGCTTGACGGGTTGGGATAGAGGACGCCCAAGATTCATAGGGTATACAGGCGAGGAGCAGACTCCTGTTGTATTTGAGAATATAATGACAGTTAGGAACTGGACACCGGCAGATGGTTATATAACTGATGCAACAGCTTTCCAGATACAGCTTCGTACATTGGGTTATGTGGAAATTGTCATATCCGCAGACCAAGTTTCGTCTGAGGGAGGTCCAGATACCTTTAAACTCGCATATAGCCACGACGGGGAGCTGTGGGTACACATTCCCGACTCAATGCGCAGTATCAAGCAAACCTCCGATGGCGGATTTGCTTCCTTAACACGGTCTTATGAAAGATTTTTATTACCCGATGAAGTTTCAAACAGAGAAACTGTATTTTTGCGTGTGTACTTTGACGGGACAGGAACGGGAGAAAGTACATCAATCAACAATATCGAGCTTTGGGGACGTGCCGTCCGCTCTCATGAAGGCTTCACAGCAGAAATGCTGACAATCCAGCCCGGCACTACAAGTACCGAAAGAAATATTACTTGGCATGACTGGACAAGAACCGGCTCGCAAGCAATGGTCAAATATGAATCTGCGCAGTCAGCAGTAAGCGGCTTTACACAAGCAGCACAGACTGTCGTTGCAGAAAGCTTTGATGCATACCTCAGAAGAACAGCCCATACTGTAACAATTACGGGCTTAAACCCTGACACAGAATATATTTATGCGGTGTCCGGTGATGGCATAAACTTCAGCGAACCTTACAGCTTCAAAACCTCTGGGGCCGAAAGGTTTACATTCATAGCAATTTCAGACACGCACATGGGTGACCCGACTGTTTCACCGTATGATGATGATTCGGGAAATAACGGTAAACTCGATGACAAATACAGACCGGGTGTCACAACAAAACAAGGCTGGCAGGATGCTCTTGATGTAATGATTGCCACAGTTCCCGATGTTGCTTTTTTAGCTGCCATGGGAGATATGGTAGACCGAAACCTGATGGACGAGGAGCCTGAAAATGAACTGCAGCAGCATCAAATCAAATGGGATAATTATCTCGTGCCTGCACATTTAAAAAGCATACCGATTGCACCTGTTATGGGTAACCACGAAGCAAGGAGCAATATAAGCTTCCGTATTCATTACAACTTACCAAATGAGGTTATACTTTCGGGCAATGATATGCTTCCTACCGCATCGACGGGTGTGCAGCAGGAAAATGAAAACATGGCAAACTATTGGTTTTTATATAATAACGCACTGTTTGTTGTTCTAAATACAGGTCCGCGTCCGCGTGACGCCAATGAAAACCCGGCGCAAGACGCTGTCGCTCTCGGTGTAATTGCACACTTTGACGATGTTCTCACAGCCGCAAAAGCTGCGCATGAAGGAGAGTATGACTGGCTGTTTGTCCAAACTCACAAAAGTATAACCGGCATTGCTAAGCATAGTGCGGATTTTGATGTTGAACGTTTTGTGAAAATGGGGCTTGAAGCTCTATTTGTTGAACATAATGTTGATATTGTGTTTACTGCTCACGAGCATAGTTATACTAGAAGCTTTCCGCTTATTGCAAACTCAGGTCAGGATAGTTTTGAACCTGATATGCAGCGGCGCGATTTGCGTATGAATAATGTTTCCTATAACTTTGATAATACGGGTGATTCAATAAAACAAGGTGATGGGGTAATAATCTTTTCTCTCAGCTCTATCAGCGGTCAAAAGTTTTACGCACCTTTTGCACCGGAGTACTATAATAACGTGAATTATCCATACTTATTCGACGGCTCAAGAGGTGCTTTGAATATGTCTGTGCCTGCAAGTGAAAATGTTTTTCTCTCTGAGGATATAGAGACCTTCGGGCCGAGAATTCCATGGAGCATTGCGTATTATCGGCAGGAATATAAGCCTATCTTCATGGAGCTTGAAGTGACAGCAAACGCTGTAAAAATAACCGCTTACGAGTTTGCGCATGACATTAACGGTGCATTACTGGATATATCAATAGTTGACAGCTTTACTGTTGTAAAATAATATACGATAAGCTATAATGGCTTCATGACAAAAAATAAGAAATGAGGTACAACTATGGCATCACAAGATAAGTTAAGAGCAATGTTTAGTGAAATGAACCTTGAGCAGAAGGGTAATTTTATTGACAACTTAAAAAAGTCGCTTGATGGCAGCGAGGATGCTGAAAGTGCAGAGTTTCTTAATGAATGTATAGCACATTACACCATGGAAAAGGATTTCATGGACTCCATGGCGGAGGAAGAAGCAGCAGCGGCAGCAGTGGCAGAACCGGAAGCGGTGGCTCCTGCGGCAGCAGAGCCTGAAGCTGAGGTTGAAGCGGTGGCTGAACCTGAGCCAGAACCTGAGCCTGAAGCTGAGGTTGAAGCGGTGGCTGAACCTGAGCCAGAACCTGAGCCTGAAGTCGAGGTTGTAGCTGAAGTTGTGGTTGAAGCTGAGCCTGAAGTCGAGCTTGAAGCAGAACCTGTGATTGAAGAAGTGGTTGCAGAGCCTGAACCTGAGGTTGAAGTTAAGATTGAGCCTGAGTTAGCAATTGAACCGGATGCAGCGCTTGAAATCGAAGCACTTATTGAGCCTGAGTTAGCTGTTGAAGAAGCAGTGCTTGAACCTGAACTCGAAATGGAGTTAGAGCCTGAGCCAGAGCTAGAGTTAGAGCCTGAAATTGCTCTTGAACCGGAACTCGAGACAGAACCCGAGGTTGAAATTGAACCTGAGCTAGAACTTGAACTAGAGCCTGAGTTAGAGTTAGAACCTGAACTAGAGCTTGAGTTAGAGCCTGAAGTGGAGCTTGAGATGGCAATCGAGCCCGAGCCTGAGTTAGAACTCGAACTAGAGCCCGAGCCCGAGCCGGAGCCTGTTATTGAGAAAACAAAGGCACTTGTTACAACAAAGAACAAGATTGATTTTATTGAGCTTGAAATTTCTGAACTGGCAGAGAATGTCCGGTATAAAATGAGTGTTATTGAGGTTATTTCTCATCTGCTCTCAGGTGAAGGTAATAGTATTGTCGAAGCCGCATCGCAGGTTATTGAACTTGAGCCGGAGGCACCACTTGAAAGCACAAGTGCTTATGAAGAAAAAGTTGACGGAATCGAAAAAAGCCTTTCAGATTTTGCCGAGAGTATACGGCATGATATGAAAGTAATGGAAGCTATTTCCGATTTATTATCAGGCAAAGGGAAGTAAACAACGAACACTAAGTATCAAACGAAAAATACTTTATGGCTTCGGCGTAACTGTCGAAGCCTTTTCCTGCTATGGTTTTTACGCAAGCATCCGAGGTGTATGATATTTGGCGGAAAGATTCGCGTTTACTTATATCGGATAAATGCACTTCGATTGCAGGTATACCAACTGCTTTAATTGCATCGGGGATTGCTATGCTCGTGTGAGTGTATGCAGCAGGGTTAATGATGATTGCGTCGAAGTTACCGTGAGTGAGCTGGATTTTATCAATGATTGCACCCTCGCAATTGGATTGGAAGCATTCAATTTCGAGTCCTGCGCTTTTAGCTTCGGATTCAATGAATTCAACTAAATCTTGATACGTCCTCGACCCATAAATCTCAGGCTCGCGAATACCAAGCATATTCAAATTCGGTCCGTTAATAACTAAAATCTTTTTCATAAAACTCCTTCATGTGTCAGGGGGACGGTTCTACTGACACAGTGTCAGGGGGACGGTTCTACTGACACAGTGTCAAGGGGACGGTTCTATTGACACATTTATAATTTTATTCATTGTTTCATAAATGCCTTGAACAGTGACTGAGAAATCGCTCCACTTTTTGTATAATGGCAAACGCTCGGCGGCGAGTTCTTCGATGCCTTCTTTTTGTGATAGGGGTCTGCCCTCTGTTGGTAAGTCTTTTATATCTCTGTCCAAAAATATAACGAAACCATTTTGCTTTATTATATCACGGTTTTCAGCGCGTTTGACAATTCCGCCGCCTGTTGCTATGACTAATCCGCTTTGTTTGCATAGCTCTTCAAGTGCTTCGTTTTCAAGCTTACGGAAAGCAGCTTCGCCGCTTTCGGAAAAAATTGTCGGGATTGATTTTCCTGCTTTATGTTCAACCCACTCATCTGTATCTGCAAACTCACGACCGAGCTTTGTGGCAAGCTCTTTACCAACAGTTGATTTACCGCACCCGGGCATACCTATGAGTATTATGTTTTGAGTTTGCGTTTTGACGCTTTGTGTTATCTCGTTAACTATCTCGTCGGGGATTGCTCTGCCTGTAAATAACTCTGATGCTTTTTTTGCTTGAGCAACGAGCATCGGGAGACCGCCGTTACATGGAATGTTTAGCTCTTCAGCTTGCAGTAATAGCTTTGTGCGGTGTGGATTATAAATCAAGTCGATGACAGCTTTGCAGTTTTTGAAAATGCTTAAATCTTCGATAGGTGAAGCTTCGTTATTCGGATACATTCCAATAGGTGTCGTATTAATAATCATCACCGCATCGTTATGCTTGTCGATGTTTTCATAGTTGTTTTCACCGGTTCTTGAAATGATAACAGGGTTGCCAAATCTGTCAAAAGAACCGTCCCCTTGACAGGTTTTTAAAACTGCTTGAACCGTGAGTGATGAGCCGCCGTTTCCGAGAATGAGGATCTTGCCGTCGAATAAATTGTGCCTTTGTGTTTCCAATAAATACGAAAACCCATAGAAATCAGTGTTTTCACCGTAGAGTGAGCCGTCTTGTTGCCGTATTATTGTGTTTACACTTCCGATGTTTTTTGCATTTCCTGACAAATCTTTACAGTATGGTATTACAGCGGTTTTATAAGGGATTGTCACGTTTAAGCCTGAAAACTTGTTGTCAGAGCTTGTCAGAAACTCTTCAAGCTCATTGGGTGATTTTTCGATTAGTCTGTAGTCATAATCGCCCAGCATACTATGAATGAGAGGAGAATAGCTGTGGGAGAGGTGTTCGCCGAGGAGACCGTAGTAGCTCATTGTATTTACTCCTTGTCGACCTTCTCTTGACCGATGCGGCTGATTTTAAATAATAAAGCAAATAAGTCGGATATGTAGGGCTTGTTTTTTTCGCTTACTTTCATCGTTAGCTCATGTATTTTCTGCTGCTCGCGCACAGGGTCGTGTATTGGAAGGTCATGCTTCTTTTTGTATAACGCGATTTTCGAAGTTACCTCCATGCGTTTTTCAAACAAGCGAATGATGTCATCGTCAATTTCGTCGATGTCGAGACGTAGCTTTTGTAAATCCATTTCAGTTCTCCAATCAAATCAATGGTTGCCCTGCTTCGGATAATGCGTCGTAAATCGCTATTGCGGCGGCGGCCTCTGTACAGGGGACGGCGCGGGGGACTATGCATGGGTCGTGGCGACCTTTTATGCATAGTTTTGCTTCCGTACGCATTGAGAGACTGACACTGTCTTGCTCTATGGCAATTGACGGTGTCGGTTTAAATGCTGTACGGAAGATTAGCGGCATGCCTGTGGTTATGCCGCCTAAAATGCCGCCGTGGTTGTTGGTTTTGGTTTTGATTTCATTGTTTTTAATTATGAAAGCATCGTTGTTTTCTGAGCCTCTGAGAGAGGCAGCTGCAAAACCATTACCAAACTCAACACCCCTCACGGCGGGAATGCCAAAGAGAACTGAGGCGATTTTATTTTCCATTCCGTCAAACATCGGCTCGCCGATGCCTGCAGGAATACCGATTGCGGCACATTCGATGATACCGCCGAGTGAGTCGCCGTTTTCTTTGGCTTTTTCGATAGCAGCCAGCATTTGCGCTGCAGTTTTGATTGCATCGAAATCCTTGAGGCTGACATTCACAGGGTCGAAGCCTTGTGCGGTTATATTACCGATTTGTGTTATATGTGCGGCTATGTGAATGCCTTTTCCTTTTAGCAGTTGCAAGCAAATTCCGCCTGCAACACAGAGAGGGGCTGTAAGCCTGCCCGAGAACTGACCGCCTCCGCGGACATCGCGGTTTTCGCCGTACTTTATGTATGCCGAGTAATCAGCGTGTGACGGGCGGGGGATATCGCGTATCTCATCATAGTCGGCGGAGCGTGTGTCCGTGTTTCGGATAATGGCGGTGAGCGGTGCTCCGCAGGTTTTGCCGTCAACCAAGCCTGATATGAATTCAGGTTCATCTGCTTCATTGCGTGCTGTAGTAAAAACACCTTGTCCGGGAGCACGTCTTTTGAGAAAGGAGCTTAATTCATCAAAATCGATTTTAAACCCCGAAGGCAACCCTTCGATGGTGACACCGATAGCGGGGCTGTGGGATTGTCCGAAAATTGTGATTTTTAGGTTTTTACCAATTGAGTTTGACATATATACTGTCCCTTTCAAGAAACGTTTTATTACTGCACTTCATCCCACTCTCCGCCAAGTTTATCGCGAAAATCGTCGAAGAAGGCGGGGTATGATTTGTTGACTGCTTCGGCATTGTGGATTATAACATCGTTTTCGCAAGCGGCAGAGATAACCGCAGCTGTCATTGCTATTCGGTGGTCGCCGTGTGCTGAAACCTCGCCGCCTTTTAGTCTTTCTTTGCCGACGATTATAAGTCCGTCTGCTGTTTCGGTAATATCCGCTCCGAGGGTTGTCAGGGTTTCGGTCACAGTAGACAAGCGGTCGCTTTCTTTTATCCTCAAACGCTCAGCGTTTCTGATTGTTGTTTTACCCTTTGAGACAGAAGCGACAGCCGCAAGTATAGGTACTAAATCGGGAGTGTCGGAAGCATCAATCTCGATACCACGAAGCGTGGCGGGGGAAACCTCGCATGACCCCTCACAAAGACCAACAATAAAATCTCCGTCTGAAACGTTCGTCTTGCAATCCGTAGTACCACTGCTTAATGTTACATCTGCACCGAATTGTCTTAGAAAGTCTAAGATTCTCTTGTCACCTTGTTTTGATTGTAAGTTAAGATTTGTACAGGTTATGCCGGTTTTTATGATTGCTCCTGCCGAGAGCCATAAAGCTGCGTTTGACCAGTCGCTGCCGACGGTTACTTCTTTAGGAGATTTATATATCTGTCCGCCTTGAATAAAGAATGAGTTTTCTTCCCCGGTGTCAGCGCTTTGAGTTTCACGTTCTTCAATATTTATCCCGAAAATTCTTAGCGTATCAAGAGTGATGTCGACATAAGGGCGAGATTCTAATGTGCCTATGACACGGATTTCACTATCACCTTTGAGTAGCGGCAGAGCGAGGAGCAAACCGCTGATGAATTGAGAAGAGATGTCGCCGGGGATTGTGTAAATGCCACTTGTTAATTTCCCCTCTAGGGTCAGGGGGTTGATTCCCTCTGCGGAAAGCTTACAGCCATGTGCAACCATTTCTTCATAAAGCCCTGTTAGAGGGCGTGAGGGCAATCTGCCTGCCATCTGAAATGAAGAGCTTACGCCGAGCGCGCCGACAACGGGCAATAAAAAGCGTTGTGTTGAGCCGCTTTCGCCGCAGTTGAGGGTGGCAGGAGAGGAAGGTGTTAGGATAGGTGTTACATGAAATCCTGTTTGTATTCGTTCGATTCTTGCTCCAAGTGCACTCAAGCAGGCAGCCGTGGCATCTATGTCCTCAGAGGTTTCGGTGCAATGTATGAATGATACATTCTCTGCGAGTGCTGCACAGATTAATATTCTGTGTGCTTCGGATTTTGAGGCGATTGCGCGAACTGTGCCGCCTGTTATGGGCTTTGTTATACGAATATCCATACTAATCCTGCTCCAGTCCCATGCGGATTGTGTTATCAAGCTCGATTATAGGGATACTTCTTAGTATACATTTCCCGACTTCCGTAGGCAAAACCATTACAAGACCTTCACTGCCGCGCTTCTTGTCAGATAGGCAAACACGTGTTATCTCTGTTGCACTGTATGTTGTAGTGTGCGGTAAATCGTAGAGCTTCAGCATTCCCAACACAGCACTAAGCGTCTGAGCATCGCAAATGTTCCTGTTCACGGCAATGCGTGTTTCAACCGCCATTCCAATTGCTACAGCTTGTCCATGCGAAATTTCATAATTACTTAGTTTCTCAATTGCGTGCCCAATCGTATGTCCGAAGTTTAAAAGCATTCGGTCGCCGCTTTCAAACTCATCGCTTTCAACAATATCGCGTTTAATTTTAACGCACCGCTCAATAACCTCTTCGTATTGCTTTTTGACAGGCTTTTCCAGAGATTCCAGCAAATCGCAATCTTTAATTATGCCGCACTTAATAATCTCAGCGCAACCGTCGCGATATGCTTCTTCACTGATTGTAGAGAGCAGTGAAGTGTCACAAAGCACCAAATCCGGTTGATAGAATGTGCCGAGCAGGTTTTTCCCGGCTTCCAGGTTAACCGCGGTTTTGCCGCCTACCGATGAATCCACTGCCGACAAAAGTGTTGTGGGGATTTGAACAAACTTTGTTCCTCTCATATAACACGCGGCTGCAAAGCCTGCGAGGTCACCTGTTACACCACCGCCCAGAGCGATTACAACATCACTGCGGCTCAGTTTTTTTTCAGCGAGATAGTTGACAAGTGATAAAAACATTTCGGGGTTTTTCGAGGCTTCACCACTGGGGAAAATAAACTCTGAGACATTATATTCGTTTTTTACAAGAGTGTCGATTAGACGGCTGCCGTATATTTCCTCAACATTTTCGTCGGAAACAATAACCGCAGATTGACCGCCTGTTGCCGCCTTGATTGCCAGCCCTGCGTTATCTAAAAGGTTTTTACTTATTACGACATCATAAGTTTTTGAAGCATTAACGGTGATTTTCCTCATCTATGGTCAAGCTCCTCTTTAAGCTTACTTCCTTCTTCAAGCAGTTTTACAAGTTCCTCCATGTCACCTGTTGCCAGAGCATTTCTATACTTCGTGACCGATTCGATGAAGCCGTCAAGCTCTTTGACAAGAAACCGGCTGTTATCCATGCATAGCTCGCCCCACATATCGGCGTTAAGTCGTGCAACGCGTGTCAAGTCTCTGTAGCTCCCTGCCGAGAAACCTTTATGTCCTTTTGCTGAAGGACTTTTAATGTATGCGTTGGAGACGACGTGAGCCATCTGTGAGCTAAATGCAATCATTTCGTCATGCAAATCAGCACTTGCGATTGTCAGGTGTCCAAAGCCAAGCGGCTTTAGGGTTTCTTCGATGCGACCAAACAGTGCCGGGTCGTCGAGTACGGGCGGAACGAGTATCATGTACGCGGCGTGGAAAAGGTCGGCACGGCTGTTTTTGAAGCCTGCATTATGGCTGCCTGCCATAGGGTGTCCGCCGACAAATATGAACCCGTATTTCTCAGCAAGCGGAAAACACTTGTCACATACGAAGCGCTTAACGCCGCAGCAGTCGATGACAAGTGTGTCTTTGGCGATAATTGGTGCGGTTTTCTCTAAATACGTAACCGCATCTCCGGGATTAATGGCGATAAGAATCGCCTCGCAGTCTTTCATCGAAGCTTCGTTTAATATGCCGCTAATCGCACCTGAAAGCTCTGCGAAGCTGAGGATAGACTCATCGGTATCGTAGCCGAAAACCTTATGACCATTTTCACTATATGCTTTTGCAAGTGAGCCGCCAATCAGCCCCATGCCGACAATGCCAATAATCAATGTAAGAAATCTCCCTTCCAATCACGGCTGATTACCTGATTGCTTCGCGTACCTTGGAAATTTTTTCCGCGACATCGCTAAACTGCTCGGGCGTCAGTGACTGAGCACCGTCGCAAAGCGCATTTGCGGGGTCGTTGTGGACTTCTATCATAAGTCCGTGCGCCCCTGCCGCCACCGCCGCCAGTGCCATCGGCTTTACAAGCCGCGCAAGCCCTGAAGCGTGGCTGGGGTCGACAACGACAGGCAAATGCGATAACTCACGCAACATCGGCACAGCCGACAGGTCGAGTGTGTTGCGTGTGTATGTCTCGAACGTGCGGATACCGCGTTCGCACAAAATGACGTTATGATTGCCGCCTGCCATTATATATTCGGCACTCATAAGAAGCTCCTGCAGCGTATTGGCAAGCCCCCGCTTGAGGAGCACCGGCTTTTGTGTCATTCCAAGTTCTTTCAAAAGCTCGAAATTCTGCATATTGCGAGCGCCGACTTGAATGATATCGACATTCTCAAACATCGGCAGATGGTTTGCGTTCATTATCTCGGTAATGATAGGCATTCCCGTCAGCTTTTTCGCCTCTAGCAGAAGCTCAATGCCATCAGCTCGCATACCCTGAAAATCGTAGGGTGAGGTTCGGGGCTTAAACGCACCTCCGCGAAGCACGGTCGCGCCTGAAGCCCTCACACTTTCAGCAATTGACAGGATTTGTTCCGATGACTCAACAGAACAAGGCCCTGCAAATATCTGAAAGTTATCGCCGCCGATTTTCAGACCGCAAACCTCGATAACGGTATCATCAGGATGAAACCGCCTGTTTGCAGACTTAAAAGGCTCGCTGATACGCTTAACCGATTCAACCATCTCCAAGCCCTCCAGCAGTTCGGTGTCAATTTGGGCAGTATCTCCGATTAATCCAAGAATTGTATAAGACTCGCCTTTGGAAAGATGAACGGAAAGCCCTTTTCCCTCAAGCCATACAGTCAAATCATCAATTTGCTTCTTAGTCGCACTCGGCTTTAAAACCGCTATCATTATAAATACTCCTTGTCGTGAGACAAGAGAACTGTCCCCTTGTCTTATTTTCTAACTGTGTTAAAATAATATAATGCCACTTTGCATTGTAACATAAATCGAGTTGAAAGGGGAAAGAAAATGCCTGAATTTAATGTAAATAATCCAATTATCTACGTAGCTGCGGCAATTATTGTCGTTTTCGTTTTTTCGCAATCGGTTTTCTTTTTGATAAGGGCGTGGAAGCACGCCAAAAAAATGGGGATGGAACAAGCGAAGCTTCGGCGAATTGCTGTATCAAGCGCTGTGTTTACGATAGCACCTGCAATTGCAATATTACTAGGTATTATCACGCTCAGCAACGCACTCGGTTTGCCGACACCTTGGATGAGACTCGTAACGCTCGGCTCAGTGACTTACGAGCTGCCTGCGGCGGAAATGGCGGCGACAGCGACAGGGAACTCAATGAGTGAGAGGATAACCGACCCACGAGTATATACGACGATTCTTTGGGTTATGACGCTCGGAATTATCCCGTCACTTTTTCTTGCTCCGTTCTTAATGAAAAAAATTCACAGCGGTGTCGTTAACGTTGGGGCGAAGGATAAAAAGTGGGGCGAGATTTTTATGACGGCACTCTTTCTCGGAATGATTTCTGCTTTTCTCGGAATGATATTTTCTCGAATCGGTGAGGGGATAACCGGCTGGATACCTGTATTTGTAATGCTATGTTCAGCTGTGCTTATGGCTATTCTCGGGATAATTTGCAAAAAAGGAAAAGTTGCATGGCTTGAAAATTATGCCCTGCCGCTATCCATGCTCGGAGCAATGGCACTGTCAATCCCGATAACCCGGGCGATAGGTTAGGGGGTGGTTGTAATGGATGATAGAGAAAATATGGAAAACACAGCCTCCATCGAAGCAACAGAAACTAGTACAGGTGCAGGGGTAGTCGCAATCGACAAAAAAGATTATTTTAGCACCATCTTCGTTTACGGCAGAATTTGGATGCTGTCAGCGCTTACAATTTTTATTGCGATACCTGCGTTTCTTTCAATTTACTACGATGCATGGCCTCATCTAAATGAGTTCTTCATAGGCTTTATGGGGATTGCCCCGACGTTTTGGGTGGTCGCAATAATTGAGATGTTTACCTACATTCCGATGCTCGGAGTCGGCGGTTCTTATCTCGGTTTTGTCACAGGTAATTTGACGAACTTGAAAGTACCTTGTGCAATCAACGCCATGTCGGCAGCGAAAGTCGAACCCGGAACAGATGAGGGAGAAATCGTATCAACAATAGCGATTGCAGTTAGCTCGATAGTTACGACGTTAATAATAACCCTCGGTGTATTTATGCTCTTTACAATCAGACCAATTCTGGAAGACCCGTTCTTGGCACCCGCTTTTGCAAACATTCTCCCTGCAATGTTTGGAGCACTTGGTGTTGTTATGATAAGCAGAGGGTGGAAAATCGCAGTCGCTCCGATAGTATTCATGCTTGTACTATTCATGTTCATACCGGGACTGGCAAGCATGGTTGGCATACTGGTACCCGCAGGAGTAGTAGTTGCAGTAGTCGCGGCACGCTTTCTGTATAAGAAAGGTTGGTTATAACCTGTCAGGGGGACGGTTCTAGTGACAGGAAAATGAAAGGATGATTCAATTATGTGGTTATGGTTACTTTTAATACCTGCGGCGATTGTGCTCTTCTTGATAATTATTTGCATAAGAGCGGCGTTATTTACGCCAAAAAAAGCAGCGAAAAATCAAACATCACACCAAGAACTAGAAGCCGCTGATATTAGTGAAGCTAAGTTGGAGCAAGCTATCACGAGTCTTCAAGAGATGATTAAAATTGAGACTATTTGGAACTGGGATAATGACCCCGAGGGTAAGACGTTTACGGAGTTTCGCGTATTACTTCAACGGCTTTATCCGTTACTTCACAAACAAAGCGGTTATGAGCAAATCGGCAGGGGCGGAATGTTATATAAGCTGAAAGGAAAGTCATCGGAGAACCCGACCGTTTATATGGCGCATTACGATATCGTGCCTGCTGAGGAGGATAAGTGGTCGAAACCTCCTTTCTCGTCAATTCGTGAAAACGGTGAAATTTGGGGTCGCGGAACGCTTGATACAAAAGCAACGCTGTGTGCGGCTCTTGAAACAATCGAAGCTCTTCTTGAACAAGGTTTCGTTCCCCAAAATGATATTTACTTCGCGTTCGGCTCGGACGAAGAAACCGACAGCACAGATATGCCCGCAATCGTAGCCACCCTCAAATCAAGAGGTGTAAAGCCCGCTCTTGTACTCGATGAAGGCGGCGCTGTGGTGGAAAACATTTTCCCCGGTGTTAAAAAGCCGACAGCCCTTATCGGAACCGCCGAAAAGGGCATGATGAACGTGTCCTTTGCCGTCAGCGGCATGGGTGGACACGCATCGGCACCACCCGTTAAGACACCTGTAGGTGCTCTTGCAAGAGCGGTCGTAAAAATTGAAGACAATCCGCTGCCTGCACATATATGCGAGCCTGTTGCGGGAATGTTTGATACCCTTGGGCGTCATTCGACGTTTGCGTTTCGGCTTATTTTTGCAAATCTTTGGTGCTTCAAGGGGTTATTCACACTTATTTGCAAAAAGGCAGGCGGCGAGCTTAATGCACTTGTCCGCACAACCTGTGCTTTTACACAAATGCAAGGCAGCACCGCCCACAACGTCCTGCCGCCGACAGCAAACGTCTCGGCGAATATGCGTTTGATGAGCCCCGACAACATCGACAGCGTTCTAACAGAACTGAAAAAGCGTGTAAATGACGATACAATCAGCATAACACGACTGAGCGGGCACAACCCGTCAGCTTTTTCAACTGTCGACAGCGAGGGCTACGCACGCGTATCAAACGCAATCGCCGCAACATGGCAAGATGCAATAATCTCGCCATACCTTATGATTGCCGCAAGTGACTCAAGGCACTTTTGCGAAATCTGCGACGTCGTGCTCCGCTTCTCAGCAATGGCACTAAGCGGCGACGACCGCAAACGCATCCACGGCAACAACGAACGCATAACCGAAAAACAACTCGCCGATGCCTTGACTTTTTATAGAAGAATGATTAGTGCAAGCTGACGCGTCTTAACACTTTCAATTGCATCAAATTAGCATAAAATGATTAAATTGAACCAAAAATGACGAAATTGGGAGAATGATTAATGATTACAGGAGAAATAAGAAATAAAATTGATGCATTGTGGGATATTTTCGCATCAGGTGGTCTGGTTAATCCGCTTGATGTTATTGAGCAAGTTACATACCTGATGTTTATACGCGACCTTGACGATATAGACAATACTCGCTCAAAAGAAAGCGTTATGCTTGGTATTGCGCATAAAAGCATATTTAACGGTGAAGTAACAGCAGGTAACCAAAAAGTAGACGGACAGCAATTAAAATGGTCTGTATTCCGTGACTATCCCGCAGGCAGAATGTATTCGGTAATGCAAGAGATGGTGTTCCCATTCATAAAAACCCTCCATTCGGATAAAAACAGTGCCTACTCAAAGTACATGGATGATGCGATATTCAAAATACCAACACCGCTTTTATTATCAAAAATTGTTGCTTCACTTGATGAGGTTTACGAGCTTATAGAACTTGAACAAAATCCCGACACACGTGGGGATACCTACGAATACTTGCTGTCGAAAATCTCGCAATCGGGGCGGAACGGGCAATTCAGAACACCGAGACATATAATACGCATGATGGTGGATATGATGAAACCGGGCGTAGAATCCATTATTTGTGACCCGGCTTGCGGAACTTCCGGATTCCTCGTAACAGCAGGAGAGTATCTTAAAGATAATCATCGCGAAGAAGTATTATTTAACAAGAAAAATAAAGACCACTATATGAATAGAATGTTCTTTGGTTACGATATGGATAGGACCATGCTCCGCATTGGTGCAATGAACATGATGACCCACGGAATAGACAATCCGTTTATCGAGTATAGAGACAGCCTCTCAGACCAAAACCCGGATAATAGTAAGTATTCCCTAATACTCGCAAACCCGCCATTTAAAGGAAGTCTGGACGCTGACTCGGTATCAGCGGATTTACTAAAAGTTTGTAAAACAAAAAAGACAGAATTACTATTCTTAGCTGTATTCATCAGGATGCTCCAAACAGGAGGAAGATGTGCATGTATCGTACCCGACGGTGTGTTATTCGGTTCAAGTAAAGCGCACACTGATATACGAAAAGAAATCGTAGAAAACCACAGATTAGAAGCAGTTATATCCATGCCATCAGGAGTCTTTAAACCCTACGCAGGGGTCTCAACTGCAATAGTTATATTCACAAAAACAGGACACGGCGGCACAGATAATGTCTGGTTCTACGATATGAAAGCAGATGGCTTCTCTCTCGACGACAAACGCTCACCACAGGAAGCTAATGATATCCCTGATATCGTAGCAAGATTCAATAACATCGAAGCAGAAGCAGAGCGGGAACGCACAGAACAAAGCTTCCTTGTCCCAAAAGATGAAATCGTCGGCAACGGCTACGACTTGTCAATTAATAAATATAAGCAAAGTACTTATGTGGAAGAAGTATATCCTCATCCAACGGAAATTCTGACAGAGATAAACGAATTGGAGCGGGAGATACAAGATGGATTACGCGAACTGGAAGCAATGATTGAGCAAAAGAGTGTTTAAAGCAGATTGACTGCATAGGAGAATAATGATAGAATACTCCTATATTTAATTGGAGGTAGATTATTATGCCAACTATTAGACCAAGTGCCGACCTTCGCAACAAATACAATGAAATATCTAGTTTTTGTAACGAATACAATGAACCTGTTTTCATAACAAAAAATGGAAAAGGCGATTTGGCTGTGCTGAGTATTGAAGCATACGAAAAGCTGTGTGGGAAGTTTGAACTATACCGCCTAATAAACGAAGGTATGGAGGCAGAGAAAGACGGACAAAAGCGTTTGTTCAAAGATGCCATTGTCGATATTCGGAAGGAACTCAACAAGAATGTACACAACTGAAATCACAAAACCCGCAGAAAGCGATATATTAGATGCTGCCATATATATCATGGAACAGCTACAAAATCCAACAGCAGCTAACAGGTTGCTTGACGAGGTAGAAAAAGCAGTTCAATCGCTGGACACTATGCCTCAAAGATATGCTGTCGTAAAAGATGATGCCCTTGCAAGACTAGGTTATCGTTTTATGCCTGTATTAAATTACCTTTTGTTTTACATTATTCGAGAAGAAACAAATACAATAGTAATACATCGATTTCTTTATGGCAGACGCGACTGGTTTACAATTTTAAGCGAAACAAATTCTTGAAAAACCTAGTAAAATCCCCAAGTGGACATTTTGTCCACTTGGAAAAACGAAAACGAAAGCGGTGAGCAAGTGAGCAAATGGGAAATGGTACGATTGGGGGATGTGTGCGATGTTGTAAGTGGTTATGCTTCTAACTCAAAGTTATTTACAACTGAAGATAAAGGAAAGCCGATAATACGAATCAGAGATGTATTGCGAGGTTATTCAGAAACTAATACAACAGAAGATTATCATGAAAATTATTTGATTCGCAAGGGCGATTTGCTTATAGGGATGGACGGGGAATTTAATATTTCTCCGTGGAATAGTGGTGATGCGTTATTAAATCAGCGAGTTTGCAAGATTCAATCAACATCAGATAACCTGGAAAATAAGTATTTATTATTTTTTCTACCAAAAGTTCTAAAAGAAATTGAAAATGCCACATCGTTTGTGACTGTAAAACACCTTTCTTCAAAAACAATATTAGACATTCAAATACCACTACCTGATAAAAAAGTCCAACAATTAATTACAGAAGTTTTAGAAAAAACTAGAAAACTTATCGCAAAACGAAAGGAGCAAATCGCAAAACTCGACCTGCTCGTCAAATCGCAATTTGATACGCAATATGCGAGCAATCACTTTGCTGCTTAGCTCATAAATACTATAATGATTTTCAAAATACCAACAATATGGAGGGGAAATGGAAAATCAAATTATAGAAAACATAAAGCAGGAAATGGTTGTGTATCTTAATAACCAGCAAATGGAGCAATTGAGTGATGTACTAGCACATTACTTACGGGGAGTAACAAAAACAACAGTCGTCGAATATAAAGAGCACAGTGCCGAGAGTTTAATAATCAGCTTTCTCGCTGCGAAACGCGTTGAAGGTTGTTCCGGCAAATCGCTCAGATACTACGAATCTACACTTAAAAATGCTATGAACAAATTGCGAAACCCGGTTAAGCAGGTTACTACCGATGATTTGCGACGGTATCTTGATGAATACTATAAAAACGGTAATGTGAGCAAAGTTACTATTGACAATATCAGAAGAATTTTATCAAGCTTCTTCTCTTGGCTTGAAGAAGAAAACATTATTATTAAAAGCCCTATGCGGCGCATACGTAAGATTAAAACCGGAACAACAATCAAAGAAACTTACACAGACGAAGCGTTAGAAGTTATGCGAGACAACTGTGATTCCTTGCGGGATTTGGCAATAATTGATATTTTAGCTTCAACAGGTATGCGTGTAGGAGAGCTGGTGAAATTAAATCGCTCTGATATTGACTTTGATAATCGCGAGTGTATAGTTTTTGGCAAAGGTGATAAAGAACGTCTGGTTTACTTTGATGCACGTACGAAAGTACATCTGCTAAAATATCTCAAAGAGAGAGAAGATACCAACAATGCATTATTTGTATCTATTCAAAAGCCATATAATCGGCTGGAAATCAGCGGTGTCGAAATACGTCTTCGAAATCTTGGGCGAAGGCTGAAAATGACAAAGGTACACCCTCATAAATTTAGACGCACGCTGGCAACAATGGCTATTGACAAGGGTATGCCTATTGAGCAAGTTCAACAGCTTCTTGGTCACCAAAGTATTGAAACTACATTAAAATACGCTATGGTGAATCAAGCAAATGTAAAAAACTCGCATAAGAAGTATTTATCATAAGAAGGTTAAACTAATTTATCTTTGTCCATGTTGACCATGTATTGTGTCTCGTGTGCTGTTGATATTCAGTCAGTGTCTGATTAATAAAGTTTAGTGCTAATGAAGTGTGAAAACTTAATTGAAACACACTTGGAACAACTTTTATACGTTGTATTGCTTCCTCAGTTGTAATATGTCCGTCTATGTATTCATCTACGACATCTACAACTTTATCGTTGGCAATTGGTCCGTAAACTATATCATAATCATGCCTCGGCTCAGAAGTTTGCTCTTTTCTCGTGATAATTCTGCGGTTATCGCGAACAAAATCCAACCACTCAACAGTCGGTGCAGGAAACCAAAGTTTCTTTAATGTTGTGTTATTTGAATCAAAGAGTTCCTCACTTAGTACATAACGCATAACGGTAGGCGTTTCGGCTGTCATAGATTGAGACCTTGCCCACTTACGGGCTTCGCCCAGATTGTTTCCCATGTAAAACCCTTTGCCAAAGTCTGTACGGGAACGGCTCATACTGAGGTCAATTGATTTAATTATACAATTTGCTCCATGATGAAACCGTCTCATGCTAACTGACCTCTGAAATATGGCGTAGTTTGTCGGTTATTAGTTCTGACATATACTCATATCCCTGTGTATGGAAAGAGGCGTAACCCGAGAGCAACCATTCAACCATGCCGTGCTTATTTAGCATACGGGCAACTTCCTTAACAGGTAAACCAAGGGATTCGGCAGTAAACTGAACACAAATAGTAAACCAAACTGCTTTATCTGCCTCATTATATAATTTCTTAGCCATAATATGCCTCACCATCCTGTAAATTCGTTCACCATATATAATGCACCTTACCTATAGCATATTAACATAAATCAACTAAGATATCTATAAAGTTCATCTAATCTTAAAACAACTCCCCGTTAAAGCATTTCTGCATAAGAGATTTGTATAACAACTCCAGCTTATTAAACCCCTGTTGCAATTCAAATTTTGATTTGTCGGTGGCGCGGACGAAATCGGCGAAGCGGTTTTGG
>Ga0123356_10001717_pt1 | contig 23929 bp, 15 predicted proteins | sample TergutEmb28metaG_2_FD_92546 | JGI IMG/M metagenome (GOLD analysis project Ga0123356, IMG submission 92546) | Embiratermes neotenicus P3 segment gut microbial communities from Petit-Saut dam, French Guiana - Emb289 P3 | ecosystem: Host-associated > Arthropoda: Insects > Digestive system > Gut ...
CTCCGATCTCGCCGGGAAACAGCTTGCAAGGCTCGGCGACATACATCTCCGGGATCAGGTCGTGGTCGGCCGCCGCCTTGGCCGCGATCCGTTCCAGCACGGCATTGGCCTCGGGGAGGCGATGCTGCAGCCGGTAGACCCCGGCCAGGCTCATGTCGACAAACAGGAACTCCTGCCTTTCGTACCAGTACTCGAAGACCGCGGGGTCCGTGAGGATGCTGCGTACGCGCCGGTACCCTCCCGAAGCCACTTTGAGCTCGCCGAGCCGGTCGATGACGTCTTGGACGATCACCGGATCGGTCACCACCCCGAGGTTGATGATCGCGAGCAGCGCCCCGTCGATGTCGTTCTTCACCCCAGGCTCGAGCGTGCCGCGCAACGCCCCATCACGGATGTATGCCGCGGGAAATCCCTTCTCCAGGCGCGCGAGGGCCGATTGCACCACCGCCACCGTGTTCTCGTCCCCCTGTGCGCGGGCGATCGACGCGAAGGCCCGTAGCCCCGCGATCGCCGCTGCCGAGGAGAAGGCAAAATGCTTCTTGTCCTTCTCGCGCTCCTCCCAGATGGAGCTGTCGGCCGCGGCAATCTGCCCGGGCCCGTATTTCTCAAGATTCGCAAGCAGCGGCATGACGACGTAGTAGTAAGCGCTCTGATACAGGTTCCCGCGATAGGTCGGTGTCGCAAGCAATGCGTCATCGGACGTGCGCTCGAGGTACTCGCCCAGCGCCCACAGCACCAGGCCCCAGTTGTCGAGCTCGATGTTGGTGGCTCCCTCCATCGTGAAGTAGGGCTCTTCCGCGCCGTCGCCGAAGTAACGCACGACCGATACCTGGTAATCGGTACCGGCCGTGCCCTTGCGCAGCACGCCGGTCGGCCGAGCGTTGAAGTAGGCCAGCAAGCCAGCGCGCGCCTCCTGGCCGTGGCCCATGCGAGCCAGCGCGACAATCGCATAGGCCATGTCCCGGACCCAGGTTGTGAACCACAGCCCCTCGGGCAGGCTCGCCACGATCAGTCCCTCGCCGTGGTGTAGCGTGCGGTTCGGCTCGCGGCTCTGCGCCATGCGCAAGACCACCTCGCTCTGGCGCCAGAGATGGCGCAACTTGCGCTCCCGTGCCACGGGGGGCGGCCGCACACGCCATTGCTCGAGCGCAGCCAGCTCGTTGCGCACGGTCTGCCGCAAGTCTCGGTGGGCGTGCCAGCGAAGGAATTGCTCGGTGGTGGATTGCGCGTCCTCTCCGGCCTGAAGGGAAACCAGAGCCCATGCCGCGGAGGAGCACAGCTCGCAAGCCTCCTGCTGCGACAGGGAGGGCGCGGCGGCCAGCGGGATGAGCAGCAGTGCTTCCGCTATGGACTCGAATCGCAACAGCTGGACATCCACGCCCAGCACCTGCAATCGCTCCCGGGACTGCACCGGATGAGCCCATTCCACGAGCCAGTGGCTGCGCCGAGCCGACAGCTGACTGCCGTGCCAGCCCACCACCAGCGCTGGCTGCCGCAGGCTGAAGGGCATGAGCACATACGCCTCGCCGTCGCGGTGGCGGACTCGAACCACTTCCGAGTCATCCAGGTAGCTTATCGAGCGCGCATCGCCGACGGGGCTGCTCCAGCTGAGCGCGCGGATGAAATTCGCAGTCTCGATGCCTTCCCCGAGCGGCTGTGCGGGGTCTGCTCGTTCATAGGCGTATGGGTGAGCATAGAATCTCGTGACAGCGCCCGTATGGTCGTCCACCACGGCAAAGCCGAAGCCGTTGCCACTGACCAGGGGGGTGCCTGCGGCTCGGGACGCGAGCAGCGCGAGCAACACCACAGCGACGCTGCGTTTGATCAGACCGGGCATCGCGCCACCTTGTGTGTTGCTGCTTAAGGCGCCGCGCGTGCCGCTACAAGGCGCCGGTGAGCCGCGCGTCACGCGACGATGCACCCACGTAGACGTCGCGATCCGGAGCATCCATCCACCGGTGGCGCGCAGCCGACCAGTACTGCAGCTGCCGCAGCGGTATGTGCAAGGTCAGCTCGCGAGCCTCGCCCGGCTGCAGATGCACGCGCTCAAACGCCGCCAGCGAGCGAACCGCGAACTGGGCCTCAGCATGCCGGGTTCGCGGCGGACCCACGTAGACCTGCACGACCTCATCGCCGGGCAGCTTGCCCTGATTGCGCAGCTGGAATTGCACCCGGGCCCCGTCAGCGTCGGGGCTGGTTTTGAGATGTGAGTACTCGAAGCTCGTGTAGCTCAGCCCGAATCCGAAGGGAAACGCGGGCGCAATGCGACGACGGTCATACCAGCGGTAGCCGACATCCAGCCCCTCCCCGTAGGCGGTGTGACCGTTCAAGCCCACCGAGCTGCGCTCCGGATGCCCGGGGTCGTTTGCGACCGAATCGCTCAGGCGCTCGGGCCAGGTGAACGGTAGCCGGCCCGCGGGGCTCACCCGGCCGAGCAGGATATTTGCCGTGGCCCATCCGCCCTCATCGCCCGGATACCACATCTGTAGCACTGCCTGCACATGTGTCAGCCAGGGCATCGCCGTCGGCTCACTCGTGTTGAGGACAACGATCGTGTGCGCATTGACCGCCGCGACCTCCTCGATGAGACGATCCTGGTCGCCCGGCAAGGCAAAGGCAGGGTTGCCGCGACCCCATGCGAACACGACCGCGGTGTGCGCACTGCGCGCGGCATCGATGGCTGCCGAGTAGGTCGTCCGGCGTTGCTCGGGGGTGACCCACGCCAGCCGGCATTGCAGCGGCTGTCCGCTGTCGTCCGCGACCACATCCACGGCAAGGGGGTGCTCGCCTGCAGCAAGATGCAGACGGCGTCGTATGTTGTCCAGTCCGTCGGTGGTCGCCAGCACATTGTCTTCGCCCGGCTGCAGAAAGTCGCCGTGCATCCCCAGGTCCTTGTTGCCCCCCAGCCGCTTTCCGTCCACGCTGAAGGTGCCACGCGCGCCGAGCAGCTGCAGATTCAGGTCATAGTCTCCGGTCACGGCAATACGCAGCTCCCCGGTCCAGCGATGCCGGCCGCGCGGCGGCAAGGCCGTGCCTCGCTGCAGCGTGAAGTCCACGATCGCATCGCTCGCTGCGACCTCCGACCCTCCCGGCGAGCCATCCTGCTCGTGGCGCAAGCCCGGCGTGCCCGCGTGCGCGAGCTGTTCGGCCGGGACGGTGATACCTGTCATGTCGTTCGCCACCGCAAAGCGGACGTTCGCGCTCTGTCGCAGCGCGGCGAGCGGGCTGATCTGGCGTTCCAGATGCCCCAGGGCCTTCTCACCGGAAGCGCCCACCGCGATCAGCTGACCGGCCCCCGGACCGATGAGCACCAGGCTCTGCCGGTCCGCCTCCTCGAGCGGCAGGGCATGGTCGTTCTTCAGCAGCACAGCCGCATCCTCCGCAGTCTTGCGTAGCGCCGCGGCATGCTCCTGCGTGCGCTCAGGGACGACGAGATGACTGGGCGGGTGCTCGAGATAGCCGAAGCGCTCCAGCTGCTCGAGGATGCGGCGCGCCGCCGCCGTCAGGCTCGCTTCACTGACCTGGCCCCGTGACACGGCTGCCAGCAGTCCGATCGAGGGTGCAGGCGGCTTCACCGGCGTCGTCGATGGGGCAGGCGGAGTTTCTTCGGGAATCGTCTGCGGCGCTTGCTCGGTCTGTCGATGCGGCGCTCTCGCGGTGCTCGACACCTGCGCGGGCTGTGCGTCGAGGTAGGACAGCAGCGCGTCGCCGATTCGCATGCCGGGCATCTCCAGGTCCAGGCCGCGATTGATGTACAAGGTATCGTGCGTGGCTCCCCAGTCCGAGGTGACGAAGCCGGCAAAATGCAGCTCGCCCTTCAGGATCCCGTCCAGGGTCGAGTCGTTGCCGCACGAATAGGCGCCATTGACCTGGTTGTAGGAGCACATGATCGAGGCGACGCCGGCCGCGACGGCTGCGGCAAAGGGCGCGACGTAGATCTCGTGCAAGGCCTGCTCATCGACGCTCACGTCGTGTCCGCCATCGTAAGCCACGTAGTGCTTGGCCTGCGCCATCACGCCTTGCTGCTGTATTCCCTTGATCTCGGCAGCGCCGATCTCCCCCGTCAGCAAGGGGTCCTCGCCCAGCGTGTTGTACGCGCGCTCGAAGGTCTGATCGCGATGAATGTTGATATAGGGCTCGAGCACCACGTCTTGACCGAGCGCGCGCGCGTCCTGGCCGATGATCTCCCCGTTGGCATAGGCGTCCGAGCGGCTGAAGGTCGCCGCGAGGCCCATCGTTGCGGTCATGCCCGTCGAGGGTACTCGCACGAGCACGCCCGGTGGTCCGTCCGCCAGGCGCAGCGGCGGGATTCCAAGCCGCGGCAGACCGGGCCAGTAGCCTGCCTGCCCCAGGCTTGTCTCACTCGGCTCGGCAGCTCCGTGCACGAGTGAGATCTTCTCCTCCAGGGTCATGCGCTCAAGCAGCGCCTCCACTCGATCGCTCGCCCGGGCAGTGGCTGCGGCGATGAGGAGCAGGGCGGCCGCGAGGGAGCATCGAGAGGCTGCGGTGGTTGATCGGCTGGACATCGTCAGAACCTCGAGGGGTCTACTGCTGCACGCTGCCAGGTGCGCCGTCACGGGCTTGCGACTGCAGCGATTTCCGGCAGCGAGCGAACCGTACCGCCGTGCGCGTAGCTGAGTCCATACCCCAGTCCGAAGAGCGGCGGCGCGTCCGGGCGCTCGGTGCCGAGCGGGGGCAGCAGGGCGTTGGCGGGCCAGGCGAACGCCAGCGTACCGGTGAAGTCATGGCGCGGCTGGCCAGCGCGAGTGCCGATCAGCACGTCGGCCACACCACCGCCCTCGGTGCCCGGGAGCCACGCCGCGACGAATGCATCGCTCGCGTTCAGCTCCTGATTGACCCACAGCGGACGCCCGGACAGAAACACGGATACGACCTTGATCCCACGTGCCTTGAGCCCGCGAATCTCATCCAGCGCGGCCCGCGAGTTGTAAATGCCGAGCTTCAGATCGCCCTGCATCTCCGCGTACGGTTTCTCGCCGTACACGACGATGGCAACGTCGGGCTTGTCGGTGTGCTCGGCGTCGATCGCCTCGACGATCGAGCCGCCCCCGGCCTGCACGGCGGCCTTGATCGCGGTGAGGATCGATTCGCCGTTGGGGAAATCCTGCTTCCTGGCATCACCGCCCTGCCACGAGATCGTCCACCCGCCACACTGCGCGGCGATATCGTCAGCGGCGAGACCCGTGATGAGGACGCGCGCGCTCGAGCGCACCGGCAGCACGCCATCGTTCTTCAGCAGCACCAGCGATTTGCGCACGGCCTCACGGGCCAGTGCGCGGTGCGCAGCCGAGCCCAGGAGCTCCATCTTGCCTTCGAATGGACGCTCGGGCTCGAACAATCCTAGCTTGAGCTTCACGCGCAGGATGCGGCGCACGGCGTCATCTAGGCGCGTCATGGGAATGACGCCAGACTTGACGTCCGCGAGCGTGTTGTCGAAGAGGCCCTTCCAGCCATACGGCGCCATGTACATGTCGAGCCCGGCATTGAGTGCCGCTGGACAGTGGTCCCGGAAGCAGCCCGGGACCTGTGCATGTCCGTTCCAGTCGCCGACCACAAAGCCCTCGAAGCCCATGCGGCCCTTGAGCACATCGGTGAGCAGCGAGCGGTTGCCGTGCATCTTCTCACCCTGCCAGCTCGAGTACGATGCCATGACAGTCATGACGCCCGCCTCGATCGCGGCGCGGTAGCCGGCGGCGTGCAGCTGCACCAGCTCGCTCTCCGAGCTGCGATCGTCACCCTCGTCCCGGCCTTCAGCCGTGCCGCCATCTCCCAGGAAGTGCTTTGCGGTTGCCGCGATCCGGCCGCTCTGAACCAGCTGCTGCGCGCTGCTCGGACCCTGCAGTCCCTCGATGTATGCGCGCGCGTAGCGCGCGATGAGGTCGGGGTCCTGCGCGAAGCCTTCGTAGCTGCGGCCCCAGCGTGTGTCGCGCGGGTTGGCAAGCGTCGGCGCGAAAGTCCAGTCAATTCCGGTGACCGCCACCTCCTGCGCGGTCGCTTCCGCGACGCGGCGCACGAGCGTTTCATCGTGCGCAGCCCCGAGACCGATGTTATGCGGGAAGATCACGGCGCCCACCAGATTGTTGTGGCCGTGAACTGCATCAATGCCGAAGATCACCGGTATCGGCGTGTGTCCGGGACGGGCCTCCACCGACACCGCACGGAACTCGCGCACGAGAGACAGCCAGGCCGAGGCCGGCGCGCGCTCGACTCCGCGCGGCGGCGAACCGGCGCCGGCGAGAATCGAGCCCAGCGGATAGCGGCGCAGGTCCGCGGGCTCGACTGCGCCGATATCGGTCTGGATGACCTGTCCGACCTTTTCCTCGAGGCTCATCCGCGCAAGCATCGCCTCGATGCGGGCTTCCCTCCGGGGGTCCTCGAGCCCCACGCTGTGGGTACTCGGCCACAGCGTGGGATGCACCGGGGCGCCTGAGCCCGGGCCGGCGAGCAACATCCCGGCGAGCAGGGCTGTCGGGATCGCGAGGGGTTGATTGATCGGTGTTCGCATGCTGGCGCGGCTCGCTAGGACGGTTCGGAGTCGGGGGGAGGAACGCGATCGGGCGGCGCCTGAGGCTTGAGGAAGCTTCTGTACCAGTGGCCACTGCGCTTCATACGCCGCCGCTGCGTGTGGAAATCGACATGCACGAGCCCGAAGCGCCGCGTGTAGCCCTCGGCCCACTCGAAGTTGTCCATCAGGCTCCAGACGAAGTAGCCGCGCACGGGCACGCCCTGAGCGATCGCCTGTCGCAGTGCTTCCACGTGTCGCACGATGAAATCCTGACGCTCGATATCCTCGATCGTGCCGCTGGCGTCCGGAACGTCGTCATAAGTCGCCCCGTTCTCGGTGACCACGATGTCCTGAGGATGGTAGTCAGCTGCTACGCGGGTCAGTAACCTGACGAGCGCCGCGGGCGAGACCTGCCAGCCGATGGCTGTACGTTTCACCTCTGCCGCCATCACCACGCGCGCATCGAGGGGGCCAGCGCCCGCGGCGTGGGCGACGACCTCTGGGAAGTAGTAGTTGATGCCGAGAAAGTCAGTGCGAGTAGCGATCGTCTCCAGATCCCCTGGCAGGACGGGAGGTGCGTCGTGCGCCACCCGACGCCACACGTCCTCGGGGTAGCCCCGAGCGTAGAGCGGACCCAGGAACCAGCGGTTTCGCAGGCCGTCGTGGCGAACCGCCGCCGCGACATCGACCGAGCGCTCCGAGGCTGCCGAGATCGGGTGCAGGCTGAGCGTGATTCCGGCGCACGCGCCCGGCACGTTCGCGCGGATGACGCGCACTGCACAGCCGTGTGAGAGGAGCACGTGATGGCAGACACGCAGGGCCGTGCCCCAGTCCTTGACGCCTGGCGCATGCGTACCGTCGTGGTGGCCGTGCATCCCGGTGCACCACGGTTCGTTGTGTGTGATCCAGTGGCGGACCCGGTCGCCCAGGGTGCGCGTGATGAGGTCCGTGTATTCCTCGAAGGCCGCAACGCACCCCCGGGCGGCCCATCCGCCATCTTCCTGCAGCGTCTGCGGCAGATCCCAGTGGTAAAGGGTCGCCCAGGGCTCCAGTCCCCGTGCCAGCATCCCGTCAACCAGGCGGGAATAGAAATCAAGCCCCGCCTGGTTGGCCGCGCCGCGCCCGCCCGGCAGCACGCGCGGCCAGGCTATGGAGAACCGGTAGGCATTGAGCCCCAGGGCGGCCGCGAGATCGAGATCTTGAGCCCAGAGGTGGTAGTGATCGCACGCGATGTCACCATTCGACCCGTCACGCACGCGGCCGGGTATCCGTGTGAACCGGTCCCAGATCGACTCGCCGCGTCCGCCCTGGGCCACGGCACCTTCGATCTGGTACGCCGATGTCGCGCAGCCCCAGCGAAAATCAGGCGGGAAATCGGCACGAGAGATCGAGGTCGGCGTGCAAGCGTGCATGATCGGAGATTGTTGAGCGCGCTTTTGAGGCGCCGCGTGAGGGCGATTGCTGCGACATTACAGCACAATTGGAAAGGTTTCCACATCCGGCTCCACCACCGTCAGCTCCATGCCGCTCGGCGCCGGTCAGGACAAGACGATCCCGACCGAGGCGCGCCAGGTCACGTTGATCGGAAAATCGCGCTCGACCGGCAGCGAGAAGTCGTAGCAGCGATTCAGCAGGAAATTGACGCCATTGGTGGCGAGCTCTCGCAGCGGGATGTGCACCGAGGTGAGGCGCGGGGCGGAGTACTCGGCGGTCTGGGTGTCATCGTAACCGAGCACCGAGATCTGCGCTGGCACTGACTTGCCGGCGCCGTGCAGGTATGAAATGGCCCCCACAGCCATCTCGTCATTCGCGCAGAACAGGGCCGTGAAGCGGTGCTGCGACTCCAGCAAGGTGCGCGCGCTCGACCAGCCGCCTTCCGGAGAGAAGTCGCTGTGCACCGTCAGCACCTTGCGCGCGTCAATCCCCTGGTGCGTGAGCTCTTGCATGAAGCCGGCGATGCGTGCCACGTTATCCATGGAGGTTGCAGGCCCTGCGATCACGGCAAATTCGCGATGTCCGTGCTGTAGCAGCGCCTGCGCTGCGGCCACCCCACCGCGGAAGTGATCGACCGAGAAGCACTGCTCGCGAAAGCCCTCGAAGCTGCGGTTGAGCACCACGATGTTTCGCTGCCGCCGCGACAGCTCGATTACATCCTTCTCGATCAGAGCGTTGCTCATCAGGACGAGGCCGTCACAATCGCGTGCGATCAGGAACTGCGCCCCTTCGATTGCCTGGCGGCGCTCATCCCCGGTGCCGTGCCCGAAGGCGACGACCATGTGTCTGCTGCAGGCGCGCAGCGAGGCATCCACTGCCTGCAGGATCGGGGTGTAGAACGTACCTTTCAGTATCGGGATGAACACACCGATCATCTGCGACGAGCCTGTCAGCAATGAGCGGGCTGCGTGCGATGGCCGGAAGTCGAGCTGCTCGATTGCCTTGCGAACACGCTTCGCGGTCGCCGGTGCCACGGAACCCTTGCCGCTGATGACACGCGAGGCTGTCCCGAGCCCCACCCCGGCCAGCCTCGCCACATCCTTGATCGTCGTCGCGCGTGTGCCACGTCCTGGCTCGGATGTGGATGCGCCGGCTCCCCGCCACGGGGCGCGATGCGAATAGCCAGCCTCCTCGGGCAGCTCGGCGATCGGCTGCGAGGCCTTGGGGCGGTGTCGATGTTCACCCACAGAGTGGCTTCCGCGCTGAGATCTGAGTGTGCAAGTGGGAACGTTTCCTCTCTTGATGCTGCTGATGCTGTATTTTATGTTACGCGCTGCGGAACGCTACCGGGTGGCGAGGGGGCTCTAGCGCTGGGAAGGGATCCGGCCAAGGCGATGCCTTGTACTTGAGGGGGGGCGAGGCTTGAGGATACCGATCACAGCGGCGGCACTTCTCCTGTCGCTTCCCACGCATGCCGGACCCCCGCCGCAGGCAGAGGTCCTTCACTGGTGGACCTCGGGCGGGGAATCGGCGGCGGTGCGATCGCTCGCCGATGCCTACCGGGCAGCCGGTGGTGTCTGGCGCGACGTGCCGATCGCCGGCAATGAGCAGGCCCGCGCTGTTGCCGTGAGCCGCATCACCGGGGGTGATCCACCCACGGCGGCACTCTTCAATGCCTCCCGACAGTTCAGGGAGCTTGCCGAGGCAGGCCTCCTCAACGACATCGACGCTGTTGCACAGCGCGACGGCTGGGATCGGTACCTGCCCGAGTCCATCCTGAACGCGATCAGAGTCAACGGCCACTACTACGCGGCGCCCGTGTCGATCCATAGCCCGACCTGGTTCTGGTATTCGAAGGCCGCATTCCGCCACGCCGGCATCGCGACCGAGCCCCACAGCTTCGAGGAGCTGTTCGCGGCGCTTGATCGTCTGAAGGCCTCTGGCTTGATCCCGCTCGCCCTGGGTGGACAGCCGTGGCAGGAGAACATCCTCTTCCGTGCGGTGCTGGCGAACGGGGGCGGGCGCGCGCTGTACCTGCGCGTCTTGCGCGACCGGGAGTCGGCCGCTGTGCGCTCGATGGAATTCAGGCGCGTCCTGCTGACTTTCAAGCGCCTGCGGCTCTATGTCGACAATGCGGCAAACGGACGCAACTGGAATGACGCGACGGCGCTCCTCATCTCCGGCCGGGCGGGCGTGCAGATCATGGGTGACTGGGTCAAGGCGGAGTTCGCGAACGCTCACCTGCGCCCCGGGCGGGACTACGGGTGCCTGCCGGGACTCGGGCCCCACGCGCCCTACATCGTGCAAGGGGATGCCTTTGTCTTTCCGAAGAGCCGCGATCCGGGCGTGACCCGGGCACAGGCGCTGCTCGCGCAGACCGTTGATCTGCCGACGGTGCAAGTGGCGTTCAGCCAGCTCAAGGGATCGATCCCCGTGCGGCCGGATGTTGATCGCTCTCATCTTGACGAGTGTGCCCGGCTCGGGCTCGAGGCGCTGGCCGACCGCGAACGCCAAGTCGGCAATGACGAAGTCTACCTCTCTCCCTCCCAGAACGGCGCTATCAGCGACGTGCTGACGAGCTACTGGAATCGCGACCTTCCTGTAGAGGGGGTTCAGCAGCGCCTCATCGACGCCTTGCAGGACTAACCTGGCGTGTTGCAGGCTGCCCGAAGACCGCTCGATCTTGGTGGCGCACCGGGCAGCCGTGCAGCGGCACTCGCGCTGCTGCCGATGCTCGCGGTGACTGCGATGGCGTACATCGGGTGCACGCTCTGGACGATTGCTGTCTCGTTCACCAGCTCGCACGCGCTGCCGGTCACCGCGTTCGTCGGCGCTCTGCAGTACACGCGCCTTTTCACCAACGAGCGCTGGCTCGAGTCACTCGGTAACCTCGCGATCTACGGCGTGGCGTTCATCGCCGCCTGCCTCTCGATCGGCTTCCTGCTCGCGGTGCTGGTCGACCGTCTGGCCGTGGCCGCGGGGCCGCTGCGACTGGTGCTTCTGTACCCCTACGCCATGTCCTTCATCGCCACGGGGCTCGTGTGGCAATGGATGCTCAATCCCGAGCTCGGACTGCAGGCGGCGATGCGGCAGCTGGGCTGGGCCGGCTTCCGCTTTGACTGGCTCGAGAATCCTGACCGGGTGATCTATGCGCTGGTCATCGCCACCGTATGGCAGGCGTCCGGGTTTGTGATGATATTGCTGCTGGCCGGCCTGCGCGGCATCGACGCTGACATCTGGCGTGCCGCCCGGGTTGACGGCATACCGACCTGGCGGGTCTACGTCTCGATCGTGCTCCCGATGCTCGGTTACCCGCTGGCCACGGCCGCCATGCTGCTGCTGACGGCCGTCGTCAAGCTGTACGATGCGGTTATCGCCATGACCCAGGGCGGTCCCGGCACCGCGAGCGAGGTGCCGGCGAAGTTCATCATGGACCACCTGTTTGGCCGGGCCAATCTGGGACTGGCTTCCGCAGCCTCGGTCGCCCTGCTGCTCAGCGTCGCGATACTGCTCACCCCACTCGCCTACCTACGCTCTCGCGCGACGCGGACCCTGGGATGAGCTCATCCGGCCCTGCCCGCTGGCGCAAGACACCTGGGGCTGCCTTGCTGGCGCTCGGGGTCGCCTGCGTGTTTCTCACCCCTCTGTACGTGATGCTGGTCACCTCGCTCAAGTCGATGGAGGAGATCCGCGGCGGGGCGCTGTTTGCGCTTCCGGCGCACATCACCTTGGAGCCGTGGCGGCTTGCGTGGTCTGGAGCCTGCACCGGCGTGGCATGCGGCGGCATCCGCGCAGGCTTCTGGAACTCCGTGCTGATCACGGTCCCCAGCACCGTACTGGCCGTGCTGCTCGGTGCACTCAACGGCTATACGCTCTCGCTGTGGCGTCCCCGGGGCGGGCAGACTCTCTTTGCCGTGCTGCTGCTGGGTGCGTTCATTCCGGTACAGGTCATGATGTTCCCACTCGTGCGCCTGCTGGCCGGCATCGGTCTGGTCGGGACCTTGGCGGGGATCGTGCTGGTGCACGTCGTCTTCAGCATGCCACTGATGACCTTGCTGTTTCGAAATTACTTCCGCGCGCTACCGGCCGAGCTGTTCCATGCCGCCCGGATCGACGGTGCGCGCTTTGCTCGTCTGTTCGTGCACCTTGCGCTGCCGCTCGCACGGCCGATGCTCGTGGTCGCCTCGATCCTCGAGCTCACCGGTGTCTGGAATGACTACATCCTCGGCCTGGTGTTCGCCGGCCGCAGCTACCAGCCGATGACGGTCGAGCTCAACAATCTGATCAACACCACCACCGGCACCCGCTTCTACAACGTCAACATGGCCGCTACACTCCTGACGGCGGCGGCTCCTCTTCTTGTCTACGCGTGCGCCGGCAAATGGTTCGTGCGCGGCGTCACGGCCGGCGCGCTGCGGGGTTAGATCGTGAGCGCCGTCGAGCTGCGCGCCGTATGCTTGAGCCAGGGGCGGGAGCGGATCATCGAGCAGCTATCGCTCGAGATCGCCGCCGGCGAGTTTCTGGTGCTGCTGGGTCCTTCCGGCTGCGGCAAGTCGACCTTGCTCGCAGGCATCGCGGGTCTCCTGCCTGTCGATGGCGGTACGGTGTGGATCGATGGCATCGACGTCACACGCGCGGACCCCGCAGATCGCAACATCGGCATGGTGTTCCAGTCGTACGCGCTCTATCCAACCATGTCGGTTGCCGAGAATCTGTCGTTTGCGCTGCGCGTACGCGGTGTGCGGCGGCAAGAGATCGCAGCGCGTGTGGCGCGCACGGCCGAGATTCTGCAGCTCACGGCCTTGATGCGACGGCGGCCGAGTGAGCTATCGGGCGGACAGCGGCAGCGGGTGGCGATCGGCCGCGCTCTGGTGCGCAACGCGCGCCTGCTGCTCTTCGATGAGCCGCTATCGAGCGTCGATGCGAGCCTGCGCGCGGAGCTGCGCCGCGAGCTCAAGCTGCTGCATCGGCAGCTAGGTGCGACAATGATCTACGTGACGCACGATCAGTCCGAGGCGATGTCGCTCGCCACGCAAGTGGCGGTCATGCGCAAGGGCTGCATCGAGCAGGCGGGGGCGCCGCTGGAGGTCTACGAGCGCCCCGCCAACCGGTTCGTCGGCGGGTTCCTGGGTCTGCCGGCGATGAATTTTGTCGAGGCCGTCGCCGGTGATGAGGGCAACCTGCGGCTCTGCTCGGGTCACTGTGTCCCAGTGCAGCTGCACGCGAGCGCCCGCATAGCGCTGCGCGCCGGCACTGAGATCACACTCGGGTGGCGCGCCGAGCATGCTGTGCCCTCTGTCGGCGGTCCGCTTGCGGGCACGGTCACGATGATCGATCTGCACGGCAGCCATGCAGTGGTCTGGCTGGATATGCAGGGCCGCTCGGTATCGCTCCTGGCCCGGCCGGATGCTTTGCCGGCTGTCGGTCAGAGCGTCAGCTTCGGGGTCGACGCCACGAGGCTCCTGGTCTTCGAGCGGCACAGCGGAGTGAGGCTCTGACATGCGATGGCGGGCTGTCGATACGTGCACGACACGCCAGCGCACCGGCTTCCGCCAGGGTGCTGCACGGTGGCGCCGTCAATCGGCGCACGAGGCCCCATATGAATGCTAAGGAGCGCGTGACCGATATTGTGATCGTCGGCGGGGGGACCGCTGGGTGGATGACGGCGGCGATGATGGCGAAGTTACTGGCGAGGGGCTACCGGATTCGCCTGGTGGAGTCGGAGGAGATCGGCACCATCGGTGTGGGCGAGGCGACGATTCCTTCGATCAAGGTCTTCAATGCAGCGCTCGGGCTCGACGAGGACGAATTGCTGCGCGCGACGCAGGGAACCTTCAAGCTCGGCATCGAATTCGTGGACTGGTGGCGATGCGGTCACTCCTACATCCACGGCTTCGGACGCATCGGTCAGGATTGGGGAATCCTGAAGTGCTACCAGTACTGGCTGCGCCAGCACCTGGCGGGCAGCGCCCCGGCGCTCGGCCGCTATTCAATCAACACGGTCGCGCCGCCACGCATGAAGTTCATGCGCAGCCAGCCACAGATGAAGGATTCGCCGCTGGCGGACATTGCCTATGCCTTGCACTTCGACGCGGGCCTCTACGCGGCGTTCCTGCGGCGTTTTTCCGAGCAGCGCGGCGTCATCCGCACGGAGGGGACAGTCGTAAGGGTCGCGGTGGACGCAACGAGCGGCCACATCACGGCGATCGAGATCGCCAGCGGCGAGCGAATCACCGGGGATCTGTTCATCGACTGCACCGGCATGCGCGCATTGCTGATCGGGCAGACACTCGGGGTCGGCTTTGAGGACTGGAGCCGCTGGCTGCCGTGCGACCGGGCCGTGGCAGTGCCGTCGGCGACCGACGGCAAGCCGATCCCGATGACGCGCTCGATTGCACGGCCGGCCGGCTGGCAGTGGCGCATCCCGCTGCAGCACCGGATCGGCAACGGGCTCGTGTACAGCAGTCATTATCTCGAGGATGACGCGGCCGAGGCCCAGTTGCTTGCGAATCTCGATGGACCGGCCACCGCCGCGCCGCGCCGGGTCAGGTTCACGGCGGGCAAACGACGTCAGATGTGGTCAGGTAACTGCGTCGCGGTCGGCCTTTCGAGTGGCTTCCTCGAGCCCCTGGAATCGACCAGCATTCATCTGATTCAGGCGGGCGTCGTGCGCCTGATGCGCTTGTTCCCACATCGCGGCGTAAACGCGGCGGAGACCAGCGAATACAACCGGCGTTGCGACTTCGACTACGAGCGCATCCGCGACTTCCTGATCCTGCATTACCACGCGACGCAACGGGATGACTCGCCGCTGTGGCAGTACTGCCGCACGATGAGCATCCCGGCGACGCTCGAGGAAAAGCTGGCGCTGTTCCGTGAGAACGGCCGGATCTTCCGCGAGGGCGAGGAGCTGTTTGCCGAGGAAAGCTGGCTGCACGTGCTGTTCGGGCAGGGCATCTTGCCCCATCGCTACGATCCGATCGTGGACCAGCAGCAGCCCGATGACATCACGCGCTTCCTCAAGGACATCGAGCGGGTCATTGACCGCTGCGTGCAAGTCATGCCGACGCATGCCGACTTCATCGCCGAGCACTGCCGCGCCGGCTCCCTTTAGGAGTCAAGAGTGAAGAGCCGAGCCTTGCGCCCCAGACGCATGACCACGCGCATCGCCATGGCCTCGGCGTTCCTGGTGCTGTCTCATGGCGGCGGAGTTTCCCTCGCCACGGCCGCCGTCTCGTGCCGCGCGGCCGTCGAAATGCACGGCTGGGTCACGACGGAGGTCACGACGCAGAGACTCGCGCCCTTCCGGTGCGATGGGGGGCTGAGCCCTGACAGCAGCGCCGCTGCGGTGCTCGAGGTGCGGATCGATGCCGCGGCGCGCCGCCAGACCGTGCTCGGCTTCGGGGCCGCGTTGACGGACGCCGCCGTGGAAGTCATCCGTCGGTCCCCTGTTCGCGACCAGCTGCTGCGCGAGCTGTTCGGCGGCGCCCCCGGGCTGGCGCTGGCGATGGTTCGCGTGCCGATCGGCGCCTCGGACTTCTCGCGCCGGCACTACTCACTGGATGATGTGTCGACCGGTCAGTCGGACCCGACCTTGACTCATTTCCGGCTCGATCCCGAGGGGGTGGGCACGATCGGATTGCTCAAGGCGGTGCATGCGATCAATCCCCAGCTGCGGATCGTGGCCTCCCCCTGGAGCGCGCCCGCGTGGATGAAGAGCTCCCGGGGCTTGATCGGGGGGTCGCTCGAGCCGAAGTTCTACGATGCCTACGCGCATTACCTGCTGCGCTTCGCACAGGAGTATGCCGCGGCCGGCCTTCCTCTCTACGCGCTCACCGTGCAGAACGAGCCGCGCTTCGAGCCCAAGGACTACCCTGGCATGCTGTTTCCCGCCGCGGCCCGCCAGATATTCCTGCGCGATCACTTGGGTCCACTGCTCGCGGCGAGCCACGATGCACCCCTGGTCCTCGCCTGGGATCACAACTGGAGTCATGCCGAGGAGCCGCAAGCGGTCCTCGAAGACCGTTCGGCGGCGCGCTATGTCGGCGGGGTTGCCTGGCACTGCTACGAGGGTCGTATCGAGGCGCAGATCCGGCTGCAGGGTGAGTACCCGGCCGTGCCGTTTCACCTCACGGAGTGCTCGGGCGGAGAGTGGCAGCACGGCTGGGCAGAGACTCTGCGGCAGTTCGTCGCGGGTCTCATCCTTCCCGAGCTGCGGGCAGGCGCCCGCAGCGTGATGTTGTGGAACATCGCGCTCGATGAGAACCACGGCCCACATCTGGGCGGCTGCACCGATTGCCGTGGGGTCGTGACGGTCGATTCGCGGTCCGGGGCGGTGACGCGCAACCCTGAATACTATGCGCTGGCGCACTTCAGCCGTTTTCTGGGCAGCGGGGCGGTTCGCATCGAGTCCGCGGACGAATCCTCGGCCGGAGGGCAAGTGGGGCACGTGGCGTTCGTGACGGCCGGCGACGAGCGAGCGCTGGTCCTCTTCAACCCATCGCTCGAGCCACGTAGGGTTCGGGTCCGCGACGCAGGCGCTGCTGGAGTCCTTGCCGAGCTGGACCTGCCCGGCAGCGCCCTCATCACACTCATCTGGCGCGCTCCCCGCGTCGAACCCAAGCCCGATCCCTCGCATGGTGCTGGGAAGCTCGCGACAGAAGTCACGAACGTCCTGCCTGCCGCCGTCGTGGTGAAAGTGCACCGGCCGAAGCTCGAAGGGGTGTCGGGCCGCCCCACCTGGCGCGCGTTGGCGAGGGTAGCCGGCGTGTCTGTCGGCCGCTCGGTCATTGACAGCGGCGGATGTCGTGAGTAAATTCATGAACTATTAATGGAAAGGATTCCATTCGGGGTGCGCGACGTTGCCAGTTCACAACGGGCGTGTGCCTTGATCGGGAAAGCAGAGCCCAACGAATTCTCCACTGCGCAAGCAATATCGTGCGGCGATATGACCGTGGATCCCTTTCCAAGCGGTCGTGTTGCCTGAAGGGGGGGGTGTGACGCGATTCACCGTTCACCGGGCCCATGCATTGGCGCCCGCGTGCCAAGAGCCCTCAGGGTTCAAGCAAGTTTCAAATGGCCACAGGGCAGGTGCGCCTTCACGTTGCAGCTGGAAGGTTGCGCGCGTGGTGGCCGCGGTGCTGGCTACGGCGGCTGCCGGTGCCTACGCCGCTGACAATGGAGCCGGACAGGCCAATACGGCCGGGCAGGCCACCACGGCTGGGCAGGCGAACACGGCCGATACGAGCCAGGGGGACCAGATCCAGGAGGTCGTGGTAACGGGCATCCGTTACGCCGCCGAGCAGGCCGTCAATCAGAAGAAGACGGAGGAATCCATCGTCGAGGTGGTCACGGCGGAAGACATCGGCAAGCTGCCCGATCCGAGCGTGGCCGAGTCGATCGCGCGCCTGCCCGGCGTATCCGGACAGCGCGTCGGCGGCCGCATTCAGGACATTTCGGTGCGTGGGTTCTCCGGTGACTACACCACCACCACACTCAACGGCCGCGAGCAGGCCAGCACCGGCGACAACCGGGCAGTGCAGTTTGACCAGTATCCGGGGGAGGTGGTGCAGTCGGTGATGGTCTACAAGACCACCGACGCCGAACGCACTTCCTCGGGCCTGGCCGGTACCATCGATATCCGCACCATGCGGCCGCTCAGCTATGACAAGGATGTGCTGGCCTTCGGGGTACGCGGCGAGTACAACTCGCTCGGCGCCTTGATGCCCCAAGGCACTGAGTACGGTTATCGTGCGAATGCCACCTGGATTGCCAAGTTCGCCGACAATACCTTGGGCGTCGGACTCGCTTATGCCCGCCTCTCCTCGCCCGAGGAGGAGCAGCATTACAAGTCTTACTACTTCAGCAACGACGGGCCGGCAACGACCAACCCCAACGCCGTCAATCCGGTTGTGACCAACCCCAATTCGGTCAACCCGAATGTTCCGGCCAGTGTTGCGGCGGCGCCGCTGGACTATCAACTGGATGGCCTCGAGGCCTACAACTATTCGCGACTCGACACTCGCAACGGCGTGGTGGGCGCCATCGAATGGAAGCCCAATGAGTCGCTGCACAGCGTGACGGACCTGTACTTCTCGACGTACTCGCAGCCTGCCTGGGATGCTGGCGTGGACATGTTCACCACGCCGGGCGCCGGGACGACTGGAGCCCTCAATCCCACCGTCATAGACATCCCCTACCCCGCGACCCTGTCGACCCTGGGCAGCACGAACAACCAGCAGGTCACCGAGTTCGTCAACAGCGCCACCTACGGCAAGCTGAATCCGGTCATCCTGAATGAGTTCCAGGGCACGCATGACCGCCTGTACGCGTTCGGCGAGAACTTGCAGTACGACCTGTCGAGCACTTGGCACACCTTTACAGACCTGAGCTATTCGTATGCCCATCGCGAACAGGACTTCCTGCAGCAGTACGCCGGCTTCGGCCCACTGGGCACTGGGGCCGGCGGCAGTGTGACGGTCAACGGTGAGCTCAACGGGTTGCCGCAGGTCGTCCCCAACCTGAGCTACACCAACGTCAACGCGATCGATCTCGGCGACGCGGAACCCTTCGGCGCCTGGGGGCACGACGGGACGGCTCACAACGAGTTCTCCACCGACAGGATCGAGGCGATCAAGCTCAAGGTGGCCCACGACATGGGCGGGTTCTTCAATCAGATCCAGGCGGGTGCGGGCTACCAGTACCGCACCAAGGATCGCAACGAGCTCGATTACAACCTGTGCCTGCCGGCCAACCTTGCCAACGCGACGCCGGCAAACTATTCCTGTCCCAACAACCCCAACGTCCCGAATACCACCGTTCCGTCCAGCCTGCTCACGACACCGACCAAGCTGTTCGCCGGCTTCGGTCCGATCGAGACATGGAACACACTGGCGGCGGCCAACAGTATCTACACTCTCACGCCGATCGACGACACGAATCAGTACTCGCTCGATTACGCCGTCACCGAGAAGCTCACGACCGCGTATATCCAGGCCGAGTTCCGCGGCAACATCGGCGACACGCCGTTCTACGGTGACCTCGGGGCATCCTTGGTTCACACTCAGCAGGCATCGACCGGCCAGTCGATCAACAGCACCACCAGCGCTCTCGCTCTCGTGCCGTACACCGCCGGCGCGTCCTACTACGACTTCCTGCCGAGCATCAACATCATCTTCGATCTGACACCGGACACGAAGTTCCGCGTATACGCCGGCAAGACCATGTCGCGGCCCGAGATGGTGCAGCTTGCGAACTACACCAACGCCACTGCCAACGAGGTCACAACCGGGCCGGGCAAGGGCACCTATTACTGGAGCGGCTCCGGCGGCAACCCGTACCTGCGGCCATGGCGCGCGGATGCCTTCGATGTGAGCATCGAGAAGTATTTCGCCGCCGGGAACTACTTCGCCGTCGCTGGCTTCTACAAGAACCTGACGGAGTTCATCGACGACAGTTTCGCGCAGGTCAAGGATTTCGGCGCCGCCGGCTTCACGTCCCCCGGCAAGGTGTTCCCGACTACCCTCGGAGTCGTCACCGCGCCGGAGAACTACAGTGGCGGAATCGTGAAGGGCCTGGAAGCCAGCCTGGTGCTGGACATCGGCTCGTTCTATGAGCCGCTGAAGGGCTTTGGCGCCCAGGTCTCCCAGGCCTGGACGGAGAGCACCATCCCGCCTGACCCGCAGACCGGCCCCACATTGCCCGGACTCTCGGCCATCGTGCGCACCCTCACCGGCTACTACGAGCGCTTCGGGTTCTATGCCCGGCTGAGTGAGCGCTATCGCAGTCCGTACGAAGGCACGATCCAGAACGCGTTCGGGTTCCGTAACTACACGCAGATACTGACCGACCGCCAGCTCGACGGCTCGATCGGCTACTCGTTCACCTCCGGGTCACTGAAGGGGCTCGACATCCTGGTGCAGGGTCTGAACCTGCTCAACAATCCCTACCAGGATACGTCAGGCCCGCTGAACAATCCCGGTTCGGCTCCAGGAGGCACTGTCTTGCCGCCGTTCTTGGCACAGCAGCCGCAGACCTATGAGCTTTACGGGCGTACCTACCTGGTGGGCTTCATTTACAAGCGCTAGCAGCTACTTCGAAGCTTGAAGCTGCAGCCAGGCGCAGGGGCACGAGCTGCGCTGCAGGCCGCCGCGCCGCGTGTCTCACCGCCGGCGCCCGGATACGGGGCGCAGGGCCTGCGGGCGGGCCGAGGGCGAGCGTTCAGGGGGGGAAGTTAGAGAAGAAGAGACGGGGTCACGCTGCGTGCGCAGCGTGACCCCGCGAGAGCTCACGCACCGGAAAGCCGTGCTCGGATCTCAGTCCCGGGGCTCGCCATAGAAGGGTCTCTTGTGCGCATCTGGTCTGCGCGTCGCGCTCAGTGGCCGCCGCCGGCGGCCTCTCCGTCGTGGCCCTCTTGCTCCCGCACAGTGCCCACCACCCATACTGCCACCTGCTTGCCCGATGTTGGCGGCGTCACCCTTCCCGTCCAGTGATGGAAGCTGGCGGCGCGCGTCCGCGGGAACGAGCTCAAGGCGTAGCCCAAGCCGCTTAAGGAGGACATGATCCCCACTACGAGGAGGAAGGCGGGAATTTCGGGTCCGGGTCGGCGAGGTAATAGGTATGCAGTCCACATGAGTGCAACGCCCACGGACTCGTACACCATGAAAGTCGCAACTTTTCGCCACATGGTCGGTGCCCCCACATCCAGGCGCTCTTCAGAAAGATACGATACCAGCTGCGGCTCGGCTGTGATCGCCCGGCATCACCACCTGGGCAGGCGCCGGGGCGAGGGTCCCATTGAAGGCGCTTCTCGGGTGACTGTAGCTCCCGGTGAGCTTGCACCTGGCACTCTCCCAAGTTACGGTGTGTTGCTATGTCGAAGCCATTAACTTTGGAGATTCCGGGGGAGGTGGCCGAGGCCCTCAGGCTGCCTGACCTGGAAAAGATCCAGCGCCTGCGTCTGGAGCTTGCTGTTTCACTTTATTCTCAGGGGATCCTCGGGCTGGGCAAGTCAGCGCAGCTTGCAGAGCTTCCGCGCTTGGAAATGAACCGCGTGCTCGCGCAGCGCCAAGTGCCGATGCACTACGGCCTGGAGGAACTCGCTGAGGATCTCCAGCATGCCCGTAGTAGTCAGTGATGCCTCCGCCTGTCGGCACTCGGTCAGTTTGACCTGTTACGGACGACCGCACTGCTGCTTGACAGGATGACATCGCGCTTTCGTTACCCACGAACGCGTGTTCTGGAGCCTGCATGTTCAAAGAAACGCATCCGATTGTCGGCACGCGGAACATCCTACGGGCGATTGAGTTCTATACTCAGCAGCTTGGCTTCAAGCTGGCCTTTGCAGACAAAGGCGATCCACCGAACTACGTTGGGTTGCGTCGCGACGCGGTTGAGCTCCACATGCAGTTTCAGTTCGAGCACGAGATGGGCACGATTCGCCTGCGGTTTCTGGTGCAAGACCCAGACGCGCTCTTCCAGGAATATCAGCAACGTGGCGTGCAGTGTCTTGCCGAGGGCGTTCGGGATACACCGTGGGGTACGCGCGAATTCGTCCTCTACGACTTGGACGGTAACGCGCTGACATTCTACCGGGATCTAACAGGCACGGCTTCGGTGCAAGCCGGCTAGCGAGGCAAGTCCCCGCGGGTGCCGGGAGGGCGGCGGAGGCGGTTGCTCTCCGCAAGGTCTCCATCGCCGATATCACGGTGTTGCTGGTCCCTGACGCTGCTTGCTCGTGTTGCCTGGTCGTCGGCGCGGGGGTCTCTTGCTGCGCGTGAGCGTGAGCAGGAAAAATGAGGTGAATATCCGGGTATTTGAGCAGGATAGGTGAGGGACAGGGGGCGGCACCCCTCGGAGAGCGTGAGTAGTCGGGCGCGGGGTGACGATTGCGTGCCCCTCCGGGGCGCTGGGACGGGCGCCCCTCCAAGTCGCTTGGGGCAGGCAATGGATCACCGCGAGCCCGGGAGTCGGGTTCCGACCCCAAGCGGTCGTCGGCACGTCCAGTTAGCTGACATTCAGAACTCGAGAAGCGGACATTCAGGGATAGGAATCGCTCGTCCGGCGGAATCGGTCTGCCGCGATCCCGTTTTCCACGATACCTGCCCATCGCTGACTCCAGACGCTCCCGTCCATGCATCTAAGCGTCGGATAAATCTGCTTCAATGGGAGTGCCAGGTGAACGCAAAACGCCTATTCATGCTCGCCTGCTTGCCTTTGTTCATGTCGCCAGCCATCCGCGCCGGAGTGCTCGAAGAGCACTATGGCAAATGGATGGGGACGCTGGCGATTCCGCATGGCCCCGTAATCAAGACGGGCATAGAGCTCTTTCCTCGCGCCGATGGCTCGCCTGGCGCCAGTTTCGCCAGCCCGGATCAGACACCGATCGCAGTGCCTGTCGAGCGGGTGCAGACCGTGAACGGCGAGATTCGCCTCTCGATCTCGTCGGTCGGCATCGATCTCGCCCTGCGACCCGACGGCGACGACCTGGTAGGTCAGGCGCAGCAAGGGCCGATGGTGGTGCCGCTGAGACTCGCGCACGTGGCGAGCTTCGGCGAGCCGGTGCGGCCCCAGACCCCGCAGGCGCCGTTCCCTTACGACGTGCAAACGCTTGTTGTCAACACGCCTGATGGAACTCGGCTCTCGGGCACCCTGACGCACGCTCGCGGCGCCACTCGTGCAACTGCAGTGGTCCTTTTGCAGGGGAGCGGGCCGATCGACCGCGACGAGTATATCGGGGGGCACCATCTCTTTGCCCTACTCGCAGACTACCTGACGCGGCGAGGCATCACCGTGTATCGCTTTGACAAACGTGGTGTCGGGCGCTCGACGGGCAGCTACACGTCTGAAACGAGCGCGACATTGCTCGCGGACGCCCTGGCCGCGACGCGCGCCATTCGAGCCCGGGCGGATGTCTCACGGGTGGGCGTCATTGGCCACAGCGAGGGAGCCGCCACCGCAGCGGAGCTGGCAGCGAGATATCCCAGCGACGTCGATTTCCTCGTTTCGCTGGCTGGACCGGGATTGAAGGGCATCGATGAGATCGAGCTACAGGATCGGATCGGATACGAACGTAAGGGACTCTCTCCCTCACAAGTGCAGATGCTCACGAATTACGGCCGGCGCTTCTATGCGACAGTGGTCTCGATCGATGATGTGGAGGCCCGCACGAAGACACTCGTCGGGCTCAGTTCGAATTTGAACGAGGCAGATCGCCAGCTCGTGCTTCAATACGCCTCGACGGGTACTCTGAGCATCGGTCTGGCCCGGACGCCGCATCTGCGTGAGGTGCTCACAATGGATTTCCCGCAATACTGGCGCTCGGTGCACTGCCCGGTGCTCGTGCTCAACGGCTCGCTGGACGTTCAAGTGCCAGCGCCGCAGAACCCGGATGCAATCCGGGCTGCGCTCACCGCCGGTGGGAACCGGAGAGCGCAAGTTGAAACGCTTACGCGACTCAATCACCTGTTCCAGACGGCGACAACGGGACTCGCAGACGAATACACGAGAATCGACGAAACCATGGCGCCAGCCGCACTCGAAGCTGTGGCCCGATTTGTAGTCGCCGGACGCTGAGCCGCGCGCCTTGCAGCACCGGGAGAGCTGAATGTCAGACCTCACAACCGGAGTGATTGCACCTTTATTGGCTGCCGTAGCCGTCTTGTCGGCGCCGGTCGCGATCGTTTTCATGGTGCTACACCATAGACGCGTAGTGACCGCGATGAAACTGAAGGCTGCAACGGACTTTACCGAGCGCGGTGCGGCGGTGCCGTTCGATCTGCTTCTCGGGCCGCGGACGCGGCCCGGCGACGGTGACCTGCGGATCGGCATGGTACTCACGTGCTTCGGAATTGGCACGTTGCTCTTCGCATTTACGCTGAAGGAGCATCGGCTGTGGGGCCTCGGTTTGCTGCCCCTGTTCGCCGGCATCGGCTACCTGATCACCTGGAAGCTGAGCCACCGTCCTGGGAC
>Ga0123356_10001718_pt1 | contig 23926 bp, 23 predicted proteins | sample TergutEmb28metaG_2_FD_92546 | JGI IMG/M metagenome (GOLD analysis project Ga0123356, IMG submission 92546) | Embiratermes neotenicus P3 segment gut microbial communities from Petit-Saut dam, French Guiana - Emb289 P3 | ecosystem: Host-associated > Arthropoda: Insects > Digestive system > Gut ...
ACGATTTCCAAGAAAAAAATGGAAAATTTAAATGTCTTCATAAAAATGAATTACATGCACTTTTTTCATTCACTGATAAATATGTAGGTTCAAAAATTGGTGAAACTGCAAAATTTGGAGGTTTCGACTTTGATTCACCGCACTTATTACCATTTATAGAAATGATAAATAAAATGGAATAAAGTAATTTGCAACACACCTTCGATGCCATCATACAGAAAGACCCTTCCCAGGATGCAGCATACATCGCAGTTCCCATCGACATAAAAAAAGAATTTGGCAAAGGACGGCTTGCGGTTCATGCCACTTTTGATGGTGCGCAATACGACGGCAGCATCGTCAACATGGGTGTAAAAAACCAGGACGGCTCAATTTGTTATATCATCGGTATTCGTAAAGATATTAGAGCAAAAATCGGCAAGCAGCCAGGTGATAAAGTAAAAATTACGATACGGGAGAGAATAAAATAATCCCTCCAGGACACAGCTGTAAAATACTTAAAAACCTAAAGTAGTGCCTGGCGCTAAATACCTACACCCTGATATTTATCAAAAAAATTACATTTTTTACATATCTAAAAAAATCTTGACATAATAGACATATTAGTATTAAACTCTATACAAGAGGATGCGCTGAGGGCTGATCGGGGGGTAACAACTACCACGGGCTAAGATACGGCATCCTCTATTTTTTTATCTCTAAAAAAACATCTAAAGCCTTTATTGTATATATCCTGTTTCCGTCCTTAGGATTTTTCATCCTTTTTACAGTTATTTTCACAATTGCAATTTGTTCATCAAATTCAATTGGAGCGAACAATCTGTGAATACTTAATAAACTGTCATTATTTCTATTTGGATTCATCTCAAAAATCCATGGTTCTATTGCATTTGAATAGAGTTTATCAATATTTCCTGCAGCAAGAAGATGTACTTTATAATTGTATGAATTATCGACACTTTTTGTACTTAATATCTTTTCTATAGATTTTTTTGAAATTACTGCTCGAAGACCAGAACGGCTAATTAACTGCTGTCCAACCAATGAAGATAAGAATTCTCGTGCTTGATTATATGTATCGATTTTATTTTCCATCTTTGCCATATCTTTAATTTGATCAATGTTACCAAAATCTGATATTTTTAGTTTTTCTGCTGCTTTATCGCTACTATTCCACTTTTCCTTTTTCATATTATTACCCTTTTTTCTCAAGCTGTTTTTGCAAAATCCATGTAACTTTATTGAACTTTGCTTAACCTTATATGGGTGTGAAGACGGTGTTTTGCTTTATCGAAAACAGTAAAAAAATGACGATTTATATAAAATTTATTAAAATTCGTGCTAAAATTACCCAATGACCGACTCCACCAGCAAAATAATCCAGCAAATTCTTGCAGTGCCAAAAGGTAAAGTATCAAGTTACAGAGATATTGCTTTAAAAGCAGGTATACCCAATGGGGCGCGGCAAACTGTTAGGGTGCTTCACTCCATGTCAGAAAAACACAATCTTCCCTGGCACAGAATTATTCGCTCTGACGGCACAATTGGGTTAGACGGCGAAGGGAAAGCGATGCAAATTAAATTTCTTAAAAGCGAAGGCGTAAAAGTTTCCAAAGACGGCAAAGTAGATTTAGAACTATTTGGCTATTAAATAAATATTTATTAATGTCCAAAAAAGTTCATTAAAATATTTTCAAATAAATTACAATAATTCCAGATTGACGTAAATTGATTTTTACAGCAAAATAAAAAAGCGAGGTATTAATATGATTATGACAGTACGTAAAGCAATTTATTCTCTTTTCCCAGCAGGTACAGATCATGGGAGAAAAAGGCTTGGGCTGTTATTGTCATGACCACAAGGGCATGGTTTTCTTAGCACGGTTCAAGGCTTTACGCTTTGAGCCGTTTTTTTTTTGCATTAAACAATATTAAACAAAAGCAAGCAGGAGGCTGACATGTTAAAAACAAATAATTTACTCGAAAACGTATTAATCGATATAGATAAATATCTCTACGACGGCATAAATGCGCATATTCTGGCAAAAAAGAACTCTTTGTCGGAAGGTCATTTGCGAAGACTTTTTAGATACTCTTTTAAGCAAACCATTACAAACTATATTCGTTCGCGAAAGCTTAAGGCAAGCCTTGATGACCTGTTAAAAAGCAACTCCAATGTTTTGGATATCGCTTTAAAGTACGATTTTGAATATGAACAGTCATTTATCAGAGCTTTTAAACGGGAATTTGGAATTACACCAGGCGATTTTCGAAAATTAAATGAACAGTACTCTATTAAATAGAAAACTGCTTTAATTTCTACAAAATATATCCTCTAAATACTCTATACAATATGCGTAGAATAATATTAAGATAAGGCATGGTTGACTTTTTTGGTTCGTTTCTTGTATTGGCAGCTCTTGTTGTACTGCTTATAGCCGTATGCTCTATTTATTTTATAACAAAAATAATCATAAGAATAACAGACGGCGAAAAAAGAAAAGCAAGCGAACAATTAATACAGAAAAATGCCGAAATAATGCTTCAATACATAGAAGAAAAAAATATTAACAGCACAGAAGAAATGCTAAAACTCATTGTCTTACCAAAAAAAATGACAATAATAAAAGAAGATAATAATTTTTTTATTAAATATAATAATTTAACTTATAATGTAAACACAGGAAGATTTAAGCTAGATATTGTTTAAAAACAGTGTTTACCTAAATTGCACAGTCCAGCCGCCTTTATTGTAGGTGTATAGTCCTGCTCTGCTCCCCATGTCTTTATAAAATTCCGCAAAATCAAAAAGAAATCCGCCGTCTTCTTCTATTATAACATTGCTGCCTATAGAAATACTTGTAAGCTGTCTATTCATTGTAAATGCATGATTTTTAATAGAAGTAACGTTATCTGGAATAACTATGCTTGTAAGTTCATTTAGTCCAAATACCATATTCCCAATTTCAGAAATGCCGGACGATATTGTTACGCTTGTAAGTTTATTCATGGCAAATGCCCAGTCTCCAATGTAGGTAACACTGTTCGGAATTATAACATTGGTAAGATTGTTATTTGTAAAAGCTCTATAATGTATATGAGTAACGCTATTCGGAATAGAAACGCTTTCCAGCTTATTTACCGCAAATGCGTAATCCCTTATAGAAGTAACACCTCTGTGTATTTTTATTTTTTTGATCTGATTGTTCCAAAATGCATTTTTGCCAATAACAGTAAGATTACGTGAAAGATTAACTTCGGTTAACTGATTACTTTGAAACGCTCCCTCAAATATATGCCTTACAGTATTTGGAATATTTATCTTTTTAAGTTTGTTATTTGCAAATGCGTATTCATCTATAGAATAAATCTCCTGCGGAATTACTACGCTTGTAAGCCCTGTGTTGGAGAATGAATATTCACCTATTTTCCAAATATCCATTTTTTGAGCTTTTCGGGGAATTCTTAAATCTGTTTTATCTCCGATATACCCGGTAATTGTCGGTGCTCCGCCGTAATTTATTTCCAAGATGTAATCATCCTCGCTGTCATAATGCTGCAGCCAGAAAATATATCCGCAAACCAGCGACACAGGTATAAAAAGCAGAAAATATACATATTTAGATTTTCTTATATTCCATAAAACAAGAAAGACAATTAAAAATACCGAGACTATCAAAAAAATAACATATTCATAAAAAAGAAAATAACCATCATCAAACAATTCATATATAATATTAAATAATGTATAAGCGGCAACCAGACCTATAATAATACTAAATATTCTTTTAACTAAAGTTAAAATCTTTTTAGCCATCTGCCAATAGTTTTCCCATTAAAGGAATTAAAACAAATGTAGCTGTAGAGCTGCCTAAACTGGAAAAGAAAAATACTAAAAGCGCTCTTGTTATTCTGTTTCTGTACCATCCCTTTAGGCTGGTAGTGTCTCCTGCAATATCCTGAACATCCGATACGCGTGGTTTATTCACCGCTGCCTGAACAATACCTGATAAAATACCAACACCAACAAAAGGAGTTAAGGTTGTTAACGGAGCGCCAAGAAACGAAACAAGTATTGCAAGCGGATGAGCTAGAGCAATTATCGCTCCTATAGCCGCAAGCGAGCCGTTCCATAATATCCATTGCTTTATCATAGAAAAACCTAAATCTTTTCCTGCTGTAATAAAACCTGCTGCAATAAGCGCAATAATAGCGGCTGGAATAATAAATTTAATTGCCCTGGAAAAAAATCCGCGCGGCGGAATAATATCAAATTTACTTACATCTGAGTTTGCTTCGTTCTTACTTAATTTTTCCAGATGAGCTACCATTCCCTGCATATGCCCTGCTCCAACCACAGCGGCAATTCTTGTTGGCTGCTCGCTATCCTGCGGAGTTGATGTCCAAATTTTTGCCGCCAAATATTGATCCCTTTCGTCAATTAAGACAGCTTTAACAGAAGGCAGATAATCTGCTAACTCACTCATCATACCGTCAAGTTCGTTTTTATTTTTTAATTTTTCAATTTCCTGTTCGCTTAATTTTTCTTTAGAAAAAGCGCTTGCCAAAAGTGCGGCTAAAAGTTTTGCCTTGCTCCACAATCCGCAGCAAGCCCATGCCCGTCTTAGTGTTGTGTGCACTTCCCTGTCGCATAAACTGTAAGGAATACCCATTTCTTTGGCTGCTTCTATCGCTGTCTTCATCTCATCGCCAGGTTTCACTCCCAGTTCGTTGCCAAGACGGCGTTGAAAACTGGCAAGCACAAGGTTTGCAATCAGTAAAAAGCCCTTGCCTTCTTTAAAAACTTTGGATAAATTTAATTTTTCCCAATTATCATTTTGCGTAATAGAGTTATATCTGCCCTGATCAAGTTCTACACAGACCATATCAGGTTTTTCTTCGCAAATAATTTTTCGCACTTCTTCAATGCTGTCCCGTGATACATGCGCAGTGCCAATTAATCTAAATTCTCTTTTGCCAAGCGTGATTGTAGTTATATTACCGCTCATTATTTTTCATCCCTTAAGTTTATGCCTCGTTCTGTGAGCATTATTTCGTTTAGCCGCCATTCCAATGAACCAATAGCGTTAAGTTCCTGTACCATCATAAAGTATCTGTCTGCAAGTGTTTTATTGCCTCTTATATCATTATAAGAAGCAAGATAATAAAGCATCCTGGATTTTTCATAAATATTTTTTTCATTCTCTACTCTTATGGTAACATCACCATCGCCTCTTAAGTCATGAAAAAGACGCAGCATTGCATGGTCTAGCGAATCTCTTGGAGCGGTGCGCAGAACTTGCGCAAGAAATTGTTTAGGATCAGTTTGTCTGCCGGCACGCATCCAATTTATAGCCGCTAGTATCGCATAATTAAATTCTCTTGGAGCTTGCCTGTATGCATTTAAAAAATCATCTCTTGCAAGAGCCCACTGTTTATTTCTCATTCTAATTACGCCAAGCGCTTCATGCGCAAAATAATAATCAGGTTTAAGTCTTGCTAAAGTTATATAATCCCTTTCTGCGCCTTCATAATCGCCAAACTCATCCTTTATCGCAGCGCTGTATACATACGCCATAAAAACATCAGGCGCAACTTTAATTGCTTTGTTAAAACTTTCCAAAGCTTCATTTTTACGATTCATCTCCATAAGAAGCTGACCGTAATCAACAAGCACCCAATAATTATCAGGCTCAAGCCTTAGAGCTATTATAAAATCTTCAAGAGCATCACTATTAAAACCTGCTCCTACATAAAGCCTGGCTCTTTCCTGAAAAGGTCTTGCCCAGGTTGGATACAAACTCACAGCTCGGTTTAAAAGCCTTTCTGCGCTTCTTGGCTCTCTATTGTAGCGATGAACAGATGCACGTCCAACAATTGCTTCACCGTTCTCAGGTTCTGCGGCAAGCGCTCTGTCAAAATAATTTGCAGCAACACGCAAATTCTGATTTTTAAGATTAATGTTTGCCAAATCGGTGAGCGCTCTAACATGGTTTGGGTTAACGCCTATAACTCTGTCAAGAAACTGTCTTCTTTCACGCTCTTTATTCTCTAAAGCGGCAGCATCTGCAAGTATCATTAACGCATCGGTATTATTTCTATCTGAAGCAATAATATTGTTTGCTATTCTTCTGGCATCTGCAGGGCGGTTTGCGGCATTATAGATTCCAGCTCGCATAATTTGAATTTCTGCATTTTGAGCATGTTCAGCAGGCAGTTTATTGAACAATTCAAGCGCAGGTGCAAATTCTCTGCGAGAAAGCCTCTCGGCTACCTCTGTTAAAATAATTTCCAGCTCATTATCCTGGGCAGAAACTGCCGGAGAAAGCCACAAAATAAGGAAAAGCGCCAAACCGCTTCCAATAATTCTAATTTTCATGTTATTATATAGTATACAATTATTAAAAAGCCGACAAGTTACATTATAAGCAACATTGCGGTATATATAAGGGGTTATAGCTTCCATGAGAAAACCTTTGGCAACCAAAATAATAGGTCTTGCAGCTCTGTACTGCGTGTTTTTCTGCGCTCTGGTAATTCTGCAATTTTCCAACCGTGGAAACTTCTCGTTACCATCAGGTGCAATGACTATTAGAGGTCACTACTCGAATGATTCGCAAAACGCAGAATCAACAGACGAAGCTCAAAAGATATCGGGCGGGGTCAAGGTTTTTTACGGCGGTCTTGAGTTTACGCTTAAAGAAGAACGCGGAAAAGGTTTGATATTATCAGGCAGAAACGGCATGGCTGCGGTGAATCCCGAATTCATGATTCTTTCAGACAATATTGCCCGCTTTATCCTGCCAGGCGGCACTATTATCACATTTAATTCACTGGATTCTGTAAGAGGCATGGAACTTCAGATTAGCGCAGAGTTCGCAGGAAATGTTACAGAAGTTACCATACCTTTAATCCCTCGCAGATCTTCTTTAATTCAAGATGCAGGACAGCTTGGAATCATGTATAGCGGCTCAAGATACGTTTTTAGCAGTTTAGGTCAGGAGCTGGAAAAAGGAAGTTTGACGCTTTCAAGAGATGATGCGTTTATTTCTTATCGTTCCAGAGGAAGACAAAGAGCTTTTGATCCGGAAGATTACATTATAGCTCAAGTGCAAAATTACACAAACGTACTTAGGCAATGGCAGGATTCAAATTATTTTCAGTGGAATCAAGGTGCTGCTAGTTTACAAAGCGAAGACGATGTAATCGCTTACCTTTCGCAGACTCTTCAGCGTGGAAATTTTTCTACAGCAGTAAGATCTATTCCAAGCAATTTTGCAAACAGTCCAATGCACAGCTACAGATCCGCGGCATTTGTCGGAGGAATGACAAACGCATACAATACATTTACTGCCTATGAAAACGAAAAACTAAATAATATAACAAGGCTTACAAGAGCCAGATCTTTGGATATTCTAAAAGAAGAGCATATCCTGGATTTCCTGTTTGCTCGAAGTAATCTGGCTCTTGCAAATGATGTAATCGATATTATTAATAACGCAAATCCATCTATGTTAGTTTCCGAGCATTGCCCGGGGCTATTAGAAGTTTATTTTGATATGAGACGCTGGCGTCCTGGAGCTAACAATCTTATTGAGCACCTAACAGAACAAATGCTGGTGCTTATTTCTGAAAACATGAACAGAGACACAGAAAATGACGCTGTGTACGCATCAAGTTCGGAAAGCAACAATTTTGAGTACAGTTTGCGGCTTGGAAAAGCGCTTGTCTTTTGGGCAGATACAACACAAAACTCTGATTGGGGAGCAATCGGCAGGTCTTTGGTTATTTCTGCAATTACAAGCGGCAACGCCGGAAGACTTTACAATATCCTCAATCCAGGCGATTACTATCCAAGAGCAACATGGCTTACAAACTCAGGACATTGGGCATGGACAATATCTCCTACAATCAGAGCGTCAGAATCAGGCGGCAGTTTAAATATTTCTGTTTCTTTCCCGCCGACCATGTCACATCATGTAATAATCCGCGGAGTACGTCCTTTCCTAAGAATTCAAATTCACGGCATGGATTGGAGAACAGACCCGCAGTTTGAAATTTACGATTCATCAGGATGGGTATATTATCCGGATGATCAAATATTAATATTAAAACTTAGACATCGTTCAACGATAGAAAACATCAGGCTTGTTTATCAGGAATTTACTCCACCTGCGCAGACAGAAAACACAGAAGGTACAGAGGTCTCTGTTGACTAAAAGCGAGTTTTTCCTTTTAGCAATTATAGTATCAGCTGTTTTATTAATTGTTTTATTTTGTGGCGTTATTTTTACATGCGCTGGTAAAGAAAAAGCAGAATTGCAAGCAGAAGAAATAATCATTGAAGAGCCGCAGGAAATTGAAGAAGAAGAAATAGAATCTGAATTAACGGAAGAAAACACCTCCCCTCTTGTATCACATCAGGTTTCCCGCCCGTCTGCTTCTTTATCCAGCATAAGCTCCAGATTAAGAGGAATGGGAGTAAATGTATCAGAAATAGATCCAATTAACTTTGAAAACCCTGATCTTAATGTATTAAGACAGATGGGAGTAGATCAGTATTTAATTTCATTTTTTGCAGGCGAACAATATTACAAAAATACAGAGTACGACAAAGCTCTTGCGGAATATACCGCTTCCATTAACCGCAACAATGAATTTTTAGAAGCGTTTATTTCGCGCGGAAACACATGGATGAGAAAACGTGACTTTAGCCGAGCTATTGACGATTATTCAAGAGCAATCAGAATTGACAGCAGCAAAGCTGAATTGTTTAATTACCGAGGCTTTGCAAGATCAGAGCGCGGAGAACACAATCTTGCTATCGAAGATTTTTCACGAGCGATATCAATTAACAGAAATTATGTTGACGCTCTTATTAATCGTTCTCATGCATATTATCAAACAGGAAATTACGACAGAACAATAGAAGACTGCGACCAGATAATCAGGCTTGAACCTTCGAATGCGGTAATTTGGAACAGGCGAGGCAGCGCATGGTACAGAAAAGAAGATGATGACAAAGCTATTAGAGACTACACAGAAGCGATAAGACTTAACGCAAACTATACGCTTGCTTTATACAATCGTGCAAATGCGTATTACAGTAAACGTGATTTTGATAAATCTCTAGCAGATTTAAACAGGTGTCTTTCTATAAATCCTTCATTTTCGGCGGCATATACAAGCAGGGGAAATATATTTCAGCTAATGGGTAACAGCGAAAGCGCTGCCGCTGATTTTGCTGCAGCCCAGCGCTTACAAAACCGTTAACGCTACTCTATAACTGTATCAAGACCTTCTTTGTATAATCCATCAAGCTCGCTGCGTATCTGCGCTTTTACACGATTTGGTATCGAAGGAAGATTCGAAAAATAGCGTAAAACACGTATGCCTTCAGGAGCAAGCGGAGGTCCTGAAAAACGGCAAAGATTAGCAATTGACGAAGATGCCGCAAGAACTAGCTGCGGATCTACATTCGGGTTGTTAGGTGTAAGCAAGTAGTGATAAGAATGAAACGATCTTCCTGTAGGATCTACGCCTATTCTTCCTATAGCTTCTGCACATGCGCTTCTTACCGCAGGTTCCGGGTCTCTGTCAAAAATATCCCAAAGGAAGGGAATTGTTTCTCTTGAACCAACAAAACCCAATAGGTTGATAAGCCTTACTCGCTGAGGCGGTTTTACAAGAGGACGCACAGCCGAAGTTTGCGGACTGCCTCTGAAGAAGCCAACCATCTCCATTATGTATCCAACATAAATAGGTTCATTTGTACCAATCTGTCCGCTTCGAATTGCATAAGATATTTCTTCAAATATTCTATCTTGTTCAGGATCTTGATAACGGTTATTTTGTCCTGTCCATGGAGATGGAGGCGGATTACCCATTCCATAATCACCCTCAGGTTCGGGACCATAAAATCTGATTATTGGAATTGTTCTTGGTTTCATTTCTATTTTATAAACACGCAAAACATTATCAGTTCCGCAGGCATAAAGAATACCTTCGTCGCTTAATGCAGGTACGCCGGAAGACTCTGTTTGTAATCTGTGAACAAATCGACGGCGGCCTTCAGGTGAAAATGCGCTGACACCACGAATGGTAATAGTATATACTCCACGCTCATCCCACATCATTTTTGCCTGTTCTATAGAAATATTACCTGATCCTCTCTCTGCCGTAGTTTCATGACTGTTTCTTGTCCACAAAAGATTGCCGCTTGCGTTATAACAAAGCGTTCTTCCATCACGCAGCGTTACTGCAAATCTATCACCACGGCTTGTAGATGCAACAGGGGCTGCGGGAAGCGAGCCAAAATTGGATCTTGATAATTTGCTTCCATTAGCTGCACTGTCATTAAAAATAATTTTTTCCATTTCACCTGATTGATGAAACAATACATAACTTTGCCTGTTTCCCTCGTCAAGAGAAACAATCATTATAGGAAGCCTGTTTAATCTGATTCTTTCGATGCGGCTAAATTGATGAACTTTTATAAAATCATTGTTTTGCAGCACAGTTGCAACGCTTCCTGTTGTATCCAAAATAGGAGCAAATGCAACAGGACTTCCCAAATCAATTGTCCAAAGTCCATTACCTGAAGCTGTGCGGCATGTCATTGTAGAATCGAGCGAGACAAATACTCTGCCATCCCATCCTACAACAGGCGGATATGAAATTGGTTTTCCAAGGTTAATCCGCCAAAGCTCACGCCCAACACGGTTTATCGCCATAAAAATGCCTTCGGTGTTGCAGACATACGTTGCAGCTTCATAAGAACGCGCTATATACGGAACTGCTGTTCCTCTTGCGTCAAAATTCCAAAGAGCTGTACTGCTCATGAAAAAAGAACGGACTTTGCCGTTAACGCCGACAAGAACTGCAGAGCTTGCCTGCAAGTGAGGCGTTCCTCTTATCGTATCGCCAATGGGAGCTTCCCACATTGGAGCTGCTCCTACTTCCACTTTGGAAACATCTACCCTTTGCGCAGCTAAGTCGATAGAAACAAAAATAAAAAGAACTATTAATAAAAAATAAAATAAATTATGTTTCATGATTCACCTTATCCCTATCTGATTTTCACAAATTGCGAAAACCCCAAAACTTCGGAATGATAAACCGAAGGTCCGTCATAGTTTCTGCCGCATAACAGCATATTATTTACAATTGTAAAAGATGTTTTATCGGCATTGAATTCTAAATTAAGGTTACTCATGTTTACGGATGTCTGTGCAGGAAGCGTTTCTTCCAATGTTAAATTAATACCTATTACCGCATCTACCCTTATCTGCCTGCCGCCTGTGTTAATAACCCTGTTCGCAAAACCTCTGTAGGAATATGTGCCTGTTCCAAAACCTTCGTATCGCAAAGCGTTCCTCTGTTTATGTTCCCATGTATCATATCTCTCTACAACAACCGATCTTCTGTCAGACTTAAATTCGATGATGCAAACAACAGGACCATCAGGCATATTTAAAGTAGATTGCCATGTTCCCAATAAATAGTTTGGAAGCGGCACTCTTTCTACAGCTTTAGCGCAGAACGATGAAACAGAAATACCGCTTGCGTTGTTTGCCTGTTCGGTATATTCATTTAACACACGCCCGGAAGCATCTGTTGTAACAGCCGATAAAGTAACAAGATTGCCTATTCTAGAAAGACTGCCCTTAATAATAAATTCAGCAGAGGAAGTACCTTGTATAACATTCAGCGTTCCCCATGAGTTTAATTCATCAACAATTCTGCCGGTTAAACCTGCAGCATCAACAGCAGAAACCCCTGTACTGCCTACTCCGACAGCTTCAACGCCAACAGAAGGCATCCGCTGCGCATAAACAGTGTTTAAAGAGAAAAATAGTAATAAAATTACTAAATAAAATCTAACAAAATAGGTATACATGTTACAAATTATAACAACAAATTGGATAAAAAGCAACGTAAAATAAGGACATCAAAAAGCTAAAATAATGCCCTGCATTCAAAGTAGAACCTTTTCTCAACAGAATGCCCCATAGAGAAGCTCTTCCTTGGCAAAGGTCCAAGCTTCCCGACTGTCTGGAAAAGCCCTGATTTTTCTACAGGCGGCAATAAAATCCCCGCTGCAAGGCGTTGCTTGTCTGTATCAGATAAACGTAAGACTTCCTCGGCATCGTGGATATAATCTATCAACAGGGGATTACCTGCGGCATATTTATCAAGGAGCGGCTGCAGGCACGCTGTAGCAATACCTGGAGCAGACGTCTCTATTAGCGCATAACGCCCTTGCGAAATAACTCCAAAATGATTTGCCGCAGGTTTCTGCGGATTTTTTGCGCAAAGCTTTGAAAGTTCATGCGCGCTGTTTACGGCAGTACAGGAAAAATTCGGCAGCTGCGAAAGCAAAGAAACCGCCTGATCGAAACCTAAATCAAAAACAAGGCGATGAATTGGTTCAAATTGAATCGCAGGATCATAAATATTTTCGATTTCTACTAGCGCATAACGGCATGGGTGAACAGGAAGCGCATCTCCCTTATGAGCCGCTTTATATTCTTCCCAAATGCCTTTTGCAGCAGCAAGCGAATGATTACCGTCACCAACAGCAAAAAGAAACGGCGTTTTATTTTCGCTTCCATAACGGCTTACAGAACGCTCGTAAAGCTCGTTTAGTTTTTCGTAAATAAAACTAATATCGCTGTGCGAATTTAAAAACCATCCTGTTACACTGCCGCAGTCCATCATTAATTTGGTATTATAAACAGGAGCAGCATTCTTAACCTTTTCGCCAAGCGCAGACAGCATGCTTTTTGAATCATTGCCTTCGGCGCTATCGTCATCGATAAGCAGAAGAACGTGAGGAAGTTCCAACGGCGCACTGCGGCGAATATCCATACGGGGAGGCAGACGTTCCGCTACAGTGCCTTCTGTACTGCGAATAAGCGGACGTGCATCAGGATGCCAATCGTATTTTTCCAGATCAATAGCTGCAATAAGACCCCTTCGTTTTTTTTGCCAGGGCGTGTCTCTTTCGATATAAATAAAACCCTGCCCAGGCGGTGCAAATACTCCGTCTTGCAGATAATTTTTCATACTTAAATGAATATCAGAAATCCGCTCAGATATGCCGTCATCAGTTAAAAACACTTCAGGAATAATCATATTCAATGTTGACGGAGAACCTGAAGTTAATTCTTTTACTTTTTCCCAGTACTCACGATCCTGCGTAAATTGGTCGCAGGCAATAACCGGCCATTTTTCCAAATTGCACACCTGCGGCTTTGGCAGTAAAACTAAAGGAATCTCAAGTCCCAATAAATCAAGATTTTGTTGTTTATTCATTGTTTTATAGTATCAAATAATTCCTAATTGAAAAATACCCCATACCAGTCTAATATATAAACATGCAAGCACAGCGGCAATCGCTATCACAGCAGCAACACCTCAAAATGAATCCGCAAATGCTGCAGTCCATCAAAATGATGGAATTACCGATTGCAGAGCTTCGTGAACGAATAGAACAGGAACTTGAAAAAAACCCCGCATTGGAACTTATCGAAGATAAAAGCACAGTTCCCCTGGACGAAGCAAAAACGCACCGCAGTGAAAAATACGAGTATTTTGAAACTACTTCAGATCCAGGCAGACGAGGTTCTCAGGCTTCAGATGAACACAGGCGTTTTATGGAAGGCGTGCTTACCAGAGCCGAAACCCTGCAGGAATATTTACTGCATCAATTACAACTTGAACCAATAGATAACGAACTACGCTCCGCCGCCGAAATACTTATACAAAATCTAAATGACGATGGTTTTCATAAAGAAAAACCGCAAACGCTATTTAAAAAACCGCAGGCACGCTTAACAGAAGCTATGAAGCTGGTTCAAGCTCTTGATCCTGTTGGAACTTGCACAAGTGATTACAAGGAATCATTAAAAGTACAAATTGCTCTTTGCGGCAGCACAATTGTAGAAATTTCCGAAATCGAAACATTACTGGATAATCTTGAACTTGTAGAACGAGGAAAATACAATATACTTGCAAAAAAACTCAAACTGGACGAAGAAGACACACAATTTATCTGCGAATACATAAAAAAACTTTCTCCGTTTCCAGGCCGTGCTTTTTCGTCTATGTCAAACGAAGTGCGTTATGTTGTGCCTGATATAAAAGTAGTTAGAGATAACGATGAGTTTACCATCAATCTGAATGATGAAGCTTTTCCTGTTCTTGGCATTAATTCAAACTTTGAAAAATTCAGCGGCAGCGAAGATCTGGCTGCAAGGGATTTTGCGCGCGAAAATATCAGGGAAGCACGTTTATTTATTAATCATTTAAACCAGCGCAGCCAAACACTGATTCGCGTTGCAAATGCCATTTTGGAATTTCAAAGGGCTTTTTTTATTAATGGGCCAAAATACCTGTCTCCTCTTACTCTGGGAGATATAGCAAAAGAACTTGATATTCACGAAACAACTGTTTCTCGTACAGCAAACGGCAAATACATGCAGACAGAATGGGGGATATTTGAAATTCGCTACTTTTTTACGAATTCTATCAGTGGATCAGGGTCTACAGGGTCACAATATTCAAAAGAAAGCGTAAAAGAGATAATAAAAGAGATAATTTCCGCCGAAAACCGCTTGCTTTCGGATCAGGATATTTCTTCGCTTTTAAATCAAAAAGGAATTGCGCTAGCACGCAGAACTGTGGCAAAATATAGGAAGGAACTTGATTTGGGCTCTTCGTACAACCGTAGGTTGTAGCAATCATAGGTTGTAAGACGAAGGCTGAAACAACCGTAAAAATACGGGAAATTATTCAGGAGGTTTTATATGAACTTGGATATTAAAGCAGTACATTTTTCACTGCACGATGACGCTAAAGAGTATCTTAATAAAAAAATCGAAAGGCTGCGCAATGCAGAAAATATGATTGTAGATCTTATTATAACCATAAAAAAAGAAAAGGATTTTAACGCTGATGCTACGGTAAATTTCCGCTGGGGAGTTTCTGTTCATGTTGCAGAAGTGGATTTTGAATTAACAAAAGCTATTGATAAACTAATAGACAAACTTGAAGCCAAAATAACAAAAGAAAAAGAAAAGGTTAAAGAAAAACGGTAGGCTTGCTTTGGAAAAATATTCAGCTTGCTTTCCAAAAGAAGGCATTTATGCCGCGCGTTTTGAAAAAGTTCATAACTGGATGGTAGAAGAGGGCGCAGCTCTTGTAATGCTGGAAGATACAGAATCCAGACGTGATGAAAATATCCGCTGGCTTACAGGTCATCCAGGCGACGCCCTCCTTTTCCTTTCTATCGATAAAAAAGCAGTCCTTGTCGCCTGGGATGTAAATCTTGCAAAACTTTATACCGCAGGCTCAGGCGTAATGGTCGCTTCCTACAATGACTTTGACAGAAAGCCAAGCAAGGCAATTGCCGCAGCTGCAAAAAAACTTGGTGTTCCTATAGGATCAAAAATCGACATTCCCTGTGTTACACCCTACCCTGCCTTCCTTGATTTTGTCGGAGAGCTGACAGATTTTGATATTCTTTGCCGAGAAAACGGCGCTGCCTCAGAAATAAAAAAATTACGCGCTGTTAAGGATGAAGAAGAAATTTCCATTACAAGGAAAGCCGCAAACATAACAAATGAAATAATTGATCTATTGGAAAAAAATGTTAAATCAGAAAAAATAAAAACAGAGGCAGATGCGGCATTGTTCATTGAACTTGAAGCGAGAAAAGCAGGCTGCGAAAGCACAAGTTTTGGAACTATTGCGGCAGGACCTGACAGAAGTTTTGCAATTCATGCTTTTCCCGCATGGACAAACGCTCCATTTGGCGGCAAAGGGCTCTCTATTTTAGATTTTGGAGTTCAACTAGGCGGCTATTGCACAGATGTAACTCTTACTTTTGCACGTGACCTTGATCCCAAACAGGAAAAAATGGTTAATCTGGTAGAAAAAGCCGCAAAACTGGCAGTACCTATGTCACGTAACGGAACACGGACAAAAGATATAGCCGCAGCGGTAGATGCGCATTTTTCAAAATCAAAAAAGAAAATGCCGCATGGACTTGGTCATGGCGTAGGGCTTGCGGCGCACGAATACCCATTGGTAAGAAACTCAAACGAAAATGACTGGGTGCTTAAACCTGGAATGATCTTTACAATAGAACCTGGTTTATACGACCCCCTGCTCGGCGGCTGCCGCCTGGAAAACGATATATTAATAACTGAAACATCATCTTCACAGCAATCATCTGCTTTGTCTCTGGGGTACGAAATCCTTACAACTGCCCGTATTATCCGCCTTTAGCCATAACGGGCTAGCCCATACCGAATAAATCCGCTATTATTTAAATATTATGAAAGTATGGGTTAAATTACTAATAGGCTCAGGTTTGGGATTAATTATTGGCTTCCTTCTGCCAAACACAGAAGGTGTTTTTAATGCACTTCAATGGCTGGAAAAACTGGCTCTAGGTATAGGGCGCTATGCGGTTATTCCTGTTCTGGTGTTCTCTCTAACTATTGCGGTTTATGAACTTAGAATGGATGAACAATTCTGGTCTATGGTTTTAAAAAATTTCATACTAATTGTTGCGGCATCTTTCTTTGTAATTTTTACAGGTATTATTGTAACCTCGATTTTTACTCCGCATCAAATTCCTATAACAACAGTTGAACAAATGGATGTAGAAATTTTAAATGTAGGAAACAATATACTGGAATTATTCCCGTCTAATATGTTCAGCGTGCTTACTGGCAGCGGATTATACCTTTTTCCTGCATGCGTATTCGCATTCTTCCTGGGAATGGGGTTAAACTACGACAGAAATTACTCAAAACCTGTAATTTCGCTTGTAGATTCGCTTTCACGTATTTTTTATCATATCGCTTCATTTTTCTCGGAAATTCTAGGATTTATAATGATAGTACTTGCGGCATTCTGGGCTGTTCGTCTTAATGCGGCGATTCAAGTAAAAGTATTCGGAGATTTGATAGTCTTATTGCTTGTGTTTAGTTTAATTCTCTGTTTTGGAATTCTCCCATTATTCCTGTATGCATTAAAACCAAAAGTAAATCCATGGCGTATCCTTTACGGATTCCTGGGTCCTGCAATTACAGCATTCTTCTCCGGTGATGTTAATTTTTCTATTCCTGTACTTCAACGCCACTCAAAAGAAAACTTTGGTATCCGCAGGCGTTCAAGCGCGCTTTCCATGACTCTTTTTGCAACTTTCTGCAGATGCGGCAGCGCAATGGTTGCGGCAGCCGCTTTCATTGTAATAATAAAATCATATTCATATTTAAGAATTGGCACATTGGATTTATTATCTATAGGTTTTTTCGCCTTTTTAATTTCATTTGTACTTGCACGCCATCCCGGAAACGGCGCATTTATAGCGCTGTCGGCGCTCTGCGTTATTTATGGCGGCGGCGAATACAAATCCGCTTATCTTATAATGAAACCACTTGCCTTTTATCTTGTAGCTATTGGCACATTTATAGATGTCATGCTTAACGCTTTTGGCACTTATGTAATTGCGCGGTATAATGGCTTTATAGAAGAAAAGAATCTGGTTCACTTTATTTAATGAAGGAAGAAAATAACCTTCTTTTGGAAGGAATTAAAGCCCTGCGAAAAAGCGATGAGGAAATTGAAAACCTCATCGCCCCGCACTATGAAAAAGTTATATCACTACTAAACCGCTACATAGATGAAATAGAACTATTTAATCCTGCGTATGGTCTTGTCGGGGCAAAAGACACAAATGAACTTATAATAAAACACATATTGGATTCTATTGCTCCACTGGGAATTATTTCCAGGCTGCTTGATAAAACGCTTATTTCAAAAAATATCGCCGATGCTGGCTCGGGTGCAGGGCTTCCAGGTATTCCTTTGGCGATTGTTTTAAACCAATATAATTTTTCCCTAATTGAACGAATGGGGCGAAGGGTCGGCTTTCTGTTAAACACTAAAGCAGCGTTGGCTCTTCAGAATGTAAACATAGAAGAAAGCGAAGTGGAAAAAGCATCCTGCGGCAGGTTTAACCTTGTCACTTTTCGTGCTTTTAAGCCTTTGGATGAAAAATTACTAAAAACCTTGTTTGGATTATGTATTCCAGGCGGAATAATTGCCGCTTACAAGGGAAAGAGCGAAAAAATAAAGGCAGAAATGTCGCCGCTTGAGATGTTCTGCGATAAATGGGAGGCGATTCCCTATACAGTTCCCTTCCTTGAAGAGGAAAGGCACTTATTAATAATTTGGCAAAAAAAATGAAATATTTGTTAAAGAAAAAATCAAAACTGCCGATAATTGGCTGAGGGGACTATTTTGGGATACAAAGACGCATCATCCACATATAAAGAAACAAGAATTAAAACTGCCGGTCAGGGGCAGCTTATTGTTATGCTCTACGATGAAGCAGTAAAACAGCTTACAAAAGCAACAGATCTCCTTGAATTAAATAAAACCGACAAAAAAGACCCTGGTAGAATCGAACAAATCAGTAAAGCGATCATGAAAACCGAAGAAATTCTTACAGAATTGATGGTTTCTTTGGATTTTGAACAAGGCGGGGAAATTTCAAAAAACCTTTTTTCGCTGTATACATGGTTTAACAGAGAACTTGTAGAAGCAAATATCAGCCAGAATGTAAACAGAATACTAACGGTAAGGGATTTGCTTGCCGAACTTAGAAATACATGGAGTACTGTCGCAAGTCAGGCTCCTGCCGAAAATACAAACCGAGAGGCGGTTGGGCTTAATATAGCAGGTTAACCGCAAAAAAAGGGAGGGATTATGTCATCAATGGTAATGGAATCAAATTTAACAGCAGTCGATATCGATTCTGCAGAGCTTGCTCAAAGGGTTGCCGTTTTAAAACGTTTTAAAACTTTGCTTTCGCAGCAGAGAGACAGATTTCACAATTATCTTGATCTTTTAGACAAGCAGCAAGGTGTTATAGAATCCGGCAGCGCCGAAGATCTTTTAACCTATGTAGAAATAGAAGAAAAAATCGTTGCAGATATTTTCTCGATTCAGAAAGTTATCGATCCTTTAGAAGAAATGTACTACTCTGTTGTTTCTGGCCATGGAACTCCAAAAGCTTCAGGCAAGATCGAAAATAATACAGACAATCAGGAAGAAGTACCAGGTCTTAAAGCATCACTTGAAAAACTTAAAAGCGAAGCGGTTATTCGTTCTACAAAAAACAAAGAATTACTTTCCAAGCGCATGGTTGAACTTCGCCAGGAAATTAAAACCCTGCGAACCAATCCCTATGCGGTAAGCGGCAGAAGCGCATACAGTAATTCAAACACAGCGTCGCTTGTGGATTTAAAGGGTTAAGTCTCTCTTAGATTACTAGTTACCGATTTTTACCCAGACTTCTCCATTTCCTGAAAAGGAAACGTTTGAGTCCATTCTGTAAATAAAAGCGTTTCCTTCGATGGTCATGGATATATTGCTGCCGCTTACCTGATAAGAGCCGCTATAAGTTCTGTTATTTGCAATAAAACCAACTACTCCAAAATTGGCATTACCTGTAAATACAATCTCTCTGCTTCCTCCAGAAAGCCTATAGCTTCCAGGTTGAAACTGAGCTGTCTGATTATTCAAAAAACCTGCAATTCCTCCGCTTTGCTGCGGCGAAGACTGAACAACACCGCCGCTGTGATGCACAGCTCCTGATTCCAGTAAAAAATTAGTTATCTGAGAATTTCCGTTAGTTTGCGCAATTGATAATGCTGTACTGCCGTCCGTGTTCCTTGCGTTAACATTAGCTCCGCGTTCTACAAGAAGCTGCACAAGCTCAAGATTGTCATGCCTAGAAGCATACAAAAGAGGGGTCATGCCATCAGCATAATTTCTTGCCAATGGATAATGATAGTTAACATCTGCTCCTGCCAGTATAAACTGCCTTGCAAAACCAAATCTTTGTTTTTCCATTGCCAAAAGAAGTATCTCTCCGTTAGCAAAAGCTCCGTTGTCAATAATAAACTGAATAACCGCATCATTATGATTCATATTAATAGCGGTATATAAATCAAAACTACTTGGAGAAATACTGTGGTTATTTAAAAGTTCCAATACTTTTAATGTTGTATCGCCTCTGGAATAAGTTAATGTTAAATTAAGCGAAAGTCTTTTATCCTGCGGTGATAATGAGTTTACATTTTTATTTATAAGACTTTCTGCTGCAGGATAATTATTTCTTACTAAAACGTTTATTAATTCCCATCTGTAGTCGCTGGCATATAATACAGCGCAGCTAAATAATAAAAATAAAACTATTGTTTTTTTCATTTCCCCCCTCCATGGAAATAAAATTAACAGATGAGTAATACTGAATTAAACCTGCGGCTTTTTACCGTGATTTACTCAGTTTTTGATGCGTCATCAGCAGCTACATCGAAAGGAGAAAAATTGATGTTTTTAACAAAGTCGCATGCATCCTTTGCGCCAATTTCTCTATTCATGTCTGTTTCTTCCCACTCAACAGAAAGCGGACCCTTATAGTTAATTGCATTAAGTTCACGCATAAAGTTTTCCCAGTCAACATCTCCATGACCTACAGCGCGAAAGTTCCAGCCGCGTCTTATATCGCCAAACGGAAGGAAAGAACCCAGGATTCCCGCTTTACCGTCAAGAGTTACCGCTACGTCTTTCATATGAACATGCAGAATTTGTTTTGGAAAATCACGTATAAAAATATTCGGAGTAATACCCTGCCAAAGCAGATGAGAAGGATCAAGGTTAAAACCTAATGTTTTACGATTCTTAAATTCTTTAAGAATCCTTTCGGCTGTATGATAATCAAAAGCGATACCGGTAGGATGAACTTCCAGTGCAAACTTTATATTGCTCTTGTCAAATTCATCAAAAATGGGTGTCCAATATTTAATAACTTGCGCATAAGCATCTGTTATCATTTTTTCGGTTGTCTGCGGGAACGAATACCAGTATGCCCAAATCGGACTGCTAATAAAACCTGTGACAATTTTTACGCCCATGTTTTTTGCCGCAACTGCAGCGTATTTCATTTCCTGAATTGCCCACTTGCGGAGATCTTCAGGTTTTCCAGCTGTGCTGGGTAACGCCAAACCGCTTAAACGAGGGTCGTTATTATCGCCAATACACTGCCCAATATTATGAGTTCCAAGAGCCAATACTTTAAGGCCATAATTCTTAAGAATATTCTTACGTTCTTCTACGTATTTTGCGTCAGTCGCCGCCTTTTTTAGATCAAAATGATCGCCCCAACAGGCAATTTCAATTCCGTCATAACCAAAGGATTTTGCTTTTTCACAAAATTTTTCAAAGGGTAAATCTGCCCACTGTCCTGAAAATATCGTTACCGGTCTTGTCATACACTCCTCCTAAGGAAAGCCATTTGGCTATAATAGAATAATAATGAATTAATTGCAAGCATTTAGGCTAGTATTCGGCAATAAAACGGCATATACTAGCCCATGAGTAATTCAAGGATTCTTCATTTGCCTCCAGCTTTTGCAATATTAGCGTTATTTTCCATTTGCGCTGTCTTTTCTGGTTGTTACAGTCTTAAGCAGGGAACTACCATGCTGGGATATTTAAACAGCGCAATTCCCCTGGAAAAAGTTGATGACGAAGAATTTGTGCAATTGGTTATGGATATTCGTAATTTTGCCATGAAAGAACTTGGTCTTGCAGAAAGCAAAAACTACACAAAATATGTAAAAATTGAAAGAGACTATCTGGCTGCAGTTGTTTCTGCGTCTGCGAAGTGCTCTTTTACAACTCATGAATGGAATTACCCTATTGTCGGCAGGCTGCCATACAAAGGTTTTTTTAACATAAAAGACGCGCGTAAAGAAACAGAAAAACTGGGGAAAAAAGACCTGGATGTCTGGGTGCGTGGCGTTGATGCATTCAGCACATTAGGCTGGTTTAAAGATCCGCTTTATTCGTATATGCGAGATTATTCTCCTGATAGGCTTGCAAATCTTATAATTCATGAGCTGTTTCACGCAACCGTTTTTATTAAAGGGCAGGCAAACTTTAACGAAGAAATTGCAGAATTTGTAGGTTCTAAAGGCGCACGTCTGTTTATGGAAAAACATTATGGTCTAGATTCCGAAGAATATCAAAAAATGCTGTCTTTGGAAACAGACAGCCAAAAATATGTTTCGTTTATTCAGGAATTAATAGAAGAGCTGGATATTCTTTATTCCGGCGATAAAAGCAGAGATGAAAAACTAACAGAAAAAGACAGCATTATAAATGCGGCAAAAAGCCGTTTTGATGCCGAATACGAAAGCCGTTTTTCCAGTGATAATTACCGAGGCTTTTCCAATATTCCAATAAATAATGCGTTTCTTTCACTCTTTAGATTATATTACACAGAGGATAATTTTTACGTTGATTTATACGAACGTTCAGGAAATGATCTTCCTTTGTTTATTTCTGCTGCAAAAAAGATAACAAAAAAAGGCGGCAAACCAAGAACACAGCTGGAAGCTCTGCTTGCGGCTAATCATTCGTCCTTGTAATAAAGTTCTTTATAAATTCTTCCAATCACTGTTACCCTTTTACCGTAATCTCTGGTTTCATAAATTGGAACAGTTTCCAAAAATAAATCTATAGGCATATTATTGGCATTTCGCCAGCGTCTAACACGGTTCTGACCGCCGTTATAAGCCATAAGCGCTAAGTACATATCACCCAGGCGGCCTCTAAGATAATTCAAATAAAACGCTCCTATATAAACATTCAAATCAGGATTTGTAGAATCGATATTATTATCGGAGCAAAAAAAGTCAGGCCCGCCGCCTCGTCTTATCCTAGTCGCCTGTTCCCGCGCAGTCGCAGGCATTAACTGCGATAAACCTACTGCGCCTGCTCTTGAAACAATTGCGCTCTGAAAAGCACTCTCTGTTCGAACCAATCCAAAAAATAAAGACGGCTCTATATCAAATTCTTGCGCTCTATTCTCGATTAATTCCAGAAAAGGCCGAGGGTACATTAATTCTAAATCACGTCTGTCTCTAATATATCCTGCTCTATTTATATACAGCATTGTTATTCCCATGGATTGCGGATACATTCCCGCATTGTCAAGAGCGCAAGCTACAGCCTGTAATTCTCCAGGATTTAATTCTTTATCAAGAAGCCTAATGTATCGATACGAAAAATCCTCTGCGCCGTACTCAAAAAAACCAAGCAAGAACTGAAGCTGCGGCGAATCCTCAGGTTTTTCTTCTTCCGGATCAATCGGAGTTTTGCCGTCTTTATAAATTAAAAACGGAAGCCCTAAAGCGTCAGCGGTTCTCATGCGGTAGAACATAGCAGGCATTATTAATACATTACTGTTGTTATACGCAATACGCAAAAAGGAATTAGCGTCTGCTGAATTAATATTTGCAGCCGCTGCCGCTAAACGCCTGTCTTCTGCTGTAAGATAACCTTCTTGAATCGCTCTACCTATTATGTATGCGTAACCTGTTTTTGGAACAACAGCATTTGTATCTTTAATAAGATCATAAGTTCTTATTACTCTTCTCCAGTCTCGTGCGGTAACAAGTCTGTGCAAAAATCTTTCCATTATGCCGTTATAGTAACCATGGTTATGCCATTGAGGAACGTATTTATCTAATCTGTCAAAAGTAGTATTGATAGGTCCTGTTAATGATAAATCGAGCACATACCAAATACATGCGTCCTGTTGTTCTGCGTCAGGCGCAAGTGAAAGAGCGCGTTCAAAAAGAGTTATTCCAAGCGCATTTTGACTGCTTCCAATACGGCGGGCAATACGTCCTGCATAAAATAAAAGCCTAAAACGCATATCGTCAAAGTCATTTGACAGATCTGCTTCCCATCTTTGAAAAAGAACAAGACCTTCACTGCCTGTTGCAGTATATTGAAAAGCTCTGCCTAAATCATTTATTAGGTTTGGGTATTC
>Ga0123356_10001719_pt1 | contig 23904 bp, 19 predicted proteins | sample TergutEmb28metaG_2_FD_92546 | JGI IMG/M metagenome (GOLD analysis project Ga0123356, IMG submission 92546) | Embiratermes neotenicus P3 segment gut microbial communities from Petit-Saut dam, French Guiana - Emb289 P3 | ecosystem: Host-associated > Arthropoda: Insects > Digestive system > Gut ...
CGTCGGCGCCACACTCCTGCGGTACCGCGCGAACCAGACCGAGAAGATCGCAATCATGGCGGTAGGTCTCGGCCTTGTATTCTTGCTGCGGCGTGGGGCTAAAGACTTGCGCGTGTGGGTAGACCATCGTTTCTTCCGCGACGCCTACAACACCGAGCTGATCCTGAGCGAACTCGGCGACCAGGTCCGCACCATTGTGGAAACGCGTCCCCTGCTAGAGACTGTTGCAGCGCGCATCTCCGAGTCTCTGCACGTGCCGCGGGTGGCTGTTTTGCTCGATGGCGACGTCCCTTATCGACCGGTCTTCGCACTCGGCTATGACCCCGTACCGCAGGTCAGTTTTCCGGGAAACGCTGTCACAGTGGAACGGCTGAAGAAGGAACGTGAGGCGGTGCGCGTCTACTTCCAGGATCCCAACTCCTGGATTTATCGCGAGCCCGCGATGAGAGAGGAGGAGCGAGCCTGCCTGGCGGAGCTCGAGGCCGAGCTGCTCCTGCCGCTGGCAGTGAAGGACAAGCTGATCGGGTTCATGAGTCTCGCGCCGAAGCTTTCCGAAGAGCCGTACACAGGGTCTGATGTGCGCCTGCTGAAATCCCTTGCAGCACAGACCGGACTGGCGCTGGAGGTAGCTCGGCTCACTAGCGCCATCGGCGAAGAGATCGCGCAACGCGAGCGCCTCAATCGCGAGCTCGAAATCGCGCGCGAGGTGCAGGAGCGGCTTTTCCCACAGCATCTACCCGCCGTGCCCGGAATCGATTATTGCGCCCGGTGCCGTCCGGCGCGCGAGGTTGGCGGGGACTACTACGACTTTCTGCAGCTGCCGGAAGGCAGCCTCGGTATTGCCGTCGGAGACGTGTCTGGCAAAGGGATTGGCGCCGCGCTCATGATGGCGGCTCTCGAGGCTTCCCTGCGCGGACAGGCGATGCTCACGGGCCATAATCTTGCTGAGCTCATCAGCCGGGTCAATCGACTGGTGTACGAAGCTTCTGCTGCGAACCGCTATGCGACCTTCTTCTACGGCCAATATGATCCGAAGTCGCTCGAGCTTCGTTACGTCAACGCTGGTCATAACCCCCCGGTGATCTTGAGAAAGGGAGGGTCTTGCCACCGGGTCATCCGGTTGGAAACCGGCGGGCCGGTGATCGGGTTGCTCAAAGATGCCCAATATCAGCAGGATTCGTTTGCTTTGAAACCCGGGGACCTGTTGCTGTTGTTCACCGACGGTGTTTCAGAAGCGATGAATCCGGCGAACGAAGAGTGGGGCGAAGAGCGGTTGATCGAGGTTGCCCTTGCCTCGGATGGGTTTGACGCCGCCGGGCTCATCACGCGCATTATGAGTGCCGCTGACAATTTTGCGGCTGGGGCCCCGCAGCACGATGACATGACTCTGGTGACGGTATGGGTGGACCAGCAGCGGGTGTAAGGTCGGTTTCAGGCCTTACAAGTGCTTCGCGCGACAGGCCTTACTTTTACGGTTACGCCGATCTTCATGATCTCACTTGAAATGGGCAGAGTTCTCCAGTGTGCTAAGGTAAACTGCAAGTGACGGAAATAATTATGGCATCTCGCACATTACGAACGACATATCATTCGTGACTCCAAAATCTGCGGAGGGGAACCCGTTTTCAAGGGAACCAGGGTCACGCTTCGCACCGTACTTGCAAGTCTTGCGACCGGCGATACACCCGACGCTATCTTGGCCGATTTTCCCAGCCTCACCCTCGACGACGTGCGAGCCGCAATTGCATTTGCCGCTGCCTCGGCTGAAGAGGATTTACCCACACCAGCCGTTCCTCGCATTTAATGAAAGTAAAGCTGGATGAGAATCTTCCTCTACAAATTGCGACCTTCGTGCTCGATCACATGATGTGCAGACCGTTGGAGAAGAAGGCCTGACGGGGCGTGCGGATGCAGATATCTGGCAAGCCAGCCAACACGAGGGCCGAATCCTAATCACGCAAGATCTGGATTTTTCCGACATTCGTAAATTCCAGCCTGGCACTATAGCGGGATTGTCTTGATACGTTTGCAATCGCCCAGCAGAAAAAATTTGATCACTCGAGCAAACGAACTCTTCGATACAGAAGACGTAAGTCGTTGGGCCGGCTGTTTTGTCGTGGTGACAGAGCGGAAGATCAGGATACGTAGCTCGGACCCGAGTCGCAACTGAGCGGATGCCGCGACCTGTCCATACACGTTTGGTTGCCGTCTTCACGGATGCCGATCGGTCTTGGGTCTTGGTGCGTGTGGGTCTGCAGGTTTTGCCGTACTTTGCCAGATTCTTGCCGAAGAAATAACAACATTTTCCTTGTTTTCAGTCGGCGACAAAAAACTCCCAAATTGCAGGTCCCTGACGCTCGCTCCCCGCTCGGCGCCCAGATCACTTCTCGCGCCCGCGCCCACGCAAGCCGCTCACGCTCGGCGCTGCGGCAGCTCCCGCGCGGATCGAGTTGGGGCTTTGCGGTCCCCACGTGTATAACACCTTCAAATCACTATCCCGGGCGCATTTTCTCCAGCGCTTTGTTCTGCATCGCCTTGGGCAGCGTCTCGCACGCCGTCCGCAGCACCAGCCTGGGAGCGCGCCCGCGAATCTTCATCAGATAGGGTAGAGTGCGCTTGGGATCAAACTTTGCCGTTTCGCGCAAAAGCCATCCCAGCCCTTTCTGCACCATATCGTCCTGATCGGATAGCAGCTGGTCAGAGAGCCTTACGATCTCCGGGAAGAACATCTTCGCCCGCGCCCCACGAATCAACGCCACACATGCCGCTCGCCGATGCCAGCGTTTCGGCGACTTCGCCCAGCGAAACACCGTCTTGCTCCGCGACGGTTTCGCTGCCACCATGGGTGCGATCAGATCGTGCACAAGCGCGTCATGATCGGCCCAGCTGCTGATGCGGTTAAGCCAGCGCTCGAACATTCGGAACTCGCGGTCGCCGCATTTCCCGTCCAATCCCTCCAGCAAAAACACTCCTGCAACCTTCTCTTCCAGCACGTTGCCGGCGAACAGATGATCGGCAACGTCGGCCAGAAATTCGAACTCATGCTCGCGGAGAATCTCCCGCCGGCAGCGACGTACCGCCCGGCGCAACTCGGCCGTATACCATCCGTACGATTTGACCGCTTCCTTGAAGCACCATTGCACCCCGGAAGCATGCTCGGAGGAGCCGCCATCCTTGAGTGCGCTTCGAATCTGGCCCGCAACCACCTCCGGAGTGGCTTTTGATGAAGTCATGAACTCAGGTTGCGGCCGTCTCATCCTGCCGGACATAGCGATCGTAAATCCAAAGCACGACGGTTGTGGCCAGTCCGACAGCAGTGAAACTCCACCAAATCAGCGCCGGGTGATGTTCGACCTCACCAAAGCGATGAACGATGGTTCCGCCGAACCAGCCACCGATGATCGACCCAATTCCAATGGGCAGGAATGCGAATCCCATGTACGTGCCCTGCTGCTCCTTGGGCGCGAGCCGGGAGATGTAGTCGTAGTACCGCGGAGCCTGCGTGATCTCACCAAGCGCGAGCACAAACAGGGAGAGAACCGCCCCCCAAACCGTAGGCCGCAACGCAAGAATTACCCACGCCAGCGAAGTGATCAGCGTGCCCAGAATGACGGCGGCAAAGGCGGGGATCTTCTGGGTCAGCAGTCCGACTACAAGCGTCAAACAGATGACGGTCAAGCTATCAGTTACAAGAATCTTCTCAACGTCGGCATTGGCATTGATGTACCCGTGAATGTATCCCGGCAGGCTGATGTATTGCTGCCAGAACACAACCCAATACCCGGTGAAGATGACGAGGAACCACATGAAGCGGCTGATGCCGGCCAACGTCACCACCAGCAACACGACCCATATCCACCAGGGGATGGCCCAGCCTGGTTTGATCCACAGGGCGATTCCGAGCGCCAGAGCAACGGCCAGCGTCGATAGCACAAGTCTGTAGTTGCCCACCACAACGCAGAAATTACGCGCGACCTGGGCGATCGAGGGCAGGGGCGCATCGTTTGCCCGCCGGGGCTCGCGGAAGAAAATCAGAACCACAAAGAACATCGCGAAGACACTCAGCGCGCCCACGCGATACACGTTTTCAACTCCAAGATTGCGGTGTGCCCACGAGGCGTAGTACGGTCCGGCTGCGCCACCGATGTTGACCATGGTGTAGTAAATCGAGTAGCCAATCGACCGCACATTCTCTTTCGAAGCCCGCGCCGTCGTTCCCACCACGCTAGGTTTGACAAGGGAAATTCCCAGCGCTGGGAGCATCAGAATGAACCCGACAAAAAGACCGAGCGGGACGGCAGCGCGCACGGGCGCAAGCCAGGAAGCCCCAATCGAGCCGATCAGGAAATACGCCCCCCCGAGGATCAGATAGGCCAGGGAAAGGGCGCGGCGAAAGCCCAGCCGGTCGGCCGCCGCCCCGCCAAAAATGGCTAAAAACCATACCATCCCACCGAAGATGCCCGTCAGAGTTCCGGTCTGCTCCGTCGAGAAGGCCAGCTTCTCTTGGAGGTAAAGCGCCAGAGAGGCAAAGGCGCCGTAGTAGGCGAGCCGCTCGAAAATCTCGGTGATGTTGGCAATCCAGAATGGCCGCTCAAATCCTGTGCGGATTTCCTTAAAGCGTTCTGAGAAGGTCAATCTGGCTCCCGCGGTGATGTCTGATTGTGGCATCCGAGTCAGCCCAGCCGATCGCGAAGTTGTAGTGCCGTCAGGCCAGCCACGCGAACCACTTTATTCCGGCTCGTCTGGCCGGACGCAATGGTAACGGAACTTCGCGGCACCTTCAAAAGCTTTGCCAAAAATTCGATGCAGGCCTGGTTGGCGCGTCCATCGACGGGAGGCGTAGTCAACGAGATTTTCAGCGCATCGCCGAGTTCGCCGGTAATGGCGTTCTGGTTCGCGCGAGGATGCACGCGCACGGCAAAGCTGGCGCCTCCGGGTACATCCCGAATGGGAATCAAGCGTTTCGCCTCCATAGATGCGAGAACGAGAATCGAGACCGAGGCCTCCATTCAGGGCAATGTACAAGAGGAAGGCCCCGGCGTCTTGCTCCGAGAGCCGGTGGTCGAACCCCAGCGAACGCTTGACTCATCATGACCGGGATGGAGTGATCCTCGTTCTTCATTTTCTTGCCGGCATTTTTTTCGGAATCACGCGCTTCTCCTCACGGAAAATGCGGTTTGGATCAGGAGCAGGGCGGCGATAGCCGGGATCTGGGCAACCGACAAAGTGCGCGACAGGCCAATGCTCACCATCAGGGAAACGAACAACGCGGAGAGGGCGACGTTGGCGGTAATGGAGAATATCTTCACGCCGCGCATCGAGGCATTCTGGATGCGCAGCAGATTCAGCATGGCCGCAAACAGAATGGCAAGGTCAGTGCCGTACATCCAAATGCGCTCCGCGTAGGTCTTGGGGATCAACATCGACCCGGCAATGGCGAGCAGAAAAAGCGCCACCGCGCAAACGAGGTCGAGAAGTTGACCGACCCTGCTTGGTGTGGGTGTGTCCTCCGGAGCTAAGTCTTTGGCCTTTGCCCGAATATCGCTGTCCCCACGCGCACACACGTCGATCCCTCCTCGATCGCTACTTCGAAATCGTGTGACATGCCCATGGAAAGGATATCCCAGCTTGTCCGAGGAAGCTTGCGTTTGGCGATCGCGTCGCGCACCTCACGAAGCGTGCGAAAATACCGGCGCGCTCCCTCGGGATCTTCTGTGAACGGAGGCACCGTCATCAGCCCTTGAAACTCCAAGCCCTCGAGTCGGGGAGCGGCCATTATCAATTCTTCCAGTTCGCGCGAATCCGGCGCTGCCCCGCTCTTGGCCGCTTCACCGCCGACGTTGACCTCCAGGACAACGCTAAGCCTCTTGCCCGAATTGCGAGCCGCTGCGTCCAGTTTTTCCGCCAACTTCAGCGAGTCAAGCGAATCGATGGCGCGGAACAATTCTGCGGCCTTGGCTGCCTTGTTCGTCTGAAGATGGCCGATCATGTGCCACTCGGCATTGGCCAAATGGGCTAAGCTGGCGGCTTTGCCGACAAACTCCTGCACTCGATTCTCGCCCAACAGGCGCACTCCGGCTGCATACGCTTCGCGAATGCGTTCCGGCGGATGCGTCTTCGTCACTGCCATCAGAGCGATGTGATCTGGATTGCGCCCGGCGCGCCGTGCGGCAGCGACCATCCTGGCGCGCACTTCCGCAATATTGTCAGAAATCGACATAAACCATGAAACCACGAAGGACACCAGGCTCCCAGGAAGGATTCTCAAATTCTTTCCTCGGGTACCCCTGATGTCCTTCGTGGTTGATGAACCTACATGATCGCCGTCGGGGGCGCCGGTTCGTCGGGGCTGCCGGCATTCGAAAGAGGCACGCGAATCAAGACCAGCACCAGCACCACCAGCGCAACCACCGCCATCCAGATCGAAGGCGTCCAGTGTACCAGCGTGACATCCTTTCCCGAGCCAACCAGTCCCGCGATGACCAGGCCGCATAACGCCTCCCCGGCGATGAGTCCCGAGGCGGTCAGCACGCCCGCGTTGTCGACGCGCGCCTTCTGCGCATCATTGAACCCGCGGCGGTCGCGAAGTATGTCGGTTACCCAGCGGATGACGCCGCCCACGAAAATCGCAAACGTTGTCCCCAGCGGCAAGTACATTCCCACCGAGAACAGCATCACGCTCTTCACTTCAATCATGATCATTGCGATGCCAAGCACGATGCCCACCACCACCAGAGGCCACGCCATGTCGCCCCGGACGATGCCTTGGGAAAGCATGGCCATCAATCCGGCCTGTGGAGCCGGCAGGGCGTTGCTGCCGAAGTGATATGCCCTGTCGAGATAGGCAAGAGGAAAGAACAACACCAGCGACGCAACCACAATTCCAAACAAGTCGCCCACCTGCATTTTGGCCGGAGTTCCGCCGAGGATGTGTCCGACCTTCAGGTCTTGCAGCATCTCGCCCGCGACCGCGGACGATACACAGACGATGGCCGCGACCCCGAGCACTGCCGCAACTCCTCCCTTACCCGACACCCCCAAGGCCACCATCAGCAGAGCCGCAATCACCAGCGTGCACAGCGTCAGCCCGGATACCGGGTTGTTCGACGATCCGATCATGCCAACGAGATTTCCGGAAACGGCGGCAAAGAAAAATCCCACCACGATCATGACTCCGGCCGCGACCAGCGATCCGGTAAGTATCTTCGAACTGCTGAGGCCGCCGGCACCGCTGAGGAAGTACTGATACAGAACGATCATCGCCACAAAAACGATGGCAATTCCCAGGAAGATAGCCTTCGACGGCAGGTCCCGATCGGTTCGATTGGTCGCCGTGTGTGCAGCCGCAGATTTCTTCAGATCGGATACCGCCCGTCCCATCCCGACGGCAAGCTGCTTGCGCATTTTGAACAGCGTGTAAGTGGCGCCAACCAGCATTCCTCCCACCGCGATCGGACGCACGACTGAGTAGTAGATTGCCCCAGCCAGCAAAGTCCAGGAAAGCTCGTGTCCCGCGGGCTGCGTCGCCTGAATGTACGGTCCAGCGATGAAGGTGAGGAGCGGAACCAGCAAGCCCCAGGCCAGCAATCCACCGGCAAAATTCAGCGCCGCTAGTCGCGGCCCGATGATGTAACCAACCCCCAGATACGCAGGGCTGACGTCCGGGCCAGTGAACAGAGTGGTCCCACCCGTGATGGTAGTGGTCACATTCGGATTGGTGCCCGTGCGCAACAGCAGCTTCTTGCCCAATTCGCTGATCCGAACCGGGAATGTATTGCTCGCCGAAAAAACGTTGACGGCACCAAGCAAATACATAAATCCGCCAAATCCCATATTCGAGAACAGAATCTTGGCCGCTTTTGCGCCCTGTTGGCCCGCCTTATGGATTTGCGAGGCCGCTACTGATTCAGGGTAGGGAAGTTCTGGATCCTGGACCATTACCCGGCGCAATAGCGTCACAAACAGAATGCCGAGGGTGCCGCCGATCACCATCAAGGCAACGGATTTCCAATACTGATCCCTGGTCAAGCCCGGCCAGATCCCGGCCATGACAAACGCCGGAATTGTGAATACCGCTCCCGCTGCCACCGACTCGCCGATCGATCCTACGGTTCGTGCGATGTTCTCTTCGAGCAGCGAGCCCTTCATCAACCGCAGCAGCGCCATACCGATCACCGCCGCAGGATAGGTCGCGGCGATGGTCATCCCGGCCTTCAGTCCCAAGTAGGCATTGGCCGAGCCGAGAATCGCGGTCATCACCAGTCCAATCAGCAGGGCACGGAAGGTGAACTCCTTCATCTCCATCGTTTCGGGGACGTAGGGCGTGTATTTCTTTGTTGGAAGTTCGCTGACGGGGCTGCTCATGGGCGGAATCCTTTTAGGGCGTGGGATGGAAGCAAGTGTCGGTGCGTTGCCTGTCGAGCTGTCTCAAAAGAACAGAACGGCGCACGTTAGCACGCTGCCCGCCCCCATGACAAGTGTGAGTCTTCGTAGCGCCGCCATCCCAGCGACTGTTGCGGGAGTCGACTCGCCCCCTCATGTTGGCCCTATCTTTGTCCTGCCTGGCGCCGTCCGCCGCGTTCCCGAATCACCTGCATCGCCGGTTTGCTCACCCAATCGTGAAAACGCTGCCCGTGAAACTGCTCTCCCCACGCAATTGGAGTGACATCGCGATATTCATGCATGGTCTCGTCCGGCACGAAATGCAGTTGCTTACGGATCGACGCGCGGGCGTTGGGATCCGCGCCGCGATCGAGCAGCAGACGGGCGAAAGCGGCATCGCGCTGCCGTCCACACAAATACGAGTCGTTGACTACACAACCGAACAACGGGGTATGGCCGCCGAAGCCGTCCGCGTCCACTTCAGCCCGAGCGTTGACATCCGCCCCATGCTCAATCAGCCAATGTGCAATCTCGATCTCGTCGAACTCAACCGAAATGTGCAAGAGGGTCGTACCGTCGAGAGGCGTGCCGTGGAGCCCATAGGAGAGATCCGGCCCGCATCCCAACTCCGGGGGATAGATTTTCGCCAGCGTGAAGGTTCTGGCCGGCAAACTCGGATCATGCTGCAGGTGCTTTTCGAGCAGATCGATGCGCCCACGATGCACTGCCATCACCGGCGTGTCAGGAAGCTTCATACTGTGTTGTTCAACCATGGCGAGACAGCGATGCTTGCCTTCGGGATTGCGAGAGTACGTGGTCAGAAGCAGGGCCACGGGAGCCAGCCTGTCGCCCCGTTCGTCCCCGATTTCGGCTCCGAGTTCGAGCAGAAGCGCCATTCCATCGGCGTTGAGCGTTTCGCAAGTGCCCCCTATCGATCCTGGAGTCGGCTGTGCGCCCATCGCGTGCAGCCGCCGGGCGGTTTCGATTTTCCCCTGCAGGCAGGCGCGGTCGAATGCGTGTTGCACATCGGCTGCACCCATCTCGTGCAGCATCGCGATGATCTCATTCTGCCCAACATTCGCCGCATACGACATCGGAGGTCCCCAATTGCTGTCGGGCACGCCGCGCGCGGCTTCCTCGAGCAGCTTGGGATCTTTGAGTACCAGTTCTCGCACTCGGTCCACATCACCGCGCCAGATGGCGTCGGTCATGCGGCAGGCCGTCACCAGCCGCGCCCAGTTGGGCAGGCCATAGCTTCGTGACAGGACGAGCTGCGCATCGGCGAGTTTGACCGTTCGACCATCCACGGGCACGGGATGATGCTTTCCGAATTCCGCAACCGCCGCCGCCTCGTCGCGTCGAATCGCGCGTAACAGATCCTTAGCCTGGTTGCGAAGTTGATCGAGGTTGGGGCGAACAGGAAAGTGCCGATCGTAGAACTTCTTCGGCATACGGACCTCCTTCTGGGTCGTGCCCGGGGTCCGCTGCCGGGGCGAAAGGAGGTTCGTCGGAACCTTGAATTTGGGAATCTCGCTCAGGTGGACTCGGTCCTCTCCGCGGACGGGCGGCGTCCTGTACGCCGCACCCAGTATACGCCGGCACCGGGAGCACGCGGCTCGAACCAACTTTTTCAACCCCGATGGGTGTAAAATGGCTTAAATCTAGGGGCTTACCCCTCGTTTTGTCCAATAGTGTCGAGGTACTGTGTATGAGTAACTCCCCCGATTCACCCTTCTCCCAGCCATTTGTATGCCGCGATTGTGGAAGCGAAATAGGGTTCCGTTCGCGTCGCCGTAACCTGATGGAACGCTTTCTCCTCCCGCTGTTTCTTCTTCAGCCTGTGCGCTGCGGAGAGTGTTTTCATCGCGACTACCGGCTGATTTTCACGCGCGTACGGGAACGCGGGACCGACGCTTCGCGCATCGTGCCGATGAAGGAGTCGGTTTCGTCGCAGCCGGCGAATCGTAACGTTGCCTAGCGGCGCGATTCGCCGCTATACTACTGGTGTAAGTGAGGATTGGTCGCGGGTCGAAATGCGACTGCGGAGTCACTAGGAGGCTGTCTTCAGCAGTAGTGAGGACCGAATCCGGGCTGGCCAGGCCACGATTGCAGGAGCTAGGCCCTCTATTGTTTTCCAGAGTTCCTCAAGTCTGAATTTCTCCCGGGTTCGCCGTCCTTTCGAGAGTCTCTTTTCCGTTTCATTCCCCTCCGATTGCAGCGTCTGCGGCTTGCCCCCGCTGAATATCTCTCGCCTTCCCGTCGCTTCTGATTGCCTTTGGTCGATTCATCCGCAGGACAGGAGGATCGGCTTCACCAGCCACCAGCACCTAGAAAATATGTGTGCCGCAGAGGTTAACGGCAGCGATGTACCCGTTGTAGATGAGGTCTCTACCACGGAAAGCACCGCATCGAAATGTGTTCTCGTCCTCGGCGACGCGGGAGCTTTCCGCGTGCGGGTCGCACGGGTGGCGCGCCCATCAAAACTGGCATCTAAATGCGAAAGTTTCGTGCGGTCTGGAGCTGCCAACCCAGGTCTCCGAGTTTCAGAGTTTCAGGGTTTTCAGGTTGAAGACGAGCCAGAAGTCGCCGCGGCATGTCATAACCCTGGAACTTCGAAACCTCGAAACTTTGAAACCCTGAAACGTTGAAACTTATGTCTCTACGGATGGAACACGAACCAGGATCCCGGCATGCCGCCGGCGTGTTTTCGCCGGCGGCAGCTCCGCATCGCTCCGGAGACGGCCACGCTCTGCTCGCCCCCGTTCTCGTGCTCAATGCCTCGTATGAGCCCATCAACGTTTGCGCCGCGCGCCGCGCCCTGGTGCTTGTACTGAAGGGTGTTGCCATGACCGAGGAAGAGGACGGCCACTTCCTTCACTCGGCGCGCGTGGCCGTGCGCCTGCCGTCGGTGATCCGTCTGCTTGAATATCGCCGCATTCCGCACCAGAGCCGCGCGCTCTCGCGCAAGAACATCCTGTTGCGTGATCGCAATACCTGCCAGTATTGCTCTACGGTGTTGCCATCGAGCGAGTTGACGCTCGACCATGTCATCCCGCGTTCCCGAGGAGGCTCGTCCACCTGGGAAAACCTGGTGGCCTGCTGCCATCCCTGCAACCGCCGCAAGGGGAACCAGTCTCCGCTCGAGGCCGGCATGAAGCTGATGCGCGAGCCCCGAGCCTTCAACCTCCACACCAGCCGCCACATTATGCGCCTCATGGGCCGGTCGGATGATAAGTGGAGAAAGTATTTGTTCTACTAAGTTCTAGAAGGTTTTCAGAGTGGAACGGCGGCGGCGTCCTCGCGACGCTCGCGAAATGTGGATCTAAACCCTCCGCCCAAGGCGGAGGGTTTCAACTTGAAACCTCGGTTTACTGCGGCTTCTTCTGATCCGGCGCTTGATTTGGCGGCGTCGGATTGGGTTTCTGATCCCCTTTCGGTACTTCCTTACCCTCGTACAGGATCTTGGTGTTCGCCCCGAATCGCTTGTAGTCCTCATACTTCACAATTTCGCGGATGTGTACGTCTTCCATCTTGAAGTGCAGTTCATCGTCAGCCTTGGTGTAGACCGGGAACCAGTACTGGCCATCGATCTGTTGCCGCCAAGTCGTGAATTTCGGGAAAAGATTTTCGTCGTCCCCATGTTTCTTGCGAATATCAGGGACGGTCTTGCCATACGTCTTCACGATCTGAAAGTCGTGGTCGTCGACCCACACGCGTCCCTGAAAGTAGCGTTTCTTTTCCTCGATCTTCTTGGGCGCCACGTCAAAGACGTAGCAGCGCAGCTCGTCTTCCTGCTGCTGTCCGACATAGATAATGTTGTACTCGGGCAGATCCGCCGTGGTGAGCACGAACGGCAGCTTGTGGCGGATATCCTCCATGTCTTCCTGCGACATGGAGATCTTCTGCAGGGTGGATTGCGGTGCGAAGACCACGTTTTCAATTCGCCTGCCCTTATCGTCGAAAATCACGTCGAAAACTTCGTGATACTCCCCGTCGACAGTCTCCCCATCGACCGTTTCCACCTTGACGTCCTGGCGGTAGGTGTATTGATCGCGTGCTTTCGCGAACTCGGTTTCCTTCGCCGCAAAGCGCTGGATGATGTCTTCCGGCGTCGAGTCTTTGGGAGGAGTGTTTTCGAGCGCACCCTCCTGCGCAAGTGCGCTCGAGGCGGTCAGTCCGCAGGTCAGAACCGCCAGGCAAAGCAGAAAAAGGGACGAAATTCTCATTTTTCTAGTTTATCGAATCTTGGGAAGAGTCGCGAGGATCCGGCGATGTCTTTACAAACGTCTCGAGACAAATGTCTCGAGTTCGCACGCGAAGCCCAAAAACGCCAGAACACCGCGGCTACCCTGCCCTCCGGCCCCTCTCCGCTCAGTGAGGCCGAAGGGAAGGGTGCTGCAGTTCTGCCATTTACTTGGATGCCAGGGTCGAGGAGAGGTTGCCGGTTGACGCCGGTTTCGCAGCTGCAAGACTTCCAAGGTTTCAAAGTGGCAAGGTGTCGTGTCGTGGTGGCTCCTCGGAACCTATGTTCAGCGACATGAGCTCGACTTTTCTCTCCTCTCCCAAACCGTTGTCACCCTGAGGGGCTTTTGGCGCCGAATGACGATGTCACCTGCTGGCACGACCGAGCCTTTCACCTTGAACCTTGGGATCTTGAAATGAAAGCTAGTCACTTTGCCACCTTGCACGTTGAAACCTTGCTTTTTGTTAGACTCGTCAGTTTGCCGAAGGAGCCCTGCCATGCGCCAGCTTCCTCTGCTGTCTATCGCATTGATCTCGTTCATCCTGCCCCTAACAGCCCAGGCCAAGCATCCCTTCACCTTCGAAGACATGATGAAGTTGAAGCGCGTCGGGGATCCACAAGTTTCGCCCGATGGCAAGTGGGTAATCTTCAGCGTCGTCGATGTCGACCTCGCCGCCAACACCAAGACACCGCACATCTGGATTGTCCCCGCAGCTGGAGGCCAGGAGCGCGAGATAATTGCCGACCAGGATGCCGACCGCCCGCGCTGGGCGCCGGATGGAAAGCGTTTCGCGTTTCTGTCGACGAAGGAAGGTGGCTCGCAGGTGTGGATCGCGGAGTTTGACGGCGCCGCGGGAACCGTCCCTGTCGTGCATAAGCTGACTTCGATTGCCACGGAAGCCGGCGGTGAACTTTGGTCTCCGGACGGAAAGAACATTCTGTTTACTTCTGATGTTTACCCGGAGTGCGACGAAAGTGGACTCGAGTCGGCGAATTGCAATGCAAAAAGGCTTCGAGAGGCCGAAGAGTCGAAGGTGAAGGCACTGATCTTTGAGCATCTTCTTTATCGTCATTGGAACGCCTATAAGGAGGGCAAGCGATCGCACATTTTTGTTTTCGAAGCGCCGTCCCTCCTCGAACCAGGCCATGAGTGGGGCACGCAAAAGTTGCCTCCACGCGATCTCACGCCCGGCGACTACGACGCCCCAGTCTTCTCCCTCGGCGGGCAGGATGACTATGCCTTTTCCCCCGATGGACAGGAGATTTGTTACGCGTCGAATCATGACAAGAACCCAGCAGCTTCGACCAACAACGATCTGTGGATCGTCCCGGTCAACATTCCACGAGACGCTAAGCCCGGGGATGTTCTAGCCAAGACGAAGAACATCACCGCGGACAATCCCGCCAGTGACACGTCGCCGCTCTATTCCCCCGATCGACGCTACATCGCCTACCGCGCCCAGCAGCGTCCCGGATACGAGAGCGACCGCTTCCGCCTCATGCTCTACGACCGCAAGACCGGCGAGAAGCACAACCTGACGGAGAACTTCGATCGCTGGGTGGGAAGTTTTGTTTGGGCGCCAGATTCCTCGCGCCTGTATTTTGTCGCCGAAGATAAAGGCACGTCGCCAGTTCACTCGATCAGCTTCCGTACTGAGACCAGCGCGGAGAGAGGCTACGACATTTCGATTCGCCAGACGGATCTCAAAATTGAAGCCTTCCTCTCCGGCTTCAACGACGATTTGGCGGTTACCCCGGACGGCAGGCTGTTTTACACTTCGATGTCGCTCCAGGGGCCGAGTGAGATCCAGGCGATATCGCATCTGCCGTGTTCCGACGCGGAGGCAGAGGAACCATCTGCGGGTTCACGCCGTGATCACCATCTGCTGTGTCTGGGCAACCAGATTACGCACTTCAACGATGCTCTCCTGTCTCAAGTCGCCATGTCCCCGCTCGAACCCTTCTGGTTCACCGGCGCGCACGGCGACAAGGTCGAAGGCTTTCTCGTCAAGCCGCCGAATTTTGATGCCTCGAAAAAATATCCGGTGAAGTTCCTCATCCACGGCGGCCCGCAGGGCGCCTGGGGAAACGACTGGTCGTATCGCTGGAACCCCGAGCTATTCGCCGCCGACGGATACGTCGTCATCATGATCAACTTCCACGGCTCGACCGGATACGGTCAGAAATTTATCGACGCCATCAACGGCGACTGGGGTGGTGCTCCCTTTGAAGACCTGATGAAGGGCCTCGACTACGCCGAGCAAACCTACCCGTTCATCGACAAGAACCGCGAGTGCGCGCTCGGCGCCAGCTATGGCGGATACATGGCCAACTGGCTGCTCGGCCACACCGACCGCTTCAAGTGCATCGTGTCCCATGACGGCATGTTCAACGCCGAGTCGGCCTGGGGTAGCACGGAAGAACTGTGGTTCAACAATTGGGAGTTCAAAGGCACTCCCTACACCAATCGTGAACTCTACCGCAAATGGTCGCCGCACCAGTACGCGACCAACTTCAAAACGCCCACGTTGGTCATCCACGGCCAGCGGGACTACCGGCTCGACGTGAGCGAAGGATTGCAACTGTTCACCACGCTCGAAATGCTAGGCGTCCCGTCCAAGATGCTCTATTTCCCCGACGAAGGCCACTGGGTCCTCAAGCCGCAAAACTCCCAGCTCTGGTACAAGACGGTCAACGACTGGGTCGACCAATGGGTAGGAAAATAGGCAGCCTCCGGTGCGGACATCCAGCAAGAAAGTTTCCATGACTTCGATCCCTCGGACTGTTTTCTGCGCAGGCGGCGTGCGTAAAGTTGCCAGATTTTTTGCCACAGCGGCTGACACCATAAATTCGTGGCAAAACCAGGTTTCTCCGTGAAACTTTGAGGGTACTCCAATGCGCGGTGCCTCATCCTGACATCGCATCCTTTGCCAGGTTCGGTGGGTGATTTTCCGGGGAGCGCCCGCGAAACCGCTTCGAAGCTGAAAGACTCGGGCAGTTTCCTAATTGAGGTCGAGTCGCTCGATGTTGGTCTTTCCGGCTCTCTTCACGCCCAGCGCAATCGGCCGCGGCGGTCCTTTGCGCGGGATGGTCGCCAGCACCCAGGTCTCGTCCCCGGGGTGCGTGCTCCTGGGATCCCGGGCGGTATCCGGAATGAAAAACAGCACCGGTTCTTCCAGCCTCAGACGCACGGCTCCCCCGGCCGTGGTCCCGCGCGCGAAGCGCAGGTTTTCGCAATCCCAGGTCGCGCTGCTGTTGTCAAACACGAGGGTCGGCACGCCGTCGCGCGCGACGATCGAACCGCACTCGTAACCGAAACCCGTCCAGACATTCTGTGCCTGGTTGCCAAATTTTTCGAAAACTTCTGCCGGCGAGCGCGGATCATTCAGTTCTAATTGCAGGGCCAGATAGCGGCCACGAACCGGCAGGTTCGGATCATAGCCGGCGGTCTTAAACCAGACCTGCGGGCGGGTGTGTCGGTCATATAACAATTTGGCGCCCAGAGAGCACACAATCAGAAGCTGAATCGCTGCCACCACGATCGCTTTGCCGAGCGGCTTCATGCTGCACTTCCTGTCGCGGCTTTGGTGCGAGCCACGAGTTTGCGGCGCAGCTTTTCGAGCTGCCATCCGCCCAGGAGAAACAGAAGGCCAAACCCGATGAGCGAGGCGGAGCGGCCCAGTTTCCCCATCACGTTCGAGAAGTAGAACACGATGATCGTGAGGGCGAATCCGGCGACCCCGAGGTTAATGCGTTCCCCCTGATTCTCCTGTAGGCCCCAGAAAACCAGGCCAACCGAGGCCGCCGCGCATAGCAAGTATTCGGTGATGTTCTGAAAGAGATCGCGGCCATCGAGCAGGGTGAAGGCGAAGGCCCACAGAGCGTAGCCCAGGTTCCAGACTATGCCTTTCCCGCGCAACACGGCCGCCGCGATGAGCGGCAGAGCGAATGCCATCAGCACACCGACCCAATGCAGGAAGAAGGGAAGTCGAGCGATCGAGCGAGTCCAGAAAAACTCGGCCGCGCCGACTGCGAGGATGACTGAAAGAGGAAGAATCGTCAAGCTTCCCGTCCAAACCAGAGCCCGGCGAAAGTAGGATTCCTCGCGGCCCCGCCCCGCACTCAAATACGTGATTGCCATCAGCACGAGAAACTGCACCAGCAGAAGTTCCCTGCCCAGGTAGTGCTCCGCGCGGACGCTCCATTCCGAGGCAATCCAGGCGGGAAGCAGCAGTGCGCCGAGCGTGGCCTGCAGCCAGTCGCCGAGCACAACCCAGGAGAGCACGGCGCCGATGGCCCAGAGCAGAATCCCCCCGGGCCAATGTTCCTGGAGATTGAAAATCTGCCCTGCCAGAAAAATGCCGCCGCCCAGGGCGACCGTCCCGATGGCATGCAGCGACATTCCCAAGGTACGCAGGCGTGTGATGACGAGTCCTCCCGCGAGGTGAAAGCCTGCGATCATGACCAACACGATCAGGAATCGCTGGGTTGGCGAGAGATCATCCCAGTGGGCGGCCACAAACAGCAAGACGCCGGCCGCCACCATAATCGCGCCGAACGCAATGGCCAGCACAACCGGCCAGCGCATGCCCGCCGGTTCGCGCGAAGCCTCGAACTCGCGGATGCGCCCTGCAGTTTGGGAATCAAGAACTCCGGCTTCGGTCCAACGCTGGAGCTGCTCCTCAAGCGGATCTATTGTGGCCATGATTTCCAGCGGCCAAAGGTAACGCAACTGAGGGTGGATAGCAATTCCATGGCGCCGCCTTTCCTGCTGGGCGTGAACGTGAGGCCCTTCCGGAGGCTCCCCTCGGCTTGTCATTCCGGGCCGGCGAGGAATCCGCTTCTTCCCGCCACAAGGGGAAGTGATGGATCGGGGTTCGTTACCAGCGCCCCACCGGTCCCTCTGACCGCCGCCACCAGACCTCCGTTGCCCGCCGTTCCCCGGGCCGGAATTCCGGCCACGGCCTTTCTGTGATATGGTGCGAGATCCCAGGGAACAATCCTTGGGTTCTTCAGGGAAATGAATTCCACATTGCGTGCCCAATCTGGCAGGCGCGGTCGCGTCCCGAGCATGAGCCATCGTTCCGGGGAGCCGCGCTGATGGCGCCGATCCTGCTCTGGCTGATCCTTATCCTTTCGCTGCTGGTCACCCTGGTGAAGTACCTGATGGGAATCATCATGCGGTTCTCGTTTCCCAGCTCCAGGGCCAGGAAGGACTACAGCTATGAACCCGCCGTCAGCGTGCTTATGCCTTGCTATAACGAAGGCAAGACCGTCTACGAGACAATCGAGAGCATCGCGAAAAGCAATTATCCGAATCACAAGTTTGAAGTCATCGCGCAAGACGACTGCTCCGCCGACGACAGCTACGAGTGGATGCAAAAGGCCCAGCGCGACTTCACCAACATCCGTATCCGAACCGGCCGCAACGAGGTCAACAGCGGAAAAGCGCGCTCGGTCTGCAACGCACTCCAGCAGTCCAACGCCGAAGTCATCATCTCGATCGATTCCGATTGCATCTTCCATCCCGATGCGATCCGCGAACTGACCGCCTGTTTCGCGGAACCAAAGATGGGTTCGGTCGGAGGTCGGGTCGGAGTCCGGAATCCCACCGACAACGTCATCACTGCCATTCAGACCCTCATCTACTACTCCGCCTTCCAGCTCTACAAGATTCCCGAGAACTGGACGCGGAGCGTCTGCTGCATCAGCGGCTGCCTGTTCGCCATCCGCCGCGAGTTGCTGCTCGAGATCGAGCCCGCCATCCGCGCCCGCAACTGGTTCGGCGTTCCGGTCAGCCAGGGAGAAGACCGCTTCCTCACGCATCAGACCTTGCTGCGAGGCTACGGCACCTACATCAATAATGACGCTCTGTGCTGGACCACAGTGCCGAACACGCTGTCCGTGCTCTTCAAGCAGCAGCTACGCTGGCGCCGCAGCATCGTTCGCGACTTTTTTTTCACACTCAAGACTCTGCCGCAACATGTCTGGAAGCTTCATCCCAACACGATATTGACGCTGGTGCTCGTTCCCCTGGGTGCACTGGTAGGATTCCTGGTCGTGGTCACCGCCCTCACACAAGACCCGCTGTCCTGGACCGGCCCCCTGCCGCTTATCACCGCGCTCGGCATCGGTGCGATCCTCACCTGGATCGTCAAGAGATACAGCGCACGCGAGGCCGTTGCGCATCCGCTGGCATTTGCAGCCTATGTAGGCTGGACCATGGTCAGCAGCTTATTCCTTACCCCGTTGGCTCTGTGCACGATGGACTCCGCGGACTGGGGCACGCGGGCCATCGCTCCACGGAGAACGCAACCACAAGAGGTGCCAGTTGGCAACGCCACCCGTTGATGCACTCGTCCCGCAACCGAAGGTATCCGCGCCGGCAGGGGGAAGCAAGAAACCGTCCACCGCACAAAGATTGCAGTCCGCGCACTATAAACTGGTGCTTACCCTGTACCGAGTCTTCGCGATCGCCGTGCTCTATCTGGTGCTGATCGGCATCCTCGCCTACGCGTGGATCATGGGATTCTACGCGGTCAATACTTCCTGGGCGGCGCCGGTGATTCTTTCCGCCGCGGACGAAAAAAGCCTCGATTTCCGCGAAAAGCTGGTAACCAGCCAGCAAACCATCGAAGACCTGAAGGTGGATACCCAGAAACTCGAAACCGGCTTGTCCGAAATGAAACAGCATCGAGCCGCGTTGCTGGCACTCGAACCCGAGTTGCGCGAGGCCATCGCCCGCCAGAAGGCGCATAACAGCGTCACCGGCCCGGAGCTTGCGCAACTCGACCGGCAAAAGCTCGCCGACAACACGAAAACCGAGAAGGTCCTGGCGCAACTGAAACAAGTGGAGGGTAACATCAACAAGGACCTGGCCGCGGGATTGATCACCAAAGGTGACGCCGCCCAGCAATTGTCCGCGCTGAATCAGGCACAAGACACCTACACCGACAGCAAGATCGCGGAAATCCTCCTCACCGACAGCGTGCTCGACAAGACCACTACGGGCACGGATACGCTGAACGTTCTCGAAAAGCAGGCGGAATTGCAGTCGGAGGTCGCGCAGCTCGACATCGCGATCAGCGTGACCGAAAAGCAGTTCCTCGAAGAATCGAGGCAGATCGTTCGCCTGCGGGAAGCCATCACGACGGCCAAACAGAGTCCTTATTACCTCAACGCCACCGGCGGCGCCACGCTGTACTTCGCCTTTGTCCCTTATGAGAACCAGGCGCACGCCGTGGTCGGCAGTTCCGTCTACGATTGCTACCTCAACATGATCCTTTGCCGGCACGTGGGCACCGTGAAGGCCATCTTCCCCGGCGAAGAACAAGCCATCCATCCCATCTTCAAGACCCAGATTCGCGGATTCATGATCGAGATGACTTTGGATCACGCCGAATCGGCGAAGTCGAAGACCGTATTTCTCGGCAGCAAGCCAGTCTTGTTTTAGTCCGCTGTCCTCGAAGGAGAAGCGAGAATGTTCCTGAATCCCTCGAAGTGGGTGATGCCTGCAGTCCTGTTCCTCACCACATCTGCGCTCGCGCAGAATCAAGCCGATCCGCTGGCTTACTGCTCTTACGTGATGGAGCAGGCTCGAGCCCAGCGCAACCTGCTGCGCACGCCCATTGCCTTCGGAGGCTTCACCCAACCCGAAACCGGCTTGCCCATGCAAGTCGTGGGAGGCGCCTCACTCGGCCTTTCCGCCTTCCGCAAGGCCGGATTGACCATGGCCGCGGCCCGGCAGAACTGCGAACTCTATAAAGCCACAAGCGCCGCGTCGCTGGGCGTCCAATTCGCACTCCCGAGCCTCGAACGGGAAGCCTTGCGCAACCGACTCACGCTGATCGATCGGGCAGCGCAGTCTTTGTCCGCACTGATGGACAAGACCTCCAGGATGATCGAAGTCCAGAACGCCACCCGCCTCATGCTGTTCAATCTGCAGACAACCAGGATCAAGCTCGAAGCCGATCGGGCGGATACTTCGTCGAAGATCAGCGCGATCTACGTTCCGCCGCTGAGCGACAGTCCCCTGAAAGATCTGGTCGTACAAAAGCAGAACGGCGAAGCGGGCGAGCAACTGGCTCTCAACAAACTCAACCGCCAAAACAACTGGGATGTCGCGCTCTCTGTCGGCGTCCATCAGCAGGTGAATCCGGCCGCATACGGCCCCCAACCCTACGGAGCAGTTTCGGTGAACTACAACCTCGCCAGCCGCTGGATCAACAAGCATCTCGATCGGTCCGTCGATTCCTACAACGATTGGAAAAAAGTGCAGGAAGGAGATGTGGTCCGCAATGCCGAAGTCCTGAAGCAGCAGTTGGTCGACGGCATCGCCGTTCAGGAAGCGAGACTCAAATCGCTCGCGGAACAAACCGCCGAAATCGACAAGAACCTCCGCCAGATCGGCAACCCCGACACCTCGGCCGCCTTCGACTTCCACAACCAGCTGACCGCAGCACAACTGCTGCTCGAGATCGAACAAGGCGATGCAAGCTTCCGCCTGGCCCAACTGCGCCAGTTTCTAGTAAAAAACTACTGAAGTTCTCGAGAGAATGACCGATCTTCGGGGAAGAAGACGACCATGCAAGCGGCGTAAGCCGAAACGCCCCGCCCCGAGCGAACGCTTGCACTTCAAGATTTTCCTCTCAAGGGACTGAGCCCTATCGATCATTTGGCGCTTTTGCGATAACTCGATGGTTCCAGGCCGGAGAGAGCCGTATCCCCTTGTCAGACACGGCTCCCGGGATGAAGCTCCCTGTGTGCAGTTTGCCCATCTCTCGCGCGGGATGGGAGAATAATCGTCTATGCAAAAATCGCTCACCGCTCTCATGATTCATGGTCTGGCAGCGGGGATCATGCTGCCGGGCCTTGCCTTGGCGCAGGATACTCCGGCCTCCACCACCACTCCCCCGGCAAAAGCCTCGACCCAATCGTCAGCCACCGGACAGACGTCCGCGAAAAAGCCAGGGACGACGACTGCCAAAACCACGACGCCTTATGCGCTCAAAACGCAGCGAGACAAAGGCAGTTACGCTCTCGGAATGAGCATCGGCTTGGGGCTGCACAAGCAGAACGTGGGTGTCGACCCCGCCGTAGTGGCGCGGGGTTTGAGAGATGCCATGGCGGGAGGCAAAACCTTGCTGACCGAAGGCGAAATGAGAGCCGCGTTACAACAATTGCAAGCCGACGTCCACAAAGAGCAGGAAGCGCGAGCCCATGTGGCCGGCGAAGCGGCCCGAAAGCAAGGCGAAGCCTTTCTCGCTGCCAACAAAGCGAAGGAAGGCGTTGTAACCTTACCCTCCGGGTTGCAATACCGAATTCTCAGCGCTGGCAGCGGACCGAAACCGACAGCCGGCGACACCGTAACCGTGAACTACCGTGGGACCCTGATCGACGGCAAGGAGTTTGACAGTTCCTACAAGCGCGGGCAGCCAATCTCGTTTCCGGTCGGAGGCGTGATCAAAGGCTGGACCGAAGCCCTGCAATTGATGCCGGTGGGATCGAAGTGGCAGCTGTTCATCCCGCCAGACCTGGCGTACGGCGACCGCGGGGCGGGTTCTGACATCGGTCCGGGCGAGACGCTGGTCTTCGAAGTCGAACTGCTTTCCATCGGTGAACAGAAGAAGTAGTTGCCTTCGAGCAACCCGGCAGACAGCCCGTCAGCCAGCGGGAGGTTTTCTATTGGAGCAGAAGCGGGGAATTGTCTTCCCGAACGTTCCTCCGCTTCGGCTGCAGCGACCGCCGCAGATGCTCTTCCGCAGAAAGGTGTGCGCCAGCCAGCAGGAGCAAACCGGAGAGAAAGGCCCAGAACATCATCGTCACGGAAATCGAGAACGGCCCGTAGACCTCCTGAAAGTTCAGCCAGGGCAAAGCCATGATGTAGGCCTGTTTCAAAGCTTCCGAAAGCAGCCCCATAATCACGGCTGCGGGCAGAACGGTGCGCGCCGGGACTTTGCCATTGGGCAGGACCCAGTAGATCAGGAAGAAGATCGCGATGCTGGCAGTGATGGCGAAGACCTTCATGACCAGAAATCCAGCCCAACGCGACAAGGTCACCAGGTGACCGTTGAGCAGCCATTCGAACGGCGCAATAATCCCGGCGGTGGCGGCGATGGAAAGCATCGCGAGCACCCCGCAGGCCAGGGCCAGCCCGAACGAAACCGCCTGATTGCCCAGATACGAGCGATTGTGGTCGAAACGCCAGATGCGGTTCAGAGCAACTTCGAGAGGCAGGAAAACCCCGGACGAGGTCACCAGCAGCATGATCAACGAGAAAACCTGCACCCGATGACGCGCATTTACCATCGCCTCCACGTTGCGAATGACAAAGCCCGGCCCGGCAGGAAGATAATCGTGCAAGAGATCCCGGATGACAGATAGCATCACGTCGGAGTGGAAGACGCGCCGGATCAGGGTCACCATCAGCACAATAAACGGAAAGAAGGACAGAATGGCGTTGGCCGCAACCGAGAAGGCAAAGGTGTGGACATCGGTCTGCATCAGGTATTTGACGGTGGAGATCACCAGGCCGGGAGACCGCCCGCGGGTGCGGGGAGTCGAGGCCACCCGGGCGGCTTCGGGCTTACTCAGGGTCGGGATGGGCGGTTCGGTCACGTTACGAATCAATCCTACCAGAGGGGCGAAAAGTGCCGGAAAATCGCGGGAAAACCGACGTTTCGCCCGCGCTTCCCGATCCATTTTTTAATCCGTGTTAAAGTTATCAAAAATGTGACCGCGGGTCATATTTCGTTTTGCTTCTTATTTTCCTTGCGAAACGTTTTAATAGTGCTTATGATCTGTTGCTCAAACCGGAAGAACGGTCCGGTGGTGAGACCAGAGGTTGGGTTCCCGTTTGTTGGGTGTGGTGGAAACGCGCCAAATTGTCGGACTCCGAAAGTTCCCGCAGCGGACGCTAACAGCATGAGGGAGCTGAGGAGTCTTTTCCTTTTTGGAACAAATCCTCCCGCCCATCGTAGACGCAACCGAAAATTCTACCGGTTTCTTTGAGGGGGAGCTTCGAGTGATCGAAGCGCGATCCGGGAAGCTGGAGAATAAATTTTACGCGTTTGGTGAAAGGAGTTTCATCCGTGAGAGAGAAAGGTACAGTAAAGTGGTTCAACGGGGCGAAGGGATATGGATTTATCCAGCGCTCCACGGGCGAGGACGTGTTTGTTCACTTCTCCGCGATTCAGGAGAACGGCTACCGCACCTTGAATGAGGGCGAGACCGTGGAGTTTGATCTGCTCAAGGGCCCCAAGGGCTTTCAAGCGGCAAAC
>Ga0123356_10001720_pt1 | contig 23896 bp, 25 predicted proteins | sample TergutEmb28metaG_2_FD_92546 | JGI IMG/M metagenome (GOLD analysis project Ga0123356, IMG submission 92546) | Embiratermes neotenicus P3 segment gut microbial communities from Petit-Saut dam, French Guiana - Emb289 P3 | ecosystem: Host-associated > Arthropoda: Insects > Digestive system > Gut ...
TGGGCCGTATAGGAATCGAACCTATAACCTTGGGATTAAGAGTCCCCTGCTCTGCCAGTTGAGCTAACGGCCCGGCGAACAGCCGATGTTAGCCACACTGTTGGGCCAAAGACGTCGAAGTCTTGGCCGCTGTGAGCTCCTGTTTGACCTGGAGTCGGTCGAGTTTCGGGGCGAGCCTTTCCGCCTGCGCGGCGGCAAGATCGCCCTTGCGGGTCTGGTTGGCCGCGTAGGCGGTGGCGGCGAGGCAGACGTACGGGGTGGGCGCGGTCGGCTCGGCGTTGGCGACGAACTCCCAGGCGCCGGCGGCGCCGCTCCAGTTCCCCACGGTCGAGTAGGCCCGGGCGGCGAGAGTGGCGATGTCGACATTCGGCGTCTTCGACAGCGTCACGTAGCGCTGAAAGGCCTGACCGGCGAGCGTCAGCTGGTGCTTGCCGCCGGAACTGTAGGTGCTGGTGGTGCTGTCGTAGTTGCTGCCCTCGCCGGCGGCGGTCCAGCGGGCCTGGACCAGTGACGCCCAGGCGGCCGCCGAGTTGGGGTTCTGCTCGGTCGCCTTGATCGCCGCGTGCGTCGCCTGGCTGACGGCCGGCTGGTTGCTGTTGTTCGCGTTGTTGGTGAACGCGTTGAGCAGGCCGCCGAAGCCGTTGCCCGCGCCGACGCCGAACAGCACGAGGCCGCCGAGCATCGCCAGCGCGAGGAAGCTGTAGATCACCTGGACGGAGCGGCGCCGGCCGCGGCTGCGGAGGTCGAAGAGCATTTGGTCGGGTCCCGAGCGGAGGGTAAAGCAGGCGGCTACGTCGCGTCCAGACCGTCAATGCGGTCGAGCTTGGCTAGCTCGGCGGCCTGGCGCTTGGCGTTCCGGTAGTCGACGATTTTCAGCAACACGATGCTTCCGACATATAGCAGGACCAGCGGAATCGTCTCGAAGAACATCGTAACGGGATCGACGCCCGGTAGCGCGGCCGCGATCACTGCGATCAGGACGATCGCGTACCGCCAGTTGAGGGTCAGCGTCCGCGAGGTGATCAGGCCCACCTTCTGCAGCCCGAGCAGCAGCAGCGGCACCTGGAACGCGAGGCCGATCCCGAGCATCAGCAGGATCTCGAAGCGGTAGTAGGTCTTCGCCTGGACGAGGATCTGGAACTTGGTGGAGTTGTAGCCCTGCAGGAAGTGGACCGCCGGCGGCAGCACCTCGAAGAAGGTGAACACGGCGCCCGCCATGAACAGCAGCGGCGCCACGACCATCGTCGGGATCGCGATCCGGCGCTCGTCGCGGCTGAGCGCCGGGATCACGAACGCGTACAGCTGGTAGAGGATCATCGGCAACGAGATCAGCAGCGTGAAGTAGCCGACGACGGTCAGCGTCGTGGTGAACGACTCGCCGACGCCGATCGTGATCGGCTTGGCCTGCTGGCTGGCCGTCTTCGGGTACTCCTTGCTGGCGGTCAGCAGGTCGTGGCTGACGCTCTCGGCCGCCTGCGCGGCGCCCGGCGCGACGCTGCGGCTGTGCGCCAGATACGTCGACAGCTGCGACATCCCGACCGAGGCGTGCTTGAGCGTGCTGCCCAGCGTCGCGTTCAGGTGCGGCTGGCTCCCGAGCCCGGTCTTCGCCGCCGGGGGCAGCGCCCGGTTGAGCGCGTTGATCAGCGGCCCGTTCTGCCAGAAGCAGACGGCGAACACCACGACCATGAACAACCCGACCACGACGATCCGGCTGCGCAGCTCGTCGAGGTGGTCGACGATGCTCAGGCGATCGTCATGGCCGATCGGCCGCAGCGCCTTCATTTGGGTTGCTTGGGCGGGCCGCTACGAGCGCTGCTCTGAGCCCGTATCGACGGTCTCACGCGCAGCGGCACTCGGAGCTTGCGTCGCGGCGGTGATCTCGGCCTTGTCCTTGTCGGACGAGCCGGCGTCGGCGACCCCGCCCTTGAACTCCTTGATGCTCTCGCCGATCGAGCGGCTCAGCATCGGCAGGCGCTTGGGCCCGAAGAACAGGAGAAGGACGAGAAGAACGATCACACCGTCGGCGATGGGGCTACGAAACATCCGGCTTTCCTTCGTGTTAGAGAGTCACCAAGGTTAGCCCTGATGCGTCCAGCAGTCCAATCGGAACGCTCAAGCTCCTGGTTGGGGAAGCCGATACGGCGGGCAGAACGAAAACGAAATCACCAGCAAACGCGAAACCATGAACCCACACCATCAGGCCAGAGTCCACCGCATCCAGCTGCCCAGCGGGCACGCGATCGAGGTACGCCGTTTCGACGCGCCCGAGCCCGATCAGCGTGATCTGCACGTCTGCCCCAGTTGCCGGTCCGACCTCGTCCAGCCGGCCAAGTGGTCGATGACCGACGACGGTGACTCGGCGTTGTTGCTGGAATGCCCCAACTGCGGCTGGCACGAGTGCGGCGTCTACGGGCGGGCCCAGGTCGAGCGGCTCGAGGACGAGCTCGACGAGGGCCTCAGCGACCTGATCGAGGACCTGCGGCGGCTGACCCTCGCGAACATGGCGGCCGACGTCGATCGCTTCATCGAGGCCCTCGACCGCGACCTGATCCTGCCCGAGGACTTCTAGCCTTTACGAATACCGCTCGACGACGCCGTCGGCGACGAGTTCGAGCGCCGACTGCTGATCTTCGGGCAGCGCCGGCAGCGTCGTCTTGGCCTCGAGCACCATCCCGAGCGCGCGCTCGCGGGCGGTCTCGAGTGCCCCGGTCGCCGCGATCAGGTCGCAGACCTGGGCCGCGTCCTCGGCGGTCCGCAACGACCGCAGATCGAGCGTCGCGAGCCCGGCGTCGCGCTCGCGGGCCTCGATCAGCGGCAGCGTCACGGTGCCGTCGAGCAGGTCGGCGCCGCGCGGCTTGCCGGTGCGCTCGGGCGGGCCGGTGACGTCGAGGATGTCGTCGAGCAGCTGAAAGGCGAGCCCGATCGACTCGCCGAAGCTCCCGAGGCTGCCGGCGACGCCGTTCTGGCTGCCGGCCTCGGCCCCGAGCTCGCAGGCGGCCCGGAACAGAACCGCGGTCTTGAGCCGGCAGCGCTTGAGGTAGCGGTCGACCGACACCGACAGATCCCACGCGTCGTCGCGTTGCATCAGCTCGCCGGCGGCGAGCGCCGACACCGCCCGCGACAGGATCCGCACCGGCTCGGGCGACCCGCCCGCGGCCAGCTCGGCGAACGCCCGCGCGAACAGCAGGTCGCCGGTCGCGGTCGCCAGCAGCCGGCCGCCGCTGGCGACGACGGTCGGGCGCCCGCGGCGCAGCGACGAGCCGTCGATCACGTCGTCGTGCACGAGCGTCGCGGCGTGGATCAGCTCGACCGCGACCGCGGCCCGGATCAGGGTCTCGCTCGGCGCGACCGGGACGCCCGAGGCGAGGCAGACGAGCAGCGGCCGCAGGCGCTTGCCGCCGGCGGACACCGTCGAACGGGCGTGGTACGCGAGCACATGGCCGTGCCCGCTGGCCAGCCTCGCCATCCGCTCCTCGACCTCGCGCATCACAGCCGACGCGTCGGCTCCGGCGGCGGCCACGACCGCGTGGACCGAGGCGGTCCCCTGCGCCGTCATCCGCCCACCCTTCCCACGTGCAGCGCGATGATGCCGCCGGCAGTGACCACGTAGCGCACGGCGGTCAGCCCGGCGCCGGTCATCCGCGCGGCCAGCTCGTCGGGGCCCGGAAAGCGACGGACCGAGCTCGGTAGGTAGGTGTACGCGTCGGCGTCGCCCGCGACTCGCCCCAGGATCGGAACCGCTCGGTCGAACCAGAACGAGAAGAAGGTCGACAGCGGCGGCCGCTGCGGACTCGTCGCCTCGAGGATCACGACCCTGCCGCCCGGGCGGACCACCCGCGTCAGCTGACGCAGGCCTCGGTCGAGGTCGGCGAAGTTCCGCACCCCGAACCCGACCGTGGCCGCGTCGAACGAGTCGTCCGGGGCCTCGAGCTCCATCGCGTTCGCCAGCTCGAAGCTGACCGGCACCTGCAGGTCACGGGCGGCGGCCTTGTCCCGCGCCACCTCGAGCATCCGCTCGGAGAAGTCGGCGCCGACCACCTCGCCGCCCGGCGCGACCCGGCCGGCGAGCTCGAATGCCAGGTCGCCGGTCCCGGTGGCGACGTCGAGGACGCGGTCGCCGGGGCCGACCTCGGCCAGGTCGGCGGCGCGACGGCGCCACTGGTGATGCAGGCCGGCGGTCATCACCGTGTTGAGCCGGTCGTAGATCCGCGAGATGCGATCGAACATCGCCTGCACCTGCGGTTCTTCGAGGGTCCCGGTGGCGGCGGACGCGGCGTCGGCGTTCGTCATCGCAAGCGACTCTACCGAGGGACCGGCCGGGCCGGAATCCGCCGCGCGGAAACCTATAGCGCTGTGGCGGGCCCCCGGACATTGCCCTGGGGGCCCGCCTGTGGCGGCCACGTGGCCGCCACAGTCACCCCTAGAGCCCGCTACAGCAGCAGCACCTACTGCAACATCGACAGGAACTGCACCAGGTTCTCGAACTCCTGCGGGTGGGCGGTCGCGAGGCCCTTGAACGACGGCATCGGCGCCGTCGGGTTGCGCAGCGTCGACGCGATCGCGCCGGGGCGCAGGATCTTGCCGATGTGGGTCAGCGGCGGCCCGGGGCCGTTGTTGCCGTTCTCGCCGATCGTGTGGCAGGCGAGACAGCCCGACTCGCCGACGACGGTCGCGCCGGCGTTGAAGGTCGCCTTCTCACCGGCCGACAGGCCCGACGGCGGGGATATCGACACCTGGTTCGGGGATCCGGTGCTGGCGCCGCTGTAGGTCAGGAACGCCATCGCGGCGATCACCGCCAGGCCGGTCGCGAGCGCGATCGGCCGCCGGGTGATCAGCCGCTCCGGGCTGCGGTCGTACAGCGGCAGCAGGAACAGCAGGATCATGCACAGCGTCGGGACGCCGATCGTCGCCATGTCGGTGAACTTCGGGGCGTTCTTCATCACCCGGAGCACCTCGAACAGGAAGAAGAAGTACCAGTCGGGGCGCGGGACGTAGGTGGTCGTCGTCGGGTTGACCTTCGGCCCCAGCGGGGCCCCGAACAGCAGCGCCATCAGCATGATCACGGCCATCACGATCACGGCCATGAGCGAGTCCTTGACGACCGCGTACGGGAAGAACGGCTTGCCCTCGTTCTTCAGGATCGAGTACTCGCGGAGGTACTGCTCCTTCTCGGCCTGGTTCATACGGCGATCACACTTCGACCGTTTCGACGACCGGCTCGGGCTCCTTGGCCTTCAGCCACGGCGGCGCGGAGATCCCGAGCTTCATGATCAGGTACAGGTGGAAGCCGATCAGCGCGGCCATCAGCCCCGGGATCAGCAGCATGTGGATCGCGTAGAACCGCGACAGCGTGGTGGCGCCGAACTCCGGGCCCGCACGCAGGAAGTCGGACAGGTACGGGCCGATGAACGGGCCGGTGCCGTTGATGTTGACGCCGACGATCGTCGCCCAGTAGGAGCGCTGGTCGAACGGCAGCAGGTAGCCGGTGAAGCCCATAGCGAGCGTCAGGATCAGCAGCACGACGCCGATGATCCAGGTCAATTCGCGCGGGTACTTGTAGGCGCCGAAGAAGAACACGCGCCCCATGTGCAGGAAGATCAGGATGATCATCACCGACGCGCCCCACTTGTGCATGCCGTGCACGAACTGCCCGAGGAAGACGTTGTCGTTGATGTTGCGGATCGACTCGTAGGCGCCGCCGTTGACGTCCGGGCGGTAGTACATCGCCAGGAAGACTCCGGTGACCGCCTGGTTGAGGAACGCGAACAGCGTCGCCGAGCCGAGCGTGTAGGCCCAGTTGATCCCCCTCGGGACCTTGCGGAACAGCATCCAGCGGATGCCGGGCGAGAGCTGCGTGCGCTCGTCGATCCAGTCGACGATCGTCAGCCCCGCCTCGACCCCCGCCTCGACGGGCCCCATCGGCTCCTCGCCGGGCGCACCCGGCTTCGGCTTCAGCGGGCCCGGCAGCGGTGGTGCTGGCAGCTTCGGCATCGCGGGTTCAGGTGCCGGGCACCGGCGGCGGTTTCGGCAGGTTGCTCACCGACGGACGCACCGAGGTGTCGAACCGCGACGGGTACAGGAACTGGCCGATGCCGTCGAGCGGCTGCGCCGGGTCGCGCGGCGAGAACCGCTGCAGCTCGCTGTTGACCGAATACCGCGGCCCGATGTAGACGTAGCCGTCCGACTCGTAGGTGTAGAAGCGGTCCAACGGGCGCACCGGAGGGCCGCCCGCGACCTCGCCGCGGAAGTTGTAGACGCCGCCGTGGCACGGGCACACGAACCGCTCGGCCGCCTCGACGTAACGCACCGGGCAGCCGAGGTGCATGCACCGCGACGACAGCGCGATGTAGTTGTTGAACTGGTCGTGCGGCTCCGTGTCGATCTGCGGGTCGCGCTTGCGCACGTAGGCGATCGACTTGCCGGCCTCGCCGATCCCGGGGACGATCGTCAGGACCTTGGTGACGTAGGCGAGCTCGCTGAAGTCGGACGGCCTGCCGATGATCTGCCAATCGAACGGCTGGCGCTTGAAGATCGGGGCGAGCGCGAACCCGAGCGCGGGCAGCGTGAACGCGGCCACCGCGATCCCGCCGGCGGCCTGCGTCGTCAGGTTCATAAAGTTCCGGCGGGTGACCGTCTCGCCCTCGAAGGCCCCCGGCATGCCGCGGTCGAGCGTGTACTTGGAGGACTTCTTGTGACGGTCTGTCGGCATCGGTTCAGTGCGCGGCTCCCGGCGGGCGGCCCGCCGGGCCAAGTTCGACAAAGCCTACAGTTCGGCGGCGCTCGGGGATCCGTCACCCCGCTGCCGCGCCGCCGCGCTCAGCAGCGCCTGCCGGGCGCCGGGGGCGCCGGTGCGGGCGAGTTGCTTGGCCGCCTCGTGCGCCTCGCTCGCGCCCCAGCCGATCGCGACGCGGCCGGCTTCCCAGACCGCCTCGGCCAGCTGCTTGTCGCCGGCGGCGTGCGCCTGGGCGACGAGCGAGATCACGTCGGCGAGCTCCGCCGTCGCCTCGAGGTCGCCGAGCGCGGCCAGCCGCGAGAGCCCGTCGGCGTAGTGCTGGTCGCCGAGCAGCAGGTCGAGATCGGGGTCGGCGGAGTGCTCGCCGTAGTGCAGCCGCGCCCCCTGGGCGATGTCCGCCAGCAGCCGTTCGTACTGGCGCTCGCGGCCGGCGGTGCGCGGCCCCAGCGACCCCGTCACGCGATCTCCTCGAACGCCTCCGCCGCCGCCGCCAAGGTCGCCGCGACGTCCTCGTCGCTGTGCGCCAGCGACGGGAACCACGCCTCGAACTGTGACGGCGGCGGGTACACCCCGCGCGCCAGCAGCGCCCGGCACCAGGCGCCGTAGGCCTGCTGGTCGGTGCCGCCGGCGGCGGCGTAGTCGGGCACCTGCCGGTCGGTGAAGAACGGGGTCAGCAGCCCGGGGACGCTCTGCACGCGCAGCTTCCGGCCTGCGCTCGCCGCGGCTTCGCGCAGGCCGTCGGCGAGCCGCCGCGTGACGTCCTCGAGCCGAGCGTAGGCATCGGCGTCGAGACGGCGCAGGGTCGCGAGCGCCGCCGCCACCGCCACCGGGTTACCGGACAGCGTCCCGGCCTGGTAGACGTCGCCGGCGGGGGCGATCCGCTGCATCAGCTCGCGGCGGCCGCCGTAGGCCGCCGCCGGCAGCCCGCCGCCGACGATCTTGCCGAGGACCGTCAGATCGGGGGTCACCCGGTAGCGCTCCTGGGCGCCGCCGCGGGCGACCCGGAAGCCGGTGATCACCTCGTCGAAGATCAACAGCGCACCGGCCCTCTGGGTCTCGTCGCGCAGCGTCTCCAGGAAGTCGTCCGCGGGCGGCACGACGCCCATGTTGGCGGGGATCGGCTCGGCGATCACGGCGGCGAAGTCGTCGAGAGCGGGGAGCTTGTCGGGCGCGTTCCAGGGGACGGTCACGGTCGCGGCGGCGGCGGATTTTGGGACCCCGGGGCTGGCGGGGATCCCCTGGGTCGCGAGCCCGGAGCCCGCCTGGGCGAGCAGCCCGTCGACGTGCCCGTGGTAGGCGCCGGCGAACTTGAGGATCCTCTCGCGGCCGGTGACGGCGCGGGCGAGCCGCAGGGCGCTCATCGTCGCCTCGGTCCCGGACGAGGTCATCCGCAGCATCTCGACGCTCGGGATCCGGCCGGCGACCTCGAACGCGAGTTCGACCTCGCCCTCGGTCGGGGCGCCGTAGCTGGTGCCGCGAGCGGCCGCGTCGATCACCGCCGCGAGCACCTCGGGGTCCGCGTGGCCGAGGATCAGCGGCCCCCACGAGCAGACCCAGTCGATGTACTCGTTGCCGTCGACGTCGCGCAGTCGCGAGCCGATCGCCGATTCGATGAAGACAGGCTCGGCGCGGCCGATCGCCCGCATCGCGCGGACTGGCGAGTTGACCCCTCCCGGCAGCAGGGTCAGCGCCCGCTCGAACAGCTCGGCCGAGCGAGTGGTGCCCGTGGTCGCCACTACCCCGAGTGCTCGCGTTCCCAGTCGCGATGCTCGTCGGTGAAGTACAGCAGCCGGATCTTCTTGAACTCGGTCGACGAGTACAGCGTCGCCCGGTCGGTGATCCCGGTCTGCTCGGCGATCGAGTCGAGGATCGCGTCGCACTCGGGCTTGGAGCGGCCGTGGGCCATCGTGAACACCGAGTACGGCCAGTCCGCGTAGGTGGGTCGCTGGTAACAGTGCGAGATCCCACGGAACGCGGCCATCGCCGGGCCGAGCTCCATGATCCGCTCGTCGGGCACCTTCCAGACCCCCATCCCGTTGGCGCTGAAGCCGGCGCGGCGGTGGAACAGGATCGCGGCGACGCGGCGCAGCAGCCGGCGCTCCTGCATCCGGTTCAGGTGCGCGAGCAGCTCCTGCTGGGCGATCTGCAGCTTGGCGGCCGCGGGCGCGTACGGCTCGGGGATCACCGGCATGTCGCCCTGGGTCGCGCGGATCACGGCCCGATCGAACTCGTCGTAGGGCTGGGGCTCGGTCTCGGCCGGCGCGACCGCCTCCGCCGCCTGGGCGAGCGTTTCGGTGCCGGCCTCCATCTCCAGGTCCATCCGGATCTTGAACAGCTTCAGGGTCGGCAGCTGCCTGATCGACTCGGCGCCGGCGATCCGGCCGAGCACCTCGAGGGTGCCGTCGAGTCCGAGCGGCGAGCCCGGCTCGGTGGCGATCGTGAACCAGATGTTGAACTCGTGGTTGCGCAGGTAGTTGTGGGAGACGCCGGGGTGCTCGTTGATGATCGTCGCCGCCCGCCAGGGGTTCTCGGGGTCGACCTTGGCGGCGACCAGCATCGAGGAGTAGCCGAGCGCGCGGGTGTCGAAGATCGGCGTGACCTGGCGGATGATCCGCTCGTCGAGCAACCGCTGGACCCGCCGGATCGCCTCCTGCTCGTCGATCCTCGCCTTCGCCGCGACGTGCTGGTAGGGCCGCGGCGCGATCGGGAAGTCGCCCTGCATCAGGTTCAGCAGGCGCTTGTCGAGGTCGTCGAGCGGGACGGCGGCGCCGTCCTTGCGACTGCGGAGCTTGGGGCCGAACTGGCTGCCGGAGGTTGTGTCTACTGAAGCCACCTGGCTGCATCCTTTGCGTGGTAGGTGATGATCACGTCGGCGCCGGCCCGGCGGATGCCGGTCAGCGCCTCGAGCACCGTCGCTCGTTCGTCGAGGTAGCCGGCCGCGACCGCGGCCTTCACCATCGCGTACTCGCCGCTGACGTTGTAGGCGGCGAGCGGCATCCCGGTTTCGTCCTTGACCCGGCGGATCACGTCGAGGTACGGGAGCGCGGGCTTGACCATCAGCATGTCCGCGCCCTCGTCGACGTCGAGCTTCGATTCCCTGACCGCCTCGGCCCCGTTGGCGGGATCCATCTGGTAGCCCCGCCGGTCGCCGAACGACGGGGTCGAGCCCGCCGCCTCGCGGAACGGCCCGTAGAACGCCGAGGCGAACTTCGCGGAGTAGCTGAGGATCGGGGTGTCGGTCAGGCCGTCCTCGTCGAGCGCCTGCCGGATCGCGCCGACGCGACCGTCCATCATGTCGCTCGGGGCGATCAGGTCGGCACCGGCGCGGGCCTGCGAGATCGCGGTCCGTGCGAGCAGCTCGAGCGTCGCGTCGTTGTCGACCGTGAGCTGACCGTCACTGACGTCTCGCAGGACTCCGCAATGGCCGTGGTCGGTGTACTCGCACAGGCACAGGTCGGCGATCACGATCGTGTCGGGGTGGGCCTCCTTGATCGCCCGGGTGGCGAGCTGCACGATCCCCTCGTCGTCCCAGGCGCCGGATCCCTCGGCATCTTTGCTCGCTGGAATCCCGAACAGCAGCACCGCCGGGATCCCGAGCGCCGCCAGCTCGCCGACCTCCTCGACCGCGTGGGCGATCGACAGGCGATCGACGCCCGGCATCGCCTCGATCGGCTCGCGCCGATCCAGGCCGTGGGCGACGAACATCGGGTAGATCAGGTCCGCCGCCGAGATCTCCGTCTCACGAATCAGCCCGCGCAATGCGCGGGTCGCCCGGAGCCTGCGCATGCGGGTCTGCGGGAACGGCATATGCCCTTCGAGAATACATATGGTGGGCGGCGCCGCCCCGTGTACGCTTGCAGCAAGATGGCGGATATCGACAAGCGCGGCGGCTATACGCCACGACGCGTCCGGGAGCAGCAGGCCTTCCGGATGGTCCGGTATGGCTCAGCGACCGGCATCGCCGGCGTGGCCACGCTGGTGCTCTCGATCGCCGGCGTCATCTCGGTAGGGATCCCGATCGTCCTCCTCCTGCTGACCGCCGTCTTCGTATGGCGGTTCCTCCGGATAACCGGGCAGCGCTGACAGCTCCTCGTCGCCCGCCGGCTCGTGCGGCGGGTCGCCGGGCGGCGCCGACAGCAGCGGCTCGCCGACCAGCGGCTGCTCCGGTGTGGTCGTCGTCCACCTCTCCAGCACCAGATGGCGCTGCAGGTACTCGACCGTCTGCCGGATCACGGCGGCGACCGGGAGCGCCAGCAGCGCCCCGACGATCCCGTACAGCTGATAGCCGAGCAGCAGCGACAGGATCACCAGGATCGGGTTGATCCGCAGCGACAGCCGGAACACCTGCGGGGCGACGATGTGTCCCTCGAGCTGCTGCAGGACGACGAACAGCACCACCAACCAGATCGCGGTGATCGGGTTCGTGAGCAGCGCGACCAGCACCGCCGGGGCCGGCCCGATCACCGGACCGATGTAGGGGATGAACTCCATCAGCCCGTAGAAGGCGCCGAAGAAGACCGCGTAGCTGCGACCGGCCGGGAACAGGCCGACGAGCCCGAACAGCCAAAGCGCCAGCGTCGCGCTGGCCCCCATCACCAGGCTGAACGCCAGCTGCCCGCGGACGTAGCCGGACACGGCGCGCTGGACCAAGACCGGGAAGTCGTCCTCGGGGGTGCCGTCGCCCGGCGGCATCACCCGGCGCACCAGCCGCCCGATCTCGCGGGCGTAGACGAGCAGGTAGACCGACAGGACGAACGTCAGCACCAGGTCGAACCCGAACGTGATCGCCTTCCCGAGGACGTTCCGAGAGAACGAGACGATCGAGCCGGAGCTCTTCGTCAGCGTGTGCTCGAGCGAGGTCAGCGCACTCTGTCCCTGCCGCTTGATGTGGATCTTGATGCCGTGCTGGTTGAGCCAGTGCTGGACGTTGTCGAGCGTGTTGTTCGCCTCGCGGATGTATCTGGGGAGGTTGCCCGAGAAGTGGTCGATCTGATTCGCGACCGGGTTGGCCAGGACGATCGCGATCGCCGCCACCACCAGCAGCACCAGCAGGTAGGAGGCCAGGATCGCCAGGCCCCGCGGCAGCACCCGCGCGAACAGCTGGACCAGCGGATTCAGGATCAGCGCGATCACGCTGGCGGCGATCAGGATCAGCAGCACCGCCCCCGAGACGCGTGCCAGGTCCCACAGCCCGAGCAGCGCCAGGGGCAGAACCACCAACTGGATCCAGCGTGGGACGACGACTGGTCTCACGGCCTGGAAGTATGCGCCCGTGGACAACGGACCCCGGATCCTGTTCGTCGGCGACGTCGTCGGCGGCGCCGGACGGCGCACGCTGCTGCGGGTGCTCCCGCGGCTGCGCGAGCAGCACAACCCAGATTTCGTGGTGGTCAACGGCGAGAACGCCGCCGCCGGACGCGGGATCACCTCGAAGATCGCCCGCGAGATGTTCGCCGCCGGCGTCGACGTGGTCACGCTCGGCAACCACGCCTACGGTCAGAACGAGATCTACAGGTATCTGGACGAGGAGCAGCGGATCCTGCGGCCGGTGAACTTCCTCAAGGGCCAGCCCGGACACGGAACCTGCGTCGTCGAGAAGAACGGCATCCGCCTGGGAGTGGTCTCGGTCTCGGGCAACCTGTTCATGAACGCCAGCCTGCCGATGTTCTCCGAGGCCGATGCTGCCTTGTATTCGCTACGAGGGCGGGCCGACCAGATCCTCGTCGACGTGCACGCCGAGGCGACCAGCGAGAAGGTCGGCCTCGGCTGGCATCTGGACGGGCGCGTGACCGCGGTCGTCGGCACGCATACCCACGTGCCGACGGCCGACGCCAGGGTGCTGCCCGGGGGCACCGCCTACATCACCGACGTCGGGATGACCGGCGCCCGCGGCGGGGTGATCGGAGTCAAGCGGGAGCTGGCGATCGAGTCGATGCTGACGAAGATGCCGATCCGGTTCGAGCCCTCGGAGGAGGACCCGTGGCTGCAGGGGGTGCTGATCGTCGCCGGGGGGGAACCGCTGCGGGCGGTGTCGATCGAGGCGATCCAAGAGCCGTTGTGATCCCGGTTCTCAGACCGGCGTCGGGATTCGCTGCTCCGGGCGGCGCCAACCAACCGATTGCAGCGGCCGCTCGCTCCCCGGCTCGGCCGGATGCGCAGCCGCCAGCGCCACGATCACGAGTGGGAAGAACCAGACGATGTACAGGTAGAACCAGTACGTGATCGCCATCTGCAACCCGATGATGATCGCGGCGCCGAGCGCCGCCACCTGGACGATGCTGCGCTCCCCCCGGGGGAACACGCCGACCGCGAGCCCGAGCGCCACCACCACGCCCTGCCACAGATGCTGCGGGATCTTCAGCGACATCCCGGTTCCGCCCCACAGGCCCCAGATCGAGAACGGCGCCGGCCGGCTCGCCTGGTAGGAGATCGAGTCGCGCCACAGCCACGAGAGGTTGCCGTCGAGCAGCACGTAGGCCATCGCCGCCACGATCGCCGCACCGTAGGCCAGGCAGAACCGCACCGCGACCCGGCGGCTGGGCATCGGGCCGATCCCGCGCAACAGCAGCGGCGCCAGCGCCAGCGGGGCGAACTTGGTCAAGCCCGCGAACGCCCCCACGACCCCACGCGCGACCGCCCAGCGCAGCACCAGCAGCGCGACCACGAGCCACAGCGCGACCAGCGAGTCGTTGGAGTTCGAGCTCAGCGTGAACAGCGTGAACGGATATGCAGCCCACAGGTAGGCGAGGATTGTCCCGAGCGTCGGCCCGCGGATCGTCCAGCCGAGCACGAACAGCCCCAGCATCGTCAGGACGTCGAACGTGATCGCGGCGGCGTGCGCCGCCGGCAGGCTGTCCCATGTCCCGCTCCACCCGAAGATCAGCCTGAACGGCAGGTAGGAGTAGTAGTTGATCGGACCGTAGGTGTCGCCCGCCGGGTTGTCGCTCGGCCAGTGCCCGTACAGCGGCTGGTCGTGGAGGACCTTGTCGGCGCCGATCACGCCCGCATAGCCGACGTCGATCACGTTCGAGTTGGTCACGTTCAACCCGATCCGGAAGCCGAGCAGGAAGATCACCCCGATCGCCAGCCACCGGGTCGGCACCAGCACCCGCAGCGGCTGCCGGGGGCGGCCGCGGCCGAACGCCAGCAGCAGCATCCGGACCATCAGGTAACCCATGAACGGGTAGATGAGCGGGACCGACAGCCCCAGGTTCGCCTGGTTGAAGAACGCCAGCGAGATCGAGAAGCCGAGCAGCACCAGCAGGTCGAGATGCAGCAGCGTCGGTCGCCGGCGCCACGGCAGGAACGGCAGCACGAACACGAGGCACAGCGGCAGCCACACGTACAGCGAGTTGACGTTCTTCCCGAACGCGCCCGGATAGCCGCGGGCCATCGTCCACGCCACCTGGTAGCCCGTCCACACCTGGGTCACCCTGGCGGTGCCGTCGTCGACGTAGACCTGGATCATCTCCTTCTGGACGCCCGGCAGCGGGGTGAACCACGACACCTGCCAGACCCCGGGGCCACGCGTGTAGACGTACGCGACCCACGTCGGGTGCCCCTTGAGCGCGCCGACGACCCAGGGGTTGCCGGAGGCGATCTGCTTGACCTCCGCCCCGGTCAGCCGGTATCCGGCGGGGGGCTTGTGCAGCGCGGTGATCAGCACCGGGGTCCCGGGTGGCGCCGACGACGGCGCCGGCGCGCCCGGCGGGTTGCCGGCGGCCGACGCGACCGCGGGCACCAGCAGCGCCGCCGCAAGCAGCGCCGGCACGACCCTGAGCGCGGTCGCGACCGGCCGCGCAAACACGCCTATTACGCCCGGAAGCTCCAGAGCTTCTGCGCCAGGAACGACAGCGGCGTGGCGGCGATGTTCGCGATCGCCTGGGCCAGAACCTTCTCCATGCCGGTGGTACTGACGAGCACCACCAGGACCACGTACGCGAAACCGAAAACGAGCAGCGATACGAAGAAGAATCGCACGCCCTGATATCCGGGGTGCTCGTGCCTGGCGTCGAACGTCCAGTGCCGGTTCCACCAGAAGTTGTTGGCGCAGCCGGCCAGGAACGCGATCACCGACGCGATCCGGTAGTCGATCTTCAGCACGTGCACGCAGACCGCGAACGTCGTCAGGTTGACGATGTAGCCGCTGGTACCGACGCACAGGAAGCGGACGAGCTGTTTCCAGTTGTGGGGCTTGCGGACCCCGTGGCGGAACCGCAGGTGGGTGGCGCGCACCCGGTCGCGGACCCGAGCCCCAAGCGGGAGCTCGAGCACAGTCATCTCATCGGTGGCCACTGGCCCCAATTCATTCACAACATCTTCAGCAGAACGTAAGCCCTGGGATTGGTCTAACACGGTGCTAATCGATCCGTTCCGGGGACTGAGCAGGTGATTCTGCCGAACGAGCCGCCCCGAAGTGATTCAGGATCATAGGGGCGATGTCCTGCAAGGACCATTGTTCCCTGGCCTCGCGCTCCTGCGGGCCGGTCCCGCACCAGAGCAGCGCGCCCAGCGAATCGCTCCGGTGCAGCGAGCCGTGGCTGCCGCCGCCGACGTGATCGGCGCCGCCCCAATCGACGAATTCGTAGCCGGGCGCGGCCGATAGCAGCACGTCGCCGGCGGTCTCGCACCGCAGTGCCGACCAGATCCGCGCCAGCGCGTCAGGGTAGTCGGGGCACTCGAGCCGGCCGCCGTCGAGCACCCGCGCGCCGAGCACCGCCGCCAGCGTCTCCGCGGACGCGTCGATCTCCCAGCCGCGCCCGCGCGAGTCGATCACCGACACCCCGGGCGCGAACCGCAGCTCGTCGCCCTCGGCTCCCCGTACCGCCGCTTCCCGTCCATCGGCCGTCAACCACATCGCCAGATCGACTCCCTCGACCGCCAGCACCGCCGCCAGCGACCGCTGCACCAATTCCTCGCGACGGTCGAGATCGAGCGCGTAGATCATCGCGGACCGCTGGGCCGGACTGACGGCGAGCTCCGCTCCGACCGACCGGGCGACGCTCGGCGAGGCGACGTGGAAGTCGGCGAAGGCGCCGTCGAGCCGGATCCGATCCTCGACGATCGCCTGCGAGTGATCGGAGGTGACGATCACCGCGTGATCTGACAGGAACCGGTCCGGGCCGCCGGCCGCGTGCATCAGCCGCTCCAGCTGGCGGTCGGCGGCCGCGATCGAGGTCACCTGTGCGTGCGGACCGTTCTTGTGCGACCAGGCGTCGTTGTCGGGCAGCGAGAACAGCAGGAAGTCGAACAGGTCGTGCTCCACCAGATACGAGCCGACGCAGCCCGTGTGCTGGTCCCGCACGCCTGGCATCCCGAGCTGTCCCCTGCAGCCGGTCCTGCGGCTCGCGTACAGGTCGGCGTAGAACAGCTCCTGGGGGCCGTCGATCGTCCGCCGGAACAGCGTCGAGGTGACGAGCCGCGCCAGCGGAGACTCCTGCGCCACCTCGTGCTGGTGGCGCCCGCGGTAGATCAGGTAGGTCGTCCCGGCGGTGCGGACCCCGATGTCGTCGAGCGACTCGAACACGGTCAGAGTCTCGTTCGACAGGTGCTCGGCGTTCATCCGGTAAACGGTGTCGGTCAGCGACCGCAAAACCCCGAACTGACGCGTCGCCGAGAAGCTCGAGCCGTACTCGACGTAGCGCTCCTCGGCCCGGTGGTACCAGTTCATGCTCGGGATCAGGTGCTCGTGCGGCCCGGTGCCGGTCGCGATCGTGGCCGCGCAGACGGGCGTCACCGACGGGAACGAGGCGACGACGTCGTTGACGTACACGCCCTCGTCGCGGATCCGCTCGAGCGCCGGCGCCCGCCCGGTGGCGATCGCCCGGTCGAGCATCTCTGGCTTGAGCGCGTCGATCACGACGAGCACGAGCTTGCTGGGCGAGCTCACCGCAAGATCCGCAGGCCCGCGTACTTCTGCTCGCCGCGGCCGCGTCCCCGCCACAGCAGCCACAGCAGCCACAGCAGTGCCACCACCCCGACCGGCGGCGCCACCACCGACAGAACCGCTGTCAGCAGCGCCACCCCCTCGGCGACCACCGGCAGCCCGACCGCGGCGTCAGCCGCGTCGAGCCGCTCGCGGACCCGCGCCAGGAACGGCCGCGACGCGGCGACCCCGACGCCTGCGCAGATCACGCCCCCGACGAACCCGGGCCACACCAGGTAGCCGCCGCGGCACAGCGACCCGGCGAAGAACAGCGCGCCGAGCGCGAGCGATACGACGATCAGCACCGCGGCCCCGGGGCCACTGCGCAACCGCGGCGCCCAGGCCCCCCGGTCGAGCACCACCAGCAACACCGCGCCGACCAGCATCACGAGCAGGAATGGCGTCTCCTGCAGGAACGCGTAGGAGGTGTGGTCGAAGTGGATCTGGACATCCCCGGCGGCCAGCGCTCCGACCGCCAGCGACGGTAGAAAGGGCCGGATGCCAACGGCCGCGGCGACGCCGATGCCCTGGAATATGTCGAAGGCGAGATGCACCGTGCTGTACCGTGACGGAGCGTGACGATAGACGAGACGGCGGTGGCGGCCGTGCTTCACCGGGCGACCAGCTGATGGGCTTCGGCACCCGGCCACCGCGGTCGGCCGCGCATGAGATCGAGCGCTACGCAGCGCTGTTCGCAGAGCGCACGAAGGTGATGAAGTCCTCGGCGATGCGCGACCTGATGGCGCTGGTCGACCGCCCCGACGTGATCTCGCTGGCAGGCGGGCTGCCCGACACCTCGACCTTCCCGGCCGACTCGTACGCGTCGCTGATGGGGGTTGTCGCGGCGCGGTCGTCCGCGCGGGCGCTCCAGTACAGCCCGACCGAGGGCATCGAGTTGGTCAGGGACTGCATCGGTCAGGTGATGGCGGCCGAGGGGACGGCCGTCGATCTCGACGACGTGCTGGTCACCACCGGCAGCCAGCAGGTGATCGACCTGGTCTGCAAGACCCTGCTCGATCCTGGGGACATCGTGATCGCCGAGGCGCCCACCTACCCGGGCGCGGTTCCCGCTTTCGGCGCCTACCAGGCCGACGTCGTCCAGATCGCGGTCGACCGCGACGGGTTCCGGGTCGACGAGCTCGAGCGGACCCTGGCCCGGCTCGACCGCGACGGCCGCAGGCCCAAGTTCATCTACACCGTCCCCAACTTCCACAACCCGGCCGGCGTCACGATGTCGCTGGAGCGCCGCCGGGAGCTCGTCCGGGTCGCGGCCGAACGCGAGCTGCTGATCCTCGAGGACAACCCCTACGGGCTCCTGCGCTACGAGGGCGACCCGCTGCCGACCCTGTACTCGCTCGACAGCGACTTCGTGATCTATGCGGGCACCTTCTCGAAGATCCTGTCGCCCGGCGTGCGGCTCGGCTGGGCGGTCGCCCCGGCGCCGGTCCTTCAGAAACTGAACATCGGCAAGCAGTCGACCGACCTCTGCTCCTCCTCGATCTCCCAGTACTTCGTCAGCGCCTACTTCGAGTCGGGGGGGTGGGTGGACTACGTCCGCTCGCTGATCGAGATCTACCGGCGGCGGCGCGACGTGATGCTCGACGCCCTGGCCGACCACTTCCCGTGCGAGGCGACCTGGACGCACCCGCAGGGCGGCCTGTTCATCTGGGCGACCCTCCCCGACTACATCGACACCACCGACCTGCTCGCGAGGGCGCTGCAGGACCAGGTCGCGTTCGTGCCCGGCCGCGCCGCCTACCTCGACGGCCGCGGCGGCTCGGAGATGCGGCTGAACTTCTCCGGCGTCAGCGAGGACGAGATCCGCGAGGGCGTGCGCCGGATCGGCGAGGTCGTCCGCGAGCAGGTCGCCCTGTACGGCACGCTCACAGGCGCCGGCTCCGGGGGCCTCATGGGTGACGGTACCGGCCACGTGGCCGGCACCGGCGGGCCCCCAGAGCTGTCTCCGGGCTGGGCCCCCGTCGACGACCGTCGCGATACGCCGGACGATGTGCCCGCCGACGCGGATCTCGCGAAGGTGCTGCCGCTGTTGCGCAAGCACGCTGGATGACCGTCGTCGCGGTGCTGAAGGGCGGGCGCTCGCTCGAGCGCCAGGTGTCGTTGAAGTCGGGGGCGCGGGTCGAGGACGCGCTGCGGCGACTCGGCCACGGGGTCGTGCCGATCGACGTCGACGGCAACCTCGTCAGGCGGCTGACCGACGCGGCGCCCGAGGTCGCGTTCGTCGCCCTCCACGGCCGCGACGGCGAGGACGGGACCGTCCAGGAGCTGCTGGAGCTGCTCGGAATCCCGTACACCGGCTCCAGCGTGGCGGCGTGCGCGACCGCCTCCGACAAGGTGCTGGCCAAGCTGGCGATGCGCCGCGCCGGGATCCCCACGCCCGACTTCTTCTCGTTCAACGAGACCGCGTTCAGCGCGCTCGGCGCGGGCCAGGCGCTGCCCGCGGCGGAATCTCGCCTGCGGTTTCCGATCGTCGTCAAACCCGCCGCGCAGGGGTCGGCGCTCGGGATCAAGTTCGCCCGCTCGGCCGCCGACGTGCCAGCCGCGCTGGTCGCCGCGTTCTCGTATGACCGCAAGGTCCTGCTCGAGCGCTACGTCCCCGGACGCGACCTGGCGGTCTCGATCCTCGAGCAGCCGGGCGGCGAGCCGGTGGCGCTGCCGATCGTCGAGGCCGTCCCCGAACAGGAGGATTTCTACGACTTCGAGGCTCGCTACGAGATCGGCCGCACGCGGTTCGTCTGCCCGGCCGAGCTGGAGCCGGAGCTGGCCGCCCGCGCGCAGCAGATCGCGCTCGAGGCGTTCAGGCTGATCGGCTGCTCGGGCTTCGCCCGGGTCGACCTGATGCTCGGGCACGACGACTCCGAGCTGCACGTGCTCGAGCTGAACGTGATCCCCGGGCTGACCGACACCAGCCTGCTGCCGCAGGCCGCCGACGCCGCCGGAATCACGTTCGACGACCTGATCCAGCGGATCCTGCAGGCCGCGTCTTAGCCGCTGTCTACTCGCCCGCGAAGTCGTCGGGTTTGACGTTGTCGAGGAAGTCCTTGAACTTCTCCACGACCTCCTCGGTGTCCTCGACCTCGTGCTCGAACTCGATCGCCGACTCGGCGATCACCTCGTCGGCGGCGAAGATCGGCGCGCCGGCCCGGACGGCCAGCGCCAGCGCGTCGCTCGGGCGCGAATCGATCTCGAGCTCGCGACCGGCGTAGCGCAGGCTGATCGACGCGTAGAAGGTGTTCTCGCGCAGCTCGGTCACCGACACCCGCGTGCACTCGACGTCGAGCTCCCCGAGCACGTCGGACAGCAGGTCGTGGGTCATCGGGCGGGGCGTCGAGGCGCCCTGGAGCTTCATCAGGATCGCCGCCGCCTCCGGATGACCGATCCAGATCGGCAGGAACTTGTTGCTCTCGATGGTCTTCAGCAACACGATCGGCTGCTTGCCGACCATGTCGAAGCTAACGCCGTAGATCACCATTTCCTGCACGGGCCGCTCCTTCTGAGGATTGGCGAAGTATAGGTGGAGGCCCCTTCCCGCCGGGGCGATCCGCCCGACCCGGACCGTAGATTTCCGGCAATGGAGGCGCCCGGCCGAGGCCAGCTGCAGACCGAACAGGCAGCCCCCTACCCGCCGCCTGCGCGCGCCGAATCCCGCTGGCCGCCGCTGCTGACGGTGGTCCTGGCGATCGCGTTGCAGGTGGCGCTGCCGCCGCGCCTGGTGGTTGGGCCGAGGTGGGTACTGCCGGTGCTCGAGGGCCTGATGCTGCTCAGCCTGGTGATCCTCTCGCCGCAGCGCGAGGTCCAGGCCAACCACCCCGCCAGCCGGCGGATCGCGATCGCGATGGCGGCGCTGGTCAGCCTCGCCAACGCGATCTCGCTGGGGTTGCTGACCCACCTGCTGCTGCACCACAACGTCTCCAACGGCAGGCAGCTGATCATCTCCGGCGTGGCGATCTGGCTGACCAACGTCCTGATCTTCGCGCTGTGGTACTGGGAGGCCGATCGGGGCGGTCCCGCACAGCGCGCCGGCGGGCGCGACGGACCGCCCGACTTCCTGTTTTCGCAGATGAGCGACGCCTCCCGCTGGTACCCGGAGTGGCGGCCGGTGTTCATGGACTACCTGTACGTGGCGCTGACCAACGCGACGGCGCTCAGCCCGACCGACACGATGCCGCTGAGCATCACCGCCAAGGGCATCATGAGCCTGCAGTCGCTGATCTCGCTGGTGACGATCGGGCTGGTCGTTTCGCGCGCCGTCAACATCCTGGTCTGAGCCTGCCTCAAAACAGGACGGTGCGTCCGGGGTGGCCGTGGACCAAGCCGGGCGACGCACGAATCCGCAGCGAAGACCGAGAGTATTCGCAAGGGTTCGGGTGGCGATCCGGCGACGCGTCCACGGTCGCATCCGGGCGTGCCGGACTTTTGAGACAGGCTCGGAAGCACTCGATAGCCTGGAAAGTGTGAGCACTGACGCGGGCACACCCGAAAATCCCCTGCGCGTAGCGGTCGTCGGCTCGGGGCCGGCGGGTTTTTACGCGACTGGGCAGTTGTTGGCGTGTGGCGATCCGGCGGTGACGGTCGATCTGTTTGACCGGTTGCCGACGCCGTGGGGGTTGGTGCGGTTTGGGGTGGCTCCGGATCATCCGAAGATCAAGTCGGTCAGCCGGGTGTTCGAGAAGACCGCGCGGATGCCGGGGTTCCGGTTTCATGGCAACGTGGAGGTCGGGCGGGACGTCAGCCACGAGCAGCTGGCCGACGCCTATCACGCGGTTCTTTACGCGGTCGGGTCGCCGGCGGATCGGCGGTTGGGGATCGACGGCGAGGATCTGCTTGGCAGCCATTCGGCGACCGATTTCGTGGCCTGGTACAACGGCCACCCGGACTACGCCGACCTTGATTTCGATCTGTCTTGTGAGCGGGCGGTGGTGGTCGGCAACGGCAACGTCGCGTTGGATGTCGCGCGGATGCTGGCCTTGTCGGCCGAGGAGCTGGCGGTGACCGATATCGCCGATCACGCGTTGGAGTTGCTGCGCGGCTCGGAGGTGCAGGAGATCGTCGTGCTCGGGCGTCGTGGCCCGGCGCAGGTGGCGTTCACCAACCCGGAGTTGCGGGAGCTGGCGGACCTGGAGCTGGCGGACGTGATCGTCGATCCGGCGCAGATGGAGCTCGATATGCACAGCGCGGCCGAGCTGGAGAGCGCGGACGCGGCGAGAAGGCGAAACGTCGAGACGCTGGCGGAGTACGCGGCGCTGACGCCGTCCGGGAGGCCGCGGCGGATCGTTCTGCGGTTCCTGGCCTCGCCGGTGGCGATCGAGGGCGACGGCCGGGTACAGGCGGTCGTGGTCGAACGCAACGAGCTGGTCGCCGACGAGCGCGGAAGCTTGCGGGCGCGGGGCACCGGCGAGCGTGAGCGGATCGAGGCGGGGCTGGTTTTCCGTTCGATCGGGTATGTCGGGACGCCGCTGCCGGGGGTGCCGTTTGACCCCCGCCGGCAGACGATGCTGAACGACGGCGGCCGCGTGATCGACCCCGACACGCTCGAGCCGATCCCGGGGGTGTACGCCGCCGGCTGGGTCAAGCGTGGCCCCACGGGCGTGATCGGGACCAACAAGAAGTGCGCCCAGGAGAGCACGGCCCTGCTGCTGGCCGACCATGGCGCCGGGCTATTGCCCGAGCCCGGGCAGTCGGCCGAGGAGCTGCTAGACGAGCTCCGCGGCAGCTGCAACGTCGTCGACTATGCCGGCTGGGAGGCGATCGACGCCCACGAACGAGCGCTCGGCGAGCCCCAGGGCCGCCCACGCGTGAAGCTCGTCCGCCGAGACGAGCTGCTGGCCCGGGCGGAGACGACATACGAGCTCCGCGGGGGCCGGCGGCCGTGACCGACACGTTCGCCGGCGACAGTACCCAGGCGCTGCCGGCCGAGCTGACGCTCGAGGAGAAGGCAGCGCTGCTCGGCGGCTCAGGGGCCTGGGCAACCAGCCCGATCGAGCGCGTCGGGATCCCGGCACTGACCGTCGCCGACGGCCCGCATGGGCTGCGCGTGCAACCGGCGACGATGGATCGGACCGACCTGCACGCATCGCTTCCGGCCACCTGCTTCCCGCCTGCCGTGTCGCTGGCCTGCGCTTGGGATCCAGCGCTGGCCCGGCGGGTCGGCGAGGCGCTCGGCGATGAGTGCCGCGCGGCCGGAGTGTCGGTACTGCTCGGACCGGGCATCAACATGAAGCGCTCACCCCTGTGCGGGCGCAACTTCGAGTACTTCTCGGAGGATCCAGCGCTCACCGGCGCGCTCGCGGCCGCGTGGGTCGACGGAGTCCAGAGCCGAGCGGTCGGCACCTCGCTCAAGCACTTCGCCGCCAACAACCAGGAGACCGACCGTCTCCGGGTCTCTGCCGAGGTGGACGAGCGGACGCTGCGCGAAATTTATCTAACGGCGTTCGAGCAGGTCGTCAAGCAGGCGCAGCCGTGGACCGTGATGTGCTCGTACAACCGCATCAACGGGGTGTACGCATCCGAGAATCGCTGGCTGCTCACCGACGTGCTGCGCGACGAGTGGGGCTTCAACGGCCTCGTCATGTCCGACTGGGGCGCGGTCAACCGGCGCGCCGTTGGCGTCGCCGCCGGGCTCGACCTGGAGATGCCGTCGTCTGGCGGATACGGGACGCGGGCCATCCTGGACGCGGTCGCCGCCGGAGACTTGTCAACCGAGCTGGTGGATCTGGCGGCCGAGCGGATGCTCGACCTCGTCGATCGCGCGAGCGAACGCCAGGATCTCGACAGCGTCGACGCGGACGCGCATCACGCGCTCGCCCGAGAGGCCGCCGCGGCCGGCATCGTGCTGCTGAAGAACGAGCGGTCGCTGCTGCCGATCGATCCAGACCGCGGCGGGCGGATCGCGGTCATCGGCGAGTTCGCGCGCACGCCCCGCTATCAGGGGGCGGGTTCGTCCCGGGTCAATCCGACCAGGCTCGACGACGCTCTCGACAGCCTCATGTCCGCGGTTGCGGGTAAGCGCGAGGTCACGTTCGCGAGCGGCTTTGAGATCGACTCCGAGGAGGCTGATCCAGAACTGATCGCAGAGGCGGTGCGCGTCGCCGCGGACGCTGAGGTCGTGATCGTGTTCCTGGGCCTGCCCGCGTCCTACGAATCAGAGGGCTATGACCGCACCCACATGAACCTTCCGGATCCGCAGCTCCGGCTGCTGGCCGAGCTAGCGGCGGTCAACA
>Ga0123356_10001721_pt1 | contig 23866 bp, 16 predicted proteins | sample TergutEmb28metaG_2_FD_92546 | JGI IMG/M metagenome (GOLD analysis project Ga0123356, IMG submission 92546) | Embiratermes neotenicus P3 segment gut microbial communities from Petit-Saut dam, French Guiana - Emb289 P3 | ecosystem: Host-associated > Arthropoda: Insects > Digestive system > Gut ...
CCGTGTCTGCCGGGATTTTTACCATCTCACCTGTTGATAGCGGACTTCGTCTGCCCGATTCATCACAAACCCCAAGCTTCATCTGCTCACATATTAAAGTCTTACCGTCATAGCTTTTTGGTAAAAGCAGTTCTCTAAACTCTACACCGTCGTTTTGCGCGAGCTCCAGCTCCTCGGGATCTGCCGGCATAAAGTGTTTGTTGCGGCGGTAGATTAATGATACCTTTTCGACACCCTTTATACGCATTGCAGCACGTGCCGTGTCCATTGCAGTATTGCCGCCGCCTATTACCGCAATATTTTTTCCCGGTTTTAAACTCTGCGGGCTTTTTTTGAGCTTCTCAAGAAATGTAAGCGCGTCTACTGCGCTGTTTTCGCCCAGCTCATAGCTGCCTGCATTCCATGCGCCTGTTGCTATAATTATCTTTTCAAAGCCGTCTTTTTTTAGCTTGTCTATGTCTGTTATTTTGCTCGAAAGCTTAACCTCGACACCCATAGCCATAACAAGTGCTATGTCATTATCTATTGCACTGTCCTTAATTCTAAATTCCGGTATTACATGACGGACTATTCCTCCGAGTGAGTCCCTTTCTTCAAATATAGTAACAAAGCGCCCTGCTCTTGCAAGAAAATATGCTGCAGCAAGCCCTGCAGGGCCTCCTCCGACAATGGCAATTTTTCCGCCTTTTTTTGGTGGCCGCGGTGAGCTTTCTACCTCTGCAAGCAGATGCTTAAAGGAATTAAATACCGCCGCAAGCTTGACAGCGCGTATATCAACACTGTGCTCGTAAAAGAAACGTGTGCATTTATTCATACAGTTATGGGAGCAAATCGTTCCGGTGATATTCGGAAGCGGATTTCGCTCTGTTATAACACGAAGTGCTTCAAGCGGCTTATGTTCGCCTATGAGTCTTAAATATGCAGGGACATCCTGACCAAACGGGCATCCGTCACGGCAAGGTGCTCTATAGCAGTCTGTAAGAGGCACAGGCTCGTCGATTTTTCTCTGCGGTGTCAGTCCCGCCGGCTCACGGTACATTTCATCACTGCGGGCTTTTTCCGATAAAAGCCGGAGCTTATCAAGGTTAACTGCATTTACTGTTACATCACCGGTTTTTGGTAAGTTACCCTCACAGAGAATACCTGCAAGCTGATGGAGCCGCTCATAACCACCGGGCTTTAGTATTGTAGTCGCAACTGTTACCGGCCAAATACCGGTATCAATTATATCTTTAATATTTCTTGCATCTGCACCGCCCGAATAGCTTATACGAAGCTTTCCGTCAAATGCTTTTGACAAGCGGTTTGCGACCTCAATAGAGAGTGGAAAAAGCGCTCTTCCGGACATATACATCTCATCACCGGGCAGCTCTTTTTCTGTTATTTGAACGGGAAATGTATTTGTTAGTTTAACACCGAATTCCAGCGACAAGCTGTCGGCAACAGCTTGTAATCTTTGGAGCATAGGCACGGCATCTTCAAATTGAAGGTCAGCTTTAAAGTGTCTGTCGTCAAAGCTTAAGGTGTCAAAGCCAAGATTATCGAGTGTGTTTCGTGCATAATCATAACCAAGCAAGGTCGGGTTACATTTTATGAATGTATGTAGTCCTTTTTCTTTAAGCAGATACATCGCAATTTGCTCTATCTCCTGCACAGGGCAGCCGTGTAAGGTTGATAATGTAATTGAGCTTGAAATCTGCGGCTTTAAATGATCGACAAAGTACTTGTCGACATATTTGAAGCGTGTATGGTTTTCAAGAAACCACTCTTTACAGGTTTTCCACGATTGTGTGTTTTCCGCGTTTTTAAGACCTTCAATAAAGCTGTCGATTTTTTCAGTCTTTATACCCTTAAGGTCATATCCGACACTCATGTTAAAAATAAAACCATCATCACTGCCCAGACCAAACTCACGGCTGAGCAGCAAAATGGCAAACCAGCCCTTGATATACTCATCAAGAGCCTGAGGAACACATAGCTCCGTTGACCACTCTACGTTATAACCTTCGTCAAATGCATTGATACACGGCTTTGATACGGGCAGGTCTTCACCGTCGAGAACCTGTACGGTCTTAAGCTCAAAAAAACGTGCCCCGGCGACATAACCTGCAATAAGGTTTTGAGCGAGCTGTGTGTGAGGTCCTGCTGCCGGTCCGAAAGGAAGCTCGAGACCGGAGCCGAATATCTGCCTACTCCCGGTTATTTCACGGTCAAACAGTTTTCTTACTCCAAAGACAGTGCCCTCGGACTCATATTCGTTCAGTGCACGGCTCAAAAGCTGCCCGAAAGGAATCTGACGCATCAAATCACTCATCTAAATCACCTTCTCACTCATTTATTCTCTTCCATAATTTGCCTGACTGCTCGCGGCATTTTGCTAAAATCATTTCGGCATCAATGCCACTTGGCTCCCTGTTTTCCATTTTTATCTCGCCGTTTATAATTGTTGTGGTAATACTCCTGCCGCTCATACCAAACAGAATATGTCCGTCACAGTTATCGGCAGTCATAGGTGTTTGCGGGATGTAATCACTGACAACGATGTCAGCAGCAGCGCCCGGCTCCAGCACTCCGATTTTTGTATCAAAAAGGCGTGCACACATAGCTGCGTTATTTGCAAAGAGCATCTGCGGGACCTCACTCCAAGCTGCGCCGGGGTCACAAAGCTCATGCTTATGAATAATGTTTGCAACCTTTTCCGATTCAAACATATCGTTTGTATAACCGTCTGTTCCCAGACCCAGTAGAATCCCGCGCTTCATCATTTCCATACAGGGCGGGATGCCGACGGCATTTCCCATGTTTGATTCAGGATTGTGAACAACCATTGTATCTGTTTGTTTAATTATATCCATTTCCCTGCCGTCGACATGGATACAGTGACCTGTTATTGTGTTTTTGCTGAGAATTCCCATCTTATAAAGCCGCTCAATAACTCTTATGCCGTATTTTTTTATCGAGTCATTAACATCCTCCATTCCCTCTGCTACATGAATGTGACAGCCTATACCCTCCGGTGTGTTTTCTTTGCAAAGCTCAATAGATTTATCCGACAGTGTAAATGATGCGTGCATTCCCATCATACCTTTTATCATTTCGGTTTTGTCCGACAATGCAAATTTTATGAAATCGGCATTTTCGGCGACTGCCTCGCGCATTTTCTCCTCGCCGTCCCTGTCGGAAACTTCATAACAAAGACTTGTCCTGACACCAAGCTCCTTTGCTGCATCTGCGATTTTAAAAAGGCTGCCTGTTACTGCGCCATAGCTTGCATGGTGGTCAAAGACTGTAGTACAGCCGTTTTTAATACAGTCAAGATATGTGTACATAGCACTTTGGTATGTATCTTCAAGCAGCAGGTTGCGGTCGATTTTCCACCAAAGGCCGTCCAAAATCTCAGTAAAGCTTTGGGGTGCATACCCTCTTATAGACAGCCCCCGTGCAAATGCACTGTAAATATGATTGTGTGTGTTAATAAGCCCGGGCATAATGATACCGCCACGGGCATCAATAAATCTTGCTTGTGGATATTTTTTGCGTAGCTGCTGTGTTTCACCGGTTTCTTTTATGAGATTTTGTTCTACTGCAGCTGCGCCGTTTTCAATTAGTTTGTTTGGGGTCCCTCTTGTGATGAGCCGTCCGTTTCCTATCAGCAACACGATGTTTTCCCTCCGGTTATCATTACTCTTATTGCCTCTACTGCTGTTTTGACAGCAAGTATAGGATCTTTAACAGGCTTGTTACTTAGTCCCATGTTTTCCCGTTCCTGATTCCATACAACACTTAGGACACATCCGGCTTTTATCTCGAGTATTTGCGAGACAATATAAAGTGTAGCGCTTTCCATTTCCGATGCCAGACAACCGGCTTTTATCCAAGCTTGCCACTTTTCTTTAAGCTCATAACCCACCGGCATTCTCTCCGGGCTGTGCTGACCGTAAAATGAATCCTTGCAATGCACTATTCCTGTATGTAATTTTGCATTTTGCTCTTGTGTCGTCTCTTGATGCTTTATTTTTTGAGCTTGCTTGAATCCTTCTACAAGCGCATTTGTTACTGTCAAATCTGCAAGTGCCGGAAACTCTACCGGAACATATTCCTTGCTTGTGCCGTCTTGTCGTATAGCTCCTGTTGCAATTACAACATCACCTGCCTCGACATTTATGTGCATGCCTCCGCAGGTTCCTATACGTATAAGTGTCTCCAGTCCAAGAACTTTTAGTTCCTCAACTCCTATTGCTGTCGATGCTCCGCCCATGCCTGTCGACATTACCAGAACAGGTTCATTTTCTATATTGCCTATCCATGTGGTATATTCACGGTTTTGATAAAAAAAGCGAGGATTATCAAGCTCCTTTGCTATTGTCTCAACACGACCCGGGTCTCCGGGTAATATGGCATACTTTGCTCCGCAGGCGTCTTTAAAGCCAATATGATAAGATTTTTCCATTTGAAAGCCTCCTTTTTGAACACTATGTAACCGCTATGTAACCGCTCTGTGAGTAACATTTCCTGTTTTTATGATATCAGCTTATTATAGTTTTTTACGAGATGAGGGCTACGCTAGTATGTAACCGCTCTGTGAGTAACGTTTCGAAGCGGAGCATGGATGCGGAGCGGCGGCAACCGAATGCACGGATGTCATTCATTGCCGGGAGAAATGTACTCACAGAGCGGTTAGTAAACTATAATATAATTAATAGCTGCCTGCTTGCTCTCCGCTTAAGATTTTAACAGCTGAGCTTGTGCCAAGCCTGTCAGCACCGGCATTTATAAAAGCAATCATATCCTCGCGTGTTTTTATCCCTCCTGCTGCTTTTATTTTCACATTTTGTCCGACATACTTTTTAAACAGCTCAATATCCTGCATTGTTGCTCCCGCTGTGCCAAAGCCCGTTGACGTCTTAATATAGTCTGCCCCTGAGTCTGTTACAACCTTACAAAGAGTAATCTTCTCATCTTGCGTGAGATAGCAGGTTTCAATTATAACCTTTAGTATCTTTTCTCCTGTTATCTGCTTTAGTGTTGATATCTCCTTTTTTATAGTGTCAATGTTATTATTTTTGACATCCGTAATGTTTATAACCATATCAAGCTCACCGGCTGTATCATCTATAGCCGCTTTTGCTGCTGACTGTTTGACAGCCGGCAAATCATAACCCAAAGGGAAACCGATAACTGTGCAAATGTTAAGATTCGGATACAAAGCTCTTGCAAATTTTACATAACATGGCGCAATACAAACAGAAGCAGTCTTAAACTCTACTGCTTCTTTACACAACTTCTCTATATCGGCATTTGCTGCTGTTGCAGCAAGTAAGGTATGATCTACTTTTGAATAAATAAATGAATTTGTCATTATAACCTCTATTCATTAGCCACGTACCAGCAAAAAAACCCATAACATACCGTTCAATATAATTAATAAAGTAGCTGTAAAACCATTGCAAAATATATAATAACATTTTTTTGTGATTAGAGTGTTGACAAATAAGATACAATGTGTTACAATTCAGTTACAATTTATTCGGAGGGTCGTTTAAATGCCTGCAAATACAAAGGAAAAGAGCTTAGAATACAAGGGGCATCCCCTAAGACGTAAGGATGATATTATATATTACGGTAGTATGACCGACAAATATATAATTATGCTTCAGATAGCAGAATCCAAGGCTTTTGAAGACCTCAGCCTGGCAACAAGAGTCACAGTTCAGCTTCAGTTTACAGACCCTGAGCTTAAATCCCGTGACAGGGTTGTTAAAAAAAGTGAAAAGACAAGCTTCTTTGAAGCAATCGACGTAGCAGCTGTTTGGCTTAACAGAGCACTGGCATCAGGCTAAGCACACACTACTTGGAGGATTTGATAGTCTCATGAAAATTATCAAAAAAATAACTGTAATATTACTTCTGATTACAATAGTTTCGACACTACTGCCGCTTACTGCAGGTGCGACAACCCGCACTGTTGCATGGGGCGCTGCAAACTCTGTCGGAAACGGTGTCCGTATACGTTCGGGCCCCGGTCTTTCTAATGATATTCTGGCACAGGCATCCCGTGGCGATATTATTGTTATCTTAGAGCGCACAAACGACGATTGGTTTCGTGTAAATTATAAAGGAACTGTCGGATTTGTTAACACCCCACTGCTGGAAAGACCCCGCACAGTTGCAGATTTTACTGCAAGCGGCAGTATAGCAGGCAGCCGTGTTAATTTGCGCGAGCTACCTGATATAGACAGTAGTGTTCTCGGAATATATACCCAAGGCACCGTTATGAATGTAGTAGGTCTTAATAACGGTTGGTATAAGGTACGTCATGACAATTTGGTCGGCTACATCCGTTCCGATAATATGGATCTTATCGCACCTACTCCGGCAACACCCACCGAGTCAGCCGGCACCGGCACTTCGACAGCTGCTGCCAGTACACGTGTCACACCGACACAGCCGGCTCCCAATCCCGATGTTGAGTTGGGACAACAAATAGTTGATTATGCTCTTAGTCTTGTCGGTTCAAAATACGTATACGGCGGCGCTTCACCTGCCGGATTTGACTGCTCGGGCTTTACATCATATGTGTTTAAACAGTTTGATATCAGACTTACAAGACACTCAGCCGGGCAATACAGAGATAATGGTGTACACATAGAAAAATCCGAGCTTTCACCCGGAGACCTTGTCTTCACCTCGTCCAACGGACGCACAGTAACACATGTCGGTATATACATTGGCGACAATAAGATTGTCCATGCTTCAAGTCCGCGGGTCGGTGTTGTTATCAGCAGCCTCAGCTCAGGAAATTACACAAGAACATTCTTTGGTGCCAAACGTATTGTCTAAACGTATTGTCTAATTAAATACTTAGTTTAAACAACTATAGTCACAGTGTCTCTTTGATTAACTCCCGGTACTATTACATTACTATGTGATAACCGGGAGAATATTCCGTACATTTTTTCATTGTAACAATAAGCACCTGTCACATTTGAAAACTCACGCACCTGCGGATTTTCCTCAGAAAAATCTATATTTTTACTTCTATACGGGACAGCAAATTCCTGTAATAAATAGTCACCTGTTTCCAGCGCTTGCTCTATTAGTGCCTTCCATCTGTCGTTATCATAATCAAGTCCCGCATATACTCCTTTTGAGTCATATGAATCAATAGGTTTTATAATCCAGTAATCTTTACCGGCAAAAATATCTTCCTCTTGCACAGATAAGCAACTGAGCATTTTTGTGACCGGCACATGGCTTTTTATAAATGCTCTCTCATCTTCATCCATAAATGCCAGTGTTTTATTATCGTGAAGCACAATAAACGAAGCTTTATTGTGTATTATTTGTGTTATAAAGCTGCCGACTATACAAACATTATTGTCCATGACAGCATCAATAAAAGGCTTAACGATTTCAAAATTTGCCAGAATATCCGATGTTACTGCCCGGCGGTAGATAATATCAATCTGCGTGCCTTGATAAGACAGGCTTTTTCCATTGTAGCTTAAATCTCTGATATCGCAGATAAGACAATTGATACCGTGTTTTTCAAAGGTTTCCTTAAAATGCTTAAACTCGTTGAGTCTCACATTTTCCAGAAAATCAACAATTGCCACAGTTGGTGAGGATTTGCCGCCTGAGTACTGTGACCACAGGAGTTTAAATGCCTCTATCCATGAGTCAAAGAGCTCAAATGTTTTATAGTTTTCGCCAAGAACATGCCGGAGCGCACTGCTATAAGTCAGCAACCCGTTAAATATTCTGGTTTTATTCATACCACTCGTTCCGTCTGTGTTGATCTCGCACAGTTTAATACTTTTTGTTATTTCATCGAAAAAAAAGTCAATCCTTGCCATCGGTATATGTACATCATATTGCTTCGGAAGCAGTATAAGCTCTTTTAGTTTGTCGCTAAAAGGAAAAAGCTCTCTGTATTCGGGGTCATTAATATATCTGTCGATGATTTTATTAAATATGGAAAAACACGTTTTTACAAAATCTTCAAATATTTTTATATCTTCCGACAAAAACACCCTCGGGATTGCAAGCATTTTGCTATATGTGCCTTTTTCGTTTAAGTCCGACGAAATAATTTTATCGTTTATTAAATCAAACTCCTTTTTGGAGTTTTCAAAATTTGCTTTTATATACTCAATCAGCCTGTCGTCATAACACATATCACTCATCTGCTCCTGAAAACTCCTTTAAGTACTTTATCTCGTTTTCGTCGAGTCCGTTTTTTGCAGCCTTAATCAGTTTTTTGCATATTTCTTCTATATGCATGCCATAGACAATATTTTTATTTGACATTAAACTATCCTGCGCCAAAATAATACTTTTCTCGCAAAAATGTTCTTTATCAAATAATGCTTCTGTTTCGTCCGGGTTTAAAAACAGACCCTTAAGAAATGCCGCATACCCCAATGATCTTTCTATCGGCATGCCGTCAGCTATACGTATTTCGATATATTGTTTTAAACGAACATCGGGAAATACCAAAGACAGGTATAGCTGCGACGACTCGGCAATATTGTCGGATTTTTGCATTACATCTATAACCTTTAAATCTGTTTCGCAAAATTTTCCATTATTGTTCCAAAAAATCGCCGGTGCCTCAAGCACGTAATCGGCATATTTCTCAAAGCCGAAATTATCATCAAAAAGACCCGGGATAATGCCTGTTCTCGACTTGTCGGTGTTTCGCCATATTAGTGTCCGAAGTAATGGATTATTATTTGTTTTACCCTCAAACACGGGCGAGTTGCTTGACATGTATGAAATTACCGGGCTCAGAACATATGCGCATCTTACCTTACGGACGAAATCCGCCTCGTTAAAATAATCGATTGAAACCTGACAAGATGCGGTTCCCCTCATCATGTTTCGCCCCATTGTGCCTGTTTTTTGAAAATTGTTGTCCATAAACCTGTAACGCTTTTTGGGCAGTAGCTTAATGTCAGTTATTGATGATTTCGGAAGGTATCCGTAAGAGACCAGTTTGCAGCTTCGTTTTTTTAATTGCTCTTTAAGCTGAGCTGTAAACTCATTATAGATTCTTTTTATGCTCTTTATATGCTTTTTAGGGTTAATGCTAATCTCAAGCTGGCTGCCGGGCTCAAGTGTGATTGAATAATCATCGTTTGCCAGTGCCAGAATATTATCATCCTCATAGTAGGACACAGGAAAAAAGGGCAGCAACTCACTCAAGATTTGCTGCACCCCGTCATCCGAGTAATAAGTGACACTCTTTAAACTCGCTTCTTCCACTACGAAGTGCTCAAGCTCAACACCTATTTTAAAATCACCGGTATGTTTTGATCCCTCGGAAAAGTAATCAACAATATATTGCCTTATTTGGTTAACTTCTTGCATTTTTTGTCCTATGGGAGGGTTTTAGTAATGGTGGGCGCTGAGGAACTCGAATCCCCGACCTTCCGCACGTCAAGCGGAAGCTCTACCAGCTGAGCTAAGCGCCCTTATTGAATTTTACACCATCTCGGGTAGCTCAGCTTGATGAGCTAAGCGCCCTTATTGATGGTTGTTATTCTACAATATTATTCTCGTTCTTGTCAAGTGAGTGACTTTTTGAATATTAAATTAAAGCACATTAACAAAATACACCGCTCTGTAAGCACATTCCTCCCGGCAATGAATGACATCCTTGCATTCGGTTGCCGCCGCTCCGCATCCATGCTTCGCTTCGGAATGCTACTTACAGCGCGGTGTATTTTTATTAAGCAAAGTCGAAAAGTAATCACTTGGAAATCCTTTGTGACAACGGACGGATTTTCAAGTGATTAGCTTTTTGAGTTTGCTAATCTTTAAATTAAAACACATAAATCAAACATCGTCGACAAGGCTTGACATATCTGTGTTGCCGTTAAAGCGCAAGACGTTTACCATAAAGATGTTGAGTTTATTTACAATGTTCGGAGGCAGGACGTTGCCGTCAACCTCAACAGACAAGAATGGATAATTGCGCTCTCTCGCCCATGGTGTGAAAAGCCCCTCAATAACACGGCCTATAAGGCAGGCAAAGGGACCTATATTGACAACACCCGAATAACCTCCGCCAAGAGGTGGTACATCCATCGCTGCTGCTGCGCTGCCTGTTGAAACTGCGATTTCGGATTGAAGCTCCAAATTTACAAAGTGCTTTTGAGTATAGCTCATGATAAGATTCATGTCATGAGGTGTTTCCGGGATAAGTCCTGTCGGCTCAAGTATAGATAGAACCTTCTTCTCTACAGAGTGCTTCCACCACTTCTCTATTCCAAGCTTTTTCAGTGCAAACCATGGCTTTGAGAAAAGACGTTTTGAAGGTTTTAACAGGTTAAGCTCTTTGTTAAAGTCGTAATCACGTACAAAGTCAAGATAATGAATCCACTCGGCTATACCTGCTACCTTTACTACAATCCCTCGCTGACTCATAAAATCTGTCAGCTCACCCACGGCAAAATCATCACGGCGGACATATATCTCACCGACAACAATAACCTTTGAGCAGTCGGTTATTTTCATTTTTAGCGGGATTTTCTTTATATCGCGAGCGACAAGCTTTAGTTCCTTCATGATATCCTTCGGCCGGAACTCTACAACATCAAGCAGCTTGCGCCATGCTTTGTCAAACTCCACTATTGCTGTTTTTTCATCTGCAGCTATGGTTTTTAAAGTATTCTTCATATCCTTGAGATAATCCGAGAGAACAACACCCTTCCAAACAACCCTTGAGAAGCTTGTGCCAAGCTCGTTATATGAGTTTTCTGCAGACAACGTAAATACGACAACGTTTTCAAGACGCATATCACGGAAAAGATTTTCGTAATAAACATAGTACTGACCTGTTCTGCACGGCCCGAGGGTAATCGGTACAAAAAGCAGATACATTTCATCCTTACGGTATTTATCACTCCAGAGAAACTCTAAAGCAGAGCCGAGTACTAAATGACTTGGTACGCATTCCTTCCCTGAGCAGTGTGCTCTTGCCACCATAACCGTCTTGCTTGTTGCAACCGGTAATACTTCGGCACAGACACCTTGCCCCCGAAGACCTGCACCGATATACTGCGTTGAAATTTCACCCATGTTTGAAAGCAGCACTTTTACGCGTTTGTTATTGCGCACCTGCATTTTCTCACCTGTCTTAGAGTTATCCACACGAAGCTCAAACTCACCGTCAGGCTTTTTCTCACTGACAAACTTCCAGCCGTTATCATACCTCGCAGCTTCGATATCGTCCTTTTTATCTCTGTAGCCGTCAATGACATCAAGGAAAGCTTCAACTCTTGTATCAATTCCTGCGTCTGCAGAGTGGTTATCAAGCTCAAGCACAAGAAACGGTTTTTGCCCCATTATCCATTTAACATAGTGGAGTATAAATGAATCGGGTGCACATGAGAAGTTAGATACATAAGTTACGTAAATATTATATTCATTTTTTAGAAGTACAGCAGATTTAACATCCTCCTGACCGTAGTACCAATACATGTTCGGGAAGATTTCTTCGTTTTCAAAAGGTAATATATCAAATGGTATTATAGAGTATCCACGCGTTGTAAATTTCTTCGGGATTCCCATGTTTGCTTCGGGTGTGAATGCATTATACGGCCTGCCGAGAATTGCGATTACAGGTCGCTCTGCTTTTCGGGATTCCTCAAGTGCTTCAAGACCAAGCTTTTTTGCTGCTTTGAAATATCCTTTTTGTTTTTCCAAGGCTATGTCAAAGGCTGCTTTAACTTCCTCACCGGCGATGCCAAGTTTTTCACTCATCACGGTAAAAAGCTCAAGAGCTTTCTCTTCACTATATTTAAAGCTTACAACAAGCGGAAGCCACTTACTTTTATCAACATCCGGAAATGCTTTTTCGACATAATACGGCAAGCCCTGAGTAAGAGGACAGAAGTTTGCGTGGACATCCTTTTCATAGCTTGGCATGTCTCTAAAATGCGGAAGTAATATATAGTCAGCACCTTTGTCTATACAGTCTTGCACCGCACCATGTGCTATCTCTGCAGGGAAGCAATAGCCTGCTTCGGCCCTTGCCATACCCTCATGCGGAACTTCTGTAGAAAGTATCGTTTTGATACCGAGTGCATGGAAGAACCATGAGTAAAGCGGGTATAGAGTATGAACAGATAATGCTCTCGGTATGCCTACAATAAAGTCGCGTTTTTGCTCCGTTAATTCATGTGGCCGCGCCGTCGTAGACGGCGCTGCATATTCTTCATAAAGCAGCTTTTGCCGTTTTTCGACATAGTCAAAGACCGGTACATCTTTTACAGCTTTACGCATATTTGCATACTTATTACACCTACCGCCGAACATAATCTTCCGGTCATTTAGTTTAAGCACCTGTATCGGGCAGAGGTTCTCACAAGCTTGACATTTAAATATGCTTTCATAACCTATTTCTCTATTTAATACTTCGTTTACATCAAATTTTGCTTCATCTAATAATCCGTCATCAAACTTTCTCTTTGCAAGTAGCGCAACACCAAAGCAGCCCATTAGCTCCGGCGAGGGTGGCACAAGGATTTCTTTTCCGAGCAGCATTGCAAAGGCAGCGGGAACTGCCGGGTTTTTAGCAACTCCACCTTGTAAAAATACCTTGCCGCCGATAGTCCTGTTACCTACCACACGGTTGAGATAATTGGCGACAATAGAGCATACAATACCTGCTGTGATATCCTCGCGGCTTGCTCCCTGCCCTATTGCTTTTCGTATATCACTGTTAATAAACGCGCTGCAATGCTCACCAAATTTAAGCGGAGCTTTAGCTTTGAGTGCTATGGGTCCGATGTCCCTGTCACTTGTTATTGAAAGGTCTCCTGCCGCGCTCTCTTCAAGAAATGAGCCTGTTCCCGCTGAGCAGGCTTCATTCATGGCATAATCAATAGGCACACCGTTTTTGAGAAGAACATATTTTGCATCCTGCCCGCCTATTTCAAATATAGTTTCAACGTCACTGTCGTAATATGTAGTGCCGACAGAGTGAGCTATTATTTCATTGTATACACCTTTTGTTTCAAGAAACACACCAAGGATTTCACGGCTCGAGCCTGTGGTTGAAACAAGCCGGATGTCAATATCTCTTGAGCCCGTGTCTGCTTCAACCTTATCCAATATAATTCGCAGGCACAACTTAAGTGCTTTGACAGGGTCACCGTGGGTTCTGCCGTAATGGCTTGCAGCCACTTCGAGTGTGTCGATGTCAACAAGGCAGGCTTTTGTAGTTGTTGAGCCACCGTCAACTCCTAATATGTATTTACCGTCAGATTTTACTTTTGTGTCGGGTTTGTCAAATATATGTACTTTCGATAATGAGTCCGAAAGTCCGCTTAGTGTCTCAAACTGTATTTCACCCTGCCTCATAAGATTATTAATATCAGGAAGCCTTGCTCCGTGCTTATCTGCTAAAACAGCAGCACCGAGTGCTTCAAATACAGGGGCTTCCGCTGGTATGATAAACTCGATTTGCGGCGCTTTTTCTTTGATAAAACGTATTATATGCTTATTTAGTGTAAGTCCGCCAATTAGAACAACTGAGCCTGATTTTATGCCCGCGCGCTTGAGAAAGTCTATAACTTTTACTGCCATTACGTCAGACAGCGAGAGAACTATATCGTCCTTTGTTGCTTCGCGTTTGTTCAGCTTGTGGGTACAATCGCTTTTCATAAAGACAGAGCATCTTGTGGATATCGGGTAAACCTTTGCCTCCTCGGGTATTTCCTTGATATCCTCGAGTGTCATATCCATCCGGGCAAGCTGCTGCTTAAGAAACTCCCCTGTTCCCGATGCGCATTTGTTTCCCGAAAAGCTGTTTACGATTTTGCCGTTTTCAAGTGTATAGACAATAAGGTCTTCACCACCCATGCTAACAACAGCATCGGCGTCAAGCTTAAGCACGGAAACAGCTGCTTCTACACATAGCGGCTCGAGTGTTCCCGGTATGTTAAATGTGAAGCGTCCTTCGTTTCCTGTTATGAGCGCAGGTGTTCCTGTAGGAATATTTCCGTCGCTTAGCAGCTTTTTTGTAATGGCTTCAAAGTTTCCTTCATGAGAGCCGGAGGCGCTCCAAACCGGTGCATTATTATCTATGAGCACCATTTTAAGGCTCGTCGAGCCAATGTTGATTCCTAAAGTATGCATATATTACCTCACGCTTCTTCTGAGCACTACAAACACATATTTCCCGGCAATGAGTTTGAATCCATGCAAACTCGGTTGCCGCCGCTCCACCATCCGTGGTTACGCTTCAATATGATATTTGCAGTGCTCAGAAGTCACTTTTAATTATAATTTTACGGAAACAGGAAATCCTTCAGTTTCTTGCTTCGGCTTGGGTGGCGAAGCTTGCGAAGTGCTTTTGCTTCAATTTGCCTTATGCGCTCTCTTGTTACATTAAACTCTCTGCCAACTTCCTCGAGTGTGCGTGTGCGCCCGTCTTCAATTCCAAACCTTAATCTAAGCACTTTTTCCTCACGTGGTGTCAATGTGCCGAGTACACCCGACAGTTGCTCTTTGAGCAATGTAAACGATGCTGCTTCAGCCGGCTCTGATGCGTCCTCGTCGGGAATAAAATCTCCAAGGTGACTGTCTTCTTCCTCACCGATCGGGGTTTCAAGAGATACGGGTTCTTGTGCTATTTTTAGTATTTCGCGTACTTTTTCGACAGGCATGCCCATGTCTTCGGCTATTTCCTCAGGTGTCGGGTCATGCCCAAGCTCCTGCAGGAGTTGTCGCGATATACGCATGACCTTGTTTATTGTTTCAACCATATGAACAGGTATGCGGATTGTGCGCGCCTGGTCTGCTATAGCGCGTATAATTGCCTGGCGGATCCACCATGTTGCATATGTAGAAAATTTGTAACCCTTTGTATAATCAAACTTTTCGACAGCTTTTATAAGACCGAGGTTGCCTTCCTGTATTAAATCCAAAAACAGCATGCCACGTCCGACATAACGTTTTGCTATGCTGACAACAAGCCGTAGGTTTGCTTCTGCCATCTTCCTTTTGGCTTCCTTGTCTCCTTGTGCCATCTTCATTGCAAGCTCTATCTCTGCTTCTGTCGTAAGCAGATTTACCTTGCCTATTTCCTTTAGGTACATTCTTACCGGGTCGTCGATTGAGAAATTATCAACAAGTGATTCAGGGTCGATTATTTCATCCTCGGCAAGTGTTTCAATCTCCTGAAGTTCTTCAATTTCAGGTGTTTCGTCGTCGGGTGGCACAAAGTTCGCTCCGTCGGCTTCAATAGTATCTATATTGAAGTTTTCGAGAGTATCGTAGAACTTATCTATTTGCTCTTGCTCAAGGTTCATGTCCTCAAGAACATCCAGCAGTTCTTTAGAGCTTAAGCTTCCGCGCTTTTTACCCTCCTCTACAAGAGCATTTAGGCGTTCTTCATTAAACTGCTCCTGTGTCTTTTCGGTAGCTTCGTTTTGTACGACAGCTTCCTCCGGTTTTTCTTTGTTTTTTTCTATTTTCTCATCCATGTATAATAAATCCCTTTCAAATTATACGTTTGGTTTGTTTTCCTTCAACTTTTTAATTTCCATTAATGCCGACTCATCGGGTGCTGTTTTTGCAAGCCGCTCGGCTCTTATCTTATCAATGTAGTCAATTATCGTTTTTTCACTCATCGATGCCAGTTCCGGTTTTTGCAGTATCTGTGTTAATTGTGCGCTTTCTGCCGGCTCTAACTTAGATATAATGTATGCTGTATCTATTTGTGTGTCTGAGCCTATACGATTTTCTATTTCCAAAAATATTTTTGACAGAAACTGCGATGTAAACTCATCAGCAGTAAATCCCTTGTCTGTTACGGTTTTTATTAACGTCTGGTCACTCATAAGGCATCTGAGCAGACCCTCCTCGGCAACTGCAGATGCTTCGTTTGAGTACCGTAATTCCTTGCTTGCAGGCTGGACATTGATTTTCGGACGTGTTACCGTTTTTTCAAACTCTTTTCTTCCTTGCTTTTGCTTTATTTTATATCTTCTTATTATCTCGTTTTTAACAGATTCTACAGATACATTTGCTGTCTCGGCGACTCTTGCGCTGTATATTTCCCGCTCCGGCTTACTGCTCACTTCTGTAAGATACTGTGTTGCTGCCGCAAGATACTTGAGTCTTCCTTCGTCAGTTTCAATATTATGATTACTGCGAATTGTCTGCAGACGGTATTCTATGTGGTTATCGCCGCGTTCGAGAAGTATTCTGAAGGCATCTGCTCCCCTGCTTCTTATAAAGTCATCCGGGTCTCCCGATGTTCCGAGGTTAATGACCTTAACATCCATACCCGTCTCCTCAATCAGAGGCAGTGCTTTTAACGTAGCTACCCTGCCGGGCTCATCCGGGTCAAAGGCTATAACTATACTCTTTACATATTTTGCAAGAAGTCTTGCCTGCTCTGCCGTAAATGCTGTGCCCAAGGGAGCAACCGTATTATCAAAACCCGCCTGGTGAAGCATAACGACATCTATGTTTCCTTCGACAAGGACTAATACTCCTGTTTTTGACTTTTTTGCGAAATTTAGCCCGAACATATTTCTGCCTTTTGAAAAGGCGATTGTATCCGGTGAATTTATATACTTACTTTTCTCCTCAGGGTTTAGCGCTCTCCCTGAAAACGCAACTACATCTCCACGAACGTCTATTACCGGAAACATCAATCTGCCTCTGAAAAAGTCATATGCTCCGCTGCCTTTTTGACCGTGTCTGCACAGCCCTGCGTCGATAAGCTCCTGCTTTTTATAACCTTTTTTTATCATCGCATCAAGCAGTAAGCTCCAGTTGTCAGGTGCTGCGCCAATGCCGAATTTTGTAACAATTTTTTTGCCCAGTCCGCGTTTTATTAAATAATCACGTGCCTGCTGCCCCTGGGGTGAGGCTAACATCTGATGAAAATGCTTGGCTGCATCACGGTTGAGCTCGAGTATTCTCTTTCTGCGGCCTGTAGTCTCTGTTTGACCGCTTTCATCGGGAACACTCATCCCTGCTCGCTTTGCAAGTACTTCCACGGCATCACGAAAAGGAAGGTTTTCTATCTCTCTGATAAAAGTGATAGCCCCGCCGCCTTTTCCGCAAGCCCAACAGCGATAAATTTGCTTTTCGCTGTTCACCGAAAACGATGGTGTTTTCTCACTGTGAAACGGGCACAGACCGAACATATTGCTGCCGCTCTTTTTGGTTAGACGTACATATTCGCCGACAAGCTGCGTTATGTCGGTTCTGCTGATAAGCTCATCAATAAAACTATCAGGTATTGCCATATCAACGTACCTGCCATGCTTCAGGGATAAACAGCTTCTCATAAATGTGTATGGCGTATTTATCAGTCATCCCTGAAACAAAGTCACTTACAGCTCGTTTCAATCCATCCTTTTCAATTATCTTATTGTATTCTTTGGGTAACTCATCGGGTGTTTCATAATAATGCTTATAGATACCGTTTACTATTCCAAAAACCTTACTTTCTTCACTTTTAGCTCTCACGTTGAGATATACATGCTCATACATAAAGCTGCGAAACTCGTTAAATATTGATGATATTACGGGACTGAGCGAAATTTCTCCTGTTTTTTCACTTTCATCTATCATATCAAGCACAAGTGTGTTTATTCTCTCACCGTGTTTTGTTCCGAGTGCGCTGACAAATTTTGCCGGAATATCACTGCCTTTTAGTACTCCTGCCCTGAGCGCATCGTCTATGTCGTGGTTAATATATGCAATTCTGTCAGCAATTCTGACAACCTTACCTTCAGCTGTTTCAGGCACTGACTGCCCTGTATGGCACAAAATCCCGTTTCTGACTTCATATGTAAGATTAAGACCTTTGCCGGCCTGCTCGAGATAATCAACAATCCGCAGGCTTTGCTTATTATGCTCAAAACCACCTTCGTCAATTAATATATCGTTAAGTGCCCGTTCCCCTGCATGCCCGAATGGTGTATGCCCCAAATCATGTCCGAATGCTATTGCTTCTGCAAGGTCTTCATTAAGGTTTAAACCCCGCGCAATAGTCCTGCTTATTCTGACGACTTCAAGTGTATGTGTAAGCCGTGTTCTGTAATGGTCGCCTTCCGGACTTAAAAACACTTGTGTTTTATGCTTTAGCCTGCGAAATGTCTTACTGTGAATTATACGGTCGATATCCCGCTGATAGCACGTTCTTATATCACACTGTGTCTCATCGCGCTCGCGGCCTTTTGAGCGGGCAGCACAAGACGCCTGTGGTGATAGTATTTGCTCCTCAAGCGCCTGTCTGATTTGTCTTGGGTTCATAGCTTGCTTCCTTTATATTTAATCGCAATATATACTATACGCAACAAAAGCAAAAAACCCTTTTTTATTTTAATTGTTGATTACAAAATCCACCGCGCTGTAAGTATCATTCCGAAGTAACTACTTTTTGCCTTTGCAGGTTATAAATTTCTGAATCTGATTGGTTTTGGGCGCATTTTTACGCCTGAAACGATTCCCATTGCGGCAAAGGAAGTAACAAGAGAAGACCCTCCATAGCTGAAAAACGGTAATGTAATACCAACAACCGGAAGCAGCCCGAGGCACATGCCGATATTCTCAATCATTTGTGCCATAAGCTTGGCTGCCATTCCAACACATACAAGAAGACCAAGGGTGTTGTTTGACCTGACCCCGACATAGAAGCATCTGACAATGACTGTGACCAGTAATGCAATAACAAGTAATGCTCCGATAAATCCCAGTTCTTCTCCGGCCACTGAAAAGATAAAGTCTGTATGCTGTGCAGGTATAAAGCCCGACTGTGTGAGTCTGCCGTTACCTAGTCCCTGACCTTCAAATCCTCCGCTTGTTATTGCTCTAACACTTTGGTTTGCCTGCCATAATGCATCTTGTCTGTCAGGGTCATATATCTCCGGAAAAAATACTGCTGCAATTCTCTCTTGTTGATATGGTTCCAAAAAGCGCCATAATAACGGTGAAGCTGCTGCAACAGCGGCGCCACCTATAACAAACCAACGCAGCTTAACCCCTGCAACAAAAAGCATAATAATCAGCATAAACACAAAAATTAGAGCTGAGCCTAAATCGCTCGACACCCAAATTAAAAGAGCAAAGATCGAGCCGAACATAAAGAGAATTTGAAACAGCGAAACAACCGAGTTTAAAGTTTTCTTTTCCTTGTAGTTTACAAGCATTTTTGCAGTAATTATAACAAACGTTACTTTTACCACCTCAGAAGGCTGTATACCAAAGCCCCAAAAACGAAGCCAGTTATTGTTGCCATGTTCATCATCACCCTGCCCCCAGAAGAATAATGAAAAAATAAACAGCATACTGAAAATATAAAGAAGCCATGACTTCTCTGCAATAATGTCAATATCGATATAAGTAAAGAGCACAAACAGCAGTATTCCAAAAACGAGTGCATTTATCTGTTGAGCAACATAACCGCTTGAATCCAAGGCATTGGTTGCACTTGATATTAGGATAATTCCGTATATTGAGCTTATTACACTCATTACCAATAAAAATATATCGGCACTGGTGAAGAACCTGCCGGTCATTTTGGCGGCTAATTTTATATAAGAAATTACTGTTGCCATAAGCTGTATTTTACCACTTTTTACTCGTTTGTGCAAATATGCTCTTTTACTGTTATCCATGACGTGGTATACTCTGCACATGACTATTATCACAAACAATGAAAAGGAAACAATCCTGGAGGGCGAGAAGCTCGGCCGCTCCTTAAAGCCGGGTGATATTGTTGCGCTCTACGGACAGCTTGGCGCCGGGAAAACTGCTTTTACAAGAGGTCTTGCCACGGGGCTCGGCATTGATATGAGTGTGTCCAGTCCTACCTTTACAATAGTAAATGAGTACCCGGGAGTAGTCCCGCTGTTTCATTTTGATATGTACCGCCTCGAAAAAGAGGATGAACTTTTTGACATCGGTTGGGACGATTATCACGATCGCGGTGGTGTGTGTGCTGTTGAATGGAGCGAGAAGGTGCCATCGGCATTCCCACCGGAGACCATCGTTGTCACTATAAAAATTCTCGACGAAACCTCCCGCAGCCTTGAAATTTCAAATACAGGAGGCAAGCTTTGATGCTTTTAATTGCTTTTGAATCATCTGCAAAACCTGCATCCGTAGCTGTCTTATCATCTGATAACGGTACAACTAAGCTTCTCGGACAGTATTATCAAAACAACGGCTTTTCTCACAGCCGTACATTGATGGAAATGGCACAGTCTTTAACTTCTAACCTTGGACTGGGGCCCTCGGATTTTGACCTTGTTGCAGTTGCAAACGGACCCGGTTCTTTTACGGGAGTGCGCATAGGTGTTTCTGCGGCAAAAGGTCTTGCACTTGGCGCAGATATTCCTATTTGCGGTGTTTCCACTCTCGAAGCAATGGCATATCAAACACCCGCAGATGATATTATTATCTGTCCTGTTATGGATGCACGAAGAGGTCAGCTTTATAATGCTCTTTTTGAGTGGAAAAACGGCTCACTGACAAGGCTTTGTCAGGACCGTACAATTTCAGTATATGATCTGCTCTCTGAGCTTGGTACTTATAATAAAACATTTATGCCGGTTGGCGACGGCTGTGATTTGGTTATTTCAAAAGGACAAGGCACAAAACTCCTTGTCCCTTATCCTTTAGAAAAGTATCAAACTGCTTATGGTGTTGCTCTTGCTGCTCTTAACTATGAGTCTGTTTCGGCAGCAGAGCTTGAGCCTGTATATCTGCGACCCTCACAAGCCGAAAGGGACAAAGCATAACAAAGGCGAGCGATTTATATTAATATCACAAAAAGTAATAAGCAGTCACTTGAAAATCCGTCCGTTGTCACAAAGGATTTTCAAGTGACCGTTTTTACTTTTTGCTTTATTAACAGACTCGAATGTAAATAACTAGTTATAAGGCTTAATAGTTGTTATAGTGCCATCGGGAGCAATCTCAAGCTCTGTGTACATAACAGTGCGAAGATGTGTTTGACCACCCGAGAGCTTGCTGTCATGATAGAACAAATACCACTTACCTTTAAACTCAACAATGCTGTGATGTGTAGTCCAGCCTTCAACCGGCTCCATAAGTCTTCCTTTATATGTAAAGGGACCTGTGGGGCTTTCACTTTCTGCATAGCAAAGATAATGAGTCGGACCTGTCGAATACGATAAGTAATATTTCCCGTTAAACTTGTGCATCCATGGTCCTTCAAAATACCATCTGTCTTTATCATCAGCAATCAGAGGGTTGCCGTTTTTGTCGTGAATTTTAATTTCCTTTGGTTTAACCTTAAACGACAGCATGTCGTCATTTAGCTCTGCAACCATAGCCCCGAGTGCAGGCTCGGTTCCTTGCGGACCGTCTTCTCCTGCTGTCATTTCCTCATCTCCTCTGATAAACTGACCTGTTTGCCATTTCTCGAGTTGTCCACCCCAAAGCCCGCCAAAATACATGTATGCTCTGCCGTCATCATCAACAAATATCGCAGGGTCAATACTGAAGCTGCCTTGGATGAAGCTTGGCTCAGCTGCAAACGGTCCTTGTGGTCTGTCACCGACAGCCACACCTATGCGAAATATGTCATCCTTGTCTTTTGCCGGGAAGTAGAAGTAATACTTTCCGTTTTTGAAAGCAGCATCAGGCGCCCACATTTGCTTTGTTGCCCAAGGCACGTTATCGATGTGTAGTGCCTCCCCGTGGTCGATGCATGGCGCTCCGATGTCATCGAGTGAAAGTACATGATAATCCTTCATTTGGAAGTGATCACCTTTTCCGTCATCGAGTCCTTCATTGACGAGGTCATGCGACGGATAGATATAAAGTTTGTTTTCAAAGACATGTGCCGAGGGGTCTGCAGTATAAATGTGTGTAACAAGTGGTGTACGAAATTTTGAACCTTCCATAAGAATCCTCCAAAATAATTTTGAATATATTATCAGTCGCAATATAATTCTATATATTCATCGTATGTCATGTTTCTGTCGATGATTTCGTTATCTTTAAACTCAATAATTCTGTTTGCAATAGTTTCAATCATTTGGTGGTCGTGTGTTGTGAATATGACGTTGCCTTTGAAGTCCACGAGTCCGTTGTTGAGTGCTGCGACACTCTCGAGGTCAAGGTGCTGTGTCGGCTGGTCGAGAAGCAAAATACTGGCTCCCGAGAGCATAAGCTTTGAGAGCATACAGCGGACTTTCTCACCTCCCGAGAGTACCCGTACTTCTTTATAGACATCATCACCGGTAAAGAGCATACGTCCGAGAAATGTCCGAAGGTAACTTTCCCGTTTATCTTCCGAATATTGCCGGATCCAATCAATTATTGTTAGCTCACCGTTTTCAAAATACTCTGTGTTATCTTTCGGGAAATATGACTGTGTTGTAGAGACTCCCCATTTTATTTCACCACTGTCAGGCTCGATTTCACCTGCAAGGAGCTTAAACATTAGTGTAATTGTATTTTCGTCCTCGCCTATGAGAGCTATCTTGTCGTCGCGTCCAATAATCATATTAAATTTGTCTATCACTTTAGCTTCGTCTATAGACTTTGCTAAATCTGTAACAAAGAGCCTGTCCTTCCCGGGCTCACGCTCGGCTTTAAATCCAACCCACGGGTAGCGTCTTGTTGATGCCGGCATTTCATCAATTTTAATTTTCTCTATAAGTTTTTTGCGTGATGTGGCTTGACGTGATTTTGATTTATTTGCAGAAAACCGCCTGACAAACTCTTCAAGCTCTGCAATTTTGTCTTCGCTCTTTTTATTTTTTTCCTTCAGCAGCTTTTGTATCAGTTGACTGGAGTCATACCAAAAGTCGTAGTTGCCGACATACATTTTGATTTTTCCGTAATCAATATCGACTATATGAGTACAAACAGTGTTAAGAAAGAAACGGTCATGAGCTACTACTATAACTGTTCCCTCATAGTCCATTAAAAACTCCTCGAGCCAAACAACAGAGCTAACGTCGAGGTTATTTGTAGGCTCATCGAGCAGTATAATATCGGGCTTGCCAAATAGTGCCTGCGCAAGCAGTACCTTTACCTTTTGTCGCGGCTTCATGGTGCTCATCGGGACATCGTGAAGTGATGTCGGAACCGAGAGACCTTGCAGTAAAACAGAAGCATCAGACTCTGCCTCCCAGCCTCCAAGCTCTGCATATTCTTCTTCAAGCTCCGCTGCTTTTATCCCATCCTCGTCTGAGAAATCTTCTTTAAGATATAACTCGTCCTTTTCCCTGCCGCACTGATATAGGCGGGGATTGCCCATTATAACTGTTTCCAATACCGTATGCTCATCATACATGTTTTGCTCTTGCTTGAGTACCGACATACGCACACCGGGTTTTATTTCTACCGCTCCCGAGCTGTATTCAAGCTCTCCTGCAAGTATTTTAAGAAACGATGATTTCCCTGACCCGTTGGCTCCAATAACTCCATAACAGTTCCCCGGTGTGAATTGTAAATCCACACGCGAAAACAATATGTCCGCTCCAAATTGTAAGCTTAAATTATTTACAGTTATCATATACTAATCCACTTAATTATCTTATTAATAATACTCTGTTATTATATCATGTAAATATAAACATAGAAATATTTATTTTTACATGATATTATATAAACAACAAATTTTCGGGAGGTTTAAAGCATGAACGCAAGTGTAGCATATATTTTTGCAATACTGTTTCTTGTTGTTGCTTTAAACCTGTTTTTTGTATTTCGGCGTGTACGTGGTGTCGGTGATATAAAACGAAAAAGAACCGGTAAGCTTCCACCCGATGAGGCAAAGCAGGCTATTTGGCGCGACAAAGAAGTTGCCCGCAGGATAGAGCGCGAGCAGGATGATGCATATGAGCGCATC